>Ga0307411_10000009_pt1 | contig 319906 bp, 272 predicted proteins | sample DK1Ometagenome_2_FD_203712 | JGI IMG/M metagenome (GOLD analysis project Ga0307411, IMG submission 203712) | Maize rhizosphere microbial communities from greenhouse at UC Davis, California, United States - DK15-O-1 | ecosystem: Host-associated > Plants > Roots > Rhizosphere > Soil | place...
GTGATAAAAGCGACTTAACAGAAACTTTATTTCTCATAAAATGAAAATTAAACAAACTAATTTATGAAAATATTTCAAAGAACATTTTTTCTTCCGAACACTTATGTTTTAAAAACCTGTCAGGTTTGGCATAAAGGAATAAAATGGGGTTACGTTGTGTAGACGCACTGCTGTGCGTCTCTACGGAAATAAAAAAATAGAAAAATTTTCTATTTTTTTATTTCCTGTTGACAAACTGTTGTCACCAACCCTCAATAATTTTGAAGTATTAAATAATTAAAACTTTAAAATCATGAAAACATTAGCAGCCCAGGTAATTACTCCGGAAGATTTATTGAAACATTGGCAAGGTCACCGCGCCTTAACGCGTCGTGTAATTGAAGCTTTTCCTGAAAAAGATTTTTTTGAATTTTCTATTGCAGGAATGCGACCTTTTGCAAAATTAGCCGATGAACTTTTAGCTATTGCGGTTCCGGGTTTAAAAGGAATCGTGAATAAAGAAGCAAAACCATTTGCAGAAGACTCAGAAAAGTTAGTTTTTAAAGCACAATACCTTGAAAAATGGGACGAAGCAACTGCTGAAATTGATCAATACTGGCAAAAACTTTCTATTGAGGATTTTAATGAAACCTTTAATCTTTTTGGTCAATATGAATTTCCGGTTATTCAGAATATCCTATATTTTATTGATAATGAAGTACATCATCGCGGACAAGGTTATGTCTACCTAAGAGCTTTAGGAATTGAACCTCCTTTTTTCTGGGAAAGATAATCAGATTTTAAATTATAACTTTATTGAACAAATCTAAAATTAGTGACCATGAGATTAAAAAATATAATGTCCAATTATGCAGATTACAATTTATGGGTAAATCAACAATTCGTGAATTGGCTTTCGCCGAAATCTGATGAACTGCTTTATGCAGAAGTACCTTCGAGTTTTTCGACTATTATGAAAACACTCGATCATATTTGGTCGACAGAAGAATATTGGTTTTCTGTTATTTCTGAAACTTCTCTATTAGAAAAGAAACTGGAAAGTGAATTGTCTAAAGAAGAAATCTTTTCAGGTTTATTAAATTCATCTAAAAAATTGGCCGATTTTATTAATTCATTGTCAGAAGAAGATTTGGTAAAAAAAGTTAAAATCATCAATCCCTGGTTTGAATGTGAGCTTCCAATTTCTGACTATTTACTTCAGGTTATTAATCACGGCACTTATCACAGAGGTCAGATTGTAACAATGGGAAGAAACATAGGAATTACAGATGCCTCAAATACAGATTATAATTTTTATAATGTTGTGAAAACTCAGCAATAAAATAAAAAACTCCCGAGAGAAATATCTTCGGGAGTTTTTTTATAAAAGTCTTTTTCTGTTGACTTCTAATAATTCTAAAGCTCTGGCTTTAAGACTTTCAGGCTCTAATATTGTAGCATAATCTCCAAACATTAAAAACCACCGCGGAAAACCATTGTCGACGCTGCTGGACATAAAAGTCATTTCAATTTTCCCGTCCACTTCTTTTTCTGAAACAAAACCGTGATATTTTTTTTCGGTTACAAGATATCTTGCGATTTTCTTTTCAATCAAAATTCTAACTTTCGTCGTTGGAATTGTTTCCGCTTTATTTAAGTATGTTTCTAATGAATCATGTTCTATCGTAAAATCACAGTCTGTTTTTTTTATTGCCTGAATTCTGTCGGTTCGAAATTGCCTGTAATCTTTTCGTAAATGACAATAACCCAGAAAGTACCAATTATTATGGTCGTGAAAAACACCAACAGGTTCAATATTTCGCTGCGTTACTTCTTCTTTATCAAAGGTTTTATAGGATAACAAAATTTGCTTTTTCTCGGCAATACTTTCAAAAAGAAGCGCCAGCGTATTAGGGGAATTATCGTTAAACATTGGTTCTGCAGTTTGCATGACAACTCTCGATTCAATATTCGAAAGCCAGTCTTTGTCATTACTTCTCAAAACCGATTTCAATTTATACATCGCCGATGCGTAATGATTTCCCAAAGAAGGATCTGTGAATTTTTGCATCAGTTTTTCGGCAGCAATAAAACTGCTTACTTCTTCACGCGTAAACATAACGGGTGGCAATCTGTAACCTTCCATCAAAGCATAACCAACTCCGGCTTCACTGTAAATAGGAACTCCGGATGCTTCCAAAGTTCGAATATCTCTGTAAATCGTTCTTAAACTACAGTCAAAACGATCTGCTAATTCCTGAGCTTTTACAATTTTTTTAGATTGTAACTGAATCAGAATAGCAACAATTCGATCAAATCGTTTTGGGTTTTCGTCCATTTTTTAAGGTTCTGAGGTTCTTAGTTGCTGAGGTTCTAAGAGTCAAAGATACAAAGGTTCAGAGTTTAAATAAATAATAAATCTGTTCCAAATTAGAACAGGTTTATCGTTAAAAATTATCCACAATGCTAATCGTAGAGACGCACAGCAGTGCGTCTGCGTAACCTATATCCGTTTTGGTTAAACGTATGATTTTCACATAAATTGTCGAAATTCTTGCGGGAGACGCACTGCTGTGTGTCTCTACGATCTGCTTTGTGGATCATATTATGTTCTAAAAATTGCAACAAAAAACCCGATAATTCGTTATCGGGTTTTGTTTGAATGTTTTAAATCTTGAGATTAAATTTTAATGCTAAACTAAATGTCCGAAACTAATTAAGCATTAAAATCTGTATAACAATCCAAATTGTGGCTGATCAAAAATGTTTTCAAATAAATTAATGTTCAGGTTAAAAGTATCTGATGACGGTCCGTTTTCAGGTGAAACACTGTTATAGGCCAAAACATTTGCCAATGTAAAGGTTACTGCAACGTTTTTGGTAATAAAGTAATTTAAACCAATAGTAAGATCAGCTGTAATACTATTATCTGTGTCTTCAACTCCCAGAACTTCAGTTTTATTTCTTCCGAATCCCAAACCTGCTTCTCCAAACGCTTTAAAACGCTTTTTGTCTAGTTCCAGAAAATAATATCTGGCAAATGCCCCAACTCCAAATACATTGGTTTTGGTGTCAGTCGCTTCTTCCTCTATGCTGGCATAATCTACTTTTGCTCCCACGGCGAATTTATCATTCAAAAAGTAACCAAATTTTGGACTAAAACCATAATAATCTTCTTCTCCACCAGTACTAATTTTAATAGAACCTTCGAGGAACATATCACCATTTTGAAAAGTAATGCCTTTTGCCGAATTCATTTCTTCTTCAGCTTCGACTTGTTGTGCATTTGTAAATGAAAAAGTCAACAATGATAAAATAAATAAAAATTTCGTTTTCATAATAAAAGCTTTTAATGTTTGTAAGATTAAAGCTATATTTTTTCTCTTAAAACATTTGTCAGTCAAAAGCATATGAATTAAAATTCAAAGCAATAGAGTTAAAAATTGCGTTTTTTATAAGTATTTACTTATTATTTTTAGTGATGAAAAACCTTCTTTTTATTAGTGCTTCATAATTTATATATTAAGTAAAGTCGCGCAATAGTTCAGTTTCTACAATTATTACAGATAGAATCTTAAAAAAACAAACAAAAAACCCAACAACTTTCGTCATTGGGTTTATCTATATTCTATTCTCTTTATTCTTTCTTCTTGCCTCTCTTCTATCTAAAACAAAAAATCTAATCGTTAAGTTTCAAAACAGCCATAAAAGCTTCTTGCGGAATCTCAACGTTTCCAACTTGTCTCATACGTTTTTTACCTTTTTTCTGTTTTTCAAGTAATTTACGCTTACGCGAAATATCTCCACCATAACATTTTGCGGTAACGTCTTTACGAAGTGCTTTAATCGTTTCACGAGCGATAATTTTTGCCCCAATTGCAGCCTGAATCGGAATATCAAACTGTTGTCTCGGAATCAATTCGCGTAATTTCTCGGTCATTTTTTTACCGATGTTATAAGCGTTGTCTTCGTGAATCAAGGCAGAAAGCGCATCAACCGTTTGAGCATTCAAAAGAACGTCCAGTTTTACTAATTTCGAAGTTCTCATTCCGATAGGAGAGTAGTCAAAAGAAGCATAGCCTTTAGAAACTGTTTTTAAACGATCGTAAAAATCGAATACAATTTCGGCAAGAGGCATATCAAAAGTTAATTCAACACGTTCTGTTGTTAAATATGTTTGGTTAGTGATTTGACCACGTTTTTCGATACACAAACTCATTACGTTTCCAACAAAGTCAGCTTTTGTAATAATGGTAGCTTTAATATAAGGTTCTTCAACTCTGTCTAAACGAGAAGGTTCAGGTAAATCAGAAGGATTATTTACAACGAATGGAGTTTCAGGATCTTTTTTGGTATAAGCCAGATACGAAACGTTAGGAACTGTAGTAATTACAGTCATATCAAACTCACGCTCTAAACGTTCCTGGATAATTTCCATGTGAAGCATTCCCAAGAATCCGCAACGGAAACCAAATCCTAAAGCTGCAGAACTTTCAGGTGTAAAAACTAATGAAGCATCATTCAGTTGCAATTTCTCCATCGAAGAACGCAAATCTTCATAATCTTCTGTATCAACAGGATAAATTCCGGCGAAAACCATTGGTTTTACATCCTCAAAACCTGTAATCATATTTGTGGTTGGTGTTTTTGCATCCGTTAAGGTATCACCAACTTTTACTTCTTTTGCTTCTTTAATTCCGGAAATTAAATATCCAACATCTCCAACAGAAATAACATTTTTCGGAACCTGATTTAATTTCAATGTTCCAATTTCGTCAGCAAAATATTCATTACCTGTGGCCATGAATTTAATTTTCTGTCCTTTTTTAATTTCACCATTTACAACTCTAAAAATAACTTCGATTCCACGAAATGGGTTGTAAACTGAGTCAAAAATCAACGCCTGTAATGGTTCGTCTTTATTTCCCTTCGGAGCCGGAATTTTTTCGATAATGGCGGCCAAAATATTTTCAACACCAAAACCTGTTTTTCCGGATGCATGAATAATATCTTCTAATTTACAACCTAATAAATCGATAATATCATCACTAACTTCTTCAGGATTAGCACTTGGTAAATCTACTTTATTCAAAACCGGAATAATTTCCAGATCATTTTCTAAAGCAAGATATAAGTTAGAAATCGTTTGTGCCTGAATACTTTGTGCAGCATCAACTATCAAAAGCGCACCTTCGCAGGCAGCAATCGAACGAGAAACTTCGTATGAAAAGTCAACGTGACCAGGAGTGTCAATTAAATTTAAAATATATTCTTCTCCCTTATAAGTATATTCCATTTGAATGGCGTGACTTTTAATGGTAATTCCACGCTCGCGCTCCAGATCCATGTTGTCAAGCAATTGTGCTTTTTCTTCACGAGCTGTAACGGTTTGTGTGGCGCCCAATAGTCTGTCTGCCAATGTACTTTTACCGTGGTCAATGTGTGCAATAATGCAAAAGTTACGTATCTTCTTCATTTTATAATGTCAATTCTCTATACGAGTTTTTAAGTATTTCGGGTATAAATTTACTCTGCAGCAATTGCGTTTAGAGCATGTAATTAAGGGGCAAAGATAGCGGAAAGTTTTGGATTCTGGAATGTAGTTCTTCGATTTTGAATTTTAAGGCTATAAAGTTGTCTTTTAGAATCTTAAATAATCATTATCAGAAATGTATTAAGGAACAAAATCTTAAGGAATGTTTTTATTCGGGTATCTAATTGATTGAATGTTTGCCAAATAAAAATCAGAAGTTACTTTTAAATGATAAATTGCTATTTTTTGTACGAATAATTGTCGTTTATAGAAAATATAATTATACTTGTATTCATTATGACCATAAGACTAATCAATTATGGTTTCTCTTTTTACTAATTAATTAAACCAACAAATTATGGAAAAACAAACCACGAAACTTGCTGAAAAATTCGGCAGACTTTCAAAAGAAGAATTAAAAGGAATTAAAGGCGGTAATATAGGAACCGTTTGCGGTCCCAGAGGTGTTCCTACTTCTATTTGTGCAAGCGGACAAGGAATCGCAGCCAATTCAGGAGATCAGGATCCTAATCAATTTCAAGGCATTGTAGACGGTTACTGTAATGTAATAATTGTCTGTATACCTTAAAAACTTTAAATGCCTGAAGATTCTTCGGGCATTTTTTAGAATTCAAAATTAAAACCTTTTTCAGTCAGTTTTTTGTAAATTTCAGGATCGAATTTATAGAGTTTTGCTGCTCTGTGCGAGACATCTTGTTGCTTTTCGTCGAGTGCAACTAATAATTTCATGTGCAAAATCTTTCTACGAAAGTTGGATTTGTCTAATTCAATTCCTAGTATTTCTTCATAAAGATGCATTAACTGCAAAAGAGTGAATTTCTCCGGCAAAAGATTAAAACCAATTGGCGCCTGGCGAACACGATTACGTAATTGCATCAAACTAAATTCGAGAATTTCGTTGTGATCAAAAATCAAATCCGGAATGTCTTTAATTTTATACCATTTGGCTTCAATTACAGAAATACTGGCTTTAATATCATAATCTTCCCTATTTAGTAAAGTATAATAACCAACAGTTATAACTCTTGTGCTTTTTACACGATCGGGATCTGTAAAAGCTTTTAGCTGTTCCAGATAAATGTTGTCAAGACTGGTCAATTCATATACTATTCGAAGGGCGGCATTATCAATACTTTCATCCAAATATAAATCTCCACCCAGAAGTCCCCATTTTCCAACACTTGCTCCTCCGGCATGTTGTACCAAAAGCACTTCAAGGTTTTTTTTATCGAAAGAAAAAATAACACAGTCAATCGTGATGCCATGTATAACCGTTTTTTTATCGGCAGTTATATTGGTATTCGTTTCAGAAATATTTTGAGAAGAAGAAGAGGCCATTAAAATTCAAAGTTAAATCCTTTTTCAGTCAGTTTTTTATAAATATCAGGATCAAACTTATACAATTTTGCGGCTCTGTGTGACACATCTTGTTGTTTTTCATCTAAAGCAACCAATAATTTCATGTGAAGAATTTTTCGGCGAAAATTAGATTTGTCCATTTCGATTCCTAAAATTTCTTCATACAAATGCATTAATTGAAGTAAAGTAAATTTTTCAGGCAATAAATTAAATCCAAGTGGAGCCTGACGAACTCTGTTTTGAAGATGTTTTAAACTATAGGCCAGGATTTCATTATGATCATAAATCAAATCCGGAATATTATTTATTTTATACCATTTGGCATCAGACGCCGTAAAACCTGCTTTAATATTATAATCTTCGCGTTTTACCAAAGCATAATAACCAATCGTAATAACGCGTCGAAGCGGGAAACGATCGGGGTCGCCAAATGCTTTTAACTGCTCAAGATAAATATTATCAAGACCGGTAAGTTCATTCAATAAACGATGTGCGGCGTTGTCTGTACTTTCTTTTTTATAGATCCATCCTCCGGGAAGTCCCCATTTTCCTTTGCTAATTCCTTCTCCGTGCTGTACCAAAAGTACTTCTAAACTTCCTTTATCAAAACCAAATATTACACAGTCAATCGTGATTGCATTCATTGCAGTTTGTTCCTTCAAAACTGAATTATCCTCTACATTTTTAACCATATGCTATTAAAATTTTGACAAATTAAATAAATAAAATGAATAACTGCCTTCGTAAAAGCTTTATATTTTTTTTAACGTAACAATTTTCTGATAATCAGTGCATTATTTTATTGATAATTTTTTCACTTTCAAATTTTAATTCTTAAATGTCTGATTGTCAAATTCATAATTTGCTATTTTTTTGACAATTTTTATTTCACTTTTATTTCGTTTTTTGTTGTATCTGTAAAAATGAACATCAATTTATCTGAATTGCCAAAAAAAACATCTAATATTTTGTTAATATAGAAAAAATGTTTTACACTTGTAGTCAAAATAACCATAAGATAAGTTCAGTTTGACTATAAGTTGAAAAAAGGACAAATCTATAACTAATTAAAAAGTACCACAAATGTTTTTTTTAGGAATTGATTTAGGAAGCTCTTCAATAAAATTATCAGTTTTCGATCCTGAGAAAGGAACGACTATTGGTGCAGTAAGCGTTCCGGATTTTGAAATGCCCATTATCGCACAACAATTTGGCTGGGCAGAACAAGATCCTGAGTCTTGGTGGCAATATGTAAAAGACGGAATTAAACAATTGGGTGCTAAATCAAATATTGATTTAAAGAAAATTGCAGGAATCGGGATTGCCTATCAAATGCATGGTTTGGTTTTAACCGATGAAAATTTGAATCCTGTTCGTTCTTCGATTATATGGTGCGACAGCCGTGCTGCTGTTATTGGTGATGAAGTTTATGCCCAAATTGGCGCCGAAAACTGCCAAAAACAAATTTTGGGAAGTCCCGGAAATTTTACGGCTTCAAAACTAAAATGGGTAAAAGAGAATCAGCCTGAAGTTTTTGCAAAAGCAAAATATATGATGCTTCCCGGCGATTTTATTGCTGCGAAACTTTCAAAAGTAGCTCAAATTAGTACTTCGGGATTGTCAGAAGCAGCTTTATGGAATTTTTCAGAAGGAAAATTGGCAACTGAAATCCTTTCTCAAATGGGATTGCCATCAGATATCGTTCCTGAAATTGTTTCAAACTTTGGAATTCAGGCTACTATTCATTCTGAAATTGCTCAGGAATTAGGATTAAATCCCGATGCAAAAATTACATATCGCGCAGGAGATCAGCCCAATAATGCATTGTCTTTAAATGTTTTAAAACCTGGCGAAATTGCTACGACAGCAGGAACATCGGCAGTTGTATATGCAGTAAGCGATCAGGATGCTTATGACAAACAAAACAGAATCAATACTTTTTTACACGTTAACAATACAGAAACCGAGAAGAAAAATGGCGTAATGCTGTGTATCAACGGTTCTGGAATTTTATATCAATGGCTGCGTAAAATCATGTCTGTTGACAGAGCTGATTTAATTGCCTACGAAAAACTAAATGCCGAAGCTGCAAAAGTTGAGGCGGGAAGCCACGGACTTCGTTTTTATCCTTTCGGAAATGGTGTTGAACGTATTTTTAATAATAAAAATGCAACATCAGGAATCCAAAATTTAAATTTCAATATTCATCAGCCATCACATTTAGTGCGCGCTGCCTGCGAAGGAATCGTGTTTGCGATGAATTATGGTTTTGATGTGATGAAAGAAGTTGGCGTTTCCGGAACTGTGGTTCGTGCAGGAAATTCAAACTTATTTTTAAGTCCGGTTTTCAGGGAAATCTTCACCAATACAACCCAGACTACTTTAGAATTATACAATACTTCGGGAACAGAAGGTGCTGCAAGAGGCGCTGCCTACGGATTAGGATATTACAATTCGCTGGACGAAGCTTTTTCAGGCTTACAGTGTTTAGACCGAATTGAACCCAACAAAATCCTGACTCCACAATATCAGGATTTCTATCAGGAATGGAAAAATCAAATTAAAATAGAACAATAATAATGAGCACAACCAATCAATATTTTAAAAACATCGATACAATTAAGTTCGAAGGCAGAGAAAGTGACAATCCGTTAGCTTTTAAATGGTACGATGAAAATCGTGTCGTTGCAGGAAAAACGTTGAAAGAACATTTACGTTTTTCAATGGCTTACTGGCATACGCTATGTAATACAGGTGGAGATCCGTTTGGAGCTTCGACTGAAACTTTTTCATGGGATAAAAATGAAAACGCGATTTTAAGAGCTAAAGACAAAATGGATGCGGCTTTTGAATTCATGACAAAGTTAGGTTTGCCATATTATTGTTTTCATGATGTTGATGTTGTGGATGATGCGCCAACTTTGGCAGAATTTGAAACTCGTATTCAAACAATGGTTGAATATGCGAAACAAAAACAACAGGAATCTGGAATTAAATTGTTGTGGGGAACTTCAAATTTATTCAGCAATCCACGTTACATGAACGGTGCTGCGACAAATCCAAACTTTGACGTTTTGGCTTACGCCGGAGCTCAGGCAAAAATCGCGATCGATGCAACTATTGCGCTTGGTGGAGAAAATTATGTTTTCTGGGGAGGTCGTGAAGGATATATGAGTTTGTTAAACACAGACATGAAAAGAGAATTGGATCATTTGGGAAGATTCTTGAATACTTGTAAAGATTATGCTCGTAAAGAAGGTTTTAAAGGAAACTTTTTAATCGAACCAAAACCAATGGAACCAACCAAACATCAGTATGATTTTGATGCGGCGACTTCTTTAGGTTTCATTAATAAATACGGACTTCAAAATGATTTCAAATTAAACCTTGAAGTAAACCACGCCACACTTGCCGGGCATTCTTTTGAGCACGAATTGCAGGTTGCCGTTGATGCCGGAATGTTAGGAAGCATTGATGCAAATCGTGGTGATTACCAAAATGGCTGGGATACCGATCAATTCCCAATCAATCTTCAGGAAGTAACACAAGCTATGTTGGTTATCCTTGAAGGTGGAGGAATTCAGGGTGGAGGTGTAAACTTTGATGCTAAAGTGAGAAGAAATTCAATCGATTTAGAAGATAAATTCATTGCACACATTTCAGGAATGGATGTTTTTGCAAGAGGATTAATATGCGCAGATCACATTTTACAAAATACAGATTACAGAAAATTACGCACTCAGCGTTACAGTTCGTTTGACGGTGGTAACGGAGCTAAGTTTGAAAACGGAGAATTGTCTCTTGAAGACTTAAGCAAAATTGCACATGCAAGCGGAGAGCCTCAGCCATTAAGCGGCAGACAAGAATTATTCGAACAGATTATTTCGAATGCGTATTAAATAATTACAGGTAACTAACTATAAATTTAAACCAATTCTTAACTATTATGAAAAGCAAATATTGTATTAAAACAACAATGCTTCCGTTTTGTATCGCACTGCTGCTAAGTGTCTTTACAATACAATCTGGTTTTGCCCAAGAATCCCAAGTTGTAAGCGGAAATGTAAAATCAGCAGAAGATGGTATGGGAATTCCAGGCGCAAGTATCGCTATTGAAGGTACCAAAACAGGAACATCTACAGATTTTGATGGAAACTTCAAGATTGATGCAAAAACAGGTAACGTAATCGTAATCAGTTTTATGGGATTTAAAACACAACGTATAACTGTTGGAACTCAAAGAACGATTGCTGTTACTCTACAAACAGAAGCGGCAGATCTTAAAGAAGTTGTGGTAATCGGATACGGTTCACAAAAGAAGACACTTGTAACAAACGCTGTAAGTCAGGTGAGTGGAGAAAATCTTGCCAAAACCAATACTACAAATGCGTTACAAGCACTTCAGGGACAAGCAGCGGGAATCCAAATTACTTCTACTTCGGGACAACCTGGAGAAGGATTAAATGTGGTAATTAGAGGTGTTGGTTCAACAGGAGGAAGCAGTCCTTTATATGTTGTTGATGGAATACTTACTACTGATATTTCGTATTTAAGCAATTCGGATATTGAATCTATTTCTGTATTAAAAGATGCAGCGTCTGCGGCTATTTATGGTTCGCAAGCTTCTAATGGAGTTGTTTTAGTAACAACAAAAAAAGGTAAAAGAGGTTCTGCTGGGCAAATCACTTTTGATCAGTACTATGGAGTACAATCAGTAGCCAGAAAAGTTGATTTACTAGATGCAACTGAATATGCAACTATTCTAAATGAAGCAGCTGTAAATTCAGGAAAAAATCCTTATTTCACAAACAGCCAAATTGCTGCATTAGGAAAAGGAACAAACTGGATGGATAAAATGTTAGTTGATAATGCAGCTACTAAAAACTTCTCATTTGGTGCTTCTGGTGGTTCAGATACTTCTGTTTATTCGTCTTCTTTGTCTTATTTAGGACAAGAAGGAGTTGTAGGAGGTAAAGATTTATCAAACTATGAGCGTTATAATTTCAGATTCAATTCAGAACATAAATTATACAAAGATGTAGTAACTTTTGGTCAGAACTTAAGTTTTGCTTATATCAATAAAAATGGAATTGGAGTTGGAAATCAGTATAGTAATTCTTTAAGAAGTGCTTTTCAGGTATCACCATTATTACCCATGTACGATGCAAATGGCAACTATTACGATACTACAAAAAATAGTGAGCCTTGGTTGGCAGGTCAGGCAAATCCTTATGCATTAATGGAGTATAACAATCAGAATGAAAACAATAACCAAAAATTGCTTGGTAATGTTTATTTGCAAATAGAGCCAATAAAAAACTTAACATTCAAAACTACTTTGGGTCTTGATTATTATGCTGGTGAAGGACATTCTTATTTGCCTAAATATAACTTATCGATTTATGCAAACAGTATTGCTGATAAAGTAACTCAATTTATGAACAAAGGTAAAACACTTACCTGGGATAACTTATTGACTTATAAATTTAATGTTGCCGATACGCATCGTTTTGAAGCAATGGTTGGAACATCATCTATCAATTTTGACGGAACTACGATCCAGGCTTCAAATGCAGATTCATTTTTTGATGATTTAGAGCATGCATGGTTAGACAATACAACCAATAAAGACGGAGCTAAAATAGCATTAGAAGGCATCAAGCAACAGACCAAAAGAATGTCTTACTTTGGTAGATTAAATTACAATTTTAGAGAAACATATCTTTTAAATGCGACTTTTAGAGTAGATGGATCTTCTATTTTTGACAAGAAAAACGAATGGGGTTATTTTCCATCAGTTTCAGGAGGTTGGATTGCATCAAACGAAGCATTCTTAAAAGATTCACAGGTAATCAATTTTCTTAAATTGAGAGCGAGCTGGGGTCAGGTTGGAAATCAGAATGCAAGAGCTTTTCAATATTTATCATCAATAAAAGTAGATGATACAAATTACAATTTTGGAGAAGAAGGAGCTCTTACTCCCGGAGCATACCCGGACAGATTATCTAATATAGATTTAAAATGGGAAACTTCAGAGCAAATTGACCTTGGTCTTGATGCAAGATTTTTAGACAATGCACTAAACGTTACGGTTGATTTTTATAAGAAAACCAACAAAGACTGGTTAATTTTAGCGCCAATTTTAGCAACTGCCGGTGCAGATGCTCCCTTTATTAACGGAGGAAACGTGGTAAATAAAGGGGTTGAGGTGAGTTTAAATTACCAAAATAATATTGGAGATTTTAAATACAGCGTTAGTGCAAATGGTGCTTACAACAAAAACACAGTTGGAGCTATACCTACAGCAGATGGTATGATTCATGGATTACCAAATGAACTTTATGATAATTCGACTGAATTTTACAGAGCACAAAACGGATATCCGTTAGGCTATTTCTGGGGATATAAAACCGGCGGTGTTTTCCAAAATCAGGCACAAATTGACAATTATAAATCAGCAAATGGTGTAGTATTACAACCTACTGCAGCTCCTGGTGATCTTATTTATGTAAACACAAATGGAGATGATAAAATTGATGCTACTGATAAAACAAGTATCGGAAACCCTAATCCTGATTTTACTTATGGATTTAATCTGTCTGCCAGTTACAGAGCATTCGACTTTTCACTTTTAGCAAATGGAGTAGCAGGAAATCAAATTGTACAATCGTACAGAAACCAATCTGGTGCTTACGGAAATTATACTTCTGCAATATTAGGCCGTTGGCACGGAGAAGGTTCTTCTAACACAATTCCAAGAGTAACAGAAGACAACAGAAACTTTACACAGTTTTCAGATTTATATGTTCAGGACGGAGATTTCTTAAGAATTAGCACTGTAACATTAGGATTTGATTTAGCAAAAATGAAACAATCAAAACCATTTTTTGCAAGCCAGTTCAGAGTTTATTTTTCAGTATTAAACCTGTACACTTTTACAAAGTATAACGGTATGGATCCTGAAATTGGATTTGGTTCTTCAAACGACGACCAAAAATTTTCATCAGGTGTAGATGTTGGATATTATCCAAGACCAAGAACATTCATGATGGGATTAAATGTTAAACTTTAATAATAAAAAGATGAAAAATACATATTTATATATTTTCTGTTTGGGTTTATTGTCTTTGGGTTCTTGTAGTTTAGAAACAGAGCCACTGACACCGATAGATACAAGTTTTTACAAAACCAAGGATGATGCTTATGTAGCATTGGTAGGTTGTTATGACGGATTACAGGTTGCAACCGGTGGTGCAGGAATGGGAGTTCCGGTAATAGCCGAAATTATGTCTGATGATTGTTTTGGAGGTACAGGAAATTCAGATCCTTACAATTATGCAGCTATAGATGAGTTTGATATTTCACGATCTCCGGGAGATGTTGATATCCTTAACACGAACTGGATCGCGTATTACAAAGCAATTTACCGTTGTAATATGTTATTGTCTAAAATGGATCAGATTGAATGGGGTGGAGATACTGTTTTAAGAAACACATACGAATCTGAAACTAAATTTATCAGAGCTTATCTTTATTTTGAAATGACTCGTTTATGGGGAAGTGTGCCTTTGTTAACAGCACCATCTTCTGAAAATATTCCGCAGGCAGCTCCAGAAGAAATTTATAAGCTAATCGCAGAAGACTTAGTATTTGCCTCAACAAATTTACCTACAGAAGCTTATAATGCAAAACCAAACGGGCGTATTACAAAATGGGCAGCAAAATCTTTATTGGGTCGTGTTTATTTATTTTATACAGGATATTACGGAAAAACGGATTTAGCCGGTGTAGTAACTAAAACTCAGGCCTTAGCACATTTAGAAGATGTTATTGCATCTAGTGGTCATGGTTTAGTAGCTGATTTTTCTACTTTGTGGCCGGCAGCATCAGTAGAAAAGTATGCAGGTGAAGCAAATCAGGAATTTGTATTTTCAATAAAATACACTTACACAAGTGATTATAACGGAAACACAGATAGTAACCAATGGATGGTAATGTTTGGAATGAGAGAATTCTCATCTTACCCTTACGGACGTGGATGGGGTGTAACTGTAAATTCAAAATTATGGGATGCCTACAGCCCTACAGATACAAGACGTACAGCAAGTATAATTGGAATTGATGAAGAAAAAATCAAATTTAATAAATTAAATAACCAAAGAGAATACACTGGATATTACAACAAAAAATATTCTCCAATGGTGAATAAAGAAGGAATTGATCTTCCAATTGCTATGGGAAGCCAGTATTGGGACATAAGCCAATTTCAGGATTATGTAGTACTAAGATACTCAGATGTTTTATTAATGGCTGCAGAATTAGGAAGTGGAAATGCGCAGCGTTATTTTGATGATGTTAGAAGAAGAGCTTACAAAGATGATTTTGTTTCATTACCGGTAAACGCTGATAATATTTTGAATGAAAGACACCTGGAGTTTGCCCTTGAAGGTATCAGATACTATGATTTATTACGTCAGGGTATCGGAAAAGCTTCTTCTACAATTGCAGAAACAACAAGTTTGTTAAGTGGTGGAGTAGCAGGAACAAAAACAATTTCTGCCGGAAAAATTCAGGAAACAAAAGGATTGATACAAATTCCGAATACTCAGATTACATTATCTGGAGGAGTTCTGAAACAAAATGCCGGTTGGTAATTTTAACTAAAAAATCAAAGAAATGAAAAATATTAAATTATTAGTTACATCATTTGTGATGGCAATACTAATGCTAGTTTCATCTTGTTCTCCAGATTCATATTCTCTGGAAGATACGATGGATAAATCAGATATACATTTTGAAATTACCCAGGACTTCGTTACAGATCCGGGAGGTAACACAGTATTATTAAAGAACACAACTCCCGGAGTTGTGTTAAACTGGGATTATGTTACAGGAAAATCGAACAAAGCAGACCTAAAAGTACAATATGCTTTTAAAGGTACTTATACCATTAAAATTTCTGCCGTAACCGGTGGTGGTATTGTTGATTTAGATCCTGTAACCATTACAGTTACTCAAGATAATTTAAACTATGTAAATGACCCTCTTTGGACAGCATTATCTGGTGGAGTTGGCAAAAAGAAATCATGGATAGCCGACAATGGTAAATATGGTTTAGCTCCGGGCGCAATGTCTTTTGCAGATCCTAGTGGTGTGGTAGAATGGGGCAGTTTTTCTCCTAACTGGGAACCAGAAGGAAATGCTAATTCAAGTACAGATGCAGATATGCATTGGGGAAGATATATGACCTTCAGCCTTGACGGAGGACCTTTCATGACTACTCATGAAGCTGATGGAACAAATATTGAAAGCGGAGCCTATTTCTTAGACATTAATGCTCATACATTAACAACTACAGGAGCTACTATTTTAAGACCAGATAATTATATTGCAAATGCAAGCAACTGGACAAGCGAAATTAAAGTATTAACACTTACAGAAAATCAGTTAAGAATTGCTATCAAGAGAACAAACAGCGAAGGGCCATGGTGGTACATCTGGAATTTTGTATCTAAAGAATATGCAGACAATTATGTTCCTGTAGTTACAGAACCTGTTGTTGACGAAGGTTACAATCCTACTTTTGCTCCAGGAGAATTATTGACAATGCTTACAGGTGGTGCTGGTGCAGGAAGAGTTTGGGCATTAGATGCTGCAGGGAATCCTGTAGACTGGATTGGAAAAGGTATCGGATGGACAGTTGACGCAACTAGCTCTTACAACTGGGGATGGAGTGATGAATGGGCAGCTGTAGCAGGTAATTCATGGATACGTTTTGATCAATGGGGAGGTAAATTAAACTATACCCGTAGTCAGGATGGCGTAGTAACTTCTGGAATATTTACTATAAATGCAGCAACCAACGAGATTAATTTAGGAACAGAAACACTGCTTCAAAATTCAGCTAGCTCGATGAATCCTACTACCAATACTATAAAAGTAGTAAAAGCATACAATACAGAATTCCTTCAAAAAGGTATCTGGTTAGGAACATCTTACGATGCTGCTAAGGATGAATGGTTCGTTTTCCATTATATAATTCCTTAGATAATACAGTTTTTTAGTTTAACAATAACCTGAAAGCAATTTTGCTTTCAGGTTATTTTAAAATTTATAATACGATGCCTCAGCTTACTTTATATAAAAAAATAGGATTACTTTTTGCGTGCTTTCTTCTAATAATAGCATGTCAAAAACCAGGTGATCAGGAATTTAATAACCGCAAAGTTTCTTTTAATTCAGATTGGAGTTTTCATCTAAATGATAGTTTAGTTGATAAAGACACCATTGGAACTTCAACCAAATGGCGAACCCTAAACGTACCGCATGATTGGAGCATTGAAGGAGAATTTGATGAGAAAAGTCCGGCCGGATATGGAGGCGGAGCACTTACCGGAGGTCTGGGATGGTATAAGAAAACTTTTAAATTAAACACTTCTGATAGCAGTAAAGTTATATCAATTACCTTCGATGGTGTTTATAGAAACAGCGAAGTCTGGATAAATGGACATTTTTTAGGAAAACGCCCAAACGGATATATTAGCTTTCAATATGACATGTCGCCCTATTTAAATTATGGGGAAAAAAGTAATGAAATTATTGTAAAGGTTGACAATTCAAAACAACCCAATTCACGTTGGTATTCAGGATCAGGAATTTTTAGAAATGTCTGGATCGAAACCACAGATAAATTACATGTAGCAAATTGGGGAACTTATGTTACAACCCCAAAAGTGACTGCCGAAAAAGCTTTGGTACAATTTGAAACTACCATTCAAAACAAATATTCAGCTTCAAAAAAGGCAACAGTAACAACAACTATTTTTAAAGAAGATACCAAAGTTACAACCGTTACGCAAAATATAACCATTGGTGCAAATGCCAATCAAACTATCAAACAGGAAACTCAGGTTGAAACACCAGTTTTATGGTCAGTTGAAAAACCTGAATTGTATACAGCAGTTACAGAAATTTCGGTAGACGATAAAATTGTAGATCAATACAAAACCAATTTCGGAATCAGAGATTTTAAGTTTGATGTTGATAAAGGTTTTATCCTTAACGGAAAACAGGTTAAAATAAAAGGAGTTTGTATGCATCATGATTTAGGGCCTTTGGGTGCTGCAATCAATACGCGCGCCATCGAACGCCAGTTGGAAATCCTGAAAGAAATGGGCGTAAACGGAATCAGAACTTCTCATAATCCGCCTGCTCCGGAACTTTTAGACCTTTGTGATAAAATGGGTTTCATTGTCATGGATGAAGCATTTGATATGTGGAAACAAACCAAAACCAAATACGATTATGGTAATGATTGGGACAAATGGCACAAGAAAGATTTAATAGATCAATTGCTGCGCGACCGAAATCACCCAAGTATTTTTGTTTGGAGTATCGGAAATGAAATTCCGGAACAATGGAACGAAAATGGTGTAGCAATCGCCAAAGAATTAGCAGCCATTACACATCAATACGACAAAACACGCCCGTTAACCGCAGCGATGAATCCGCCGGTAAACATGAATATTGATGCCGTAACTTTACAATTCGAAAAAAAGAATGTTCAGTTTAATGCCATCGCAAAATCTGGAGTTTTAGACCTTATCGGATACAATTATGCGCATCAAACGTATGAACATCATAAAAAGAATTTCCCGGGAATTCCTTTTATCGCTACAGAAACAACTTCAGGTTTACAAACCCGCGGTTATTATGATGCCGTCTCAGACACCATTAAAAAATGGCCGGTAAGATGGGACCTTAAATTTACTGGTGGAAATCCAGGAAACACGGTTTCGGCTTACGATCAGGTTCAGGCGCCTTGGGGTTCAACGCATGAAGCGACCTGGAAAATAATTAAAAAACACGATTATCTTTCTGGTATGTACATCTGGACAGGCTTCGATTATATAGGAGAACCAACTCCGTACGAATGGCCGTCGATCAGTTCTTATTTCGGAATTGTAGATTTAGCCGGTTTCCCAAAAGACGTATATTATATGTACCAAAGCGAATGGACAGATAAAACCGTGCTTCATATTTTTCCACATTGGAATTGGAAAATCGGACAAACCGTAGATGTTTGGGCCTATTATAATAAAGCTGATGAGGTTGAACTTTTTCTTAACGGAAAATCAGTTGGAGTCAGAAGTAAAAAAGGAGATGATTTACACGTAATGTGGAGAATTCCATATCAGCCGGGAACTCTAAAAGCTGTTTCTCGTAAAAATGGAAAAGTGGTTTTAGAAAAAGAAATCAAAACTGCCGGAAATCCATCAAACTTAAAACTAACAGCAGACAGAAGCACGATTAAAGCAGACGGAAATGATTTATCATTTGTAACCGTAGATATTTTAGACGAAAAAGGAACTTTGGCACCAAATGCCAATAACGAAATCAACTTCTCTTTAAAAGGAAATGGAAAAATCGTTGGAGTTTCAAGCGGAGATCCCGTAAGTCACGAATCGTACAAAGGTTCAAAACATACAGCGCTTAACGGAAAATGTCTGGTAATTGTTCAATCTGGAGATAAAACCGGACGATTAGAATTAACCGCTAAAGCGAATGGATTAAAACCGTCGACAATTGTAATTACAGCAGAATAACCACTATAAACAAACTAACTAAAAAACACACAATGAAAAAAATAAAGATAGCCTCATTATCTCTATTCATGGGTTTTGGATTGCTTTCGCCAAAAGCGTCGGCACAAATTCAAAATGCCGATGTGCTAAATGCTCCGATAGATATCAGCAAAGATTTTCAGAATTACCTGAACACCTTTTATTTTGCCGATGAACTAAAAGCGTTTGATCCTGCCACAGGAAAAGGGACAATAAAGTATTTAAGATATAATTATAAAACACGTCAGGCTTTCAACAATATGATGATGAAGCCGGACTCTGTTGCAGCAAACGAGTTTCCAACAACAGAATACGAAGCTTCGCCATTATTGCCGTTTGAGATTCAGTTTATTTCTGATAGAACTATCAGAATAAAAACAACTTCAGGACCGCAATTTCATCCGCAAAAAGAATCTTTGATGCTGGTAAATGGTGTTGCACCAAATCACCCGGAATTATGGAAATATTCTAAAATCGAAGGAGGTCACAAATACACCAGTAAACACGGAGTTGTAGAAATCTTAGTAAAACCCTGGCACGTAAAAATTTATGATGAAAAAGGAAAACTGCTGACAAGCACGCTTCACGATACCGATTTTAAAAACACGTATACGCCAACACTTCCGTTCTCGTATGTTCGCAGAAACAGCGATTATTCAAGAAGCATGGGCGCGGCTTTTAGTCTAGAGCCGGACGAGAAAATATTTGGTTGTGGAGAATCTTTTACACAATTCAATAAACGCGGTCAAAAAGTAGTTCTGTGGGCAGACGACGCCAACGGAATCCAGAATGAAACCATGTACAAACCTGTTCCATTTTACATGAGCAGCCGTGGTTACGGAGTTTTCATGCATCATTCAACACCAATTACAGTTGATTTTGGAAGATATTATTCAAGTGCCAACGAAATGTATATTGGAGACGACGAAGCTGATTTATTTTTCTTCATTGGAGAACCAAAAGACGTTTTAGATCAATACACAGATTTAACCGGAAAAGCTGCAATGCCGCCACTTTGGTCGTTTGGTTTCTGGATGAGCCGTATCACTTATTTTTCTGAAAAAGAAGGACGTGATGTAGCAAGAGATTTACGTAAATATAAAATTCCAACAGATGTAATACACTTTGACACCGGTTGGTTTGATGTAGACTGGAGAAACAATTATGAGTTTGCAAAAGCACGTTTCCCGGATGCACAAAAAATGATGACCGATTTAAAGAAAGACGGTTTTCAGGTTTGTTTATGGCAATTGCCTTATTTCACGCCAAAGAATACGTTGTTTAATGAAATCATGGACAAAAACTTAGCGGTAAGAGACCGCAAAGGAAATCTTCCGTACGAAGATGCTGTTCTTGATTTCTCAAATCCGGAAACTGTAACCTGGTATCAGGGAAAACTGAAACATTTATTCGATCAGGGAGTTGCGGTTTTCAAAGTAGATTTTGGAGAAGCTGCTCCGCCAGACGGAATTTACCATTCTGGAAGAACAGGTTTTTACGAACACAATTTATATCCACTAAGATATAATAAAGCTGTAGCCGAAATTACCCAAAAAGAAAAAGGTTATACTTTAATCTGGGCAAGAAGTACGTGGGCTGGATCTCAGCGTTATCCATTACATTGGGGTGGAGATGCAGAAACTACAAACGGCGCAATGTCGGCAGAATTACGTGGCGGACTTTCATTAGGTCTAAGCGGATTCAGTTTCTGGAGTCATGACGTGGGAGGATTTGCTACAAAATCTCCTGAGAATTTATACAGAAGATGGGCGCCTTTCGGAATGTTTACTTCACACGTAAGAAGCCACGGCGAGCCTCCGCGCGAACCTTGGTTGTACAGCAAAGATTTCCTGGAAGGATTTAGAAAAGCAGATAATATGCGTTACGAATTGATGCCATACATCTATGCTCAGGCAAAAGAAAGTTCTCAAAAAGGCTTACCAATGATGCGTGCCTTATTTGTAGAATATCCAAATGATCCTGGAGCTTGGTTAGTTGATAACGAATATTTATTTGGTTCAAGTATGTTGGTTGCACCACTTTTTGAAGAAGTGACAGAAAGAGATGTTTATCTTCCGGAAGGAACATGGATTGATTACCAAACTAAAAAAGTATACCAATCTGGATGGCATAAAATCAAAGCGGGCGAAGTGCCAATCGTAGTTTTGGTAAAAGATGGAACTGCATTGCCACACATCGCATTAGCACAATCTACAAAAGATATGGATTGGAGCAAATTAACGTTGAAAGTGTATGCAAGCGACAAAACAACTTCGGCGAAAGCCAAAGTATTTTTACCGGATGGCGATGCCGTTCAGGAAATTACAGTAAATAAAAACGGAAATAATTTTGATGTAACTTCAAACCCATTTCAAGGAAAAACAACTCTAAAAACAGAGTGGATTAAATAGAAAAGTTTGCCACGAATTGCACGAATTTCCACAAATTAAATTCGGGAGGATTCATGAAATTCATGGCAAAAAAATATTTAACACATAGAAACATTGATTTTTTGTTAGTGAGTAAAAGAAAGTAAAAAGAAACTAGTTTCTCACACATAGTACTATGTTTGTTTAAACTAGTGGAACGCCTTTTTAAGTTTCCAATGAGCTTTGATTCTATGTGTTAAGAGTTTAAGGAACAGATTACAAGAATTAAAAATTGAGAATTAAAAATTAAAAATCTGCGTGAAAAACAGAAAAAGAATTTTAAAGAAAATCATTTTAAATCATTTAATCTGTGGCAAAAAAAACATCCCCAACAGGATAAAAAATAAGTTTTAGTTTAGTTTTTAAATCGGATGAAGTTTGAGCGCTTCATTCGATTTATTTGAGAATTCAAGAAAAAATATCATGAAAAAAAACCTAGTTCTTTCCGCCGTATTACTTTCTGTTACGATTGGATACAGTCAGAAAAATAAAAATGCTTATGAATTGGCTTCGCCAAACGGGCAGAATAAAATCAAATTTGAGTTAGTAAAAAATGCTCCAAAATATGCTGTATCACACGGAAAAACCGAAGTGATTACACCATCAGACATGGGATTTTTATTAAAAGGAAATGAAAATTTAAGTTCTGACTTTGAAGTAAAAAGCGTAAAAAACACTTCTTTTGATGAAACCTGGGAACAAGTTTGGGGCGAGAAGAAAAACATCAGAAACCATTACAATCAACTTTCTGTTCAGTTACAGCAAAAAAGCGGAAACAAAAGAAAATTAGAAATTCAGTTTCGTGCGTTTGATGACGGAGTTGCTTTTAGATATGTGTATCCAAAACAAAATGTAAAAGACAGTATTTTCATTATGGATGAAAAAACGACTTTTAACTTAAAAGAAGATGGAAAAGCATGGTGGATTCCGGCAAACAGAGAAAACCGCGACGAATATCTTTTTAAAGATGCTGCAGTAAGCACTCTTGATACCGTTTTGACACCACTTACAATCGAAAGCAAAAGCGGATTAGCATTAAGTTTTCACGAAGCAAATCTGGTAGATTTCGCGAGTATGACTTTGGTTAATACAACCGGAACACAACTTAAATCAGATTTAGTGCCGTGGGCAGATGGTATAAAAGTTCGTGTAAAAGATACGTTTACATCTTCTTGGAGAACAATTCAAATTGGAGAAAATCCATCAGAATTAATTACTTCTTATTTAATTTTAAATCTGAATGATCCAAATAAATTAAAAAACACAAGCTATTTCAAACCATACAAATATTTCGGAATCTGGTGGGGAATGCACATCGGGAAATATACATTTTGGGAAAGCGACAAACAAGGCGCAACAACTAAACATGCTGAAGAATATATCGATTTTACAGCAAAAGAAGGTTTTCATCATTTATTAATCGAAGGCTGGAACAAAGGCTGGACACCGGCTTGGTATGAAAACCACATGCACATGTTTAGTTTCACAAAAAGCGCTGACAATTTCGACTTAGAAAAAGTGGTGGATTACGGAAACAAAAAAGGCGTTGCCCTAATTGGTTATCATGAAACAGGCTCCAACTTAATTAATTACTTAAAAGAAGTTGACGAAGGTTTTGCATTATACAAAAAATTAGGGATGCACTCGGTTAAAATTGGTCACGTAGGTTCTAAACTGAACATGAAAGAAAACCACTTTGGACAATTTGGAGTGGATTATTTCAGATATATTTTAGAAAAAGCAGCGCAATATGATTTAGCTGTTTTATACCACGAATCAATAAAAGATACCGGAGAAAGAAGAACTTTCCCAAACATGGTTTCGAGAGAAGCAGCACGTGGACAAGAATATAACGCCTGGAGCGAAGGAAATCCGCCAAATCACTTAACGATTATTCCGTTTACAAGATTGCTTTCAGGACCAATGGACTTTACACCTGGAATTTTTGATGTTGAGGTAAAACAAGGTTTCCCTGGAAAAAGAGTGCACGGAACAGCAGCGCAGCAATTGGCATTGTATGTAACGATTTATGCGCCAATCCAGATGATGGCCGATTTACCTGAAAACTACGAAGGAAAACCAGCATTGCAATTCTTAAAAGATGTTCCAACAGATTGGGAAGATACAAAAGTATTAGAAGGATCAATTGGGCAATATATTACAACTGTTCGTAAAGACAGAAACAGCGCTGATTGGTATTTAGGAACAATCACAAACGAAAATGCAAGAGACGTAAGTGTTGCTTTATCATTTTTAGATCCAAACGCAACTTACGAAGCGCAGATTTATGCTGATGCCGCAGGAACAGATGAAACTCATAATCCTGCAGAAATTGCAATTTCTAAGAAAACCGTTAAAGCATCAGATTCACTAAAATTACATTTAGGAGGCGCTGGCGGAACAGCAATTAGATTCAAAAAACTATAATTTTAAGAAATATAGATATAGATTTTCGATATAGATTGTCAAACCCGACAGGTTTTTAAAACCTGTCGGGTTTACTAAAGCAACGATTATATTTGAAAAACTATAATTTATAGATATAGATTGTCAAACCTGACAGGTTTTTAAAACCTGTCAGGTTTAAATAACCACGACTTTTTAAATGAAAAATCTCATTCTGCATATCGTTTTTCTTTTGTCGGTCAATTTGATGTTGTCGCAGCAAAAACAATATCCTTTTCAGGATTCTAAATTAGATACTGAAAAGCGTATTGATAATTTGCTTTCGTTGATGACACTCGATGAAAAAGTTCAGGCTTTGAGCACAAATCCGTCGATAAAAAGATTAGGCGTTACAGGAACAGGTCATGTAGAAGGTTTGCACGGTTTGGCACTTGGCGGACCTGGTGAATGGGGCGGAAAAAATAAATTGCCAGTAACAACAACTACTTTCCCTCAGGCTTACGGATTAGGAGAAACGTGGGATGTTGATTTACTTCAGAAAGTGGCACAGGTTGAAGGTTATGAAGCGCGATATGCTTTTCAAAAATACCATCGTGGCGGATTAGTCGTTCGGGCTCCAAATGCAGACATTGCAAGAGATCCGCGTTGGGGTCGTACCGAAGAAAGTTACGGAGAAGATGCTTTTTTTAACGGAACAATGACGGTTGCATTCGTAAAAGGATTGCAGGGAAATAATCCAAAATATTGGCAAACAGCTTCATTAATGAAACATTTTCTGGCCAATAGCAACGAAGATGGCAGAACGTATACTTCATCTGATTTTGATGAAAGATTATGGAGAGAATATTATGCTTTACCTTTTCAAATGGGTGTTGTCGAAGGAGGATCCCGTGCCTATATGGCGGCCTACAATAAAGTAAACGGTATTCCGGCAATGGTACACCCAATGCTCAAAAACATTACCCAAAAAGAGTGGGGACAAAACGGAATAATTTGTACCGATGGAGGCGCATTCAAATTATTGCTTTCAGATCATAAATATTATGCTGATAAATATCTTGGAGCTGCAGCGGCCATAAAAGCCGGAATTAATCAGTTTTTGGACGAATATACAGAAGTAGTTTATGGAGCACTTTCGCATGGATATTTAAAAGAAAAAGATATTGATGGCGTTATTCGTGGAGATTATCGGGTAATGATTCAACTGGGAATGTTGGATGTTTCAGAAGATAATCCGTATGCAAAAATCGGAACAGGAAAAGACACTATTGATCCGTGGAAAACAGAAGCGCATAAAAAAATCGCTTTAGAAGCAACACAAAAATCTATTGTTTTGCTTAAAAATGATGCTAATTTTTTGCCTTTACAAAAAGATAAATTAAAAACGATTGCCATAATAGGAAATCGTGCAGATGAAGTGCTTCTGGATTGGTACAGCGGAACTCCTCCGTATACAATTACACCTTTGCAGGGAATAAAAAATAAACTTGGCAGCAATGTTGAAATTCTGGTTGCGAAAAATAATATAGACGGCAAAGCGGCTGAAATAGCCAAAAAAGCAGATGCAGTTATTGTCATCGTCGGAAATCATCCGATTTGTAACGCAGGCTGGGCAAATTGTCCCTTACCAAGCGAAGGTAAAGAATCTGTCGATCGTCAATCGCTGACTTTAGAACAGGAAGATTTAATCAAAATTGTGTATCAGGCAAATCCTAAAACAGTTGTAGCTTTAATTAGCAGTTTTCCATATGCCATAAACTGGACACAAGAACACGTTCCGGCAATTGTACATATGACGCAAAACAGTCAGGAAGCCGGAACCGCTTTGGCCGATGTTTTATTTGGAGATTACAATCCCGCCGGACGCTTAACACAAACCTGGGTTAGGGATATTACTGATTTGCCTGAAGTATTAGATTACAATATTCGAAACGGTAGAACTTACATGTATTTTAAAGGGAAACATTTATATGCTTTTGGTCATGGATTAAGTTATACAACTTTCAAATACAATTCCATTGAAACAAATTCAGAAAGCATTTTTAAAAATGGAGAAGTAAAAGTTACAATTTCAGTTACCAATGCAGGCACTAAAGACGGAGATGAGGTAATTCAGTTGTATGTAAAACAATTGCAGTCAAAAGTAGAACGTCCTGAAAAAGAATTAAAATCATTTCAACGTGTTTTCTTTAAAGCAGGAGAAACTAAGAATGTTTCTTTGGTTTTGAAGGCCAAAGATTTAGAATATTGGAACACTCCAAAACAACAATTTGAATTAGAAAACAATACAATCGAAATTCAGGTGGGAAGTGCATCAGATAAAATTCTTTTAAACAAAAAAATAACAGTGAAATAATTTACAATGAAAAAAGATCTAACCATATTTTTTATTTTACTTTCTCTAATCAATGTTCCGTTGTTTGGACAAAATACTATTGAAAACAGAATCATAAAAATCGATTACAATAAAACTACAGGTCCATTAAACACCATGTTTAAGGAATGTATTGGTGCCGGAAGAGCAAACGAAGGTTTACGCGCCGACTGGCAACAGCAATTGGCAATGACCAAAAAAGAATGCGATTTTAAATACATCAGAATGCACGGTTTATTGTCAGATGATATGGCGGTTTATCGTGAAGATTCAAAAGGAAATCCGGAATACAATTATCAATATATCGATGCTTTGTTTGATTTTTTACTTAGTATCAAAATGAAGCCTTTTGTAGAATTGGGTTTTATGCCTAATGCATTGGCAAGTGGAAAAGAAACTATTTTTTGGTGGAAGGGAAATGTAACACCTCCAAAAGATTATAAAAAATGGGAAGATTTAATTCGAAACCTAGCCCAACATTTCAAAGAACGTTACGGGGACGAAGAAGTAAAAACATGGTATTTTGAAGTTTGGAACGAACCTAATTTATCTCCGGGTTTCTGGACAGGAACGCAGGCAGAATATTTCAAACTTTACGAATACGCAGCACGCGGAATAAAAAGTGTAAATCCGGCATACAAAGTGGGCGGTCCGGCAACGGCAGGCGCAGGCTGGGTTCCGGAAACAATCGATTTTTGTGCTAAAAACAATGTTCCGTTAGATTTTATTTCAACACATACTTACGGAGTAAAACAAGGATATCTGGACGAATTTGGAACTTCGGGAACGGTTTTAAATAAAGAGGAATCAAGCATAAGCGGCGACGTAATAAATTCCCGTCAACAAATTTCAAATTCGGCTAAGCCAAAGTTAGAATTACATTATACAGAATGGAGTTCATCTTATACGCCGGCAGATCCTATTCACGATAGTTACCATTCGGCGGCTTATATTCTGCAGAAATTAAAACAAGTTGGCAATGCGGCAAACTCCATGTCATATTGGGTTTTTACCGATATTTTTGAAGAACCGGGTCCAAGATTCACGCCTTTTCACGGCGGTTTCGGATTATTGAATACGCAGGGAATCAAAAAACCGGCTTATTTCTCGTATTCCTTTTTGAATAAATTAGGAGAAACAGAACTTCAAAATAAAGACACATCTTCATGGGCGACAAAAAATGCAAAAGGCGATGTTCAACTATTGGTTTGGGATTTTACGAATACACATCCGGGCGATAAAGTTTGGAACCAAACCTATTATGTTCAGGATTTACCGTCTCAGCCAAAAGGAACTTTAAAAATTGAAGTAGAAGGTTTGAAAAAAGGAAAATACAATTTAGAAATCTATAAAGTAGGCTATAAATCAAATGACGCTTACGCGGAATATCTGGCCATGGGAAAACCAAGTCAGTTAACGCGTGATCAGGTAAATACAATCAAACAAAAAAACAATGGCACTTTGTGGGGAAGTGAAAAAGTAAACATTGACGCAAAAGGAACTTTTAGTAAAGATTTAAAAATCAATGAGAATGATGTTTTCTTATTGAATTTTGTGAAGCTTTAATTTCTAAAAAACGAACTATCAAAAACTAAAATTTATTAAGCATGAAAAACAAAATTTTATATCTGTCAGCAGCATTGGCTTTTGCAGTATTTACATCTTGTAAGAGTGATGTAAAAACAACAGATTCTGAAACAGCAGAAAAAGAATACAAAGGAAAAGAAATTGGATCTGAGTTTGATGCAGAAATCGACAAGTTGGTTTCTCAAATGACATTAGAAGAAAAAATAGGAATGTTACATGGAAATAGCATGTTTACTTCTGGCGGTGTAAAACGTTTGGGAATTCCGGAATTAAAAATGGCAGATGGACCACTTGGTGTTCGTGAAGAAATTTCGCGTGACAATTGGGCTCCGGCCGGTTTAACAAATGATTTTGCAACGTATTATCCAGCGGGCGGCGGACTTGCTGCAACATGGAATGCTGATATGGCCTATACTTTCGGGAACAGCCTTGGGCAGGAAATGCGCGCAAGAGATAAAGATATGTTGCTTTCACCAGCCATAAATATCGTAAGAACACCGCTTGGAGGAAGAACATACGAATATATGTCTGAAGATCCGTTTTTGAACAAAAAAATTGCGGTGCCGTTAATTGTTGGTTTACAAGACAATGATGTTATGGCTTGTGTAAAGCACTTTGCAGCAAACAATCAGGAAACAAATCGTGATTTTGTAGATGTTCAGATTGACGAACGTACACTTCGTGAAATTTATTTACCGGCTTTTGAAGCTTCGATAAAAGAAGCGCATGCGTATAGCGTAATGGGCGCTTACAATAAATTTAGAGGAGAATATTTATGTGAAAACGATTATATGCTGAATAAAATCCTTCGTGACGAATGGGGATTTAAAGGCGTTGTAGTTTCAGACTGGGCTGCGGTTCATTCGACAGTAAAATCTTTAAATAGCGGATTGGATATTGAAATGGGAACTCCAAAACCATTCAATGAATTTTTCCTTGCCGATAAATTAATCGCTGCAGCAAAAAACAAAGAAATCTCAGAAGCAGAATTGGACAAACACGTAAAAAGGATTTTACGCACTTTGTTTCAGGTAAAAGCAATGGGCGGAAAAGACCGTGCAAAAGGAAGTATTGCGACAGAAGCACATTATCAGGATGCATATAAAATTGCTGCAGAAGCGGTAGTTTTATTGAAGAATGACAACAATGCTTTACCATTAAAATTAGACGGAGTTAAATCTATCGCCGTAATTGGGAACAATGCAACGAAGAAAAACGCTCTTGGCGGATTTGGTGCAGGTGTAAAAACAAAAAGAGAAGTTACACCACTTGAAGGTTTAAAAAACAGATTGCCATCTTCAGTAAAAATCAATTATGCTGAAGGATATTTAGAGCGTTACGACGAAAAAAATAAAGGAAACTTAGGAAATATTACATCAAATGGTCCTGTAACAATCGATCAGTTAGATCCTGCAAAAGTTCAGGAAGCAGTGGAAGCGGCTAAAAAATCAGATGTTGCGATTATTTTTGCGGGTTCAAACCGTGATTATGAAACAGAAGCTTCTGACAGAAGAAATTTAAAATTACCATTTGGACAAGAAGAATTAATCAAAAAAGTAATCGCTGCAAATCCAAGAACAATTGTAGTTATGATTGCCGGAGCTCCGTTTGAAATCGAAGAAATCAGCAAAAAAACGTCTGCGTTGGTTTGGTCTTGGTTTAATGGTTCAGAAGGAGGAAATGCTTTGGCAGATGTACTTTTAGGAAAAGTAAATCCGTCTGGAAAATTACCTTGGACAATGCCTAAAAATATCATGGATTCTCCAGCGCATGCTACAAACAGTTTCCCTGGAGGAAAAACAGTAAATTATGCAGAAGGAATTTTGGTAGGATACCGTTGGTTTGATACTAAAAACATTGCACCATTATTTCCTTTCGGATACGGATTGTCATACACTACTTTTGGTTTTGAAAATGCAAAAACAGACAAAACTTCTTATGCGCAAGGCGAAACAATTACAGTTTCTGTTGATGTAAAAAACACCGGAAAAGTTGACGGAAAAGAAGTTGTTCAGTTATATGCTGCAAAATCAGATTCAAAAATTACGCGTGCTGCACAGGAATTGAAAGGTTTCCAAAAAACATTGGTAAAATCAGGAAGTTCAAATACAGTAACGATTAAAGTTCCGGTAAAAGAATTGGCTTACTATGATGTAACGGCCAAAAAATGGACGGTTGAACCAGGAAAATACACTTTGAAACTTGGAAATTCTTCAAGAGATATCAAAAACGAACTTGTTGTAACAATTAAATAAAGCTTAAAATAGTAATGCTCTTTGATTTTTATTGAAGAGCATTATTTTAATATATAAAAATGAAATTGCCTGAATAAAACTTAAAACTAACTATTAAACCACACCAAATGAAAAATACTGTAAAACGTTATCTGTTAAGCACCGCTTTATGTTTTTCTTTTTTAAGTCTTTGGGCTTGCAGTTCTGACAAGGAAGAAGAAACAAAACAAGAACAAAAAATTGTAGCTGCGGGTTTATATCCAAGTTACAATACAAACCCAATCCCTGCAGATGCAAGCGGAATGTCAAGTACAGCCGTGCAATTAGCAGCCAAAATAAAATTAGGCTGGAACATCGGGAATACGCTTGAAGCAACCGGAGGAGAAACCGCGTGGGGAAATCCTAAAGTTACAAAAGCCCTAATCGACGCCGTTAAGGCAAACGGTTTTAATGCCATTCGAATTCCGTGTTCGTGGAACCAGTATTTAGAAAATTCGGCTACAGCCAAAATCAAAACAGACTGGCTAAACCGAGTAAAAGAAGTGGTACAATATTGTGTAGATAATGATATGTATGTTGTTGTAAACATTCATTGGGACGGCGGATGGCTGGAAAACAATATTACCGAAGCCAAAAAAGTAGAAAACAATGCCAAACAAAAGGCTTTTTGGGAACAAATTGCAACACATTTACGTGGTTTTGATGAGCATGTACTTTTTGCAAGTGCCAATGAACCAGCTGTAGAAGATGCTGCACAAATGGCTGTTTTAACGTCATATCACCAAACCTTTATTGATGCTGTTCGTTCTACCGGAGGAAAAAATGCCAATCGTGTTTTAGTAATTCAGGGACCAACAACAGACATCGAAAAAACAAACAGGCTAATGCTGACATTGCCAACTGATAAAGTGGCAAACAAAATGATGGTAGAAGTACATTATTATTCACCATGGAATTTTGCCGGTTTAACCAAAGACGAAACCTGGGGGAAAATGTTCTATTATTGGGGAGCAAATTTCCATTCTACAACAGATACAGAAAGAAATGCAAGTTGGGGAGAAGAAGCAGATGTAGAGAAAAACTTCAAATTAATGAAAACCCAATTTGTAGATAAAGGAATTCCTGTTTTGTTAGGAGAATTTGGCGCCATTCGCAGAACGACTTTAACCGGCGATGCCTTAACTTTACATTTGGCTTCAAGAGCTTATTATTTAAAAACAGTTGTTAAAACAGCAAAAGCAAACGGATTATTGCCTTTTTATTGGGACGAAGGAAGTTTAGGCGACAAAGGTTTCGGAATCTTTAAAAGAAGCGATAATAGCGTTTTTGATACTCAGGCTTTAACCGCTCTGAAAGAAGGATTACAATAAGAAAATTAAAATTCACCATATAAGTGATATAAGCAATTATAAGTTATATTGTACAAAAAACTTAAATTTACTTATATCACTTATATGGTTTAAAAATAAAATGATGAAAAAATATACAGCCTTTATTTTTTTGATATTCAGTATAATGGCAAACGCAAATGTGCGAATGCCATTGCTTTTTTCTGACGGAATGGTATTGCAGCGGAACAAAGAAATTCCGATTTGGGGTTGGGCAGAAGCCAATGAAAAAGTGGAGGTTCGTTTTAACAAACAAACCAAAACCATTCAGGCCGATAAAGATGGAAAATGGATGCTTAAACTGTCTGCCGAAAAAGCCGGCGGACCTTTCGAATTAATCATTACAGGAAAAAACAAAATTGTCATCAAAGATGTTTTGGTTGGCGAAGTATGGATTTGCAGCGGACAATCGAATATGGAATTTCAGATGTACAAAGTCATGAACGCTGAAAAAGAAATGGCCGATGCTGATTATCCAATGATTCGCCATTTTGGAGTAGCGCAAGATTTAAGCGGAAGTCCAAAAGAAGATCTTAAACAAGGAAAATGGCTTGTTGCCAACAAAGAAAACATTCGTGATTTTACAGCGGCGGGTTTCTTTTTTGCTAAAAAATTATACGCCGAATTAAAAATTCCAATCGGAATTATAAATACATCCTGGGGCGGAACAAATGTAGAAACCTGGACAAGCCACGAAGCGTTTCAAAAAAGCGATGAATTCAAAGCCATGATTGCCGAAGTTCCTCAGGTAGATATGGATGCCGTTTTTGAAGTTTATAAAAAATCAGTTTTAGAAAATTTAAAAAAAGTTCAGGGTTTTGATGTTTCCATGGAAAATGAAAACCAGTTTGCAGCTTTCAATTTTGAAGATAAAAACTGGCCCGAAATAAAAGTACCCTCTTTATGGGAAAACCAACAAATTGGCAATATTGACGGTGTTGTCTGGATGCGAAAAACAATAACGCTTTCTGGCGATCAAGCCAGGAGTGAAGCCGTTTTACATCTTTCAAAAGTAGACGACGAAGATATTACCTATGTAAACGGAGTTGAAGTTGGAACCAATAAAATTTGGGAAACTTTAAGAGTTTATAAAATTCCAGCCGGAGTTTTAAAAGAAGGAAAAAATGTAATCGCAGTTCGCATTGCAGATTATTCAGGCGGCGGCGGAATTTACGGTGATCCAGCCGACTTAAAAATCCAGTTTAAAGACAGCAATATTCCACTCGAAGGACTTTGGAAATTCAATGTCATTCAGGTAAAAATCGCGATTTCGCCAAACAGTTATCCATCGTTATTATACAATGCAATGGTAAATCCGCTAGTTCCGTATGCATTTCAGGGTGTTTTATGGTATCAGGGCGAAGCCAATGTTTGGCGTGCAAAACAATACAAAAAAGCATTTCCGTTAATGATTCAGGATTGGAGAACAAAGTGGAAACAAGGCGATTTTCCTTTTTATTTCGTGCAATTATCGACTTTCAACGAATTCAACGGAAACAGTAAAGTCGGAAGCCGCTGGGCAGAACTTCGCGAAGCACAAGCCGAAACTTTAAAAGTTCCCAATACCGGAATGGTTGTAACCACAGATATTGGAAACGCAAAAGACATTCACCCAACAAACAAACAAGATGTTGGTCTGCGTTTGGCTGCAATTGCGCTGAATAATGTTTACGGTAAAAAGCAAATCTACAGCGGACCAACTTTTAAATCTCAGCAAATAAAAGGCAATCAAATTATCCTGACTTTCGATAACATCGGTTCAGGATTATCGACTTCTGATAATTCAGCAAACGTAAAAGGATTCGAAATCGCCACTGCCGACAAAGTTTTTCATTCCGCGAAAGCGATAATAAAAGGCAACACGATTATAGTTTCGAGTGACGAAGTAAAAAATCCCGTTGCCGTTCATTATGGTTGGGCAGACGATGATACGGAAATCAATCTTTTCAATAAAGAAAAATTCCCTGCATCGCCTTTCAGAACCGACAATTGGGAAATGATTACAGCAAACGAAATATATAAGGTTAGTAAATAATATTTTGGTGTGACATTTGGGCGTGACCGTATTTACAAAAGGCGCTATTTAACAAACCGCTTATGTGCGCCTTTCGCAAATACGGTCGGGCTATCCGCATTACTTCGGTAATGTGCTCCTATCCCTCACGCGCGCATATTGATTAGGAGCAAATAAAAATAAAGGTTATCAAAAATTCCGGAGGAACGAAATGTTGGTAGCAACGGATGTTAATCCGTTGATTAGAAATTTTAGAACGTAATGAGAGTTCCGTAGGAACGGCATATATTTAAACGAAATTCAAAATCAAAAAAGGAATACATGAAATTAAACCTCATAAAAATATTCTTCATTTTACTATTCGCCTCTTTCAGCATAAACATGTCGGCGCAATCCAAACATGTTTTGTGGTACAATCAACCCGCAGAATTCTTTGAAGAAAGTCTGGTTTTAGGAAACGGAAAAATGGGAGCAACCGTTTTTGGCGGCGCAAATGCTGATAAAATTTATTTGAACGACGCTACACTTTGGTCTGGTGAACCCGTAAGTGCCAATATGAATCCGGAAGCGTACAAAAATATTCCGGCAATTCGCGAAGCTTTAAAAAACGAAAACTACAAACTGGCCGAGGAATTAAATAAAAAAATCGAAGGCAAAAACTCTGAATCTTTTGCGCCTTTGGGAACATTAGAAATCAATAATTCTGAAAAAGGAAAAGCTGTAAATTACCATCGTGAACTGGATATTTCGAATGCAATATCAAAAGTAAGTTACGAAATGGCCGGCGTAAAACATACGCGTGAATATTTTGTTTCCGCGCCAGATCAAATTATGATCATCAAACTGACCAGCGATCACAAAGGCACTTTAAATTTTGATATTAATTTAAAGAGTTTATTAAAATCAAATGTCGAAGTGCGAAATAATATTCTCGTAATGACAGGTTCTGCGCCCATTCATGAAAATGCCGGATATGCTGTTTTACCAAAATATCTGGACATACAGGAAAGAGGGACAAAATTTACCACTTTAGTCCAAATCAAAAAAACCGACGGAAAAATTACACATTCAAGAGAATCTTTAAGTTTAAAAGAAGCGACGGAAGCCATTATTTATGTTTCTGTAGCGACAAGTTTTAACGGTTTTGACAAAAATCCTGCAAGTGAAGGTTTAGACGATATAGCAATTGCAGTACAAAATATGAATAAGGCATTTGCAAAATCATTCGATAAACTAAAAGAATCGCACACAACGGATTATCAAAAATTCTACAATCGTGTTGATTTAAATTTAGGAAAAACAACCGCTCCGGATTTACCAACAGACGAACGTTTATTGCGTTATGCCGATGGAAAAGAAGATAAAAACCTCGAAATTCTCTATTTTAATTACGGGCGTTATTTATTGATAAGCAGTTCGAGAACTTTGGGCGTTCCGGCAAATCTACAAGGAATTTGGAATCCGCATCTAAACCCGCCGTGGAGCAGTAATTATACAATGAATATCAATCTGGAGGAAAACTATTGGCTTGCCGAAAACACCAATCTTTCAGAAATGCATTTGCCGCTTTTGTCTTTTATAAAAAACCTTTCGGTAACCGGAAAAATAACGGCCAAAACTTTTTATGGCGTAAACAAGGGCTGGGCTGCAGCACACAATTCGGATATTTGGGCAATGGCAAATCCCGTTGGACAGTTTGGAAAAGAAGACCCAATGTGGGCTTGCTGGCCAATGGCAGGCGCGTGGCTGAGTACACATGTTTGGGAACATTATGTTTTTACACAAGATAAAAATTACCTGAAAACAGAAGGATATCCTTTGATGAAAGGCGCAGCCGAATTTCTTTTAGGATGGATGATAACCGATAAAAACGGAAATTTAATTACATCGCCATCCACTTCACCCGAAAATCAATACATTGCACCAGATGGTTTTGTTGGCGCAACAATGTATGGCGGAACGGCAGATTTGGCCATGATTAAGGAATGTTTTGGCAAAACAATAAAAGCTTCAAAAGTTCTAAATATTGATGCTGATTTTAGACTAAAACTCGAAACGGCTCTTTCAAAATTATTTCCCTATCAAATTGGCAAAAAAGGAAACTTGCAGGAATGGTATTTTGACTGGGAAGATAAAGATCCAAAACACCGTCATCAATCGCAATTATTTGGACTTTTTCCCGGCGATCATATTACGCCGGAGAAAACGCCGGATTTAGCCGAAGCTTCCCGAAAAACTTTAGAGATAAAAGGCGATGAAACCACTGGCTGGTCAAAAGGATGGAGAATCAATCTTTGGGCGAGACTTTGGGATGGAAACCGTGCTTATAAAATGTTTCGAGAATTATTGAGATACGTTGATCCCGACGGAAAGAAAACCGAAAAGCCAAGAAGAGGCGGAGGAACGTATCCGAATTTATTCGACGCGCATCCTCCATTTCAAATTGATGGAAATTTTGGAGGAGCCGCAGCCGTTGCAGAGATGTTAGTTCAGTCTGACGAAAAAGAAATCAGATTATTACCTGCTTTGCCAGACGCCTGGGAAACCGGATTTGTAAAAGGAATCTGTGCCCGTGGCGGATTCGAAATCGCAATGGAATGGGAAAATAAAATTTTAAAGAAAGTTACTGTTTCTTCTAAAATTGGAGGAAAAACAAACTTAATCAGCGGAGATAAAAAACAAAATGTCACTTTGAAAAAAGGTGAAATTTTAGAAATAAACTGGTAGAAAGTTTTAAATATAATCTTTATCAAACCCGACAGGTTTTAAAATTTGTCGGGTTTGCTTTTAAATAGTAAGCAAAACAACTGATTTACATTACAATAAGTTCTTAAAATTTTGTCGCAAAGTTATTTTCATTAACTTTGATTAAAATATTATGATTATGACTTACAATCCAACAACAGTCGCCAATTATTTCATAGATAAATATTCCAAAACAGGAGATCTTACACCAATGAAAATAATTAAGCTAACTTATATTGCTTATGGATGGTATTTGGCCTTAACAGATAAAAAAGAAAGATTGCTGGACGAAAGTCCTATTGCCTGGGATTTTGGGCCTGTTTTTCCGTCTTTGTATTACAGTATCAAGCAATACAAAAAAGAAAAAATAACAGAGAAAATTCCGAATGCCTTAAAAGACGAAAAAATAACTAGCGAAGACGAGAAATTTTTAGATAAAATATGGGAAGTCTACGGAAGATTTGACGGCATTTATTTAAGCGCATTAACACACAACGACGGTACGCCGTGGCGAAAAGTTTACCGTAAAGATTCTAATGCTGTTATTTCTGATGATGATATTTTTGAACATTATAAAACTAAGTTAAAACCAATTTAAGCTTATATGTCCTCCCTAAATCTTAACCAAATATCAATTGCAAATAGTTCTTCATTAACCCCTGAAGACCTTAGCAAAGCGCGCCTGCAAAATCAGATTCTTGAAGACAGATTAGGAAGCGCAAAAGTAGGTCGTTTTTTAGAAGACACCAGACTTAGAAGGCATTTAACCTATATTTTTGCTATCATAATCTTTCTTTGGTTAGCTGCTGTAGTGTCAATTTTATATTTTAATAATAACTTATTAAACCTGAATCTTTCAGAAAATGTATTAATTACTTTATTGACAACTTCGTCTGTAAATGTAATAGGGATGATGTTGATTATTCTGAAAAATTTATTTCCGAAACATCTTAATGAAGACGAATAAACTATTCTTTTTCAGTTTCCGTTTTATCTGATTCCGATTTTTCTTCTTCAGATGATTTTTTAGTATGGTTCTCTTTAAATTCCTCGTACCATTTTTCGATAGAAGGATAAACAAAACCCGCTACTTTTTTAATGGGATTATAAAAAATAGATTTGTCTAAAGTTTCTTGTTTGGCAAAAGTATTGTCGAAGTTTATTTTCTCAAAAAGCGCAATTACAATACTTACAATCAGAATCGTTTTCAGGATTCTGAAAAATCCGCCGCCCAGTTTATTCAGCCAGCCCAATTGCGCAAAATCTGCAATTCCAGTTAAGGCTTTTGCCAATAGGTAAACACCAATTACAACCAGAATAAATGTCAACAGAAAAGCGGTTACCTGAATCGTATTTGGATTCCAGGAAACATGTTTTGAGATCATTTCTGTCATAAAAGAAGAAAACTTGATCGCTAAATAGATTCCGAGCAATAAAGAAATAAAAGAAGCAATTTCTACAAAAAGCCCGTTTTTAATTCCTTTGTATAAACTGTAAGCCAAAAGCGCACCCAAAATCATATCTAAAACACTCATATTTTCTGTCGTTTTATTGAGGCGCAAATATAAAAGAATTATCTAGTTTTTAAGGTGCAGAGGTTCAGAGATGCAAAGGTTCATAGGTTTTTTTAATAGCCCACAGATTATACGGATGTAACGGATTGACACTGATTAAAATTAGTTGGCTGGCGAAGAGTTAAAGTTTTTTGCATAAATAAATCAACGATTTACGGGGCGAAAAAAAAATAACCCTTGTTAATCAGTTAAACCCGTATAATCTGTGGGCAATTTTGCAAAGAGTCCATTTTTAATTCCTCTGTATTTTAATAGCCCACAGATTATACGGATTTAACGGATTGACATTGATTAAAATTAGTTTAGCTGATTAAGAGCTAAAGTTTTGAGTGAATATAACTACGGATTTACAGGATGAAAAAAATAAACCCGTGTTAATCAGTTAAACCCGCTATATCTGTGGGCAATTTTGCAAAGAGTCCATTTTTAATTCCTCTGTATTTTAATAGCCCACAGATTATGCGGATGTAACGGATTGACACGGATTAAAATTAGTTGGCTGGCGAAGAGTTAAAGTTTTTGCATAAATAAATCAACGATTTACGGGGCGAAAAAAAATAAACCCGTGTTAATCAGCAAAACCCGTTAAATCCGTGGGCAATTTCTCTATACAATATGGCAAACGTTAATTTTAGGTCTTTGGATTTGAAGTCCGTATCTTTGCAACGACAATTTTAGATTTTAGATTGTTGATTTTAGATTTATAAAATCTCTAAATCATCTCAATCTAAAATCTAAAATCTAAAATCACAAATATATATATGTCCAGAGATACACAATTAAAAGAGCGTTGGGAAAAGCTCGTCGATATACTTTCAAATCAATTTTCGCAAGGAGAAGATTTAGATTTAGATGCTATTATTTACCTAATCGGAGTTCAGGAATTTGGAAAGATTCATAGAGAATTCAAAAAAGATGAAAAATTAAACTTAATGCACATCGCTATTTGTCGATTATTAGAGCCTTACGGATTTTATGAATTCGAATATTTTGATGAAGACGGATGGCCGCATTATAAAGTAAAAGAAGAATTACCGCCACTAAAAGCAGGCGAACAATCAGTTTTAATGAAAGAAGCGATTGTGAATTATTTTTTGGAAAGAGAACTTATTGAATAAATATTTTAGATTTCGAAAGAATTAAATAAGAAAAAAAATGTGTAGATATGCCATGACCTCTTATAAGCCTCATTATGCTTGTTTTGCTTGCCGAAAAACATTTAAAAGAAGACTTTTTAAAGACATAAAAACAGGGAAACAATCAGATCTGGAAGTAAAGTGTCCGGATTGTGGATCTTTTATGGCCAATATGGGACTTGATTTTGAATCGCCAAAAAAGGATGATGTAAAAAAATGGGAACATATTAAAAGCTTATATTCTGTTGGAATCGCTTTTCATTCTTGTGGCTGCAACGGCCCGGGCTATATTCCTAATTCAAAAGAAAAATTAATAGAATATTTCGAAGATTTAAAAGTAAACTATCTTAAAAATATTGATTTTTGGCGAACCAGAATAGAACCGACTACAAAAATGGAACGCGATAAGGATAATCAACAAAACGGGGGAAAGTTAAATGCTATTTCATCAAATTTTAAAAAAGAGGTTGTAAAGAATCAGGATGGAATAGATTTTTGGCTAGGCAGAGTCCAGGAAATCGAAAGCAAAATAAGTTTAATAAAATAGTTACAAATGAATATCGTAACCTGTGAAGGGAAACTTTAAATTTTAGACTTTAAACTTGAAACAAATTATGTAAATTTGTATTCTCAATTATTGAAGGAAAATGATAGACAAGATAAAACAGCATATAGAGGAAGCAAAAGCCTTTAATGATAAAAATAAAGAATCTTTAGAGCAGTTCCGAATTAAATATTTAGGTAGTAAAGGGTTATTAAAAGAACTTTTTACAGAGTTTAAAAATATTCCAAACGACCAGAAAAAAGATTTCGGACAAGTAATAAATACTTTAAAATCCGTAGCTGAAGAAAAAGTAAGAGTTATTCAGGAAGAACTTGAAAGTAAACAAGAAGTAAAAGGAGTTTTTGGAGATTTGTCAAGATCATCAGAGCCGGTTATTATTGGTTCACGTCATCCTATTTCTATCGTAAAAAATCAAATTATAGATATTTTTGCCAACATTGGCTTCAACGTTTCCGAAGGTCCGGAAATCGAAGACGACTGGCATAACTTTACGGCGTTGAACTTACCGGAATACCATCCGGCGCGTGATATGCAGGATACATTTTTCATTCAGACCAATCCTGATGTGTTGTTGCGTACGCATACATCATCTGTTCAGGTGCGTTATATGGAAAATCACAAACCGCCAATTCGTACTATTTCTCCGGGACGTGTATTTCGTAACGAAGCCATTTCGTCGCGTTCGCACTGTATTTTCCATCAGGTTGAAGGTTTGTACATTGACAAAGATGTTTCGTTTGCAGATTTGAAACAAACATTACTTTATTTCACCAAAGAAATGTTCGGAAAATCAAAAATCCGTTTGCGTCCGTCGTACTTTCCGTTTACAGAACCAAGTGCCGAAATTGATATTTATTGGGGACTAAAAACAGAAACTGATTATCGTATTACAAAAGGAACCGGCTGGTTAGAAATTGGTGGCTGCGGAATGGTGGATCCGAATGTTCTTAAAAATTGTGATATCAATCCAGATGAATTCAACGGTTTTGCTTTCGGAATGGGAGTAGAGCGTATAGCAATGCTTTTATACCAAATTGGAGATATTCGTATGTTTTACGAAAATGATGTGCGTTTCTTAGAGCAATTCAAAGCCAATATTTAATTTTAGAAATTAGATTGTAGATTTCAGATTTATTCTGAAGATATAATTCTCATTAATACAATAAACCTTTGTTGAAGTTTAGACTTTGACAAAGGTTTTAAAGCTTTAAATAAAGATGAAAAAAGATATAACAATCCCAGAAGTAGAAAATGTATTTTTAGCCGCCGTGCAGGAATGGAGTGACGATTTTATGGAGAAAGTGTGGTACGCTTATCTTGTAAACGACAGCGACTTTAATTTAGACAGCGTTATGGTAGTTTCAAAAGCATTTGGAACTATCGATGGCGAAATGAAAAAAACATCTGTTTTACGCCATGCTTTCGTTGAAGTTCCTGCTGTTTCGGTAGTTAAAATCGAAATGGTAGAAAAAAGCCTTTTGGTTTTAAATAACGAATTTATGGTAACTTTCTTCATCGGAAATACGTTATACGACAAGAAATTCATCTTCAAATCTAACCTGATCAGCGAAAGCAATACGGAAGAAGTGCCGATTTTGTTTATTGAAGGGGTTATGGTGAAGTAGTTTTGGAGAAGCAAGAAGCAAGATAATAGATGCAAGACTAAAACTAAAAGCGAAAATATAGACTTTTGTTTATGACATAAAAAGAGCCAAGACTAATTGTTGTTAGATCTTGGCTCCTTTTATATTCTCTTATTTTGCTCTTCTACATCCAGTCTTGCTTCTTGCATCTATTATCTTGCTTCTGCAGAAAAAAATCTAATCCAAAGACTCCGTTAATTTCTTAAATACAGATTTAGCATCTTTTCCTTCATATAAAATACTGTAAACGGCGTCGATAATTGGTGTTTTGGCACCGTAACCCTGATTTAGTTTATAAGCACTTTTGGTGGCGTAATAACCTTCGGCAACCATACTCATTTCCATCATCGCACTTTTTACGGTGTAGCCTTTTCCGATCATGTTTCCGAACATTCTGTTTCTGGAAAATACAGAATATCCTGTAACTAATAAATCACCCAAATAAGCTGAGTCATTAATGTTACGTTTCATTTTATGTACTTTACGGATGAATTTCTTCATCTCACGAATTCCGTTACTCATCATTACCGATTGAAAATTATCACCATATCCTAAACCGTGCGCAATTCCGGCTGCGATTGCGTAAATGTTTTTCAACATTGCTGCATATTCAGTTCCGATGATATCGTCTGAGATTTTGGCTTTAATATAATTTCCTGATAGAGATTTTGCTACAATGCAGGCTTTGTCCGGATCTCCGCATGCGATAGTTAAGTACGAAAGTCTTTCCAATGCTACTTCTTCTGCGTGACAAGGACCTGTAATAACCCCAATATTGTAATAAGGAATGTCGTATTGAATATGGAAATGTTCTCCAACAATTAAACTTGTTTCTGGAACAATTCCTTTAATTGCTGAAAAGATTATTTTATCTGCTAAAGAAACAGTCAGATTTTTTAATTCAGCATCCAAAAAAGCAGACGGAATAGCAAAGATTACATAATCTGCATATTCAACTGCTTCATTTATATTGTTGGTTAATTTAAGTTTTGAAGTGTCAAATTCGACTGAACTTAAATAGTTTGGGTTGTGTTTGTATTTTTGAATGTGCTCTATTGCAGCATCATTACGCATATACCAAGCTATTTCTGAAAGATTTACGCATAACATCTTAGCAATTGCCGTTGCCCAACTCCCTCCTCCAATTACTGCAAACTTTAATTTTTCGCTCATTATTTTAATAATTTAAAGCAAAAGTACTTAATAATGTAGTAATAATACAAAATCTGATTTAAGAAATTTAAAAACAAGGTTTGTAAACTATGGTTTTCAGACAGTTTTAAAAAATTATCAAAAATATTTTATGCTTTATACAATAATAATTCAATAGCTGCGTTATAACTCTTTATAAATTAGAATTTTAATGAATTTAGCAAAAATTGAGTTAGTTAGTTTTGTTTTAGTATTTTAAAAAGGCGTTCCTAAAAATTTTAAGAACGCCTTTTTTTCTAAAATTCCAATTTTTTTAAATTCCAAATTCCAAACGTTAGAATTTAAATTCCAAAAAATAAATTCCAAATTCCAATTTGAACTTAAATAAAAAAAATCCAAATCCCAATATTACGTATACAATTGGAATTTGGAATTTTATCCCGAGGCTTCAGGATGGAATTTATATTTATTTAGTAACTAAGTTCAACAATCGATTTTACTTTATCTAAAGTTACCAATTGATTTTCGCCAAGACCTTTCCAGCCTCTTTCACCAAAACGTTTTACAATAAAATCTGCTGTATTGGTGTAATCATCTGTGTATTGAGACAATTTAGTATCCATTCCCATTGTGTGGAAAAATTCGACTGTTTTATTAATCGCTTCTTTTGCAACTTCGTCATCAGAACCTGTTAGGTTGAAAATTCTTCTTCCGTATTGTGCCAGTTTCCCTTTTTTAGTATCAAACATGACATTGTATAAACTTGGGCCTATAATCGCCAAAGTACGTGCATGGTCGATTCCGTATAGTGCGGTTAATTCGTGACCAATCATGTGCGTTGCCCAGTCAGAAGGAACTCCTTTTTGAATCAATCCGTTTAAAGCCATCGTGCAGCTCCACATAAAATTCGAAGCCAAAGCATAATCTGTTGGGTTTTCTACTACTTTTGGACCCACTTCAATTAACGTTTGCAAAATTCCTTCGGCAATTCGGTCTTGTAAAAAACCTTCGTGCGGATACGTTAAATATTGTTCCATTACGTGGGTATAAGCATCTACAACACCATTTTGCAATTGTCTTTTTGGCAAAGATTCAATTACGGTTGGATCGCAAATTGAGAATTTAGGAAACAAAGCACTACCGCCAGAAGCTAATTTTTCCTGAGTCGCTTTAATCGTTACGACATATCCGGAATTCATTTCGCTTCCCGTTGCAGGCAAAGTCAAAATAGTTCCAAAAGGCACTGCATTTTCTTTAATCAGCAAACGTTTTTGTAAAATATCAATTGGGTTTCCGTCAAAATTAACCGCAGCAGAAATAAATTTCACGCCATCAATTACGGATCCACCACCAACAGCCAGAATAAAATCGATTTTTTCTGCCTTGATAATTTCAACCGCTTTCATCAACGTTTCAAAATGCGGATTTGGCTCAATTCCTCCAAATTCAATAATATCAAAACCTTTTAAGTTGTTGATTACTTGTTCGTGAATTCCGTTTTTAAAAATACTTCCACCACCGTAAGCCAATAATATTTTGGCATCTTTAGGCACTAAAGCAGAAAGTTTTTCAATTTGTCCTTTTCCGAAAATTAAATTCGTCGGATTGTATAATTCAAAGTTTAGCATTTTTTTTGAGGTTCTAAGATGCTAAGGTTCTGAGGTTCTAAGTTTTTTTCTTGAACATCAGCAAGTTTAGCATCGTTATTATTTAAATTTTAATTAGTGAATAAGAGATTGAGTTTCTAAGTTGCTAACAGAAAACTTAGCAACTTAGAACCTTAGTCCCTTAGCATCTTATTTTATTTCAATTGCTCCAATAATTTTCCGGCAACAAGTTTAGACGAAGCTGGATTTTGTCCGGTGATTAAAAGTCCGTCTTCAACAGCGTACGGCTGCCAGTTTTCTCCTTTTGAGAATTTAGCTCCGTTTTGAGTTAAAGCATCTTCTAATAAAAACGGAACCACTTTGGTTAAACCTACAGCTTCTTCTTCTGTATTCGTAAAACCGGTTACTTTTTTACCTTTTACTAAATAATCGCCTTTTACTTTTACATTTTTTAAAACTGCTGGCGCATGACAAACAAATGCAACTGGTTTATTGTGCGTGTAAAAAGATTCGATTAAGGCGATTGAGCTTTTATCTTCAACTAAATCCCAAAGCGGACCGTGACCTCCTGGATAAAAAACAGCATCATAATCTTTTTGATTAATAGTCGAAAGTTTGTGTGTGTTTTTTAATTTTTCCTGTAATGTTTTATCGGCATCAAAACGTTTTGTGTCTTCTGTTGCTGATGACGGATCTGCACTTTTAGGATCAATTGGTGGCTGGCCTCCAAGCGGCGATGCGATGGTAATTTCTACACCTTTATCTAATAATTCATAATAAGGAGCGGCAAATTCTTCTGACCAAAATCCGGTTTTTTCTCCTGTATTGCCCAGTTTGTCGTTACTGGTCACAACAAATAATACTTTTTTCATCTTTTTTGTTTTTTGAGCTGTTGCCGAAAAGCCAGCTGTTAATACGATTATTGCGATTAATGCGATTTTTTTCATGTCTTATTATTAATGTTTAAATTTTGATCAAATTTACACCTTATGTGATATTAGTAAAAATAAAATAAACTATGTTTGTTATAAATAAAGTTATATCATGGTAAATTTGGAATGGTACAGAACTTTTAAGTCTGTATATAAAAATGGAAATTTTTCTGTCGCTTCAAAAGAGTTGTTTATGAGCCAACCCGCGGTTAGTCAGCAAATAGCTATGTTAGAAGCGCATGTAGGTTATAAATTATTTAACCGAAAATCTAAAGGCGTAGAACCAACAGAGTACGCTAAGTTACTGAATAATTTGATTATAGATGCGCTCGACAGATTAGAAACTGTTGAAAACGGATTCAGGGCAAAAGCAGAAGATTCTGTTCGCTTGATTTCTGTTGGTGTTTCAAAAGATTTATTCAACAGCTGCGGGAGTATTTTGATTTCTAAATTTGACTTTATCGATTTTACGTTTGCTGAAGATGATGCACTTTTTGCACTTGTTGATGCCAAGAAACTTGATTTTGCCATTACAACAAAAAGATATGATACATTCGATACTATTTACGAAATCGTAGGCAAAATTAAATTGATAATGGTGGCGCCAATGAATTTAAATATCGAAGAATTCCGCCAGAAACTAAAAGCTGATAATTATACCGAAACTGAAAAATGGCTTAACAACCAAAAATGGTATTCTCATGATGGGAGAATTCCGCATATCAAATTATTCTGGCTGCATGCTTTCAGTAAAAAAAGACCTTCGATGGTGCCTAATTATATTATTCCTTCAGAATCTGAAATGTTGGAAATGCTGTCTAAAAATTCGGGACTTGCGATAACCTGGAATTGCAATGCGAGAAAATATATTAAAGAAAACAAATTACAGCTGGTATGGAATAGTTTTCACGTTCCTGAGGAATTTGTGTACTTATTGACCGCCAAAAACAATAATTTGAATTCTTTTTTTGAAGCTATTTCTAAAGAATTAAAGTTGTTTTTAGGAAATAGGTTGTAGTTTTTTTGCTCTTTAAAGAATATATTTGATGGAGAAACCATTAAAATTTCGGAAAATGAAAAAGATTAAAATTATTTTAATGCTAATTGCGGTAGTTTTTGTAACCAATTCATGCAGTAAAAAAGATGATGATGTGATTATAGATTGTTTTGGAGATTCAATTTTAACGTCATTAAAACATTCAGCAGATGCAACGAATTCTAAGATAGTTAATTATTCAATAGAATATAGTGGGAGCAATACTGTAAGCGCTGTAAAATGGACTTTTGGTGATGGAACTCCTGCTCAAACCGTAAATAGTGCTAACGGAGCAGTATCGCACACTTATACTGCCGCAGGAACATTTGAAGTTAGGGCAGATGTCACGCTTTCAAAAGATGGAGGCAGTTGTACTGTAAGCCCAAAGAAAAATGTGACCGTAAATTAAAAAAGATATAATTATTTCATGAGAGTCAATTTTATAATTTTATCGTTTAGGATAAAATTATAAAATTGACTCTCATTCGTTATATTTGTTCAATATGATTTAGGATTATGGAAAATCTTCAAAATATTAGAATCGCAGTTGATGCCATTGTTTTTGGATATAAAAACAATAGTTTATATGTGCTTTTAATAGAGCAAAAATTTGGTTCTGCAGAGAAATACTGGGCGCTTCCTGGCGGTTTGGTTAAGAATGATGAATCGTTGAGCAACGCCGTAATTAGAGAGTTGCACGAAGAAACCAATGTGCAGTTAAAGTTCATGGAACAGCTTTACACTTTTGGAGATGATATTTTCAGGGATTCCAGAAACCGTGTTATTTCTGTTGCCTATTATGCTTTGGTTGATGCTTCAAATCTTGAAATTAAAGCAGATACAGATGCCGATAAAGTACAATGGTACAAAATAGACGAAATTCCTTCTTTGGCATTCGACCATAATTTGATTATCAAAAAAGCGATTTCAAGATTAAAGGCCAAACTTACTTACGAGCCTGTTGGTTTTGATTTACTTCCCGAAGAATTTTTGTTTTCTGATCTCGAAAATTTGTATTGTACGATTTTAGAAAAAGAAATTGACCGACGAAACTTCAGAAAAAAGATACTTAGTTATGGATTTTTAGAAGAAACAGACAAATTTTCACCCATAAAAAGTGGTCGTCCGGCAAAATTATTTAAGTTTAATAAATTAAAATATAATGACTTGATAGAAAGAGGCTTTCATTTTGAAATAAAATTTGCTTAACCTACTTAACATGATTAAACCATTTCCATTCCATTCTGATTTAAGAGATTATTTTAAAAAGCAAGACAAAACCTGGTCTTGGTTTTCTGAAGAAAAAGTAAAAGCAGAACAACAAGAAGCCTTTAAAACCGATTTATTAAAAAACTCTTATCGGATTGATCCCAATACAGAACCTAAAGTTTATGAAATTTTAAATACGGCAAAAGATAAATTAGGAATTCTGGTTCCGATCACGATTTATCAGTCGCAAAGTATGGATAATAATGCCGGAGTTGTTTTTTTTGAAAATGAAGCCCACATTATTTTATCGGGAACGATTTTAAAATTGCTTAACGAAGACGAATTACTGGTTTTGTTTGGACATGAATTGTCGCATATTTTGTTGTTTAATCTGGAAAATGGCGATTTTGAAATCACAAACAGAATCATCAATACCATTGCAAGCGACGGCAACAGCGAATTGTTTTATTATGAAACTGCAAGATTGTATCAGCTTTATACCGAATTGTATTGTGATTTAGGCGCTTTAAAAGTCAGCGGAAGTTTGGAAATTACGATTCAGACATTAGTAAAACTGAATACAGGTTTAGAAAAAGTTTCGGCAGAAAGTTATTTGAAACAAGCCAATGAAATTCTGGAAAGAATAGAAAAAGGTTCTGACGGAGAAACGCATCCGGAGAATTTTATCCGGGCTAAATCTTTGGAAATTTTCGAAAATGACAATGCCAATTTTTATTCGAAAGTAGAAAAGATTATTTCCGGAAAAACTGATTTGCATCAATTAAACTTATTTAATAAAAAGCTGGTTTTTGATATTACAAAAGAATTAATCTCGATTATTCTGAAACCAAAATGGACGCAATCTGAATATTGTACAGCACTTTACAAACAGTATTTTTCCAATTCTGATAAAAAAACCGACGCCTTTATTGATGACACTTTCAAACAGAAAATAGAAAACGGCAAGAAAAACCTAAAAGAATATTATGCTTACGTAATGCTCGATTTTGCGTTGTGCGATCCGGATTTGAAAGAAGCATTTATTGGACATATTCTGGATATTTCGGAACAATTAAGTTTGGAAGATGAAATGAAAACCATTCTAAAAAAAGAACTGAATCTGACCGAGAAAACCTATAAAGCATTTGCTCAAAATTGCACTTCTACCTTAAATACTATTCTAGAATCAGACTTAGAAAACACTTATTAAGATGATTACACCCATAAAGGAATCCGCTTTTTATCAATTTATTACCGAAAACTTTCAGAAAGGAGTATTTGCCAACGATGATATTATTGCCATAATAATGCCTTTGTTAAAAACAGCTGCTTCGATTCATAATCAGGGAAAAGTGGCATCGCTACAGGATATTTCGACGATTTATATCGAAAACCAGCATTTGCATATTTTGGATAATGCATTCGAAATAAAAGATAATACAAAAGTAATTTCGGCATTTTTTAAAAGTAAAAGTAAAGCGTTTGAAATTTCAGGCGAACATTTTAATACAACCGAAATTGGAGAAGGAGTAAAAAGAGAATACGGCGATAAAAGTGTTTCTGATGATGATTTTGAAAATTCTAAAAAACCGGTTTATGTAAAAGATTACAGTTCTTTCGAATTTGAATTTGATCATCATGATCCGTTGACAGACATTTTTGTTTTGGGAATGATTTTGGCGAGCCTCGCACTGCAATTTAATTTTACCGATATCGAAGATGTAAAACGTTTTGTAGAATATCGCAAGAAAATGTACTTCCTGAACAGCAAAATAAATCCTGCCATTGCCAATATTATTTTGGGAATGACGGAATTGAACCGCGAAAACCGCTGGAAAGATTTAAACGAAATAGTCGAAAAACTTCAAAATTACAGAGATTATAATCCTGAAACCGAATATGATTTATCGCATTTAATTGACGCAAAAGTTAAAAACAGAAATCAGTTTATTCACGAAAAACTTCGAAACCGATTATTTGATAACAGCAAACGAAACCGACTTCTATATTTTCAGCCGAATTTAAAATTCCTGAACCTTACCGTTTCATCCGTTCCGCAGGCATTGAATTATGAGAATATCGATCCAAATTCTATTTTTTACTGGAATGCTGAAATCTCCAAAAAAATCAGCAATACAAGTACGATTTCGCTCAATAAATATCTGGAATTTCAAGACAATACGTATATCGTTCCCACGCTTGACAAAATTCGGTTAGAAGCCAATAAAGACATTAACGAGTACGGATTTAGTCAGTTAAAATTAGTTCTATGCAATCTGAATTGGTTCAATACCAAAGAAAATAGTTCAGAAAAAATAGTTTCGCCTTTGCTTTTGGCATCGGTCACACTCACCAAGAAAAAAGGTGTAAAAGATGATTATACGCTCGAATTTTTAGATTCTGAAGTCGAAATAAATCCGGTTTTGGCGAATATGCTAAAAGATTTATATGATATTCGATTGCCGGAAACAATTCAGCTTTCAGAAATTAAAATCGAAGAAATCTACGAGTTATTGCGCGTACAAGTCGAGAAAAACAGTTCGGGAATTGTTCTGGATTATATTGAAAAACCCAAAATAAAACTGATTCATTCGCAGGCAAAACAAATCCTGACGCAGTTTAATAAACGTTCGAAAAAAAGAGAAGCCATTCAGGATCAACGAAGTCTGAATTATTCTTATAAACCCGAAAATTATCAGCCGTATGGTTTAGAATTGTTCCGAAATTATGTTTTCAAACAAGCTTCTTCTTTGGAATATTTGATCAACAGCGATATCAAACAGAATCCTCATTTTTTCAATGAAAATAAAACCATAGAAAGAGAATTTTACCAGCTCGATGAAGGCGACGTAAATCCTTTTCGTTGGGAATTTGATACGTGCAATTTAATCTTGGGCAATTTTAATTATAAAAAAATGTCTCTGGTTCGGGATTACAACCAGGTAATAGAAAACGACGTTGAGAATAATGTTTTCAGGAGTTTGTTTAATTCATTGGCACAAAAAGATTTTAAAAACGAATTAGAATCGGGAAACAGTTTTACCAAAACATTTAATGTTGTGGCAAGCGATCCTACGCAAAACAATGCCGTAAAATATTCTGAATCTGGTGAAAGCTATATTATACAAGGTCCGCCTGGAACGGGAAAATCGCAAACCATTGCCAATTTAATAGCCAATTATGTGGCCAATGATAAAAAGGTTTTATTCGTTTGTGAAAAACGTGCGGCATTAGATGTTGTTTTTTACCGACTAAAAAATCAGGGATTACACGATTTATGCTGTTTAATTCACGATTCGCAGGCAGACAAAAAAGAATTTATTTTTGATCTGAAACAAACTTTTAACGATTTTACAGCATCCAAAAATAATTTTGAAGCCATAGCAAAAACCCGAAATAAACTAGTTGAGAAAATTGATGCTGAAATCAATAAAGTGGCAATTTTTCATGAATTTATGAATGCCAGAATCGATTCTGAAACCAATCTCACGATCAAATCGATTTTTGATGTTTTGATTTCGAATTCGCATAAAGCTTTGTTAGACAATTTGAACACGCTTGACGACAAAGCGGGATTGGAAGACTGGAATAAAAACCACGAATTATTCGAGAAATTATTTGCGATAAATCTGGAAACCAACCAATCTGAGTTTTTCTCGGTGCATCCGTTCCGATTTTTAAAAATGGATGCCTTTCGTAAATACCAGCACATTTCAGATTTAAAAAAGGACTTGGAAAACAGTCAGGAATTATTAGAAAATATTTCAGAACGACTGGATTTTGTTTCGATTCCGCCAAGAATAGATACGTTTTTTGAGATTCATAAATTCCTGCGAAAAGCAATCGGCACTTTTATTTATTTTGATAATAATGTAGCCGAATTATTAGACCCAAACAGTACTCTTTTTAGATCGCTGGAAAAAGATGTTCAGACTTTATTGAAGTTGAGATCTGATATTGAAAAACTGGCAAAACAATATCCGTATTGGACCAGCACAATATCTGAAACTGAAGCAAAAACGGCTTTGGAAATCATCAGAAAAAACGAAAACAGCTTTTTTAATTTTATAAGTTCTGATTTTAAGAAAACAAAAAATGAAATTCTCGCCGTTTATGATCTTAATAAACATGCAGTAAAACCAAGTTTATCTGTTGTTTTAGAAAATTATATTGCGCAGTTTGAGCTTGAAGAAAAATTCAATACTCTAAAAAGTGATTTCGAAAGTAATTACAATTTGGGTGATTTATTCGAATTAAAATACCATACTGAAACGCTTAAGAAAGAATTAGACGCCACGATTCTGGATTTTGCCAAAAACCTGAATGCGGAAGAAAGAAAAGAAGTTTCGGAAATCAAGAATTTGTTCTTAAAAGTAAATTCGTCTTTGTGCGACAGCATCGAAAATTATGAGAATTTAAGTTTATCGGCCATTGAAAACGAAATTACAGCGATCAATACCAAGAAAGCTTATTTTGATTTGTACGCTTCTTTTTTTGATGAAATTCAGGATGTAAATCCATCGGTATTTCAATTATTAAAGGGAACGAAAATTCCGCTCGATCATTTGAAAATTACTTTGGCAGAAAGATCATTAGAGAAATATTATGCGGTTAATTATACGCATAAAAAATTCAATATGGATTTGCTGCATACTTCTATCGAAAAAGTAAAAAGAATGTATGCCGATTTATTAGAATTAAACGGAAAATATATCATTGCCAAACAAGTCAGCAACCTGAAAGAATTGATTTTAACTTCAGAAATGTCGGTTTCAGGAATGACATCGGAACAAAAAGAAAGCAAAAGATCGATTACTGAAGGCAGAAAAATTCTGGAAAATGAATTCAGCAAAAGCATCCGATTTAAATCGATTCGAGAATTAGCGTCTTCTGAGTCCGGACAGATTATCCGCGAAATAAAACCCGTTTGGTTAATGAGTCCGTTGAGCGTTTCAGATACTTTGCCGGTTGATGATAACTATTTTGATGTTGTGATTTTTGACGAAGCGAGTCAGATTACACTCGAAGAAGGACTGGTACCCATTTACAGAGCCAAACAAACCATTATTGTTGGGGACGAAATGCAAATGCCGCCAAGTAATTTCTTTGGAAGTTCATCCGGAAATCAGGACGATTTATGGACCGATGCAACCGATGAAGATGATGATTATTTTTCTTTAGATGCCGATAGTTTCCTGACGCAGGGCGCACGTAAATTTCCGTCAATAATGTTGGGCTGGCATTATCGAAGCAAGCACGAAGCTTTGATTGGCTTTTCGAATGCTTCCTTTTACGACAGTAAGTTGTTGACGATTCCGGATTTAAAAGATCACAGCAAAGTGGGTGAAGCCATAATTGTTCAGGATGTAAAAGAAGCGAAAAACAATCTGGATCATTTATTTTCTAAACCAATATCCTATCATTATATTCAAAAAGGAGTTTATAATGCCCGTTCTAATATTTTGGAAGCGCAATATATTGCCAATATGGTTCGCGAACTTTTAATTCAGAATAAAGAACAAAGTATCGGAATTGTTGCTTTTTCGATGGAACAGCAAAACGAAATCGAAACGGCAATTGAAAACATTTGTATTGAAGATAAAGTTTTTGAAAACCTGATTGAAGAAGAATACAAACGTATTGAAAACAACCAGTTTGTTGGGCTTTTTGTAAAAAACCTCGAAAATGTACAGGGAGACGAACGCGACATTATTATTATGAGTACGTGTTATGGTTATAATCCAACGGGGAAAATGCTGATGAATTTTGGACCAATCAACAAACGCGGCGGTGAAAAACGACTGAATGTAATTTTCTCCAGAGCCAAGAAAAGTATGTGCGTCGTGAGTTCTATAAAATACACCGACATTAAAAACGAATACAACGAAGGTGCCAATTACTTTAGAAAATACCTTCAATATGCGGAACTGATTAGTTTGGGACAATTGGAAGCGGCAAATAATGTTTTGAATTCGATAAACAGTAAAAACAAAATTGAAACGTCGAGTTTAATCGCCAATCAAATTCAGGCAGAAATCGAGAAAATGGGCTATTTCGCCACGCAAAATATCGGGCAAAGTAAATTTAAATGTCATTTGGGAATCAAGAAAGCCGCAGAAGATGAAGAGTTTGTTTTGGGAATTATGATTGATGATGATCTTCATTATGCGAACAACGATATTCTGGAACAATATCTTTTAAGACCAGAAATCCTAAAAGCCAACGGCTGGACAGTTTGCCAGATTTATTCGAAAGACTGGATTGAAAACAAACCAAGAGTTTTAAAAATGATTGGCGCAGCGTTGCACAATCAGTCGTTTTTTGATGATGTAGAAATGGAAGAAACGACCATTGAAATTGAAAGTAATGCCTCAGAAAATAGTCCCGAAAGCGCATCTAATCCGAATACTAATTTTGAAAGATATCTGAATACTTCAAACGGAAGTAATAAGTTTTGGGAAATTTGTACCGAAGGCAATACGATAATTGTTCAATACGGCAGAGTAGGAACCAAAGGACAAAAAATGGTAAAAACCTTTGATAGCGAAGATAAAGCCTTAAAAGAAAAACGAAAACTAATTGCCCAAAAAGTAGCCAAAGAATATTTTAAAGAATCTGCGGATGGTAATTGATTTTAAACACATAGAAACATAGCTTAGTTTGCGCTAAAAGGCGTTTCACTAGTATTAATTCACATAGCTATGTGTGGAAACTAGTTTCTTTTTTGCTCTTTTTTTTGAACAATAAAACCTATGTTTCTATGTGTTTATAAAATAAAAAAGCATGTTTGCGTAAATTTTACACAAAATAAAATTGTTTATTAAAAAATTAAATCTATATTTGCGTATAATTAACGCAAACTAATAAAAATTATGATACTTAACCTAGACCCAAAATTCGCTCCATTTCAAAATCAGGAAGAAATCAAATTTCAAAGTTTTACATTTTCTGGTGGAGAACCACACATTAAAATCAGCCCTGATTTTGATGTAAACAGAAAAATAACAATTACACATAGACTAAACTCTTTCAATGATTTAGGATTGTTGTGCGTTACAGTTGATGCGTTGCGCAGAATGGACGTTAAAATCATCGATCTTTTTATTCCGTATTTCCCGGCTGCAAGACAAGATCGTGTTATGATTCCCGGCGAACCATTATCTGTAAAAGTGTATGCTGATATTATAAATGCAATGCAATTAAACAAAGTATTTGTTTTTGATGCGCATTCTGAAGTGACTCCGGCTTTATTGAACAACAGTACAGTTATTCCAAACTATACTTTCATCAAAGAAGTTCTAAACGTAATTGGAGAAAACGTAAAATTGATTTCTCCGGACGGAGGCGCTTTAAAGAAAATCTACAAAGTGTCTGAGTTTTTAGGTGGAGTTGATGTAGTAGAATGCAGTAAAAGCCGTGACGTAAAAACAGGAAAATTATCTGGTTTTAAAGTTTACGAAGATGACTTAAACGGAATTGATTGTTTAATTGTAGATGATATTTGCGACGGCGGCGGAACTTTTGTTGGCTTAGCAGAAGAGTTAAAAAACAAAAATGCCGGAAAATTATACTTAGCCGTAAGCCACGGAATCTTCAACAAAGGATTTGAAGTTTTAGATTGTTTTGACAAAATATTTACAACGAACTCTTTTAAAGATTTTGACAACGAAAAGGTTGAGGTTGTAAAATTAGAATTATGAATAAAAATTACAGAGTAGAAATAGCAAATAAAACCTTAGAAATCGTAAAAAATGGTTTTTATGAATACAAAGGAAAAAAGATTGTTATAGAAAAAGAACTCAAAGAATCTATAGAAAATACGTTTACAATTGCACCAAAGGATTGGGATGCAATATTGGAAACTCCAATTGAAGATATGTTTGAAACAGATATTGTTACCAAAAATTGTTCTACAATTGAAGCAATCTTTGAAGAGAAAAATGGTAAAATCTGTGTGTTGAATTTTGCTTCTGCAAAAAATCCGGGCGGTGGATTTTTAGGAGGCGCTTCGGCTCAGGAAGAAAGTCTGGCCAGATCTTCAAACCTCTATGAAACGCAAATCAAAAACAAAGCGATGTACGACTTTAATAGAAATCAGTCTTCGTTTTTATATTCAGATTACATGATTTATAGTCCAAATGTTTTGTTTTGGAACGATGATAATGGCAATTATTTTGAAAAACCATTAGTCGCAGATGTAATTACAGCACCAGCACCAAACAAAGGTGCAATGCTGCAACATAATAGAAAAGAAGAGATTGCCCAAACAGAAGAGATCTTTAAAAAAAGAATGGATAAAGTTTTGGCAATTGCTTTGCAACAAAAAAGTGATACCATCATTTTGGGAGCCTGGGGCTGCGGTGTTTTTAGAAATGAACCCAAAGATGTAGCACAATTATTCAAAGAAATTATTGCAGAAAAATATGCTGGTGCTTTCAAAAAAATAGTTTTTGCAGTATTTGACAATTCTGAAAAAAAAATCAAATTTCAAACAATTTGAAGAGATATTTAATTAGTTTAAAAAGTTTCAAGTTGTTGTAGAGAACGTGAAACCTGAAACAAAAAAAAATCTATTAACCGTTCCAAGTTTAAAATTTCAAGTTTAAGTTCAGTGAGCAACTTGAAACCTGAAACAAAGAAAACCTGAAACTAAAACACAAAAACTGATGAGCGATTTAAAACCAAGATTTATTGAATCTTTAAAAAGAAACAATGATCAGATTAGAGAAGACAGAGCCAAAACAATTGGTGAAGATTCTGAATTAATATACAGACGTCGAGTTGAAGACATCGAATTAAAAATAAAAAGACTCGAAAGAGAGCAGGAAGGCCTTATCGATATTAGTCCGCTTGACAAGAATAGTTTGACTTTTGCCGACTTTCAACCGGAAGCCTTTGTGCAAAAAGATATGGGATTATCATTAACAATCAGAAATTTAAATATTCAGTTTGAAGTAACAAAAAAGAGATTCGAATATTTATTTGGTAAAACATTTTAATCATGGGAGGTACAAGATACGATTTAGGCGCTCGTTTGAGCAGAGCAGAAGCAGCAGGTTACGGAAAAAAATCAGCAAGTGAAATTTTCACGCAAAATTCATTGCATATGGCACATGAATCTATGAATCCGAATGGCATCACGTTTAGAGAAGCCAGAGATTCTGAAGTTCACCCAAATACAGTTCCAATTATTTTAGGATTGGATGTTACGGGAAGTATGGGACATATTCCGCATGAATTGATTAAGGATGGACTTCCGAAATTAATGGGCGGAATTATTCAGGGCGGTGTTCCGGATCCGGCACTTTTGTTTTTAGGAATTGGAGATCACGAATGCGACAGATTTCCGTTGCAGGTTGGACAATTTGAATCTGGCGATGAAGAACTGGACATGTGGTTAACGAGAACTTATATTGAAGGCGGAGGTGGAGGAAACGCTGGAGAAAGTTATCTTTTGGCATGGTATTTTGCCGCTTTTCATACCAAAACCGATGCTTTCGAAAAAAGAGGTCAAAAAGGATTGTTGTTTACCGTTGGTGACGAACCCAATTTACCAACACTTCCGGCATCTGCCATAAAAGAAATTATGGGTTCTGGACAACAAACGTATACGTCTGTCGAATTATTAAAAGAGGCGCAAAAACGTTACGAAGTGTATCATATCAGCGTATTACATTCTGATCAGGCGATAAGAGCAAATGTGGCCTGGAAAGAATTATTAGGACAAAATTGTTTATCTATCGAAGATCACAAAGAAATCCCGAATGTAATCAAGAAAATCATTTGTGATAAACATAAAAGTTCAGGTTTAGGTTTAGGAACAATTCCGCTTGACGGATTAGATAATATAGAAATGCTTTAAATTTTAACACATAGTCTTGTATTCCGTATACTTATTATATCAAATTTATGAAACCAGAAAATTATCCAGAAATAATATACAAATACAGAAATTGGTCTGACGGATATCATAAAAACATTTTGCTTAGAGGTGAGGTATATTTGTCAGCACCAAAAAATTTCAATGATCCCTTTGACTTCAGAATTACAAAAAATTTTATGCTACTCGATAGTCAAGAAAAAATAGAACGCTATGTTGATGAAAATCTTGAGAAACATAAAGAATTGCTGATAAGCAACGGAAGAAATATTAAAGATGAAAGAATATTTCAATTGAAAAGACTTGAAGATCTTGAACTTTATCAGCAAGAATATGAAATGATTGAATCAGAAGCTACAGATAAACATCATGGAATACTTTCGCTTTCAAGTAGATGGGATTCCATTTTAATGTGGTCACATTATGGGTATTTTCATAAAGGGTTTAATGTTGGATATAACGAAGAAAAAATGCGAAAATCTAATCTTTTCGGTAAAGGTGGACCAGTTGCATATTCAGATGATTTTCCTACAATAGATCCATTTGGTGAGTATAATATGATAACATCGTTTAAACAAACGCATTTTAAGTCTAAAGAATGGGAATATGAACAAGAATATCGATTAACTAAACTTTTTTTTCCAAATGTGCCAACTGAAAAGGATAGAACGATTGTTATTCCATTTGAATTTATTGAGGAAATAAATCTAGGAATTAGCATCTCGGAAGAAGATAAAAATGAAATTATCGAATTTGCAAGAAATAAAAGTATTAAAATATTTCAGGCAAAAAAAATTCCATTTAAGTTTGGATTAACTAGATTCCAAATATAACTGCTAAATAAAAATGAAAACAGCTCAAATAGTTATAGGTTTAGGATTTGGTGATGAAGGAAAAGGAATTACAACAGATTTTCTGGCGAAGCAAAATCCTGAATCTATAGTTATTCGGTTTTCGGGTGGACAGCAAGCGGCACATACGGTAATGATTGATGGAAAAAAACACGTTCATTCTAGTTTTGCCAGCGGAGCACTTCGCGGTTTGCCTTCTTATTACAGCGAACATTGCACGATTCATCCGGTTTTTTTATTCAATGAAAAAGAAGAACTCGAAGAAAAAGGCGGAAATGTTGAACTTCATATTCATCCGTTAGCCAAAATAACAACTCCGTTTGATGTTTGGCAAAACCGAAATAACGTGCGAAATCTGGATCACGGAACTTGCGGAAAAGGTGTTGGAGCAACAATGAAACGAAACGAAGGTCAGTACAAATTGTATGCGATTGATTTGATTGCCCCACGACAAATGCTTTTGGAGAAACTGCAAAAAATCGCTTATTACTACGGTTTTTTAAATGAAAGTGAAATTGATGCAGAAGTAAACCATTACTTAGAAATCATTGATAAAATAAAATGGAATATCAGCGATTACAGCTTTTTAGAAAAATACGAAAACCTGATTTTTGAAGGAAGCCAGGGAATTTTACTCGACATGGATCACGGTGTTTTTCCAAATGTCACGTATGCGAATACAACTTCAAAAAATGCTTTTGCAATCTGCCAGAAATTAAAAATAGAGGATGTTGAGGTTTATTATGTTACCAGAAGTTATTCAACCCGACACGGAAGCGGCTGGATGGCAAATGAAAGAGAATTGAAATTAAAAAATAACGAAGAAGAAACCTGTGTTTACAATGATTTTCAAAGAGAATTTCGAACAGGCGATTTAGATTATGATCTTTTAAATTATAGTTTAAAATTAGATGCAGCTTATAGTTTAAACGCCAAAAGAAATTTGGTTGTAACCTGTATGGATCAGATTGAAGTGGATTATGAATTTGAATATTTAACAACAAAGTTTAAGGAAATTTATGGATCATTTTCACCCGATTCTAAAGATTTCAAACAAATAACTTCTTTGTTTCAATAAAAGAAAAAATGAAATATAATATAGAAAATATAGATCCAGAAAATAAGTTTTTGTTTTTCTGGGGACATCAGCCCAATAAAGACGGAAGTATTTCGAAAACCTGTTTTAGTCAATGGTGGTTAAGTTCTTTTGAAGTCGATAAAGTGATCTACAAAACGGCAGAACACTGGATGATGGCCAAAAAAGCCGAATTGTTTAAGGACAATGAAATTTTAGGAAAAATCATTAAAGCCAATTCTCCTGCCGAAGCCAAAAAGTTAGGTCGGGAAGTGAAGAATTATAATGAAACGCTTTGGCTAGCCGCCAGATTTGACATTGTGAAGGAAGGGAATTATCATAAATTCGGTCAGAATCCGGAGTTGAAAACTTTTTTGCTAAATACAAAAAACAGAGTTATAGTAGAAGCAAGTCCCGTTGATGCCATTTGGGGAATCGGTATGGCTGGTGACCACAAAGATGTTATGAATCCGAAGAAATGGAAAGGGTTGAATCTTTTGGGCTTTGCTTTGATGGAAGTTAGGGATGAATTAGAATAAGTTAAATTATGGAAATACAAATTCTCAAAGCCGATATAACAGAAATTCAGGTTGATGCAATTGTAAATGCAGCTAATACTTCTTTGCTTGGCGGAGGTGGAGTTGACGGTGCTATTCACAGAAAAGGAGGAAAAGCAATTTTAGAGGAATGCATTCAGATTCGAAACAAACAGGGCGGATGTAAAGTTGGAGAAGCTGTCATTACAACGGCTGGTAATTTGCCTTCAAAATATGTAATTCATACCGTTGGTCCGGTTTGGAATGGTGGTAAAGGTCTCGAAGAAGAATTGTTGTTAAGTTGCTATTTAAGAGTTTTTGAATTAGCACTAGAAAATGGTATTAAAACCATTGCTTTTCCTAATATAAGTACAGGAATATATAAGTTCCCTAAAGCTTTAGCAGCAGAAATTGCACTTCATTCTATTAATATTTTCGAAGATAAAGAGCAATTGGAAAAAGTTATTTTTGTTTGTTATGATGATGAAAATTTCAAGATTTATAATGACATAATACAAAATGATTTTGAACATAAAGTTAAATCCGGGTTGTTTGGAGTAGCTATTGGAGATGCTTTGGGTGTTCCGGTAGAATTTAAAACCAGAGATTATTTAAGATGTAATCCTGTTCAGGATATGATGGGTTTTATGTGCTGGCATCAACCACCAGGAACATTTAGTGACGATAGTTCATTGGCTTTTTGTACAGCCGAAAGTTTATGCAAAGGTTTTGATATAGAAGATATGGCAACAACTTTTGTTAAATGGATGCAAGAAGGATATTGGGGAGCTCATCATAAAGTATTTGATATTGGAGGAACTACAAGGTATTCTTTGGCAAGAGTTGTAAGAGGAGAATCTGCCAGATTTTCAGGTAATTTTTTTGAAGAAGATAACGGTAACGGATCTCTAATGAGAATTCTGCCTTTAGTTTTCTTTCTTAATAAAGAAAAGGATGTTGAGATTATTTACAAAAAAGTAAAAGAAGTATCCTCTATAACTCACGCACATTTTAGATCAGGATTTGCTTGTTTTATCTACGTTGTTTATTGTTTAGAAATTTTAAAAGACATTGATAAAATAGAGGCGTATAAAAACATGCAAAAGATTGTTTCTGATTTTTTAAATGATAAGAAATTTAATCCTATTGAAATTCAATTATTTGATAGAATTTTAAAAAATAGTATAGCCGAATATCCAGAAAGCGAAATTGAATCATCTGGTTATGTTCTCCATAGTTTAGAAGCCAGTTTATGGTGTTTCTTGAATTGGAATACCTATGAAGAAACTGTTTTAAAAGCAGTGAATTTAGGTGGAGATACCGATACAACAGCTGCAATAACAGGAGGTTTGGCAGGAATGTATTACGGAATGGACAGTATTCCTCAACAATGGATTGTCGCATTGGCAAGAAAAAATGATATTGATGATTTGTGCGAACGATTATCATTAAAGGTAAAATAATAAAATAAAGAATTGAATATTTCATAGAAATAATGAATGAGAAAATAACAAAAGATGTAAGTAAGTTCCTGAGTTTAATACTTAGACACTCACCAGAAAAGATCGGATTAAAATTAGACGAAAACGGTTGGGCAGATGTTGAGGAATTGATTACAAAATGTAATAATAAAGTAAAAACATTAGATTCAGAACTTCTGGATTATGTAGTAGAAAATAATGATAAAAAGCGTTTTGCTTTTAATGAAGATAAAACGAAAATCAGAGCAAGTCAGGGACATTCTATTTCCGTTGAATTGGATTTAGCAGAAACAGAACCTTCGGAGTTTTTATATCACGGGACTGTTGCTAAATTTTTGGAAAACATTAAAAAAGAAGGTTTACAAAAAATGAGCCGTCAGCATGTGCATCTTTCCAAAGATCGTGAAACGGCGATAAAAGTAGGCAGTAGAAGAGGAGTTGCTCAAATTTTGACTGTTAGAAGCGGTGAAATGCATCGGGACGGATTTAAATTTTATTTATCGGAGAATAATGTTTGGTTAACAGATGAAGTTCCGGCGAAATATATAGAGTTTAAATCATGAAACGAACATTAGTCTTTGGCGATATTCACGGTGGTTTAAAAGCTTTAATTCAATTACTGGAAAAAGTTACCCTTAAAGAAAATGACAGGCTTATTTTTCTTGGAGATTATGTTGATGGCTGGAGTGAATCAGCACAAGTTGTTGGTTTTTTGATTGATTTATCTCAAAAACAAGAATGCATTTTTATACGCGGAAATCATGATGTTTGGTGCCACGAATGGTTGAACAAAAATGTTGTAAATGATATTTGGTATCTGCATGGCGGAAAATCAACTATAGAAAGCTATCAGAACATTGATGCTTTCGAAAAAGAGAAACATCTTGATTTTTTTGCGAATATGAAAGATTATTTTGTAGATGAGCATAATAATTTGTTTATTCACGCTGGTTTTTCATCGATGCACGGTCCGGAAAAAGAACATTATGCAAGCAATTTTTCTTGGGACAGAACACTTTGGGAAATGGCTTTAACGATGGATAAGAGAATTAAAAAAGATTCTATTTTATATTCTAAAAGATTATTGCTTTACAATGAAATTTACATTGGACATACGCCTACGCTTCATTATAATATTGAAATTCCAATGCAAGGCTGCAATGTCTGGAATATCGATACTGGAGCAGGTTTTTATGGAAAATTAAGTTGTATTGATATAGAAACAAAAGTATTTTGGCAAAGCGATGTAGTACAATCATTTTATCCAAACGAAAAAGGAAGAAATAAAGTTTAAATATTACACAAAGACACACGAAGAAAAACACAAAACAGCACAAAGAAAATTAAAACTTGGCGAGTTTCTGTGAAACCCAAAATTTACTAGAATTTAAATAACTAAAATATGAACCCATTATTACTAACAGATGGTTACAAAGTTGACCACAGAAGACAATACCCGGACAAAACCACATTAGTATATTCTAACTGGACGCCTAGAAAATCAAGAATTGAAACCCTTGATGAGGTTGTATTTTTCGGATTGCAGTATTTCATCAAAAAATATATTATTCACGATTTTGATACTTATTTCTTCAAACAGCCAAAAGAGGAAGTCGTTAAAAAATATGCACGCCGAATCAATAATTATTTAGGTGAAAACCAGGTTGGAACAAAACATATCGAAGATTTACACGATTTAGGCTATATTCCGATGGTTTTTAAAGCTTTACCAGAAGGAGCAAGTGTTCCTTTAAGAGTACCAATGTTTACGATGTACAATACGATTCCGGAATTTTTCTGGCTGACGAATTATTTCGAAACCTTGCTTTCTGCGGTTATTTGGCTTCCTTGTAACTCGGCTACAATTGCCAGAGAATATAGAAAAGTATTAGACAAATATGCCGACGAAACTTCTTCTGTTCCTGATTTTGTAAATTGGCAAGGACACGATTTCTCTATGAGAGGAATGGGTGGAATTGAAGCTGCCGTAACTTCTGCAGCCGGCCATTTATTAAGTTTTACAGGATCTGATACCATTCCGGCAATTGATTTTTTCGAAGAATATTATAATGCCAATTCAGATACAGAATTAATCGCAGGTTCAGTTGCCGCTACAGAGCATTCTGTAATGTGTATGGGAACTACAGAAGGCGAATGCGAAACGTTTAAAAGATTAGTGACAGAAGTTTATCCAAAAGGAATTGTTTCTATCGTTTCTGATACCTGGGATTTATGGAAAGTGTTAACTAATTATTTACCACGTTTAAAAGAAGATATTATTGCCAGAGAAGGTAAAGTAGTCATTCGTCCTGATAGTGGAGATCCTGTTGATATTATCTGCGGAAATCCAAACGGAAAAACAGAACAAGAGAAAAAAGGCGTAATTGAACTACTTTGGGATGTTTTTGGAGGTACAACCAATGCAAAAGGATACAAAGAGCTTATTCCGCAAATTGGTGCTATTTATGGCGATAGTATTACGGTAGCAAGAGCAACACAAATTTGTGAAAGATTAAAAGAAAAGGGTTTTGCTTCTACCAACGTTGTTTTAGGAATTGGTTCATTCACTTATCAGTACAACACAAGAGATACTTTTGGTTTTGCCATGAAAGCAACTTACGGTGAAGTTGACGGCGAAGGAAGAGCAATCTTTAAAGATCCGATCACAGATGACGGAACTAAAAAATCGGCCAAAGGATTAATGAAAATTGATTTAGTTGATGGAGTTTACCATTTAACCGATAATGTTTCCTGGGAAGAAGAAAAACAAGGAGAATTGAAAGAAGTTTTCAGAGATGGAAAACTTTTAGTTGACCAGTCTTTGAGTGATATTAGAGCGAGAGTTAAAAGCCAGATAAGCGTTATGCTTTAAAAAATAAAAAAGCCTGAATTTTAAATTCAGGTTTTTTTTGTCCAGAATATAAATTGCCTCCAGCTTTAGCTGGAGGTTAAAATTGAGTTTCTATATTCGGCTTTAGCCAAAATTGGGATATTTTGGCTAAAGCCTTTTGCTGTTAAAATAAAAACCTCCAGTTAAAACTGGAGGCAATTCAAATTGAGAATTTTATTTTAAACTTATCAATAGACTAATTGAAAGTTAGAGCAAGTTTATCTACTTCTTATAAAAATTATTATGATCAATATATTCCCAAACCTTTGCAGGCAATAACGGCTGAATATTTTTTCCTTCTTTAATGCTATTTCGAATAAAAGTAGAAGAAATCTCTACAATTGGCGCATCTATAATATGAACTTTTGGATGGGATTTTAATTCCGTATTTTCCGCTTCTTCAGAAATGCGCGGATAAACATAAATATCATAATGATCCAGAATAACTTCAAAGTTTTTCCATTTATGAAGCGTTTTTAGATTGTCTTCGCCCATAATTAAAGAAAATTCATGAGTTGGATATTTCTCCTGTAAATGAACCAACGTATTTACCGTATAATTCGGTTGAGGTAATTTAAACTCAATATCCGAAGGTTTAATTTTTGGATAATCTTCTGTAGCCAGAAAAACCATTTGCAAACGCTGATGATCGTCCAGTAAAGTCGCCTTCTTTTTTAGCGGATTATGAGGTGTAACAACCATCCAAATCTGATCTAAATCGGCAAACTCAGCCATGTGATTGGCAATAATCATATGACCAACATGAATGGGATTATATGTTCCGAAATAAAGACCTATTTTCATTTTTGGATTGTTTCGCAGAGATTCGCTGAGTTTTCACAAAGATTCACAAAGTTATTTAAAAAACTTTGTGCAACTCTGTGCTTTTACTTTGTGAATCTTCGTGTAATAACTATTTATTCACAAAAGCTTTCACTAACTGATAAGCCTCCTCTTTAGCTGTATCTAAATCGTAATTTTTTATGATCGTATCAAATTGTGGAGCAGTAGCCAGTTCAACAGAAGCTTTTGCAATACGCATATTAATTTTGTCGTCACTTTCTGTAGAACGTTCTTTCAATCTGCGTTTTAATTCGTCAACACTTGGAGGTTTTACAAAAACGGCGAGAGTTTGTTCCGGAAATTTATGTTTGATACGTAATCCGCCAGCTACATCAATATCAAAAATCACATTTTTTCCCATTGCCCAGATTCTTTCGATTTCCGTTTTTAAAGTACCGTAAAAGTTATCACGGTATACTTCTTCCCATTCCAGGAAATCTTCGGCTTTAATGTGTTTTTTGAATTCTTCCAACGAAATAAAATAATAATCCTTTCCGTGTTCTTCTTCTCCGCGTGGGTCGCGTGAGGCCGCTGAGATCGAAAATTCTAAATTTAAATCTTCTTTCCCAAGTAAATGTCTTACTATAGTTGTTTTTCCTGATCCTGATGGGGCAGAGAAAACAATTAATTTTCCTTTGTTCATTATTTATGCTTTACGCTCTAAGCAATAAGCTTTAAGCTTTTATTCGTATCGTTTTTTGCTTATGGCTTAAAGCCTACGGCTTTTACAAAACATTCAAAACCTGTTCTTTAATCTTCTCTAGTTCATCTTTCATCATCACAACCAATTTCTGCATTTGAGCGTGATTTGATTTTGAACCCATTGTATTAATCTCGCGACCCATTTCCTGAGTAATAAAGCCTAATTTTCTACCATTTGCTTCTGTACCTTTTATAGTCTCTAAGAAGTAATCTAAATGGTTTGTCAAACGAACTTTTTCTTCGGTAATATCAAGTTTTTCAAGATAATAAATCAATTCCTGTTCAAAACGATTTTCATCAACATTTACTTTTAGTTCAGAAATTGCAGTTTGCAAACGGTCTTTAATAGCCTGAACACGTTCCGGATCAAGAGCCAAAGCATCGCTCATATACTGGCGAATATTTCCAATTCTTAAGTTGAATTCTTTTTCAAGAGATTCACCTTCGTCTTTTCTAAAATTTAAGATGTTTTGAAGCGCTTCTTCGATAATAACCTGAATTTGTTCCCAGTCATTTTCGTCGATTTCCTCGCGTTCTGTTTTCAAGGTATCCGGCATACGAATCGCCATTTTCATCAATTCCGTTTCATCTGCAGCAGGATATACTTCTCTTAACTGAGCGATATAATTTTTTACAACAGGAACATTTACTTTAGTCGAAGTTTGTTCAGCAGTACTTTCGATGTAAATCGCAAAATCAATTTTTCCTCTTTCAAGTTTGGTAGAAATCTGAGTTCTTAAACCTAATTCCATTTCGCGATAAAGCGACGGCATTCTTACGTTTAAATCTAAACCTTTACTATTTAAGGATTTTACTTCGACGGTAATTTTTTTTGTAGGCAATTGCAAAGAAGCTTTGCCAAACCCTGTCATAGATTGTATCATATAATTGAGTATAAAGGCGCAAAGATAAATAAAACTTTGCAGTGTTGGGTTTTAATTCGTTAATCTGTTAAAACTGTTTGTTTACCACGAATTTCACGAATTTTCACTAATTACTATTGTTTAAATCTTTGTGGATTAACAAAAATGAATTTATAGATTTTTTCGATCAATTAAAAATTTTAATTCGTGCAAATTTGTGAAATTAGTGACTAACTTTTTAGAGCTAAGATTGTTTTTGGGCGTTTCCGCCACGGCGGACGGACTATCCGCTCCCAATCTTTTTTTGAGCAGAAAAAGCTCAAAAAAAGGATTTCCGCTTCCATCCCTAACGGAACTCAGGATTCATTAGAATTTTAGATTTATTATTTCTCTAAAGCCTTCATTACCTGTAAAGTCACAGGTTGTGTATTGCCGATATAAATTTTTTCATCAATAATAAAAACCGGACGACTGATAAACGTATAATGTTCGAGAATGTATTTTTTAAAATCAGCTTCGGTTAGATTTTTGTTTTTCAAATCCATTGACTTGTATAACTGTGCTTTTTTACTAAATAAAGCTTCATAGCTACCTGCAAGCTGATACATTTCTTCCAGTTCAGCCTCCGTAATCGGATTTTGTTTAATATCGTGAAAAACCAGATTATTGTCTTTTGGTAAACTTTTAATGATTTTTCGGCACGTATCGCAAGAAGCTAAGTAATATATTTTGTTCATGATTTCTGATTTATTTGAATACAAAGAAAATCCATTTGAAATATAAAAATGACTAATTTTATAAAAAAATATAAATATGAGTTCAGTTTTTAAAGTACAGAAAACCATTCGCGAAATTCTTCTAAAGATTTTGGATAACCATTCATTAGAACAATTAAATAAAATTCCGGCAGGATATAGTAATAATTTAATCTGGAATGTGGCGCATTGTATTTCCGCACAACAAGTTTTAGTCTATAAATTATCAGGTTTGCCAACGTTGGTTTCTGATGAATTTATTGATAAATATAAAAAAGGAACAAAACCCGAAGGCGATGTTTCACAATCAGAACTTGATGAAATCAGAGCATTACTTTTTTCAACTTTAGATCAAACTGAAAAAGATGTTAATGCGGGAATTTTTCAAAACTATACGACCTACATGACAAGTATGGGTTTTGAACTCACAAATGTTCAGGACGCAATAGATTTTGTGAATTACCATGAAGGAATTCATACCGGAATTATAATGAGTATTCGAAAGTTTGTTTAAATAAAAAAGTCCCATAATTGGGACTTTTTTGTTATTCTATTATTCTTTCTATCGTCACTTTCATCGCACCTGCGCCTTTGCTTTTTGTTATTTCCATAAAAGCTCTTTTTGAGAGATCTAATTCACGTGTTTTCACAAACGGACCACGATCGGTAATTTTTACAATTACAAATTTCCCGTTTGCTTCATTGGTTACTTTTATTCTGGTACCAAATGGAAGCTTTTTGTGGGCTGCGGTGTATTTGTTATTGTCAAACCTGCTTCCGTTTGCTGTTTTTCTTCCGGTGAATTTATCAGCGTAATAAGAAGCGTGTGCGTTTTTTTTGTAAGGTTTTAATTTTAAACCATTGTCGGTAAATATAGAATCATTTTCCAACGGCGGGACTGATAATTTTCCAATTTTTACTGTGTCCTGAATAATTTTAGGAGGTTCTACCGCTGTTTTGTTTTGACTCGTTATAGTAGTAAAACAACTTAAAAATGTAACTGCAAATAGAGAGAGGGTAATGTTTTTTTTAATTCTCATGGGTTATTGTTTTTCAGACTTGGGGACTTTGTACAAATAATATGCCGAGATAAAAAAAGCCCTAATTTTAGGGCTTTAGTTGATGGTTTTTAAAACCACAGATTCCACGGGATTCTACTTAAAATAAGCAATAATCCTAAACCGTAAAAAATAGCAAATGTTTTAAATTTTGCTTCGCTATTAATTAGTTTTTTATGTTTAGACCATCCAATAGTAATTAGAATGATGGCTATAATATTGATTAGAGGATGTTCTAATGAAGTTAATCGAAGTTCTGCATTAGACATTTGTCCGAAAGCTGCTTTTCCCAGAGGAGACACAAAGTAAAGAATCAAACCGATTAATAATTGAGTATGAGTTCCGATTAAAGCAAATAAGGCAATTTTACGATCTTTAGCAGTAAAATCTTTTTTTGAAGTTAATCCGATGATAGCATTTACAACGGCAATTAATAAAAGAAGCAAAGCCAAATATGCCCAGCCAGAATGAAATTTTTGTAGAAAATAGTACATAAATTGTTTTTTTGATTGAAACAAATATAACAAAAAAGGGTATAAAAAAACGGCATTGAACTTAAAAGTCAATGCCGTTTTTGATATTTATTTAGATTCTAAATATTAGAAATCGTAACGTAAGCTAAAGTTCCAAGTTCTACCGAAACCGAAGAATACCTGGTTAGCATCAGCTATACCTTTATATAATCTGTTGTTTGAAACATAAGTTCCTGCAGCAGCATTCGTTGAGCTTACATTATCATCAGCAAAAATGTTTGTTCTAGACTCAGCTATGTAAATTTTATCAAATAAGTTATTTACGTTTAATCTGAAGTTAACTGATTTGTCTTTGTCTTTACCTACTAACATTTTATATGAAAAACCTGCATCAGCTATACCATAAGAAGGTAATTCTAATGCTCCTTTATTATTTGGATCTGAAAAGTTTAATGGGCTTAAACCAGCATATAATTTATCATTAAAGTTATAGTTAGCATCAACAGTTACTCTTGTTACAACTTCGTAAGAAGCTCCTAAAGAAGCGGTCATTTGAGCAGCATCACCAACTTTTACTTTGTCCATGTATACTGGAGTTGCAACATATCCTGCAACAGGAGTATTGTCTGCTTGGTAATAAGCGTTAACAGTTGCATTTCCTTTATATTCCCAAATTCCATAAGAGAACATAGCGTTAACTTTAAGTTTTTCTGTAATGTTAGAATTTGCTTCTAATTCAAATCCAGAGTGTACCTCGTTAAGTCCAACATATTCTGTGTATGTATTTGTATCACTTGGTAATGCATTACCTTTTAAGTATCTGTCATTCCAAGTTGTATTGTAAACGTTTAATGTAGCATTAAAGAATCTAGAACGGAAACCATATCCAGCTTCAAATCCAGTAATTTTCTCATTTGTAAGGTTAGGGTTTACAGTTGATTTGTTGTTTGGATAAACCGAATTAAAGAATGGTTGTCTTGAATAGTAACCAGCATTTACATACACATTGTTTTTTTCATTAATGTTGTAGTTAGCTCCCCCTTTTACGTTTCCACCTAAGATGTTCTCGTAATCAGTTGAACTTAATGGATCAGTTGGCGCGTAAACAAAATCGTCTTCTCTTTTAAATCCTTGTTGAGAAATTGCTCCCTGAACAAATGCAGTTAAATTATCTTTAGAATACTCTAATTGAGTAAATGCACCGTACCATCTAACTTTTCCAGTACTGTTAAATGAGATCTTTTCGTAGTTTTGTTTATCAAAAACGTTCCATTGAACATCTGTAGGATAAGTAGCTGTAATATGTCTTCCAGCAGGTTTTAAAGCAGCAACTTGGTTGTCATAAAATTCACCACCACCTAATAAATCGTTTACTACTGTAAAATGGTATCCCGTATAAGTTCTTGCATCAAGACCGAAATCTAATGTAAGTGTACTAGATAATTTTTTATTTAAATTAACCACAGCTCCAAACCAGTCATGAGAGTTGATAGAAGAAGTTTGAGAAATACCTGATGTAGTATTGTAAACATAAGGAGAAGCTGTAGTACCAGCTCCGGTTCTACCTGTTGAAGAACTATTTTGGTAAACACCACCAATCATTGTTCTTGTTCTGTCTGCTCCGTTAAAGTTAACAGTTCCCTGACCAGAGTTCCATGCCTGAATCTTATCGTAGTTAACCATTCCGTTTGGTAATAAGAAAGTAGAAGCATTGTATGTATTTCCTCCAACTCCACCTGTAGCTCCAGCACCAGCTCCACGACCCATAGATGCGTAAAGCACAGTAGAAAGTTTAGTAGTTTCGTTGATTTTGTAATCCCAGTTAAGAGATGCAATTGGTTTGTGATAGTAGTTCTTTCTGATGTTGTATTTCTCACCATTTAAGTATCCTGCATCAGCATTATATCTAGTGTTTGGTTCATCAAGAGAACCATATTTTTGGTAAGTAGCAATCGTAGAAACAGTAGATCTTTGGTTGTGCCATTGTGGTGCCCCTGTTACCGTTAATTGAAAGTCATGTTTGTCATTTTTAGTAGTATATCCTAAAGCAATGAAGTAGTTAGATCCTTCAAATTTAGTTCCGTTGATGTAACCATCTCCCATTGTTTGAGATAATAATACAGAAGCTGAAAGTCCGTTGCTTAATTTTCCTGTATTGTAAGAACCTTGAATTTTAAAGTTTCTTGCGTTACCGAATCCAGAAGAAAATGAACCACCTTCTTTCATGTCAGAAGATTTAGTAACAATGTTGATAGTTCCTCCTACAGATGGCGTAGCCAATTTAGAAGAACCTAAACCTCTTTGGACCTGCATAGCAGATGTTACATCTGATAAACCTGCCCAGTTACTCCAATAAACAGAACCATTTTCCATGTCGTTAACTGGCATACCGTTGATCATAACAGCAATATTGTTTTGGTTAAAACCACGAATGTTAATTCTTGAATCTCCAAATCCACCACCTGATTTTGTTACATATACAGAAGGTGTATTTCTTAAGATTTCAGGAAATTCTTGAGTACCAAGTTTTTGTTGAATTTCTGAAGCTTTAATTGTGGAAACAGCAACCGGAGTTTTTCTGTCTTTAGCAATATCTACAACTGTACTTTTAACAACAATCTCGCTTAATTCATTTGAATTTGAACTTAAAGTAATAGTTCCTAAGTTAACAGTTCCTCCATTTGCAACAGTAAAAGAAATAGTTTTTGATTCATATCCAAGATAAGAAACAACAACTTGTCCAGATGTAGCTGAAGTTGTAATAGTAAATTTACCATCAAAATCACTTGAACCAGCGTCTGAAGATCCTTTAACTGCTGCATTTGCACCAGGTAAAGAAAGAGCACCATCGGTAATAGTACCCGTAATTTTGTTTTGAGAAAATGCGGTTGAAACTATCATGAACAATAGTCCCGTGAGTAACCAATTTTTCATTGTCTTCATTTGTTTATTTAGTTTATTGTTTTTGGCAAAATTATAACATTAAAATCAGATAATGTTATCAAAATGTTAAGAAAGGGTAGATTTGTTTAATCTGTTGCACATTAAAATGATTTTTTCTTTTTGTATTACTTAAAATCGGTTTTTTTTGAATTTAATATCGTGTTTTTTGTTAAAATGATAATAATACGGTCTAAGTTGTAGTGTTTAACTTTCAAAAAAATCTATTTTCTTTGTTAAATGATGCGATTTATACGAAAAAACGCCTTAATTTTGTTAAATTAAGGCGTTTCAAACTTGCTATGTAATTTTTAAGTTAATTTATTACTTAAAAAATGATTCAGTAAAAAGGAAGTTGAGCTATCATGACTTTTTACTGTTTTAGTATTTATTTCTTCTAAAATAGAATTGGCTAGTTGTTTTCCTAATTCTACTCCCCATTGGTCAAAACTAAAGATATTCCAAATAACCCCCTGAACAAAAATTTTGTGTTCGTAAAGAGCAATCAAAGAACCCAAAGATTTTGGAGTTAGTTTTTGAATTAAGATCGTATTCGTTGGTTTGTTTCCAGTGAAAACTTTAAATGGCAATAAATAAGAGGCTTTTTCTGCAGCAAGTCCTTGTTTGTCAAATTCTGCCTGAACTTGTGATGCCGTTTTTCCGTTCATCAAAGCTTCAGTTTGAGCAAAAAAGTTTGACATTAACTTGTCGTGATGATCCTCATTTCCGTATAATGGTTTTACGAATCCAATAAAATCAGTTGGGATTAATTTTGTTCCCTGATGAATCAATTGGAAGAAAGCATGTTGAGAATTAGTTCCCGGCTCTCCCCAAATAATTGTTCCTGTTTGGTAGTTTACAGGTTTTCCGTCACGGCCAACACTTTTTCCATTACTTTCCATTGTTGCTTGTTGCAGGTATGGAGCTAATTTTTGTAAATATTGTGTGTACGGAATCAAAGCTTCACTTTCGGCACCAAAAAAATTATTATACCAAACGCTCAATAAAGCTAAAGTTACGGGAATGTTCTGATCAAATTCTGCAGTTCTGAAATGTTCGTCCATTTCATTGGCTCCCTTCAATAAATCATTATAATTATCAAAACCAATTGCCAAAGCGATACTTAAACCAACAGCGCTCCACAAAGAAAATCTTCCTCCAACCCAGTCCCACATCGGGAAAACATTGTCAGGATTAATTCCAAATTCAGTTACTTTTTGAATATTTGTAGAAACCGCCACAAAATGTTTTGCAATATCGTCTTTCGAAGCTGATTTCAAAAACCATTCTTTTATAGTTTCAGAATTTGATAAAGTTTCCTGAGTTGTAAAAGTTTTCGATACAATCAGAAAAAGAGTTGTTTCCGGGTTCAGTTTTTTGATTACTTCATTGACGTGATCACCATCAACATTCGAAACAAAATGAAGATTTAAATGGTTTTTGTAAAACTGTAAAGCTTCAACGGCCATAACCGGACCAAGATCAGAGCCTCCAATACCAATATTAACAATGTCGGTAAAAGCTTTTCCGGTAAAACCTTTTCTTTCTCCCGAAATAACTTCGTTTGTAAATTTCTTGATTTTATTTTTTACTTCGTAAACTTCAGGAATTACATTTTCGCCATCAACTTTAATCGTTGCCGACTCCGGAGCACGCAATGCTGTGTGTAAAACCGCTCTGTTTTCGGTTTGATTGATAATTTCTCCGCCAAAATATTGAGCAATCGCATCCTTTAATCCAATTGAATTCGCTAATTCTAATAAAAGCGAAACAGTTTCCTGATTGATATTGTTTTTAGAATAATCAACTAAAAAGTCATTCCATTGTAAATTGAATTTTTCAACGCGGGCATTATCCTGTTGAAATAATTCTTGTATCGTAGTTGCTTGAATCGCATTATAGTGGTTTTGCAGATTTTTCCACGCTTCAGTCCCGGTTGGGTTTGTTGTGTTTAAAGCCATTTTTGTTTTTATTGAAAGTTTGTTTATTGAAACACAAAAATACTGAAATTACTTTTAATAGCTTAAAGCTTCATAATTATATAACAATTAGTTACGAAAACGTTTTTCTTAAGAATTGCTATTCCGATTAAAGTTTTTTCCAGACGACTTTTGCCGTTACCGATTTTCCACCTTGGGTTGTATTAACAACTACATATTGTAATTCGCTATTATTGTATTTGTAAGACCGTTTTTGCTCTGTTTGTTCCCAATTTGGGAAAGAAGCAGTTTCTATCTTAAAAGTAATAGTTTTCGTAGAATCATCAACTTCATACTTACCAAAATGGGAGTTGCTTCCTTGTACAATAGCAGCATTTTCTTCAGGAGTACATTTGTTTTTATCTCCCGATATTATTTTAAGCCTTTCATTTTTGTAAATTTGAATAGCATAGTTTCCTTTGTCATCGAGATATAATAAGCCTTCCGGATTTGTTTCATACGGAAATGTTTTAGTTCCGGCAGCATTTGTGTTTTCAACAGAAATCAATTTCCACGTGCCAATTAATGTTTTTTCGATTTTTTGTGCAAAAGTTATATTGGCGATAAATAATACTAATGCAACCGTTTTTAGTCTTTTCATGATAAAATGATTAATAGTTTACTTTAATAATTTCTCCGTTTACGGTACTTTCGACACTTTTGAAATAAGCATTTATTAATTCATGAATCGGAATATCTGCAAATTTTGCCGGACTTATAACATTGATGCGAATTCCTCTTTCAAGTTCTAAAGAAGCGGCGAGAACGAAACTGTTTGTTCCACCATTTACAATTGCTTTTGCCACATTGTTTTTTACCGGTTTATCTCCCATTTTTCCAGAAGTCAAAGTAAAAGAGCCATTATCATTTAGGTATTTCTGTCCGATTAAGACAAGATTTATTTGACCCAATAATTTATTCTGAATGCCAATGTTTAATTTTTCTTCGTCAAGCGAAAGTAATTCTCCCGTGTAGCAATCGCCGGCAATACAAATGCAGGCATCAATTTTTCCGATTTGCTCAAATAATTTCTCAATCGATTTTACATCTGTAATATTTACATTAAAATCTCCGCTTGTTCTTCCAGCAGAAATAATTTCGTGATTTTTAGCAAATTCAGGTTTTAGTATTTTACCGATTTCACCATTTGCTCCAATTAAAAGTATTTTCATTTTTTATGAATTTTGTTTGTTATCAGATACAAAATTAGCGGGTTAGCTTTCAATGAAAATTGTACTTATTGGTACTAAAATTGTATTTTAGCATGATGACAAACACAAACTTATATCTCCCTTTTGAAGTCGATGTGAAAGAACTTGAACAGTTCCCGAAAACAACTCGGAAGAATAATTTTTTTGAATTGATATATGTTGTGAGCGGAACGGGAATTCAGATTATCAATAATAATCAATTTCAATATAGTGCAGGAAATTTATTTCTTGTTACACCTCAGGATATACATTCGTTTGAAATTTTGACGCCAACAAAATTCTTCTTTCTCCGATTTAACGAATATTACATCAAAACAAATGCTCAAAAAGGAATGCAGGAAACAGTACAGCGTATGGAATATATTTTGCAAAACGCAAGTCATCGTCCGGGATGTATTTTAAAAAATACAGTCGACAAACCCTTGATTGCTTCGCTTATTGAAAGTGTTATGAACGAACAAACAAATCAGCAAATTTATCATCAAAAGATAACAGAGCAAATTGTAAATGCAATAATCACAATTGTAGCGAGAAATATTGCCTTAAAATTACCAAAGAATATTAAAGAAGCTACCGGAGAAACAGTACTCGAAATATTACATTATATTCAGGAAAACATTTATAATCCGAAGGAATTAAAAGCAAATGTAATTAGTGCACATTTTAATATTTCTATGAATTATCTCGGGAAATACTTTAAGAAACAAACAGGAGAAACATTACAGGAATATATTTCTAATTATAAATTAAGATTAATCGAAGCGAGACTTTTAAATACTGATATGAGAATAAACGAAATTGCTGACGAACTTCATTTTTCAGATGAAAGTCATTTGAATAAGGTTTTTAGAAAACATAAAGGGATAAATCCTTCTGAATTTAGGAAGAAGTATTCTAAGTGATATATTTTACATTTCAATTATGAAATCTTTGACCAAGGTTTGTTTAAGCTTATTTTTCTAATCTAATCAAGTCAAAATACATAAATCTATGTCTCTCATTCTTATCAGAATCCAGTAGAAAGATGAAGTCGTTTTTTTGATAAGTAGAAAGCTGAACAGGTTTATTATAAGCATCCAATATTAATAATCGACATGCGGGTTTGTGTTCAATAAAAGTCCATCCTTTAATAAAGTCCAGAATTTGATGCGAAAGCCCATTGCCCTTATAGTTTCTGTCAATTCCCAATCGTGCTATTTTAACAGCTGGATATTGTCTGATTCTTTTCTCGTTTGGTAGCTTAATTTTTCTGTGAAGTCTATTCCAAATGGAGTTTTCATAACCTAAGTCATTCAAGCAATCATTTGATATCGAAAAAAAAGCAACTATTTGATTAGTTTCTTTAAACAAATAAGTATTTGTGATTTTTTCGTTTTGAAATTTTTTAGAATCTTCAAATAAAAATTCATTTATTTCGTCATCCTCACAATCAAAATACTCTAAAACATCATCACCGTTTAATAATGAAAAAGTAAAATCGGATAAATCCATTTGTTATGCTTTTTTGCCATAACCTTGCTTACCAAAGAAAAAATTTTAGCTTTTTTTTCTTCAGAAATTTTATTTGTTTTACTTGAGGATATGACAGTATTGAATCTTTTAGATTCGTCACCTTTTACTACTGGAGTTATTTTAATCGTAGTCGCCATTTTTTGTATTTAATAAAAGTAAAAATTATGCTACAAATCTACGAAGTTTTAAATGAATTCAGTTTTGTAATCTTGAGTTTTACTGACTCTTAATTAATTATTGATTTTATCAAATCTAACACCAAAGTTTTTGTTAATTTCTATTAAGTCGTAAAGTAAAACCTTTTCCTTAGTTATTAAAAAAAAGAATATTACAAATTTCCAATACTATCCAATTCTCTTTTTAAAGGTTCCATTTGATGTAAAAAACGGGTTTTGTCATTTCCTGTTAAAGATTCTCCCGTTGGAAGATTTAATCGAAGCGCATCAACCTGAATTCCGTTTTTCCAGAAACGATAACAAACGTGTGGGCCAGAAGCTAATCCTGTGCTTCCCACTAATCCTATTTTTTGTCCCTGTGTAACTCTTTGTCCGCGTTTTACTAAAATTCTGGACATGTGCAGATATTGAGTAGAGTAGGTGCCGTTGTGTTTTACTTTTACAAAGTTCCCGTTTCCGGCTGTATAACCTGTCGCTTCAACAACTCCGGATGCAGTAGTAGAAATTGGTGTTCCTGTTGGAGCTGCATAATCAGTTCCTTTGTGTGCTTTCCAGGTGTGTTGTACCGGATGAAATCTATTCATTGTAAATCGTGAAGTGATTCGGCTGAATTTAATTGGAGTTTTTAAGAAGAAGTTTTTCAGCGTTTTTCCTTCATCATCATAATATTCTACTTTTCCTGAAAGTGTGTCTTTTTCAAAAGGGAAAGCATAAATAATTTTTCCTTTATATTCAAAAAATGCCGCTTCGAGCTCTTCAACGCCATCATAAACTTTTCCGTTTATAAAACGTTCAGTAAAAATTAATCCGTAACGATCTCCTTTTTTTAATTTAAAAAAGTCAATAGACCAGGAGAATACTTTGGTAATTCTGCTGGCAAGCGCTGTTTCAACGCTTTCGTCTCCTAAAGTTTCAGATAAAGAGGTTTTTAAAACCCCGCCAATTATTTTACGTTTAAAAGTTACAGGTTTTATTTTTTTATAAGCTTTTGCAATACTATCTCTAACATCAATTACATAATAAGTTAAAGCATCAGGCTGATAAATAAAAACCTCTAAATTGTTGGTTTTGTTTTTAGATCGAAGAAGTGTATAAGGTTTGTTGTATCGAATCGTTCTTACATCAAAAGAATCTTTTACCTGCTCGACGATATCATACACTTTTTTGTCGCCAATATTTTGGTTTTGAAAAATTGAACCAAAAGAATCTCCTTTCTTTATAGTATCTTGAAGTACATTAAAGTCAGCGTAATTAAAACCAAATTCTATTTTTTTAGATTTTGGTTTGCTAATTTTAGTTTCTACTTTTTCAGCAGTTTTGTTACATGAAAATATGGAAAATAATACTATTATAATTACGAATGCTTTTTTCAAACTTTTAAAATTTTTGAGAAATTAAACAGTGGTTTCATTTCCCCAATTGGACAATTCTTCTTCGGTCCACAATTTAGGAAAAAAGATGCGTCTTTGAAATTTTGGATGCATATATTTTTGCCAATCGCTTCCGCCAGTTGCCTCGCCATTGCCTTTTCCGCTTTCTAGTATGTATTTTCTTGCAGTATTAAGATGTTGCATTACCCATGTAATGTTTACCGTTTGATCGTAATGACGCATTGCCTTAATTAATTCCTCATTTTGCTGATCTGCCTGAGGTAACTGAGTAAATTTTTGCCAGATGTTTTTTGTTTTGAATGATGACATTTGACGCAAAAACTGATCTTTATATTTGTTTTCGAATTCCTGAAGCAAATACGATTTTTTTCCGGTTTGATAATCTTTTCCTGCTGCCTGCCAATACAAATGTTCGAAACTAGTTTCCGGATCTGTATTTTCGTCAAAACTTTCTTTGTATCTGCGATCTGTCAAATTGATAACATCTGTAGATGCAAATTCAATTAATCGATATTGTGCACTTTGAAAACCACTGGCAGGAGTCAAAGTATTTCTGAATTTCATGTATTGATCCACTTCCATTCCGTTTTCCATAATGCTAAACGAATTCGTAAGCATGTCAAAATAACGTGTGATTCTGGATAATCTTTCACTAAAAAAATCTACCTGAATATTTTCTGTATCAGCAATTTGATCAATTTCCCACAAGATCATTTTAAAAATCAATTCGTTTACCTGATGGTACATGATAAAAACCATTTCGTCAGGAAGCGTAGTACGCTGAATTTGTAAATTTAAAAGAGCATCAGTCTGAATGTAATCCCAATATGTAATTGGTTTTGACCAAAGTAAACCTTCAAGTTGTACCTCTGTTTTCTGATTTATAGCTTGAAATTTAAGGTCAATTTCTTTTAAAAGTGATTCAGAATTATCTGTGGTGTTCATTATTTTTTTACTTTAAATGGATTTTTTAATCCTTTATATTCATCGAGATCTGCTTTGAGGGATCCTACTGCAAGATCTGCTTTTATTCTAACCGGAACTTTGTTGTTATCGTCAGATATCCAAAGAGTTAAACTTTCTTTTTCTTTAAAAACTCTTCCTGTTTGTACCATTGGTTTAAAGACCATTGTAGAAACGGTTCCAAATTTAGTTGTAATATCCTGACGACCTACATATTTTAACTTAAATTTTGTGATTTCTTCATCAAAAAACATGTCGATTGTAATTGACTCTCCGGATTTTAATTTATCAATGTTGGGATGATTTCGCAAGTAATAAAAAGACGAAACAATATCCTGCACATTATCAGTAAGGAGAATTGTTTTTTCGGTTTTTCGTTTATAATCTTTTACTAAAACTCTATTTTCACTTTGATTAAAAATACCTTCCTGATTTTTGGTATATCCACCTTCGTCAATTTTTCTAACATAACGATAGGGTTCACCTGTTTGTTTGTCGAAATAGCTTTCGTATAAATCTTCAACTTTAAAGAAAAATTTAGACATTCCGGTAGTGTATCCTTTACCCACGGCATGAAAAACTTTTTTGTTATTTACAGTTGCATCTTTAACTTCGAGTGTGGCATAACCGGCATTTACAATTCCATAATGGATTCTGAATTTAAAATATTCACCAGTATCAAAAGCATCTTCTTTTTGGGCGTCGAAACTGAGAACGGTAAGGGCTAATATGATGAGAACTAACTTTTTCATAGTACAATTTTTACATTTCATTATAAAGGTAATTAAATGCAAATTCTATTCCAAATGTACCAAAACAAAAAAACTCAGTCAAAAATGACTGAGTTTTTATGCTATTAACTAACCAAAAAACTATAAATTATGAAATTTATATCAATTCGGAAGGAAACCACCCCTTCCTGATTTGCGAGTGCAAAGATAGATAGAAAGTTCAAAAAACAAATAGCAAAAGGCAAGTTTAACATAACATTTGCATAAAAAGCATCACTTTACAGAGAATTATTCGATTTAATGTAAAAATAATGCGATTTTACAAAGTTCCTCTCAGTTCTTGTTCTCTTTCGATTGACTCAAAAAGGGCTTTAAAGTTCCCTGCGCCAAATCCTTTTGCCCCCATTCTTTGAATAATTTCAAAAAATAGCGTTGGTCTGTCCTGAACCGGCTTCGTAAATATTTGTAATAAATACCCATCTTCATCGGCATCGACCATAATGGCCAGTTTCTCAATTTCGTTAATATCTTCTTTCATCATACCCATATGCACACCTAATCTTTCGGGAATTGCTTCATAATAAGTGTGAGGAGGAGCAGATAAAAATTCAACTCCACGTGCTTTTAACTGCGAAACTGTTTTTATAATATCATCTGTAGCAATCGCAATATGTTGAATTCCGGGACCGCCATAAAAATCTAAATATTCTTCAATTTGAGATTTTTTCTTTCCTTCTGCAGGTTCGTTAATTGGAAATTTAATTCTTCCGTTTCCATTCGACATTACTTTACTCATCAATGCAGAATATTCTGTGGTAATCTGTTTATCATCAAAAGAAAGGAAATTTACAAATCCCATAACTTCTTCATAGAATTTTACCCAGGTATTCATTTCATTCCAACCCACATTTCCAACCATGTGATCAATATATTTCAATCCGGTTGGTTCCGGGTTATAGTCAGATTTCCATTCTTTGTAACCTGGCAGGAAAACTCCGTTGTAGTTTTTTCTTTCTACAAAAATGTGAACCGTTTCTCCATATGTATAAATTCCGGAACGAACAACTTCTCCAAACTCATCAGATTCAACCGTTGGTTCCATAAAAGAGCGGGCACCACGTTTGATAGTTTCTTCATAAGCGCTTCTGGCATCTTCAACCCAAAGAGCAGCAACTTTTACACCGTCGCCGTGTTTTTGAAGATGTGCGTGAATTGGTGAATCTTGCGTTAATGGCGTTGTTAAAACGATTCTGATTTTGTCTTGTTTCAAAACATAAGATGCTCTGTCTCTAACTCCTGTTTCTAATCCTGCATATGCTAATGACTGATATCCAAAAGCAGTTTTATAATAATGTGCAGATTGTTTTGCGTTTCCTACGTAGAATTCTACATAATCGGTTCCTAATAACGGAAGGAAGTCCTGCGCTCCTTCAAAGATTTTTTCTAAACCGTATTCTACTGATTTTACTTCTTTACTCATAATTTTTTAATTAGAAAATGAGTCAATTAGAAAATTAGATAATGTGCGTTCCGATAAAAATTATCTCATTAACACATTGACAAATTATCTAATTCATTTCATTTTTGATGTTGATATTATTTTATTTAAAATTTTTAAAATTTCTGACAGATCATTTAATAAACGTTTGCAATTTGGATATTCTCTGTGTGCATCACATAAAAACAACCAATATTCTGTTTCGTCAGCTTCTTTAATTGCAATTTTTAATTTATGAATAAAATCTGCTTTGCTTTCTGCGTTTTGTGACTCTTTTGAATTTGCCCCAATTGATGTTCCGCTTTTTAGTAATTGATTTGCAATTACAAACTTCTTCTGGTCTTGTAATTCACTTGTATAGTCAATAATATTTAAGGCAAAATCGAAAGTTTTTATTAAAAGAGCGTTGTCTTTATATTTTTCGTTGAAGGTCATGAGTTAATGTGATAATTAGAAAATTTGATAATGAAATAATTAATTATATTGTAAGTTTAAATTTACATATAAATAAATAACTCTGATTAATAAATAATACATTTTCTAATTTTATGCATGTTCAAAAGCATTATCTAATTATCAAATTGGCACATTATCTAATTATCTTACTCCATCCAGGACTTATAGTATTTCCCGTCATCAAGTCCCATCGCTTCTTCAGTAACCATTAATGGTCTGAAAGTATCAACCATAACGGCCAATTCCTGGGTTTCTTTGTGACCAATGCTGCGTTCCATTGCGCCTGGTGCGGGACCATGCGGAATTCCTTTTGGATGTAAAGTGATATGACCTTGCTCAATATTATTACGGCTCATAAAATCGCCATCCACATAATATAAAACTTCGTCTGAATCTATATTGCTGTGGTTGTATGGCGCCGGAATTGCTTTCGGGTGATAATCGTAAAGTCTTGGGCAGAAAGAACAAACGACAAAAGTAGCCGTTTCAAATGTTTGGTGCACCGGAGGCGGTTGGTGAACACGTCCCGTTATAGGTTCAAAATTATGAATTGAAAATCCGTATGGGAAATTGTAACCGTCCCAACCCACAACGTCAAAAGGATGTGTGGCGTAAACCACTTCGTGGATCATGCCTTCTTTTTTGATTTTAATTAAAAAATCACCTTTTTCATCGTGTGTTTCCAATTCGTTTGGCAGAATAAAATCACGTTCGCAAAATGGCGAATGCTCTAAATGCTGACCTGATTGGTTTTTATAACGTTTTGGAGTATAAAAAGGAGAGTAAGATTCGACATAAAAAAGTCGGTTTTCTTCCGTTTCAAATTCTATTTGGTAAATGATGCCTCTCGGAATAATAAGATAATCGCCATATTCAAAAGGAATATTTCCTAGCATGGTTCTTAATTTTCCTTTTCCTTTATGGATGAAAAGCATTTCATCGGCATCGGCATTTTTGTAGAAATAATTTCGAAGCGATTCTTTTGGAGCGGCCAGTCCAATAATGCAGTCTTTATTAACTAGCATGGCTTTGCGGCTGTCAAGAAAATCATTTTCAGGTTTCAATTCAAAACCTTTAAATAGTAATGATTTTATATTTTTTCCGATTGCAATTTTTGGTTCAACCGAATAAGAGTTTAAAATTTCTTTAACCTGAGTTGGTCTGTGAACATGATATGATAATGACGAATGTCCGTGAAAACCTTCGGTTCCAAACAATTGTTCGTAATAAAAACCTCCGTTAGGTTTTTCGAATTGTGTGTGTCTCTTTTGAGGGAAATCTCCAAGTTTATGATATAATGGCATGGCTTTTCAATTAGATAATTTGTAAATTAGATAATTCGAAAAAGGTGAATTGTGTGAACAGATAATCAGATCAATTCTATCATTGACTAATCATCTCAATTCGTTGGTTTCACTCAGGATTTCTCTTGATGAGGAATTGAAGATATTCTAATAAACCTGTCCATTTTGTTTTCATTATAACAAATGTCGTAATTTTTATTGATTTAAATTGTAAATCATCTCATTTATAAGCGCAAATTAATCTAAAATTTTTGATATTACAACGATATAGTTGCAAAATAATTCAATTTTTTTCTCAATTAAAGCAAATTTGAAAAGCAAAAAATTTAACCGCAAAGTCCGCAAAGTTTTTTACTATTAGGTTTTATAAAGAAGGGAAAGTTCGCAAAGCTTTGTATTGATTTAGCTTTGCGAGCTTTGCATTTTGACAAAACTTAAAATATTTTAAAAAACTTTGCGGACTTTGCGGTTAAATAATTACGTTTTTCCACAATATTTAAAGAATTGAGATTAGAACAAAAATCCTATACTAAACCATGTAAAACTTTTTGACATTTCCGGCGACCATGAATGTTTAATTTCGATTGGCCCTATAATTGTTTCAAGTCCGTAGCCTATAGCGTAACCAGAATATTTGGGCATCGAAACCCAATCAACAGTCGTGAAAATATCATCACCAAGGTTGGCATAATTGGCAGAAATATTAACGTGATTTTTTTTCAATATTTCATAATCAAGCGTCAAAGCTGTTTTTATATAACTGTTTCCGGCAATGCTTAAAAAATCATATCCGTAGAAATAATTAAAATTGTTGATCTTGTTATATCCATATCCGCCCAATATATAATCAAAAAAAGGAACGCTGTCACTGCCAATATTGAATCCGGCGTCGGCTTCGATTTTAAAAGTAGCTTTTTTGAATAACCTGTCAACAAAAGCAATTTCTGCCTTTGCTGTAGAAAAAGGTTTGAATTTTCTCGTATAATCTGAAGATGCCAAATAGGTTTGCACATCTGTCGAGAAATAAACTCCCGAGTGAGGGAAACTTTTATTATCTAAAGAATCGTATTTTAAATATCCGAAAACACTAAAATAACTGCTTTTTTCGATGATGTTATCTTCATTAGAAAGTGTTGGCGAATTTATTTTCAAGTATTTGTATTCAAGCCCGCCGCCCATTAAAAATTTTTGTACAAAAATAGTTTGAAAATAAGCCTGATTCGTAACGTCCATAAAGTCAACGTTAATTAGATTTCCCGGGCTTTCTGCAATTAAACTGCTGAAACTATTGGTTACATTTCGATTAAATTGACTTAATCTCGAACGAAATCCAAAACTTATGTTGAAACCATTTTCGACATAATAATTAAAATCATATCTAAAATTATCTCCCAAAATGATGTCTAAAGAAGTTACATCATTTTTTAAGAATGTTTTTTTATGTGTAAGATTTAATAAGATTCCGCTTTTATAAAGCCCATCATAATGCAAACCAAGTTTCAAATACGTTTGCGTTGGATTTTCTCTTAATACTAAATCTAAATCATCCTGATCTCCATCTGGCTGTAAACAATAAGAAATCGCACTAAAGTTTTGTGTGGCATCCAGATTGTTCATTCCGGCTTTTAAATCATCATAAGTAATCGTACTTCCGGGTTTAAAACGAAGTTTCCCGCGAATATATTCTTTAGTATAATTGTCTAATTTATCACTGTTAATTTTTTTAATTTGAATGGTATCAGAGCTTATTTTTAGCTTTGGTTTTTTATAATAAGTAGTTTCGTTTGTCAGGGCTTTGATTTTTTCGTAAACAGCAAAAGCAGCTTCTTCACCTTTTCTTATTATTTCTTCTCCTTTATCAAATGAAATTACGCCATAATCACGAATGTCCGGTTTTATGTAAACATCGGTGTCTTTGATTTTCTTTTTCATTTTGTCAATCGACTGAAGATTGGTGATTTGTACCAAAATTCTTGTTGCATTTTTTAGGCTTTTTCGGTTCAGTAAATCATCCTGAACATCAACACCAATTATAATGTCTGCACCAAGATTACGAACTTCTTTTATAGGATAATTATTAACGACGCCACCATCAACCAATAATTTTCCGTCTATTTCTACCGGCGTAAAAAGGGAAGGAAAAGCCGCACTGGCCATCATTGCCTGGACAAGATTACCTTTGTTTAATAAAACTTCTTCGCCGGTTTCGATGTTTGTACCAATACATAAAAAAGGAGTTGGCAATTTATTAAAATCGCGAACATGTCTAACATTGCGGGTTAAACTGCTTAATAAATTATAATTGTACATTCCTTTTGAAAGTGCTTCGGGAATACCGACTCTGAAATTACTGAAAGGCAAAACGATGGCATATAACTCGTCATTTTTTTTGCCATAAAAGTTTTTAGACGAACGCGGAATATAATCGTTTATCAATTCGTCAAAATTGGTTTTTTTGAAGATAGAATCAATTTGAGAGGCGTTGTAGCCAGAAGCATAAAGTCCGCCAATTATAGACCCCATACTGGTTCCGCCAATATAATCGATTTTGATTCCGGCTTCTTCCAAAACTTTTAAAACTCCAATATGTGCAAATCCTTTGGCACCTCCACCACTTAAAACTAAACCTATTTTAGGTCTTTTTACGCTGTCTTGTTGTTCCTGCGAAAATGTTTGCTGCGAATTAAAAAATAAGAATGCAAGAAATGCCAACTGTATAAAGCAGTTGGAAATGGAAAAAAATCGTTTTGAACAAGTATTCGTAATGGACAGCTGATTTAGGCGCATAAGAAATAACTAGTTGGTTTTGTAAAAGTCGACAATTTTTTTGGCTTTTGATACTCCTACAACGTCAGATATTTCTTTTTCGGTAGCCAATTTTAATCTTTTAACACTTTTGAAATGCTGTATTAACGTAAGCATCGTTTTTTCGCCAATACCCGGTATGCTTTCTACAGAAGAATTGAGCGCTGCTTTGCTTCGTTTATCACGATGAAACGTGATTCCGAAACGGTGCGCTTCGTTTCTTAACTGCTGAATTACTTTTAATGTTTCAGATTTTTTATCTAAATATAACGGAATTGAATCTCCCGGATAAAATAATTCTTCGAGACGTTTTGCAATCCCGATAATGGCAATTTTACCTCTTAAACCTAAATCGTCAATACTTTTTAAAGCAGCAGATAATTGCCCTTTTCCTCCATCAATAATAATCAATTGCGGAAGTGGTTCATTTTCATCCAGTAATCTTTTGTAACGGCGATACACAATTTCGGTCATCGATGCAAAATCGTCGGGACCTTCAACGGTTTTTACGTTAAAATGGCGGTAATCTTTTTTGCTGGCTTTTCCGTCTTTAAAAACTACGCAGGCAGCAACGGGATTGGTTCCCTGAATATTCGAGTTATCAAAACATTCAATATGTCGTGGTTCTACAGGCAAACGCAAATCTTTTTGCATTTGCGCCATGATACGATTTACGTGTCGGTCAGGATCTACAATTTGCAATTGTTTCAGCTGTTCGATTCTGTAAAACTTAGCATTTCTGATGGATAAATCCAGAATCTGTTTTTTGTCACCAAGCTGTGGAACTGTGGTTTTTATTTTTTCTCCCAAATCAATTTCAAACGGAACAATTACTTCTCTTGATAATAAATTAAAACGTTCGCGCATTTCTATAATCGCCAGTTCTAATAATTCTTCATCGGTTTCGTCCAGCTTTTTCTTGATTTCCATCGTGTGAGAACGAATGATCGATCCATGCGAAATTTGTAAAAAATTCACATAAGCCGCACTTTCATCCGATACAATCGAAAAGACATCAATATTGGTGATTTTCGGATTTACAATTGTTGATCTCGATTGGTAATTTTCAAGAATCTCTATTTTTTCTTTGATTTTTTGCGCTTCTTCAAAATGTAAATTCTGCGCATAATCGTTCATCAAACGCTTAAAATCTTTCATGCTTTCTTTGAAATTTCCTTTCAGAATTTCGCGAATAGCATCAATTTGTCTTTGATAATCTTCAAACGATTCATGACCTTCACAAGGACCTTTGCAATTGCCAATATGATATTCGAGGCAAACTTTAAATTTACCCGAATTGATATTTGATTGACTTAAATCGTAATTGCAAGTTCTTAGCGGATACAATTCTTTGATTAAATCCAGAATTGTATGCACCATTTTGAAATTGGTATACGGTCCAAAATATTCAGACCCGTCTTTGACCATTCTTCGGGTTAAAAATATTCTCGAAAAAGGTTCTTTTTTGATGCAAATCCAAGGATAACTTTTGTCATCGCGCAACAACACATTATAACGCGGTTGCAATGTTTTGATTAGGTTATTTTCTAATAAAAGTGCATCTGTTTCGGTAGGAACAACGATATGTTTGATGGTTACAATTTTTCGAACCAAAACATTCGTTTTACGTGTATCGTGAATTTTATTAAAATAAGAAGAAACTCTTTTTTTTAGATTTTTGGCTTTGCCAACATACAATATTTTGTCGTCCTTGTCATAATATTGATACACGCCGGGATTGTCCGGCAAGGTTTGTATTTGAAGTTCTAAAGACGGTTTTTGCATAGAACAAATTTAAACTTTTGAGTTTAAATTATGAATCATTCTTTTAAGTTTCTTCAAAAAAAAGAGTCCGCTTTTTATAAAACGGACTCTTTTTTATCTGGCATTTTTTATTTAATCGTGAAGTATTCTGTTTGTAGCAAATGTGTTCTTTCGTCAAACTCAAAGTCTACATATTTTGCATCGTCTTTTTTAATAGAAACTTCCATATTACTTCTTCCAATTTCTTTTTTATCTTCATTGAAAGCTTTTAAAAGTATTTTACCATTAAAATCTTTTTTTGCGATTAAGTAAATAGTGACTTTTTTATGCTTTTCTGCATCGGCTCCGTAGATCTTTTCAGCTTTACATTCATCAAAATTTGCAGTAAATCCCGGATCAGCAATAACTTTTGAATTATTTATACTCTCGCTCATTCCCGAATTTATTCCTTTTATTACATCTCCAATTCCTTTTGATGCACTTTTAGCTGCGGCTTTTCCTTCTTCCTGAAGTGCCTTTCCCGCACCTTCAATTAATTTAGATTTTACAGCGATTGCTTCGTTTCCGTCTGTTTCCGCTTCTTTCATTTTTTCTTCTTTACTCATACAGGAAACAAGTAATGTTACTGCACTAAATAAAAGGACTATTTTTTTCATAATGTTTTTAATTTTTGAGTGAAATAAGCGACTAAAAGCTTAAGTATTTGGGTCAAATATATAGATTTAAAATATAATTTCTATATTTAGATTTTATAATTCATATGAAAAATAATAAGCCCATGATTATCTTTGGCGAACCGGTTTTGCCAGGAGAACACAAAACGATAAACGTCGAAATTGCCCGATTACATACTACTACAAAATTGAATATTCCCATTATTGTACGTCGCTCCAAGCTTGATGGTCCTGTGGTTTTATTCTCTGCAGGAATTCACGGCGACGAAATAAATGGTGTCGAAATTGTACGCCAGATTATTAGCAAAAAAATAAATCGACCAATTCGGGGTACCATAATTTGTATTCCAATTATTAATATTTATGGTTTTGTAAATAAATCACGGGAGTTTCCTGATGGGCGTGATTTAAATCGTGTTTTTCCGGGAAGTAAAAAAGGATCTTTAGCAAGCCGTTTTGCTTTTCATATCGTTGCCGAAATTTTACCGATTATAGATTACGCAGTCGATTTTCATGCCGGAGGCGCAAGCAGATTTAATGCTCCCCAAATTAGAATCACGGAAAACAACAAAGAATTAAAACTTTTGGCAGATATTTTTAATGCCCCATTTACACTTTATTCTAAAAATATTGGTGGTTCTTTTAGAAATACATCAGAAAAAGCCAATGTGAAAATGTTGCTTTTTGAAGGTGGAAAATCATTAGATATCAATAATGTTATTGCAAATGAAGGTGTGATGGGAGTGAAGCGTTTATTAAATTATTTAGGAATGCTTGATCCAAATCAAATTGTAGAACAACCTGAAAGTCCTTCAATTTTTATTAAAAACTCGGTTTGGCTGCGCGCTAAATGCTCCGGTTTATTGCATGATTATAATTTGATTGGCAAGTTTGTCACCAAAGGAACAATTTTGGCAATCATTACTGACCCGTTTGGCAAATTCGAGCAAAAAGTAAAAGCACCACATGAAGGTTATGTAATCAACGCCAATCATTCGCCAATTGTTTATGAAGGCGATGCAATTTATCACATTTCTAAAAATAATCCAGGAGAAGAAGATGCCGACGAATAAAAAAGAACTACGATTACAGTATAAAAGTCTTCGAAAAGATATTTCGCCTGACGAAATTGAAGAAAAAAGTCTGGCTGTAGCCAATGAATTACTGAAATTGCCTATTTGGGATAAAACCTATTATCATGTTTTTCTTCCGATAGAAGAACAAAAAGAAGTCAATACAGAATATGTTTTGCATTTGCTTTCCGGAAAAGATAAAGAAATCGTGATCTCAAAAAGTGATTTTGAAACCAGAAAGATGTCTCATTTTTTATTGACGGATAATACCAAAATCAAAAAAAACGAATACAATATTCCCGAACCAGTAAATGGTTTGCCAGTTCCGTCTGAAACTATTGAAGTAGTTTTTGTGCCGCTTTTGGCTTTTGATATTTTCGGAAACCGTATTGGTTACGGAAAAGGTTTTTACGATAAATTTTTAGCAGAATGCAAACCGGAAACCATCAAAATTGGTCTTTCATTTTTTGAAGCCGTAAACCAAATCGACGATGTTTTTGAATCGGATGTAAAATTGGATTATTGCGTGACGCCTGAGAAAATATATACATTTTAAATTCCCCACCTGCAAAATCGTAGAGATGCACAGCAGTGCGTGTACGCAATCTTTGCCGATATGCTGGGTGTAGACGCACTGCTGTGCGACTCTACAATTTGCGGGGTGAAGGATTGAAAACAAAAAAATCCCAAATCCCAAGCTATAACAATTGGAATTTGGGATTTTTTATTTGAATTTTAAAATTTCTACTTTACTTCTTTAATGGTCAAAGAATCAATCCAACCTTCAGTTCCGTCTGTTAATTCTATTTTTTTCCATTGGCCTAAAGTTTCAGTAACGTACACTTTTGCACCTTCGTGTAATAAGAAAATGGCTGAACCTGCTTTTTGAGGTTCGCTTCGAACTTCGCTAACTTCTGCAAAAACAATTGCAGGGCGATCATTGTCATAATGATCTTTTTCGGCCATTCCGGCAGCGATACTTAAACCTAAAGCAATCAGGAAAACAAACATTCCGATGAAATAAATTCTCTTTGAAACCGTAAGCTGAGAAAAATAATAACCAATAAAACTTAGCAAGAAAGCAAAAGCAATTCCAACCGAAATTACCGCCCAGGTGTTATAGGTAAAAATGCCTGTAAAATTCTGAATCAGTTTTGCGAAACCTACTTTTGGAACTTCTTTGATTTCGTCAATAGTTAATTTTTTGGCGAATCTTAAATTATTTAAAATTTCAGCATCATTTGGTTTTAAAACCAAAGCTTTCTCATAATTGTAAATAGAAGGTGCTACTTTGTTCAGTTTATAATAAGCATTAGCCAAATTAAAATATAACTCAGCAGATTGCTGCTTGTCTTCTTTAATAACGCTTTCGTACTCCTGAACCGCTTCCTTATATTGGGCTTTTTGGTAAAAAGCATTCCCTTTTTCAAAGCCGTTTTGAGCAAAGAAAACCTGAGAGATTAATAAAAAGAGATATAATATGTTTTTCATTTGTTTCTATTTTTCATTTGTCAAGCTGAGCGGAGTCGAAGCTCAATTAAATCTCGACTCCGCTCTATTTGACAATAACAATATTTTTATGTTTAAGAAGTTTCAAAACTTTGCGAACTTAAAATCAACACAATCAAAATCACTTTTTCTTAGCGCACTTTGCGGTAAAATTAGCGTCGCGGTTAAAACTAAACGATTTGTTTTTCTAATTCTGAAATAATCAAAACAGCTTTATCATAATCCTGCTGAATCGAAGCGCTCGAAGCCGGAGCATAACGCGCATATTCGCAGTTTTCTGTCAAAACAATAAAACTTTGAACCGTTTCCGGATTTGCATTTCTCGACAATAATAATTCGCGAATATTGTCTTTGCTCATTTCCGAGGTTTCAATATGCAATTTCGCTTTTAGGAAATTGTGCATTGCTTTTTCCAATGCGATATAAAACGGCTCTTTATTGTTAAGCTGTTTTTTGGCTTCAGATAAATATTTCTTTGCCAATTTATTGTTCATTTTGATTCTGTTTCCGGTAACGTCACTATCAATAGCTTCTTTTTTCTTCTTAGCTAAGATAATAATCGGTAAAATCACGAAAGGCAGGAACAATATTGTATAATATAAATTCGAACCGTAAAAATCATCTTTGGCAATCGAAACCAAATTGGTTTTTGATTTTATGTATTTAAATTGTTCTGTTTTCGAAATCACATTTTTTGACGCGCTTGCTGTTGCGTTTGCTTCTGCCTGCATTGGTCCGTCTAGAACATCAATCATAATTTCCGGAGAATTTATGGTTTTATAAGAACCGGAATTCAAATCAAAATAAGAAAACTGCATTGCTTTTATGGCATATTTCCCTTTGTATTGCGGAATAATGGTGTACTTGTCTGAGATTTTTCCGGACATTCCGGATAATGTTGTGGTCACTTTTTCTTCATGAACAGGATCATACATTTCAAGTGCATTTGGCACCACCGGTTTTGGTAAGGTAAACAGTTTCATGTTTCCGCTTCCACTTGCACTTACATATAAATCAACACTTTCGCCACTTTTTAAAGTTGTTCTCGATGGTGTAACCGTAAAATTAAATTTACCAACTGCCCCGCTAAATCCTTCCGGTTTAGTAGCTTCGGGAAGAGGTCTTACATTAATAGTTTTTGCTCCGGCCGAAACAATTTTATTATCATCAGATAAAATCATTTGCCCAAACATATCACGGCGATTTGTTGGCAATTGAACACCAATGTCTAATGAAAGTGGTTCAATGGTTAATCGACCTGATTTTTGAGGGTATAAGATGGTTTTTTTCAAGACTACAAAATAACATCTCTGGCCTTGATAAGTTCCTTCTTCGATTTTTAATTGTTTGATGTCAATATTTTGATTCCAGAAATCATTGTATTTTGGTTTTGCCAGTTCTTTAAAACCGGTAACACCAATATTATTAAAGTACAATTTATAAACTACTGTAATAGGTTCGTTCAAATACGGACTTGTTTTCGAAATTTCGGCAACAAGATTTAAGGTTTCGCTTCCGGAACCTTGTGGTCTGTCATTCGGATCCCTTTCTTCGGCAACAGCATTGGTAACAACAATCTTTATAGGTGCTGTTTTGTAGATTTGCCCATTAAACTCAATTGTGGCCTGTTTAATAGTTACAGTCCCTTTTTGCGCAGGCTGTAAAATATAAGAGTAAATTTTTTGAAAAGAACTTCGGCCGTTTATCCACGATTGACTTACTTGCTGACTTGGCCCTGCAACCACTCTAAATCCTTCAAAATTTGGCTGGTTAAAGTTATCTCCATCAACATTCATAATAAAGTCAATACGAAGTCTTTCGTTAAGTCCAAGCGTGTTTTTGCTTACTTTGGCTTCAAATTGAACTTGAGCCATAAGCCCCTGAAAAGTGAATAGTAATAGAATTAAATATCTTTTCATTAAAATTGTTTAATCGTTTTGGGGTTTAATCGTTTAATTATTAATATGTTTAATCGTTTTTTTTACCGTTTTATTGTTTAATCGAATTAACAGTTAAACAAATCAACGATTAAACGATTCCACTTAATTTTACCAGTCTTTTTCTGTTTTTCTAGGATTGCCTTTTACTTTTTGAGCATTTACTTTATCCTGAATTTTCTTTTCTTCGTTGTTTACGGCATCTAATAAATTCTGAACGCGCTCTTTTGAAATTCCGCCAGGTTGTGGTTTTGGTTCTCCGTTGTTGTTAGATTTATCATCTTTTTTTGGATCATTTTTACCATCTTTTTTGTCCTTGTCTTTATCTCCTTTGTCGTCCTTTTTGTCTTTATCCTTATCCTTGTCCTTATTTTTGTCTTTGTCCTTGTCCTTATCTTTATTTTTATCCTTGTCTTTGTCTTTATCCTTATTCTTGTCTTTGTTTTTATCGTTTTTAGGAGGATTTTCTTTTAGCTTTTGTTTGGCGTATGCATAGTTGTAACGCGTTTCATCATCCGTAGGATCATTTCGCAATGCTTGTTTGTAAGCTTCAACTGCCTGCGTATAATCTTTCTCTTTCATAAAAACATTTCCTAAGTTATGGTAGGCTTTATGTTTGTCAGATTTTGATTTGGAATTTTTAATTGCTTTCGCGTAAGCCAATTTAGCTTCAGACGCCTGATTTTGTCTGTAAATTGTATTTCCTAAGTTATAAGAAGCAACACCGCGTTTTGCAAACTTTGATTCCGAGATTCTATAATTTGCCTCCGCATCAACAAATTTATTCTGCTTATATTCTTCATTACCTTCAGGCAATGTTTTATCTTTTTCCTGAGCCGAAACCGCCAAGGAAACCGTTAGTAAAATATAAAGAAGTAAATTTTTCATTCTATTTTTTTATGTTTTTTATTTGCCACAAATTGCACCAATTAGTTACTTGTGTCTGAATTTTTCGAATACTTATTAATAATTTTATTCGTGTAAATTCGTGTAATTAGTGGCGAACTTTATTATTTCTTTTCGTTAAATAAATTCAACTCTTTAATCCAGTTTGTTTTTCTTTCCAAAAGGAAAATGTCTACAAATAACAATAAGAATCCTAAACCAAGAAACCACTGAAACTGCGATTGAAAATCAGCCATTTGCGTAGCTTCAAATTCAGTTTTCTGGATGTTATTCAATGCATTTTTAATGTATTCTAAAACCTCTTTGGTGTTTCCGCCATAAACATATCCGCCTTTTGTTGCTTTGGCGATTGCTTTTAGGCCTTCCTGATTCAGTTTTGTAATAACAGTTTGCCCGTTTTGATCTTTCTGGTAATTTCTTATTATACCATTTTCTCTTAACGGAATTGTTCCTCCTTTTTCAGTTCCAATACCAATCGTGATGATTTTCATTCCCAATTTATTAGCTTCTTCCGCTGCTGCTGAAGCGCCTTCGGAATGATCTTCTCCATCAGAAATCAAAATCAATAACTTACTGGTTTTGCTTTTTTCATCGAAATAAGTAGATGATAACCTGATAGCTTCATCAAGCGAAGTTCCTTGCGATGAAACCATATCCGGCGTCATACTTTGCAGGAACATTTTGGCAACGCTGTAATCTGATGTAATTGGTAAAACCGGGAACGCACTTCCCGCATAAGCCACAATTCCAATTCTGTCGCTTCCAAGATTATTAATAATTTGCGAAACCAACTGTTTACTTTTCTCTAAACGGCTTGGTGCAACATCTTCTGCAAGCATACTTTTAGAAACGTCGACTGCAAAAACAATATCAATACCTTCACGTTTTACGGTTTCCATTTTAGTCCCAATCTTCGGATTTACCAATCCGATAATGATACACGCAAGTGCCAAAAGTAAAACAGATAATTTCAATACAGGTTTAAAAACAGAACTTTCCGGGCTCAGTTTTTTTACCATTTCAATATCACCAAATTCACGTTGTTTTTTTCTTCTCCAATATAAATTGAAAAAGAAAATACACACTACTATTGGCAGTAAGAATAAAAGGTATAAATATTTTTTTTCGTCTAGTTCCATAAATTTTTTAAAATTCCAATCCCAATTGTTGTGGGGATAAATTCCAAATTCCAATTTCTATGTTTGCCTAAAAAGCTTGATTTCTAAATTTCTAATTCCAATTTATTTATTTTTAAAATTTACTATTCCATTTTGGATTTTGGAATTTAAAAATTTGGAATTATTTAATTTTGAAAAAATTAAATAAAGCTTCTGTAAACTGTATTTCTTAAACCAACTTCTAATAATAGTAAAAACGCTGCGAGTAAAACAAAAGGTCGGTATTTTTCGTCGTAATCGTAGAATTTTAGTTCCTGGATTTCAGTTGTTTCTAATTTATTAATTGCGCTGTAAATCTGCGCTAACCTGTCGTTGCTTGTGGCTCTAAAATAAGTTCCGTCTGTTTTACGGGCAATACTTTTCATCAATTGTTCGTCGATTTCTACTTTTTGATTTTTGAATAAAAATCCGCCGTTTGGAGCATATGCATATGGAGACAATGCCATTCCGTTACTTCCTAAACCAATTGTGTATACTTTTATTCCATATTGTTTAGCAATATCAGCAGCCGTTTCCGGCTCGATAAAACCGGCATTATTAACACCATCGGTCATTAAAATGACCACTCTGCTTTTTGCTTTACTGTCTTTAAGGCGATTTACTGCAGTTGCCAATCCCATTCCGATTCCTGTACCATCCTGTAGTAGATTATCGTATTTGATTTCTTTTATCGCCTCCAGAATAATCGGTTTATCGCTCGTTACCGGAGTTTTTGTATACGCTTCAGAAGCGTATAAAACCAACCCGATTCTGTCATTTGGTCTTTCTTCAACAAAATCTGCAGCCACTCTTTTTAATGCTTCCATACGGTTTGGCTTTAAATCTTTGGCAAGCATACTTCCTGAAACGTCAATTGCTATTACAATATCAATTCCTTTTGTGGTTTTAGTCTGGTTGCTAATGTCTACCGTTCTTGGTCTTGCCAATGCAATTATCAAAGAACATAAAGCAATAATCCTGAAAACGTATAGACAAGGTTTTACTTTTGTCCAAAAAGACTCGCTGTTTTTAAAACCCTGAGTTGAACTCATTTTTAACGTAGCCGATTGCTGGTTGCGTTTCCAGAAAAACCAAGCGATTGCAATTGGAATTAAAAGAAACAACCAAAAAAATTCCGGATTTAAAAAAGTTATTTTATTCATTAGTTGGTCGCTTTTCTAAGTTCAACAGAATTTAAAATTCGGGTTGTAATATCGTTTGCATACGTATCGCCTTCTTCGTGCAAAATCATGATTTGTTGTAATCCCTGATCTTGTTTGAATAATAAAATCTCGTAATAGGCTTTTGCGCTTGTTTTATCAACCGGATTAAAAATGGTCATTGTTCCGTAACCTTTTAATCCCTGAACGCCTTCATTAGTCTGAAAATCTTCTTGTTTTACAATGATATTTTGTCCGCCTTGCGCCTCGATAATTTTTAGAGCACCTTCCAGCGTTTTTGCTAAATCTAATTCTACCGGATTTTTGAATTTACTTGTTGAAACCATGATGTAAAAATTATCAATCATACTTCCATAGGCAAACATTTGCATTTCCTTAATCAAAGCCATCGCTTCTTTTGGTAATACTTTTTGAGTGTCCACACGTTTTAAAACCTTTGGAGTTTCAATTAAAACACCTGGATTTCCGTATTCACTTTTTACCCATTCTCCTTCTAATAATTCTTTGGTTTTATGACCAATTACATTATCTTTTACGTATTTGAAACCTTTTGTAGCAATGAAAAAAGTTGTTGTTGCAGCCAATAAAAAGACAACTGTTCCTACAGCAATTGCAATACGTTTGTTGCGTTTTTTCTGTAATTGAATTTTGATTTGCTTTTGTCTCTGAGCTTCATTCAATAACTGATCTTCTATTTCCTCAGGAACTTCAGTCGGAATTGCATTATCCAGCGTTAAAATTACTTTCTGAATTTTATTTCTGTCATCTGTAATTTCAAAATCAAGCGGTTTCGATTTGGCAAATTTTACTAAATCGGCCTGACGTAAAACGCGTTCCAAATTCTCAACGGTTTCTGGTGTTAAAGTCATTTTCTTCTTAGTAGAAGCAAGTCTTATTGCCTGAATCAATTCAGAAGTTGTGCTTTCCATTGCCGGAATATGAATTGCTTCTTCAATATAATTACGGGCAATATCTGTTAATTCACTATAATATTCTTTGATTTCACCTTTTTGAACCAGTTCTTTTTGCTCTAAGTTGTTCAATAAACTTGTCGCTTTTTCAATTGGCGTTTTATAAACTTCTTCTTCGATTTTTTTCTGTTGACGTTTTTTGACGAACCAATAAACAAAAACACCAATTCCGATAATAACAAGTACAAGTAAAACATAAATCCACCAGTCGCCAATACCGTTATCAACAGCGGTAATGTCTTTGATGTCGTACATTTTTTGCTGTAATGTATCAACTTTAATATTATTAACTTCAACTCGAATTGAATCGGTCGAAAAAGGTTTTTTATCAATTAAAATTTTAATGCTCGGAATGGTATATTTTCCTGAATCAAATTGCGTTAAACCATATTTTTTGATCAATTCATAAGTGTCATTTTTCTTAACCGTATCAATTGGATACGACTGAATTACTTCAAGCGGACCAATGTTTTTTAGTTTAGGGAAAACAACTTTCGATTTTGAACTCACAACCGTTTTAAGCGTTAACTTAAATTCGGCTCCAATTTTATTTTTTGTAGTATCAATGCTTGTCTCAATCTGCTTTTGCTGCGCAAAAATAGAGGAGGAAAGTAAAAATAAAAATATGTAAAACTTTAATTTCATTTGATTTTGTTTTCAGATTTTAGTCTAAAACGTATTGCTTAAATTTGGAACGCGGATGACGCAGATGGCACAGATTTAAGCGGATTTTTTTTATGTGTAATTCTTGGCAAAAATTATAATTCATCAATTTCAAAAAATCTAAAATCTAAAATCTGCACTCTAAAATAAACTTATCTAGACTTAAAATAACCCAATAATTTTGTTACGTAATTTTCGTCGACTCTTGTATTTACAACTCCTGCACCAGATTTACTGAAAATATCCTTGAAATAATTGACTCTTTCCTGATAGTGTTTTTCGTAATTCATTCGTACTGATTTCGAGCCCGTGTCAACCAGTTGTACTTTTCCGGTTTCGGCGTCAAGCATGCTGACCATTCCTAAATTTGGGATTTTTTCTTCGCGGATATCATAAACGCGAACGCCTGTAATATCGTGTTTTTTTGAAGCAATTTTTAATGTTTGCTCATAATTTTCAGACATGAAATCGGAAATAACAAAAACAATCGCTTTCTTTTTTTGGGTTCCTGATAAAAACTTTAAAGCAGCACCAACATCGGTTTTGTTACTTTTTGGTTCAAATTCGATCAATTCGCGAATGATTCTCAAAACGTGCGAACGTCCTTTTTTTGGTGGAATGTATAATTCAACATTATCAGAAAATAATATTAAACCAATTTTATCATTGTTTTGTGTAGCCGAAAAAGCCATCGTTGCCGCAATTTCGGTGACGATGTCTTTTTTAAACTGACTCTTTGAACCAAACCCTTCAGAACCCGAAATATCGACCATTAACATCATGGTTAATTCACGTTCTTCTTCAAAAACTTTTACGTGGGCTTCGTTATAGCGTGCGGTTACATTCCAATCGATGTTACGAATATCATCGCCATATTGGTATTGACGCACTTCGCTAAAAGTCATCCCGCGCCCTTTAAATGAAGAATGGTATTCACCGGAAAAGATATGATTACTCAGTCTTTTGGTTTTGATTTCTATTTTCCGTACTTTTTTTAAAAGCTCTTTTGTATCCATTTTTTCGGATTGCAGATTTTAGATTATAGATTTCAGATTAATTAGATTGCCAATTTTAAATCTAAAATCAGCAATCTAAAATCTAAAATTTTTTAAGGTACTTCAATCTCGTTTACGATTTTGTTGATAATGTCTACAGAAGTAATATTTTCGGCTTCAGCCTCATACGTTATCCCAACTCTGTGACGTAAAACATCGTGTACAACGGCACGAACATCCTCCGGAATTACATATCCACGACGTTTGATGAAAGCATAACATTTTGCTGCATTGGCAAGGTTGATACTTCCACGTGGAGATGCTCCAAAACTAATAAGAGGTTTTAAGTCTGCCAGTTTGTATTTTTCTGGGTAACGAGTAGCAAAGATGATATCTAAGATATATTTTTCAATTTTTTCGTCCATGTAAACTTCACGAACAGCTTCTTGCGCACGCAAAATTTGTTCTACAGAAACTACCGGATTTACTTTTTCGTAAGATCCTTTTAAGTTTTGACGAATTACAAAACGTTCTTCATCAATTTTTGGGTAATCAATTACGGTTTTCAACATAAAACGGTCAACTTGTGCTTCAGGAAGCTGGTACGTTCCTTCTTGCTCAACAGGGTTTTGAGTGGCCAATACTAAAAACGGACGGTCTAATTTGAAAGTTGTGTCGCCAATAGTAACTTGTTTTTCCTGCATTGCCTCCAATAAAGCAGATTGAACCTTTGCCGGAGCACGGTTAATCTCATCTGCAAGTACGAAATTGGCAAAAATAGGTCCTTTCTTGATAGAAAATTCGTTTGCCTTGATGTTGTAAATCATCGTTCCGACAACGTCGGCAGGTAATAAGTCGGGAGTAAACTGGATACGGCTGAAAGAACCTTGTACCGCTTGAGACAACGTATTTATCGCTAAAGTTTTGGCTAGCCCGGGAACACCTTCTAGTAAAATATGCCCTTGTCCTAAAAGTCCGATTAATAGACGCTCGACCATATGTTTCTGGCCCACAATAACTTTGTTCATTTCCATTGTAAGAAGGTCTATAAAAGCACTTTCTCTTTCAATTTTTTCATTTATCGCTCTAATGTCTAAAGTCGTTGTATTTTCTTCCATATAAATATTTTTAAAACCTATTTTAAAACGCTGATTTTTATGTCTAACTTTTGAGAGTGCAAATTGAATATTTTTTGAGAAGTAAGATGTTAAAGAATGGTTAAAACTTCGACCAAAGACCTAATTTTAAGGACGAATTGGGAATCTATTTTTATATTTTTAAGAACTTTGACCAATATGCTTTAATAAAGCATATTTATTACCAAAAATAACGCAATAAAACCATGAGTAAAACAGCATTATCACCCATAATTTCGGGTACTATGAATTGGGGAGTATGGGATAAAAACCTTACAACTAAAGAAATGGAAAACATGATACAAATTTGTATCGAAAACAAAATTACTACTTTTGATCACGCCGATATTTACGGAGATTATACCACCGAAGCAGATTTTGGAAAAGCATTTCACGCCAGCAAGATTTCACGCGAAAAACTACAGTTAATTACCAAGTGCGGAATTCAGATGATAGCTGAAAAACGTCCGGAGAACAAAATCAAACATTATGAATATTCGAAAGAGTATATTATTTGGTCGGCTGAGGAATCTCTTAAGAAATTAAAAACAGATTTTATTGATGTTTTTTTATTGCACAGACCAAGTCCGTTAATGCAGGCAGATGAAATTGCTGAAGCCGTGGAAAAATTAAAATCAGAAGGAAAAATTATTGATTTTGGACTTTCGAATTTTACCAGTTCTCAAACCGAATTAATTCGATCCAAAACAGAAGTGAGCTACAATCAGGTGCAATTTTCTGCAACTCATTATGAAGCAATGACCGACGGAAGTTTAGATTATATGCAAACACACAAAATTTGTCCGTTGTCATGGAATCCGCTTGGAACTGTTTTTAGAGAAGATACCAAGAAAACACGTCGTTTAAAAAAATTACTTTCAGAACTGGTTCAAAAATACAGTTTTGGTTCTGATACACTTTTATTGGCCTGGATTTTAAAACATCCTGCTAAAGTTGTTCCAATTGCAGGAACGGTTAATATTGCGAGAATTCAATCTTTAATGAAAGCGGTTGAATTAGAAATGGATAAAGAAGACTGGTTTGCGATCTGGACAGAAAGTATGGGCGATGATGTGCCTTAATTCTTAAAAATAATTATAATAAAAAACAGCTATACTAAAAATTAGGATAGCTGTTTTTTTTATAGTTAATAGCTTTTATTATTTTAAAATAAGAGTGTTCATGTTTGAGATTTGCCCATTTACCACGACCACATTAGGAACCACCAAAGCTGGCAATTGCGAACTAACATCTGGTGTAATTGTTACAGAGTAAGTTCCTGCCGGGATGCCGTTTAACTGAAATACTCCTGATTCATCTGTATAAGCTGAAACAGTTGTGTCTCCAACCTGAACTGATACTACAGACTGAAAAGTAAAAGGAGTTACAATTCCTTTAATTATTCCCGATGTTGCGGTTGTCGATACTCTGATTACAGGCTGCAAATTGAAGTTGCCAGAATTACCAGCCTCTACGACAACAGAATGCTCTACATCAAAATCTAATAAAAAATCATAAGTTGCACCCGCTGTCAAAGTTTGATTCACTTTTAATTTTAAACCTGATTGTTGGGCACTCGGTGTTTTTAAAGGATAAGTCACGCCGTCTTTAACTACAGTATTGTGCTCTCCAAGAATTAATCGAATTTGACCCAAGTTTCCTGAAGGCACCTCGTTATCTGCTAAAAGTACATTTACTCCGCCAGTCAAATCTAGCAAATTGTATATTCCTGGTTTGATATTTCCAATACTAACCCAGCCTTCTTCGCCAGTATCTGAAGTGCTTTTAATTTTAACATCTAATACTTCAACATTAACCTGGTCGTAATCTCCAGGGGCATCAGTCATTCTTACACTTACTTTTGAAGTTGCACTATCTTCACCATCACTACTATTACAACTTGTTATTAATAAGCACGATAATGAAGCCAGGAGAAAAATTCTTAATTTGAGGTTTACTTTTTTCATAAGGTTCTTTTTTTTTAAATTAGTAAATTAATAACGCAGAACAAAATTCATTTAGTGTCTTTATGCCGTAATTTTGCATAGAAATTAATCAAATCTTAAGAAAAGGTTGGTTATGTCTTAAATTAGAAAAAATGATACGTTTAGAGAAATTTGATAAAAAGTTTTATTCTGAATTGATCGAGTCGATCAAAAGTGCAAAAGATTTAATGCAGTTTGGCGGTCCGGAATTAAATTTTCCTTTAACAGAAGAGCAAATTGATAAGACGCTTTCTGATGAAAATAGAATTGCTTTTAGAGTTACCAATATTTCTGATGGAATTACTATCGGACACTGCGAAATTTATTTTAAAGATGATTCCGCAAAATTGGGTCGAATCCTGATTATGGATAAAAATCAAAGAGGAAAAGGAATTGGTGAGCAAATGGTGATTTTATTACTAAATTTTATTCTTAAAAACAGAAAAGAACTCAATATTGAATTGAATGTTTTTAATTTTAATGTTGGCGCCATAAAGTGTTATGAAAAAGTGGGTTTCAGAATTAATCCAGATAAAAAACTGATACGAGAAGTCGATGGCGAAACCTGGACCGCATTAAATATGGTCTTGAATTTGGAGGATTGGAAAAATAAAGATTAAATAAACGACAAAAAATAAAATAAAAATATTAGAATGAAAAAAACAGTTTTAATTACTGGTGCCACAAGCGGAATTGGAAAAGCCACCGCACAAATAATGGCAAAAAATAACTATAAAATTATCCTTTGCGGAAGACGTAAAGAACGTTTAACAGAACTTGAAAAAGAACTTTCGGCTTTTACGGAAGTACATTCCTTAAGTTTTGATGTTCGTGATAAAGAGGCGGTTTTAGAAAATATTAATTCATTGCCAACAGAATTTGCTCAAATTGACGTTTTAATTAATAATGCCGGAAACGCTCATGGTTTAGACCCGATTCAAACCGGAGATCTTGACGATTGGGACACCATGATTGATATCAATGTAAAAGGCCTTTTGTATATTTCAAAAGCTGTGATTCCGCAAATGACGGCTAGAAAATCAGGGCATATTATCAATATTGGTTCAACAGCCGCAAAGGAAGTTTATCCTAACGGAAATGTGTATTGCGGAACAAAACATGCTGTTGACGCGATTACGGCTGGAATGCGAATAGATTTGAATCCATTTGGCATTCGCGTAGGCGCAATTCATCCGGGAATGGTTGCTACAGAATTTAGTGAAGTGCGTTTTAAAGGCGATGCCGAAAGAGCTTCGAATGTATATAAAGGATTTGATCCGTTGCAGGCAGAAGATATTGCAGATATTATTCATTTTGTGGTTTCAAGACCATATCACGTAAATATTGCCGATTTGATGGTAATGAGTACGGCGCAGGCATCGTCGACAATTGTGAAAAGAGACTAACTTAGATTTTTTGACTAACTTAGACTTCTTAGATTTGAGGTTTATGCAATCTGAAAATCTAAGAAGTCTAAAACCTAAGTCAGTCTAAAATATCTAAAAAGAATGATCAACAAACGTCTTCTAATCAAAAACTTACTAGCTCATAATGACGAGAGCAGTTTTTATGATAAAAAAAGACAGCTGAATTTGCATACGCGCGAAGGAAAAGGAAAATTCCTGAAACACATTTGTGCGCTTTCAAATTCAAACCCAACTAATAATTCTTATATCGTGGTTGGCGTAGAAGATCAGGACAATGAAATTGTTGGCGACGATTTCTTTGACGATAGCCGAATTCAGAATCTGGTCAATGCTTTTTTAGAAAATCCACCAAAAATTCAATACGAAAACGTCCCATTCCCGAATCTTCCAAAAGATAAAGTAATTGGTTTGGTGACCATTAAACCCAAAAACAAAATCTCTTATTTCAAAAAAGGAATTCATACCATTTTGCCAAATAGTGTTTTTGTGAGGCGTGGCAGTAATTCAACTCCGGTTGATGGTGAAATAGAGAAAAATTACCAAAATACGGAGACTGTTATTGGGATCGAAAATAGTTCGCGCAATAGTATTCAATATACTCTTGATGGCGTTATCGACTTTATGAATTTCAGGCATAAGGATATGTCGCCCAAATATTATGTTTTTAAAGAATTATTTGTGATTTGCTGGGCGGGAGTTCCTAAAAAATCCCGTGATAAAACTTTTCTTTCCCGTGTTGATATCGAATTAATCAATGAACAAATTAAACTTTTTTACTCAGCTCAGGATGTTGTTACAATTGTTTTTGATGATGATAGTTTTACAATAACCGAATATGTTCCGTTGGGATTAAATGACAAAACGAGTTATTATCCTTTGGAAGAGCAAACGATTCGGTTTTTTGACAACGGTTATTATAAAATCGATCGTAAAATGCTTTTCCAGCCACCTGAATTCAACAGACCAATGCTTTTTCATATTTATAATTCAAATATGGCTTTGCTTCAAAAACTGCAAAAAGGATCTGTTTTATCGGAACGGGAACTTAAGGATTTAGAAAATCTTCCTTCGACTTTTATGATTTGTTATTTGAATGGTTTTGATGATGCAAAACAAAAATTAATTGATTCGAAATTGCTTTTAAAGCCTTTTTCTCAAGTTTATTTATCTTTTAAAGAAGCGTTGAGAATTTTGAGGAAGATGAAATATGATTTTCAGGAAGGTGCAAAGTAGCAGAGGTTCAAAGAGGCAAAGGTTTTTTTTAAAGGCACAAAGGTTTTCCTGTAGAGACGCACAGCAGTGCGTCTAACGTTTATTTATATTTTAAAAATTTACTCACTTCATCATAAGGAAATAATATCTCTTTCGGCCCATCGGCATACGAAGCGGCTTCATAAGAGTTGTAATATAAAAGCAAGCCTTCTTCTGTATAAAAAATATTTTCGGGCAGATGAAATTTATCATTTTCGAACATTAACCCAGTTGCATTAATATTTGATTTTGACGGAATTTTGTATTTCTTTCGGAATTCCTTTTCGGCGAAAGCCTTAAATTCTTTTTCATTCTTAAAAATCTGATCATTAAAAATGGTTTTTCCTGTTTTTGGATTAAACAATAAAGAGCGATATCCCTGATATCCGTGAGCACCTCCGGTAAAAGTATAATGATCTAATTTTATATTTATAATCTGGTCGGATTCAAATTCTACATTTCCTTTAATTTTTCCTTCCCATCCAAATGTTTCGTTCGGAAATTTTTCATGCATTTCTTCGTAAGAAGTAATAAATGATTTGGCTAATGTATTGTAATCATTTAGTTTTAGAGGTTCTTCTCCAAAATAAACAATTTCTTTTATCACCAAAAAAAGTTTTTTATTGATGCTGTCTGCAACGACAGGAATATTTTTTGCAATAGGAATATCAATTGTAATTTGTGGGCAATCGATTTTACATGGTATGGTAGATTTTTTTTCAAATGTTTCATTTTCAAATGAAAGCCCCTTGTTACAACTAGTGAATAATAGAAACAAGAAGACTAAAAAACTATACTGTTTCATATCTAAAAGTGTTAATTATATACAAAGGTAAGAAGATGTGTCAGGATTAGAATAAATTAAACGGTAAATTTGTACTTAGAAAAAGAGTTTAAAAAACCTAACTATATGAAATTCAATACTAAAGTAATACATGGTGGCCAGCATCATGATCCAAGTACGGGAGCTGTTATGCCTCCGGTATATCAAACTTCAACTTATATTCAAACAAGTCCGGGACAACCTTTGGGTGATTATGAATATAGCCGTGCATCGAACCCAACTCGTACAGCATTAGAGAATGCTTTGGCAAGTATTGAAAATGGTACTCGCGGATTGGCTTTTTCATCTGGATTGGCAGCGACAGATTGTATTTTGAGAGGATTTAAAGCCGGAGATGAAGTCATTGCAATGGATGATTTATATGGCGGAACTTATAGAATGTTTTCAAGAGTTTATAAAGATTCGGGAATTAAATTTCATTTTGTTGATATGACTGATATTGCAAAATTGAAATCAGTAATCAACGAGAACACAAAATTGATTTGGGTTGAAACACCAACAAATCCCTTAATGAAACTGGCTGATATTGAAGAAATTTCAAAAATCACCAAAGAGAAGAAAATTTGGCTTGCTGTTGATAATACTTTTGCAACGCCTTATTTACAAAAACCTCTTGACTTGGGAGCTGATATTGTAATGCACTCTGCTACAAAGTATTTAGGAGGACATTCTGATGTAATAGCGGGAGCTCTAATTGTGAAAGATGAAGCTTTAGGAGAACAATTGCATTTTCAGCAATTTGCAACTGGTGCAACTCTAGGTCCAATGGATAGTTTTTTGGTTTTAAGAGGAATTAAAACGCTTTCATTAAGAGTTCAAAGACATTGTGAAAATGGCGAAAAAGTGGTTGAATTTTTAAGTAACCATCCAAAAATCAAAACAGTTTATTACCCTGGATTAGCCAGTCATCCGTTTCATGAAATTGCAAAGAAGCAAATGAAAGCTTTTGGCGGAATGGTTTCTTTTACATTCGTTTCTGGTAAAAAAGAAGATTCGATTGCATTTTTAGAGAAATTGAAAGTGTTTACTTTGGCAGAATCTTTAGGTGGTGTTGAATCTTTGGCCAATCATCCGGCTTTGATGACACACGCTTCTATTCCTGCGGATAAGAGAGCTGAAGTTGGTATTACCGACGACCTGGTTCGATTGAGTGTTGGTATTGAAGATGCAGAAGATTTAATTGCTGATATAGAGCAGGCTTTAGCATAAAAATTAGCACAAATAAAAAATCCCAAATCCCAAATGTTAATCATTTTGGAATTTGGGATTTTTTTTATTCTGAGATTTAGTTTAGAATTCTAAATACATAATATATCCTACGTTGAACCAAACCTGAGAATCGTTTGATTTATTTTCTTTATAAATATCTTTGTTTGGATTTAAACCATCAACCCAGTCAGAATTAAATCCTTGATAACGAATATCAAACATTAAATCACTCATTTCGGTTAGTTTATAATGAACTCCAACTCCGGTAACTACAGATAGTACAACGCCGTTTTCACTAGAAAAACCATAAGGGCGACCATCCGAAGGAGTAAGGTATTTTGCAAAAGTTGTTGAAGGAAGTCCTAATTGACCTAATCTTGATCCTACTTTTGTAGAATAATAACTTGCCTGAAATCCTAAACTTAAATAAGGACTAAAGCTGCCAACTGAATTTTCGAAGTCGTGAATTTTTATAAAAGAAAATTCTAATTGAGATCCAAGGTTTACTAAAGTTGTGCTTCCTTTCATCGCTCTTAGATGTTGGACTAATCCTTTTTGTTTTTCTCTTTCAACCCATGCCCCATAGTGCTCAAGATTGGTTTTACTAAAAGATAATTCAGATCTAACTTTAAAGTGTTCTGTAAAGAAGCTTTCTCTGTTATTATTTGCAGAAAAGTTAATAAAGTGAACTAATCCTACACCAAAACCTGAGTTACCAACATTGGTTTCCATATCGTGGCGCTCTCCAAAATCAGATTGAAAAGATACTGGTCCGAATATTATTCCTACTTCTTGTGCCAAATCAGATTGAGCAACGGCAGCTGTAGAGATTCCTAAAAAGGCGAATAATGTGAGTACTATAGGTTTAAGCATGGTTTTTGGGCTTTCAAATCTTGGCAAATATATAAAAAACATGTACCATTCAAAATATAAAATTAACGTATTAAAAAATAAGTAACAAAATACTTAATTTGTTAACTTTAATTGCGATGATTTGAATTAAATAGAGATGTGGTAAATGCTATATTTAGGAATGTTTGAAAATTATATAATTCACTCTTTAGAATTAAAAAAAATAACATTCGATTGGCATTTTGTTATATCTTTGTGTGTTAAAGCGAAAACGTTTTCTTAAACGTATTTTCTTGTTTATTGTGCTAAAATTTAAATATTTACTTGAATAATTTATTTCAAAATGGAACAAAAAATTAATGAATTTATGGCTCTTGTCGAGTCAAAAAATCCAAACGAGCCAGAATTTCTTCAAGCCGTTAGAGAATTTGCAGAAACGGTAATTCCATTTATTGCAGAGCGAAAAAAATATGATGGAAAAAACTTACTTCTTAGAATTGCTGAGCCAGAACGTTCTATAATTTTTAGAGTTCCATGGGTAGATGACAAAGGAGAAATAATTGTAAACAGAGGTTTTAGAATTCAAATGAACTCTGCAATTGGACCTTACAAAGGTGGAATTAGATTTCACCACACCGTAAATCTGTCTGTTTTAAAATTCCTTGCTTTCGAACAAGTATTTAAAAATAGTTTGACAACACTTCCAATGGGTGGTGGAAAAGGTGGTTCTGATTTTGATCCTGAAGGAAAATCTGATGGTGAAATCATGCGTTTCTGTCAATCGTTTATGACAGAATTATGTCGCCATATTGGTCCTGATTTAGATGTGCCTGCCGGAGACATTGGTGTTGGTGCAAGAGAAATTGGCTATTTATTTGGTCAGTATAAAAGAATAAGAAATGAATTTACAGGTGTTTTAACCGGTAAAGGACTTGCATATGGTGGTTCATTAATACGCCCTGAGGCTACAGGATACGGAGTTGTTTATTTTACAGATCAAATGTTGCGTACTATCGGACATGAAATTAAAGGTAAAAGAGTAGCAATTTCCGGATTTGGAAATGTGGCTTGGGGAGTTGCTTTAAAAATAAATGAATTAGGCGGGAAAGTAGTTACTATTTCAGGACCTGATGGATACATTTATGATGAAGAAGGGATTTTTGGAGAAAAAATAGAACATATGGTAGAAATGAGAGCAACCGGTGATAACAGAGCCGAAGTTTATACTCAAAAATATCCAAACGCAGTTTTTCATAAAGGAAAAAGTCCTTGGGAGGTAAAAGTTGATATTGCTATTCCGTGTGCTACTCAAAACGAATTGACAGGTGAAGATGCTAAAAAATTGATCGATAATGGTGTTTTATGTGTAACCGAAGCCGCAAATATGCCATCAACATTAGATGCTATAAAATTATTCCTGGATAATAAAGTTTTATTCGCCCCAGGAAAAGCTGCAAATGCCGGTGGAGTTGCTGCATCTGGTCTTGAAATGACACAAAATTCAATTCGTTTAAATTGGACAAGCGAAGAAGTAGATTTGAGATTAAAAGATATTATGGTTGGAATTCATAACCAATGTAAAAAATACGGAATGGGCGAAGATGGCTATGTAAACTACGTAAAAGGAGCGAACATTGCCGGATTTGTAAAAGTTGCCGATGCTATGCTTGCGCAAGGGGTAGTATAATTTTTAAATACAATTTTAAAAGCCTTCATTTTCTTTATGATAAATGAGGGCTTTTTTATTTGCCACGAATTCACAAATTTGTTTTTTCTTTCAAATAATGAAATAATTCGTGAATTCGTGGCGGATAATTATATGAGGAAATCATTTTATACAGAACAAAATTCAAATACTTTCGTTTGTAGTATATTTGCCTATCCGAATACATTTAATATGATGAGAAGGTTTCTGTATATTTTGTTTTTTATTTTTATGCAATTAAGTTTTGCACAGAATACCTTATCGTGGCAAGGTTATTTTTCATTTAATGAAATAAAAGATATTTCAGAAAGTTCGACAACTGTTTTTGCTGCTTCAGAAAATGCTTTGTTCTCTAAAAGTAATATTTCAAATGCTGTTAAAACAACAACTACAATTGATGGACTTTCGGGACAAACAATTTCAGCAGTATATCATAGCGAAACTTTCAAAAAAACAATTATTGGTTACGAAAACGGGATGATCATTGTAATCAATGAAACCGACGGAAGTATAATAAAAAAAGTCGATATCATTAATAAACAATTGGCAGCCAATATTAAAAAAGTAAATCATTTTATGGAATATAATGGTCTGATTTATGTTTCATGCGATTTTGGTATTGTACAATTTAATTTAACTACGTCTCAATTTGGTGATACTTACTTTATAGGCGATAATGGAGCCGAAATTAGTGTAAAACAAACCGCTTTTTTTAACGGATTTATTTATGCAGCAACTTCCAGTGGTATTAGAAGAGCAAATAGTACAAGTCCTAATTTAATTGACTTTAATCAATGGGCAGTTGTAAATTCAGGCGATTGGTCAAGCGTTGAAACGCTGGATACCGAACTTATTGCAATTAATTCTGTTGGATACATTCACCGATTTAATTCAAATACATTTGTTGGGTTTTTACAGCTTCCGCAACCTTCCGCAGATATGAAAGCAGAAAATCATAATTTGTTTATTACAACCGCAAATTCGGTTTATGTCTATAACAACAAAATGGTTTTAAATCGTCAAATAAGCAATACTCAGGTTTTAGATGATACCTTAAGTTTTAGTTGTGCAACTGCTGTTGGAGATGTGATTTACATTGGTACAAAAGAAAACGGATTATTTTCTTCCACTCTTTCCGGGAATTCAGCTTTCGAAAATATAACGCCAACCGGACCGTTACGAAATAATATTTTTTCATTAGATGTTAGTCCAAATAGTGTTTGGGCCGTTTATGGTGATTATGATTTGAGTTATAATCCTTATCCTTTAGATAGTTACGGCATTAGTAAGTACAATACTTCAGGCTGGTTAAATGTTCCTTACGAAGAAGTTTTTGATGCAAAATCAATTTCTCGTGTTATTGTTAATCCGAATAATGAGAATCAGGTTTATGCAAGTTCCTATTTTTCAGGTTTATTAAAATTAGAAAACGATACTCCGACTATTTTGTACAATGAAAAAAACAGCAGTCTCGAAAGTTTAAAAGTTGATAATTATAATGTTGTAGACATTCGTGTCAATGCAACAGCTTTTGATAAATCAGGAAATCTATGGATAACGAATAGCAGGGTTAAAAATGGTTTGAAAGTTTTAAAAACAAACGGACAATGGGGCAGCTATTCCATGGCAACGATCCTTAATAATGCTGAAAACAATTCTTACGGAGCTCTTGTTGTAGATAAAAATAATACGAAATGGATCGCTACTTACAGAGAAGGAGTAGTGGGTTTTAACGAAACTACCAATACTTTTAAAAAAATGACTTTTGGTACCGATGTTGGTAATTTACCTGTTGTCGATGTTCGTGCATTGGCAGTTGATACTAAAAACCAATTGTGGATTGGAACCACAAAAGGATTAAGGGTTTTGTCAAGCGTAAGCAGTTTTCAAACAGAAAGCCAGTTAACGGCAAATGCAATCATTATTATAGATGATAATCTGGCTCAGGAATTATTGTATGAGCAATTCATTACTTCAATTGTAGTCGACGGAGCCAATAATAAATGGATTGGAACTTCAGATTCGGGAGTTTTTATGGTTTCGCCAAACGGTCAGGAAACGAAATATCATTTTACTATAAATAATTCACCTTTGCCAAGTAATGGCATCAACGATATAAAAATCAACAGTACAACAGGAGAAGTTTTTATTGCAACCAATAAAGGATTAATTTCTTTTGGCGGTATTGCAACAGGCGCCAACGAAGATCTCAATAGTGTATATGTATACCCAAATCCCGTACGTCCGGAGTTTACGGGAACTGTAAAAATTGCAGGTTTGCTGGATAAAGCCAATGTAAAAATTACCGATATTACCGGAAGTTTAGTTTACGAAGCAACTTCGGCAGGAGGAACAATTGAATGGGATACAACAGCTTTTGGAAGATATAAAGTGGCTTCTGGCGTGTATATGATTTTTATTTCTGCTCAGGACGGTGGCGAAACTAAAGTGAAGAAAGTAATGATAATTAGGTAATGTGGCAATTGAGATAATTAGATAATTTTCAGTCTCGGTCTCCCTTTTCAAAATGATAATTGACAATCAGATTTTACATTCAAAAAAATCTAAAATCTAAAATCTAAAATAAAAAGTTGTTAGTCAAAACCAAAGCAATTGTTATCTCAGCATTAAAATTTCAGGAAAAAAGTTTGATCGTAAAATGTTTTACACTTTCAAGCGGACTGAAATCTTATTTTGTGCGTGACGCTTTTTCAAATCGAAAAACCAGTCAGAAGATTGCTTATTTCCAGCCATTTTCGATTTTAGAAATTGAAGCTGTTCATAAGAACAAAGGCACGCTTGAAAATTTAAAAGAAATAAAAACGGCAGTTCCTTTTCAAACCATTCATACTGACATTGTAAAAAGTACTATTGTAATGTTTCTTTCAGAAATGCTGCACCATTCTATTCAGGAAGAAGAAAAAAACGAATCACTTTTTGAATTTTTAGAAAGCGCCTTAATCTGGTTCGATCATCACGACGAAGTTTCCAATTTTCATTTAATACTACTTTTAGAGGCAACAAAATATTTGGGTTTTTATCCGGATGTTTCCGAAATTGATTTGCCTTTTTTTGAAATGAACGATGGCGTTTTTACACTTTTTCATGGAATAAATGCCTTAACGGAACATGAAACAAATCTGTTTAAAAAATTAATTGACCTAAAATTTGACAACGATCAAAGGCTATTCCATGTGGTTGAAAGACAAGTCTTACTAAAAGTCTTAATTGAATATTATAGTTTTCATTTAGAGGGATTTAAGAGGCCAAAATCACTAGATGTTTTGAGGGAAATTTTTTCTTAATTGAACTATAATTTATATATATTCGCAGACGATTAGTTTGATCAAAAAAATTTGCCCATACTTAATTTACTAATTTATAAAAAAACGAACTATGAAGAAAATTACTTTTTCGATTATTTTGCTTTTCCTGGTGAGCTTTTCAATTACTGCTCAAAGGAAATATGATGAAATAATCACGACAGAGAACAGTGTACAGGATATTGTTCAGAACGAAATAACAGGAATTGTTGTTTTTAAAGAAGGTGGAACTGTAAAAGGTTTAGATCCGGAAACAAAAAAAGTTGTCTGGACTTTAACTAAAGAAGATTTTGGAACAATTACATCTAAAGATATATTAACAGATCCTGATTTTGGAAACATGTTCAAAGACAAAAGAGACTTAACAACCGTTTCGGGAAGTCCTTATGTTGAAGCTTATATCAATTCAAAGTATTTAATTATCAATACAGATACAGGAAAAGTTGTTTACAATTCTTCTAAAGAATCTTTCTGGGTATTCCAATCAGATTTTATTCCTGAAACAAATGAATACCTTCTTACTTTGAAAAAAGACGGAGATATGGCAATTGCTTTATTGGATATGGCAACAGGAGAACTTAAATGGACTACAACTGTTGACAAAGCAAAAGCAATGATTAGCTTTTCTTTAAAATTATCTGCTAATACCAACAAAGCTAAAATTAACGGAAATACAGTTTATTATTTACTTTACGGTAATTTATATTCTTTTGATAAAGAAACTGGTAAACTAAACTGGAAAGCAGCAGAAGAATATACAAAATTCTATGAAACTCAAAATGACAAAAATATTGTTGTAGTGAATGCGGCAGGTTTGTTTTCTAACAAACAATATTTAAATGTTTTAAGTACAGATGACGGAAAAAGTATTTGGAAAGAATCTATCAAAACAAAACAAGTTATTTACTTAGAAGATTGGGGAACAAAATTATTAGTGGCTCACAATAGCGGTTTTAACTTTTTTGATTTAAAAACAGGAGAAAAAATCTGGAAAAAAGATGCACGTGGAGACGGATTGAAAAGAGTAATTCCTATCGATCAGGATTTCTTGTATGTTGCAGAAAATGAAATGATGCTAATTAATAAAGACGGGGAAAAACTTTGGAAAAAATTCATCGAAATTTCTGATGACAAAGAAGATCCAATTTATTATTTAGGAAAAGTTGGTGAAAAAGTAATGTACTTAACAGCTACTTACGGAAACATGGTTGACTACAAAACAGGAGTTAAACTTTGGAAACGTAACATCAATTTTGATAAAAGCCGTCCGGTTTTACCAACTTACGACGAAGCAACAAATTCGTATTTAGTTTACAACGACGAGAAATTATACAAATTTGATCCAAGCATCAGCGATAAGCCAGAGCCTTTTGCTAAAGTAAACATCAAAAAAGAAAAAGAACTAAACAGTATCGAATTATTCCCTTGGGGAGTTGTTCTTTCTGGACCAGTTGAAGTAATGGGAGTTAATCTGGATGGAACTGTAAAATACCATCACGTATACACACAACCGGGCGAAGGAACAAGACGTTTACTTAAAAGTGCTGCAATTGCAGGAAGTATTGGTTTAGGAATTGGTTCTGGAGTAAGTGCTATCCAAGGGTCTGAATTAACAATGACATACCGTGATTCTAACGGAAATATGAGATCTACTGTTGTTAGAGAAGAGAATTCATCAAAAATGAAACAATCCAGAGATATGGCAGCTGGTTCAGCAGCTTTGGGATTGGTAGCAGCTAAATTTGACAAACGTTTCAACGCAATGAAACAAAACAGAGATTACTCTTATATTTTTGCAAAAGCAGATACAGGAGAAAAAATATTAGTGAAAGTAAGTAAGGCTGACGGAGTTGAAGTTGACAAAATTATCTTCAACAACAACAAACCACTTTATGAAATAGATCCTGCGACACAAAACATTTTTTATGTTTCAGACAAGTCTATTCAAATCTTCAACAAAAAATAATAATAAACACATAAAAGCCATCAGGATTTACTTCTGATGGCTTTTTTTTTGCCTATGAAAAAAACTTTACTCTTTATTATTCTGCTTGTAATTACCTCAATTCAGGCTCAGGAAAAAATAAATTCAAAAACAAAGAAATTTAAAATTCCGGTAATTAGATATCCTGAATTTCAGGTTCTTGATAATGTAATAACGCAAACTGCTTTTTACCAAATGGATAAAGCGCTGCAGGAAGAAGAAACGAATTTAAAGAAACATTTTTTTAATATTGATGGGTATATAAAAGATCCGGTAAACGGAAAACTTAAGTTTTATTTAACCTATGCATTGCCCCGATACATAGATACTCAAATAGACAGTTCGTATGATAAAAAAGAAAATAAATGGACTTATAGTGCGCGACCTAACTATTTGTCGAAAGTAAAACTGGATGTTAAATATGGAGATAAAATTTTATTGACTGAAGATTTTGGAGGTTCAGAATCCTATTCAGTAAGTGTTGGAAACAGTTTGGCTGCTGTAAAAACGGCGGCATCAGAACATGGCAACAAGGCAAAATTAGCTATGGATAGCGGAGATTATAGTGATGTGGGACTTGGGTTTGATAATGTTTTTTATAAGTCAGCAATCAGGATCCAGGAATTTATAAATTATAAATTTGGATATTCCAGTTATATCTCAAAAGAAAAATTTGAATTTGTAACTTCTAAAGGGCATTCAGAATACGCAAAAATGCTTGCTTTTGAGACAGAAATTACAGCTCAGATGGAGAAAGTTACTCTCGAAAAAGGTTTAGACGAGAAATTACTAATGCCACATTTATTGTATTTAGAAAGTTTGCTGGTTAAATATCCGCCTTCTCCGGCAAATGAAGATATTCGTTTTATTGTAAGTAATAATCTGGCCGAAACTTATTTTTTACTTGAAAATAAAGAAAAAGCCTTGCAATACGCTAATCTGCTTGTTGAAAATGATAAACTGGATTCCAGAGGATCTACTATTATTGATAGAGTAAACAGAGCCAATTTTGCAGATAAAAAAATAAGAAGTCATACGCCCCGTTTTGCTGAGCTTAAAAAATTGGGAGTTAAAATTGAAGAAGAAAAGGAAGAATTAAGATTGGCATTTTTTGAGAAAATAGCGCAGCAGGAAGTCGAATGGGAAACCGAAAAAGCAACGAGAGAAGCAAGCGTTGAGAAAGCAAGAATGCAAAGATTTAATATGCTAGATTCGATACCTTATCAGCTAAATGCTAATTTACTGGCAAAAGTGATTGCTAATTTAGGAGGAAGCGAAGCATTAAAAAAAATCGAAAAAGCGCATCTGTTTTCGAAACTTAAAATTGAAGGAAATAATTTCCCTCAAACGGAAGAAAAATGGGCAACAAACTCTCATTATCTTCTTAGAAAAAAAATGCCGGAAAGCTATTATGAAATCGTTAATGGAGCCGAAGCATGGAGTCATGACGATCGCGAAACTGGTGTAAATGCAAAATGGGCAAAATTAACAGCGTACGATTTTGGTAATTTGTCTAAAAATGTAGATTTGATCAACTTTCTTACAGATTTAAGATTGGATTTGTGGAACAATTATGAAGTTTTGCCAGATGAAATGTACGAAGGAAGAGAATGTTATCATTTAAATTATTTTGAAAAAACATTAAGTACGGGTAACAGAACAATTCCTAAAACAGATTATCACGTTTTTATTGATAAAGAAAATTTCAATATCGTTTCTACCGAAAAAACAGAATACGACAACGGAAACAAGAGTTTCTTCGAAAAGAAACTTTTTGGAGATTATCGTCCGGTTGCAGCATTAAATTCAGGAAAAATACCATATAAAATCAATTATGAAATTGAAGATTTTAACGGAGAAACCAATTATCAGGAACAACGCGAGAAAATCGAGATAAACCCTGTTTTTGGAAATAGAATCTTTATGAAAGAAGTATATTTCGGCGGATTTAAATAATTGTTACCATCCTGTTACGGATATTTAGAATCGATTAGTTTTTGGTTTATTTGCTCAAAGTTTTGAGAATAATGCCAGAAACTAATCGATTCTTTTGTTTTTGTATTTATTATCTCAACAAAAGTTTGTGAAATTTCAAGAAATTGGCGGTCAATAATTCAAAATTTCTTACTTTCGCACCTCGTTTAAGAAAAGGATAAAATGAGTACAAAATTTACTGAATACAAAGGACTTGACTTGCCAACAGTAGCATCAGAAGTTCTTGATTTTTGGAAGAAAGAAAATATATTTGAAAAAAGTGTAACAACCCGTGAAGGCGCAGAGCCTTATGTGTTTTTTGAAGGTCCGCCTTCAGCAAACGGATTGCCGGGAATTCACCACGTGATGGCACGTGCAATTAAGGATATTTTTTGCAGATATAAAACTCAAAAAGGTTTTCAGGTAAAAAGAAAAGCAGGTTGGGATACACACGGATTACCTGTAGAATTGGGTACCGAGAAAGAATTAGGAATTACAAAAGAAGATATTGGTAAAACAATTTCTATCGAAGAATATAACGAAGCGTGTAAAAAAACCGTAATGCGTTATACCGACGTATGGAATGATTTGACCGAAAAAATGGGATATTGGGTAGATATGGAAGATCCATATGTGACTTATAAACCAAAATACATGGAATCGGTTTGGTGGCTTTTAAAACAAATCTACGATAAAGGTTTGTTGTACAAAGGTTATACAATTCAGCCGTATTCTCCAAAAGCAGGAACAGGATTATCTTCTCACGAAGTAAACCAGCCGGGAGCTTACAGAGATGTTACAGATACTACGATTGTAGCGCAATTCAAAACTTTACCGGAAACGCTTCCAAGCTTTTTGCAAGGTTTTGGAGATATCCACATTTTGGCCTGGACGACAACTCCATGGACATTGCCTTCGAATACCGCTTTAACAGTTGGTCCAAAAATCGATTATGTTTTAGTAAAAACTTTCAATCAATATACTTTTGAGCCAATCAATGTTGTTTTAGCTAAAAACTTAGTTGGAAAACAATTCGGAAAAGGATTTTTTGCAAGTGAAGACGAAGCTGATTTCGAAAAGGTAAAAAATGGCGACAAACAACTTCCGTATAAAATTTTAGCGGAAGCGAAAGGAATTGATTTAGTTGAAATTCGTTACGAGCAATTATTGCCATATGTATTGCCTTATCAAAATGCTGAAAATGCTTTTAGAGTAATTTCAGGTGATTTCGTAACTACAGAAGACGGAACAGGAATTGTACATACCGCTCCAACTTTTGGTGCAGATGATGCTAAAGTTGCAAAAGAAGCAACTCCTGAAGTGCCGCCAATGTTGGTTTTAGACGAAAACGGAACTGCGGTTCCTTTGGTAGATTTCCAAGGAAAATTTACTTCACATTTAGGAGAATTGGCCGGTAAATATGTAAAAAACGAATATTATGATGCAGGACAAGCTCCAGAGCGTTCTGTTGATGTAGAAATTGCGATTCGATTAAAAGAAGAAAATAAAGCCTTTAAGGTTGAAAAATACGTACATAGTTATCCACACAGTTGGAGAACTGATGAACCGTTGTTATATTATCCACTAGATTCATGGTTTATTAAAGTAACCGATGTAAAAGATAGAATGTTCGACCTGAACGAAACTATCAACTGGAAGCCTAAGTCTACTGGTGAAGGACGTTTTGGAAATTGGCTGAAAAATGCCAACGACTGGAACTTATCTCGTTCTAGATATTGGGGAATTCCGTTGCCAATTTGGAGAACTGAAGATAAAAAAGAAGAAGTTCTTATTGGTTCTGTTGAAGAATTATACAATGCGATCGAAAAATCTATCGAAGCAGGTTTTCAAAAAGCGAATCCGTTTAAAGGTTTTGAAATCGGAAACATGTCTGAGTCAAACTATGATTTAATCGATTTACATAAAAATGTGGTTGATGAAATTACGTTGGTTTCGGCTTCAGGAAAACCAATGAAACGCGAAAGTGATTTAATTGATGTTTGGTTCGATTCTGGAGCAATGCCTTATGCACAATGGCATTATCCTTTTGAAAACAAAGATAAAATCGACGAGAACAAAGATTTTCCTGCAAATTTCATTGCAGAAGGTGTCGATCAGACTCGTGGATGGTTTTACACGCTGCATGCTATCGGAACTTTGGTTTTTGATAAAGTAGCTTATAAAAATGTAGTTTCGAATGGTTTGGTTCTGGATAAAAACGGACAAAAAATGTCGAAACGTTTAGGAAACGCAACAGATCCTTTTGAAACAATTGCAGAATACGGTCCTGATGCCACACGTTGGTACATGATTTCAAACGCAAATCCCTGGGATAATTTAAAATTTGATCTTGAAGGAATTGCTGAGGTGCGTCGTAAATTCTTCGGAACATTATACAACACTTATTCATTCTTTTCGTTATATGCCAATATCGACGGTTTTAAATACGCTGAAGCGGAAATTCCGTTAAACGAAAGACCAGAAATCGATCAATGGATTATGTCTGAATTGCACACGTTAATAAAATTTGTTGACGAATGTTATGAAGATTATGAGCCGACAAAAGCAGCAAGAGCAATTTCTGACTTTGTCCAGGAAAATTTAAGTAATTGGTACGTTCGTTTATGTCGTCGTCGCTTTTGGAAAGGCGAATATGCTCACGATAAAATTGCGGCTTATCAAACGCTTTATACTTGTTTGTTAACGATCAGTAAATTAAGCGCTCCAATCGCTCCTTTTTTCATGGATAAATTGTACCGCGATTTAACAAGTTCAACACAATCTGAGCAATATAGCAGTGTTCACTTGGCAGAATTTCCAAAATTTGTCGAAAACTTTGTTAATAAAACGTTAGAAAGCAAAATGCAGAAAGCGCAAACCATTTCATCTTTGGTTCTTTCACTGCGTAAAAAGGAAATGATAAAAGTGCGTCAACCTTTGCAAAAGGTAATGATTCCGGTACTTGACGAAAATCAGAGATCTGAAATTTTAGCTATTTCTGACTTAGTAAAAGCTGAGGTAAATGTAAAAGAAATCTTGCTTTTAGATGATGATTCAGGAATTCTGGTAAAACAGATTAAACCTAATTTTAAAGCTTTAGGACCTCGTTTCGGAAAAGATATGGGATTGATTTCTAAGGAGATACAAGGTTTTTCTGCAGATCAGATCAATGAATTGGACAAGCAGGGAACGCTAGATATTGTTATTGCTGGAAATAACGTAACTTTATCATTAGAAGATGTCGAAATAACATCTCAGGATATCGAAGGTTGGCTGGTTGCAAATTCAAACGGAATTACAGTTGCGCTTGATATTACAATCTCTGAAGAATTGAAAAACGAAGGAATCGCGAGAGAATTAGTAAACAGAATTCAGAATATCCGTAAAGATTCAGGATTTGAGGTTACTGATAAAATTAAAGTTCAAATACAAAGAAGCGGTCTTTTAGAAGAAGCAATTCTTAAAAATGAAGACTATATTAAGTCTGAGACATTAACAGATGACCTGGTTTTTGTAGACGCCTTGGAAAACGGCACAGAAATTGAGTTTGATGATATTAAAACAGTGATATTAATTTCAAAATAATATAAATACCATGATAGATGAAATTACAAGATACTCTGATGCTGATTTAGCAGAGTTCAAAGAAATAATACAAAATAAAATACAAAAAGCACAAGCCGATCTGGATTTAATAAAAAGTGCTTACATGAATGATTTAAATAACGGAACTGATGACACTTCACCAACATTCAAAGCATTTGAAGAAGGAAGTGAAACAATGTCCAAAGAAGCGAACTCACAGTTAGCTATCAGACAGGAAAAATTCATCCGTGACCTTAAAAATGCTTTATTCCGTGTAGAAAATAAAACGTACGGTATTTGTAAAGTAACAGGTAAACTGATCAGCAAAGAAAGGCTGAAAATCGTACCTCATGCAACAATGAGTATCGAAGCAAAAAATCTACAACGATAATATATAATAACGCTCCTTTTTGGGGCGTTTTTTTGTTATTATATAAAAGTAAAATTGCTTTTAGGAAAAGTCTGTCTTAAAAAAAAAAGACCAGACTTTGTTTAATTCGTTTTAATACGAAAGAATTAACGTTTCGTAATGAGGGTTTTTTTTGATTAAATTGTTACTTTTGCGCATCAAAAAATCATAAAATGTCATTACGAAAAGCGTATTTCCTCATATTTTTAGTTTTACTTGTTGATCAGATCTCGAAAATCTATGTAAAAACCAATTTTATTTTAGGCGAAGAAGTTGAAGTTTTAAATTGGTTTAGAATCCATTTCATTGAAAACGAAGGAATGGCATGGGGAACAAAAATTCCTGGCGAATACGGAAAACTAATTTTAACCGTTTTTAGAATTTTTGCGGTTTTTGGAATCGGGTATTGGCTGGCAGATTCTATTAAAAAACGTCACTCCACTTATTTGATCGTTTCGATCTCATTGATTTTTGCCGGAGCTGCGGGAAACATTTTAGATTCTGTTTTTTACGGAGTTATTTTTGATGACAGTACAAATAATTTAGCGACACTTTTTTCTCCACAACCATACGGAACATGGTTTCATGGTTTAGTAGTTGATATGTTTTATTTTCCTATCTGGGAGGGAAATTTGCCAACCTGGTTGCCATTTTTTGGCGGTAAACACTTCATGTTTTTTAATGCTATTTTTAATGTTGCCGATATGGCGATTTCTACAGGAGTAGGTATTTTGCTTATTTTCAATAAAAGAGCATTTCCTAAAACGTAGATAGTTTAAATTTCAATCCCGAAGCATCGGGATAAATTCCAAATTCCAATATTTGAAGCGTAATTGCACGCAAGATCTTGGAATTTGGAATTTTTATTTATAGGAAATTCTATTTTTGCATACAGAGATTGGAATTTGGAATTTCATTTTAATTGCAATTTGTTTTTAATATTAATGTCCTATTTTTACAATACTAAAACCAAACTTATGCAAAGTCCGTCTTTCTCTATATATGATGCATCTGCCGGTTCGGGAAAGACCTATACTTTGGTTAGAGAATATCTAAAAATTATCCTTTCATCCCCAAAAAATGACGCCTATCGTAATATTCTGGCAATAACTTTTACAAATAAGGCTGTTCATGAAATGAAAAGCCGTATTGTTGGCAGTTTGTCTGAATTTACAAAAGATACACCTTCGGCGAAAGCCATGGATTTAATGGAAGATTTGTCTCGTGAAACAGGACTTTCGATAATTAAAATCAAAACAAAATCTCAAAATATTATAAAGCACTTAATTCATAATTATGCCGCTTTTGATATTTCTACCATAGATAAATTTACGCACAAAGTAATTCGTGCTTTTGCTCACGATCTTAATTTACCAATGACTTTTGAGGTTACTTTGGATACCGAAAATTTATTGGTCGAAGCTGTAGATGCAATTATAGCTCAAGCTGGCCAGGATGAAACACTGACAAAATTATTGATCGATTTTACGATGGAAAAAACCGACGATGATAAGAGTTGGGATGTTTCGCGTGAAATTCTTGAAACAGGAAGATTAGTTTTAAACGAAAATAATCGAAATGAAATTTCTCATTTTCATGATACTTCAATCGAAGAATTTGTCGCCATCAAAAAGAAAATGTCGGTTTTGTGTGGCGATTTAGAAAAAGAAAATGCTGATTATGCTTTAGAGCTTCTTTCGTTAATTGAAAAAAACGGAATTGATTTGAAATCATTTTCAAGAGGAACTTTTCCAAATCATTTAGAAAGTATTCGCGATGGAAAATTCAATCCAAGAAATAAAACGTTTCATGAGTTTGATGATATTGCCATTAATAAAACAGCCAAAGACAGGATAATAATTGAAAATATTATTCCCGATATGCTTCAATCTCTGGATAAAATTTATAAAAACTTTGAAAAAAGAGATTTTTATAAAGCCTTTTTAAAAAATATTACACCGCTTTCATTGCTAAATACCGTTAGTAACGAGCTTGCCAAAATACAATCGGAACAGAATATTTTGTCAATTTCAGAATTCAATGCCATAATTCATCGCGAAATCCAAAATCAGCCAGCGCCTTTTATTTATGAGCGTTTGGGCGAGCGTTATCGTCATTTTTTTATAGATGAATTTCAGGATACTTCAGAAATGCAATGGCAAAATTTAATTCCGCTAATTGATAATGCACTTTCTGGTCAGGATGATTTGGGAAATAAGGGAACGCTAATGATTGTTGGAGATCCTAAACAATCAATTTATCGCTGGCGCGGAGGAAAAGCAGAACAGTTTATTGAATTAAGTAAAGATGAAAATCCGTTCAATAATCCGGATAAATTAATCAAACATTTAGATACAAATTACCGAAGTTATAGTGAAGTAATTGATTTTAATAATGCTTTTTTTAAATTGATTTCGACTGAATTTTCTAATGAAGATTATAAGGATTTGTACGAGAATCATAGTTTTCAAAATTCAAATTCTAAAAATGGCGGTTATGTAAATATTTCTTTCCTTCCAATAATTGAGAAAAATGATTTTGCAGATGAGGACGATATTGTTGAAAAATCAGATCTGTATGTGCTGGCAACTTTAAACACAATTCAGAATGTTCTTCGTCAAGGTTTTGAATATCGGGATATAGTGATTTTGACCCGAAAAAGAGATCAGGGAATTGCGATTGCAAATTATTTAACAGAACAGAATATTCCGCTTTTGTCATCAGAAACTTTGATGATTCAAAATGCAACAGAAGTTCGTTTGATTGTTCATTTGCTAAAATACCTTAACAATAGTATCGATCTGGAGGCAAAAGCAAACTTCCTGCATTTTTTAGGAAATACGAAGGATGTTGAAATGCCAATTCATGATTTTATCGCGCTGGGAATGGCTCAAAGATTTGAAAATGATTTCGAAAAATGGCTTTTGACATTTGATGTTTCGCTTTCATTTGAAGATATTCGAAAAAAATCGCTGTACGAAGCTGTAGAGATTATCATATCAAAATTTGTTCTTCCTTTAGAAGGAAACGCTTATGTGCAATATTTTCTGGATATTGTTTTGGAACGCGATATTCGAAATCAAGCCGGAATTGCTGATTTTCTGAGCTATTGGGATAAAAATGCACACAAATTCAGTATTCCGTCTCCGGAAGGAAATAACGCTGTTCGAATTATGACTATCCATAAATCAAAAGGTTTGGAGTTTCCTGTCGTAATTATGCCTTTTGCAGAAGAAGATTATAGTAGAAAACCTAAAGATAAATTATGGCTTGACGCCGAAGATGCAGATTTAGGTGTTCCAAAAGCTTTGATAGACAACAGCAGCGCGGTTGAAGGTTTTGGTGAAAGTGCTTCGGCGGTTTTTAATCTTAAAAAACAAGAAGAATTACTGGATAATATTAACGTCTTGTATGTAGCATTAACGCGTGCCGAGGAGCAATTATATGTAATATCTCAATCCTTAAACGAGAAAAAAGACGGAGAATTCCCAAATAATATGGCTTCTTTTTTTATTAAATATTTAATACGCAAAGGAGTTTATGATTCGGAAAAATTAGAATACGAATTTGGAGATAGAAAAAGACTTTCTATTTCAGGTGAAGTATTGAATTTGGTTAAAACTATTCCTGTTGTTTCAGAAGTTTTAAATCCGAAAAATATAAAAATTGCGCAAAGAGAATCCTTAATGTGGGGGACGCATCAACAGGAAGCTATATCGTATGGTAATATAGTTCATGAGATTTTAGCTTTTATAAAAGATAAATCAGATGTTGATTTGGCAGTGACAAAAGCATTGGAAAATGGTTTGATAACTTTTGAGCAGGCCGAAAAAGTCCTGCAGACACTGTTGGAAATAGTAAATCATCCTGAATTGAATATTTGTTTTGATGGAAAAAATAATATTCTGAACGAGCAGACAATCGTACAAAAAGAAGGGAAGATTTTAAAACCGGACCGAATCGTTTTAACTCAAAACAAGGAAGCATATTTGTTGGATTATAAAACCGGGGCAATAAATTCAAAATACACACAGCAAATTCAAGAATATCAAGATGCAATTGAGGATTTAGGATACAAAGTGTTAAAAAGGGCATTAGTGTATATTGGAACCGAAATCGATGTGGTAAATTTGTGATAAAATTAATCAGATGTTAAGAGGTTGATAAGGTTAACTTGTTAATTTTTAACATATTAAATATATTAAAATGTACGGTAAAATTAAAGAGTATCTGCAAAGTGAGCTGCAGGCAATTGAAGAAAACGGGATTTTCAAAAAAGAAAGAATTATAACGTCTGCGCAAGATGCAGAAATTACAATTTCAACAGGAGAAAAAGTTTTGAATTTTTGTGCCAATAATTATTTAGGACTTTCTTCGCATCCTGATGTTGTTCAGGCTGCAAAAGATGCGATGGATACACATGGTTTCGGAATGTCATCTGTGCGTTTTATATGCGGTACACAAGATATTCATAAGACACTGGAAAAAAAGATTGCAGAATTTTACGGTACCGAAGATACGATTCTTTATGCAGCAGCATTTGATGCTAACGGTGGAGTTTTTGAACCTTTATTGGGAGAAAATGATGCCATTATTTCTGATAGTTTAAATCATGCTTCTATTATAGATGGTGTACGCTTGTGTAAAGCGGCTCGATATCGTTATGAAAATAGCAATATGGAAGATTTGGAACAACAATTAATTAAAGCCAACGAAGCTGGTGCCCGTTTTAAATTAATTGTTACCGACGGTGTTTTTTCAATGGATGGTCTTGTAGCGCCCTTGGATAAAATTTGCGATTTGGCAGATAAATATGATGCAATGGTAATGGTTGATGAATGCCATGCTGCCGGATTTATTGGTGCAACAGGAAAAGGAACGCTTGAAGCAAAAGGTGTAATGGGGAGAGTCGATATTATTACAGGAACCCTAGGTAAAGCATTAGGTGGTGCGATGGGAGGATATACTACTGCGAAAAAAGAGATTATCGAATTGCTGCGCCAACGTTCACGTCCCTATTTGTTTTCAAATTCACTTGCTCCGGCAATTGTTGGAGCTTCGATTAAAGTGTTTGAGTTGCTGGAGAAAGATACTTCCTTAAGAGATAAATTAGAATGGAATACCAATTATTTTAAAGAAGGTATGAAAAAAGCCGGTTTTGATATTATAGATGGTGATTCTGCCATAGTACCTGTTATGTTATATGATGCAAAGTTGTCACAGACAATGGCAAATGAGCTTTTGAAAGAAGGAGTGTATGTAATTGGGTTTTTCTTTCCGGTTGTTCCTAAAGAAAAAGCAAGAATTAGAGTTCAGTTATCGGCCGCTCATACTAAAGAACATTTGGATAAAGCAATAAATGCTTTTATATCAGTAGGAAAAATGTTAAAAGTTATATAATTCCCATTTTAAATAATTTTTGTAGGTTTTTTTTAACATTTCATTTTGTATTTAAAAAATTTGGTGTTACTTTTGTCTGTAATTAACTAAATTGTAATTAAAAAAATTAAGTATGAAACATCTTAACAAACTTTTAGTTGCTGTGATGATGGTGATGGGGTTAACTTCTCACGCGCAAGACAGTAACAATCCATGGGCTATCTCTTTTGGAGTTAATGCCGTAGACACTAGAACCAGTTCTGGTGCTGGAAGTGGATTCTTTGATCAACATTTTTCGCAGCCATTTGCTGTAAAAGACAACTGGAATATTCTTCCTTCTTTATCTTACATTGGTGTGTCTAGATACGTAGGGAGCGGTTTCTCTGTAGGTTTACAAGGGTCAGTAAACAAAATTGATAAATATGTTACTTTTGCTCCGACTGCTCCAGGGCATGACGGAAGAGGTAATGTTGTTACTAATCCTGGTGATTTGATGTATTATGGAATTGATGCTACTATTAAATATAGCTTCCAGGAATTAATCAAATCTAAAGTAGTTGATCCTTCGTTATCTGTTGGTGGAGGTTATACTTTCTTTGGTGATAGTAGCTACGGAACAGTAAATCCAGGTGCTGGAATTACTTTCTGGTTTACAGATGCTATTGGTCTTGAACTTGCTTCAAAATACAAATGGGCAGTTAGTGGAGATAGAGAAGATGCTGCTGGTGTTCCAGATGCTCCATCTCACTTTCAACACACTGCAGGTCTTATCTTCAAATTCGGAGGTAAAGATACTGACGGAGACGGAATCTACGATAAAGATGATGCTTGTCCAGATGTTGCAGGTTTAAAACAATTCAACGGATGTCCTGATACTGATGGAGACGGAATCGTTGACGCTAGTGATGCTTGTCCAGATGTATTTGGTTTAGCTGCATTAAACGGATGTCCTGATACTGACGGAGACGGAATTGCTGATAAAGATGATGCTTGTCCAGATGTTGCTGGTTTAGCTGCTTTAAAAGGTTGTCCAGATGCTGACGGTGATGGTATCGCTGACAAAGATGACAAATGTCCTACAGTTGCTGGTCCTAAAGAAAATGGTGGTTGTCCTTTCTTAGACGCTGATAAAGATGGTGTTTTAGACAAAGATGATGATTGTCCTACAGTTTATGGTCCTGCTTCAAACAGAGGATGTCCAGAAGTAACTTCTGAGGCTTTAGAAGATCTTAAAGTTCAAGCTAGAGCGGTTTACTTTAACTCAGGTAAAGCTACTTTCAAAGCGGGAGACAAAGAAACTCCAGCTAGATTAGATGCAATTAAAGAAATCCTTAAAAACTATCCAAACGCGAAATTCTCTATTGAAGGGCACACAGATAGTACAGGTTCTGCAAAAATCAATCAAAAACTTTCTGAAGATAGAGCAAAAGCTGTTATGAATGCTTTAATCGAAAGAGGTGTTAATCCAGAGAACTTAGAAGCTAAAGGATTTGGATCTACAGTGCCAGTTGCAAGTAATAAAACTGCTGCAGGTAAAGCACAAAACAGAAGAACTGAAATCAAACATGTTGGTTCTAAATACCAAGGTAAACTATAATTTACTTTGTAAATTATACAGAAAAGCCATTCTTAATTGAATGGCTTTTTTTATTTTTATCAAATGATAAATTCTTCTTTTCTCGAAAAAATAGCGAATGTTATAATTCAGAATTATTCGGCTAAATTGGCGGAAACTACTATTATTCTCCCAAATAAAAGAGCAAAAGTTTTTCTAATTGAAGCTCTGAAAAAAGAAACTGAGCAAACTATCCTTTCTCCTGAAATTATTAGTATTGAAGAATTTGTGCAGGATGTTGCTTCAATCAGATCTGTTGACTCCATTGAGCTTCTGTTTGAGTTTTATGAAGTTTATCTTTCTGTAACAGAAAAACAAAATCAACAATCGTTTGAATTGTTTGCCAACTGGGCCAAAACTCTTTTGCAGGATTTTAATGAAATCGATCGCTATTTACTAGAGCCATCCCATGTTCTGTCTTACTTGAAAGATATTGAGGATATTAAAAAATGGGGAATAGAAGTAGAAAACAAAACAAAACTTTTAGAAAATTATATTGATTTTTGGAAACTACTGCCTCTTTATTACAATTCATTATATGATCATTTATTAAATAAAGCAATTGGTTATCAAGGTTTAATTTACCGCGAAGCAGTTAATAATCTAAATCATTTTTCGAATACCATTTCAAATCGTGTTTTTGTATTTGCTGGTTTTAATGCTTTAAATGCAGCTGAAGAAAAAATTGTGCAGCATCTTTTGGCTCTTGATCAGGCTAAAATTTATTGGGATGCAGATCAAACTTTTTTAAATGATCCATATCATGATGCTGGTTTATTTGTAAGACGTTTTAAAGAGAACTGGAAATATTATAAATCAAATTCTTTTGAGTGGATTTTAGATGATTTTTCTCAATCTAAAAACATTCAGGTAATTGGGACTCCCAAGACTATTGGGCAGGCCAAATTGGCTGGTAATATTATAGATAGCATAATAAAGCAAATGCCAGAAACATCTCTTGATAAAGTGGCAATTGTTTTAGGGGAAGAAAATTTATTAATGCCCGTTTTGTATGCTTTGCCATCTTCGGTTGGAGCATTAAATATAACAATGGGTTATTCGGGTAAAAATAATCCATCGCAAATATTAATTGCAAAATTATTTAAGATGCATACTAATGCGCTTTCCAGAAAAGGGGAGAGCTATGTGTTTTATTATAAAGATGTACTTGATGTTTTAACACATCCATTAGTGGAGCCTTATGCAAATGCAAACAATTTAGTAAAGATTATAAAAGAGAATAATTACACTTTTATAACCCATAACAGGCTCATTGAGCTTGGATCTAATTCTACAGCTTTATTTCAGCTATTATTTCAAAAATGGGAAAGTGGTGCAGTTGCTGTTTTGGAGAATATTTCGGCACTTTTGCTTTTGATAAAAGAAAATTTCAGCAATGATAATGAAGAAGAAAAAATTGCTAAAGCTTTTGTTTACGCAATCTTTAAGGTAATTAACAAATTGATTAATTATTACTCTAAACATCAGCATATTGATAATATTGATACTTTGTATGCGATCTACAAACAAGTTATAGACGTTGCCGAAGTTTCTTTTGAAGGCGAACCTCTTCGGGGACTGCAGATTATGGGAGTTCTGGAAAGTCGTGTTTTAGATTTCGATACGGTTATCGTAACTTCTATGAACGAAGGGAAATTTCCCGCCGGGAAATCCCAGAATTCATTTATTCCCTATGATGTCAAAAAAGAATTAGGTTTGCCAACATTTAAAGAAAAAGACGCTATTTATACCTATCATTTTTACCATTTATTGCAAAGAGCCAAAAATATTTATCTTATATATAATACTGAAAATGATGGTTTAGATGCCGGTGAGCGCAGTCGTTTTATCACACAATTAGAAGTTGAAAAACAACCGAAGCACAATCTTACTTTTGATATTTATAATCCTGCTTTGCCTACAACAGCATATCAACCAATGGTGGTTCCTAAGTCGGAGGCAGTGATGGAACGTTTGAAAGAAATTGCATTGGCGGGTTTTTCTCCTTCGGCTTTAACAAGTTATATTCGAAACCCAATTGATTTTTATTTTCAAAAAATTCTGCGGATTCGAGAAGTCGAAGAAGTCGAAGAAAATATTGCTCTAAATACTCTTGGGACTATAATTCACGAGACATTAAGAACATTATACACGCCATTTATTGGTAAATTTATTTCAGAGACCGATATTTCAGATTGCTTTAAATTATTGGATGATGAAGTTTTAAAGCAATTTAAATTAGTTTATAAAGAAGGCGAAATTAAAAAAGGCCGCAATCTTCTGGCTTTTGAGGTTGCAAAGCGAAATGTTTCTAATTTTCTGAAAATGGAGTTAGAATCAATTCAAAATGGAGATGCTGTTCAAATTATTGCTTTAGAGCAAACTTTTGGTCGTGAATTCAATCATCCGAGTTTGCCTTTCCCCGTTTTAATTAAAGGGAATGTCGATAGAATTGAATTGCGTAATGGAAAAATAAGAATCATCGATTATAAGACCGGAAAAGTAGAAAAAGCAAACGTTATACTGAAATCGTGGAATGGATTGACAGAGGAGCTTAAAAACGACAAAATTATTCAGGTTCTTGCTTATGCGTTTATGTTTGAAAATGAAATGAAAGATATTCCCATTGAAGTTGGAATTATTTCGTTTAAAAATCTAAAATCCGGATTTCTTCCTTTTGGTTTTAAGGAAGATAAGGAACTTACTATTACAATAACTCCGGAAATTCTCAATAATTATTTAGAAGAAATAGCTTTGCTTTTAAACGAGATTTTTGACATTAATATTCCTTTCGAAGAAAAAATACCTTAAACAGTTTAAAATTATCGACTTGTTTTTAATTTAGTAATCAAAAAAGGTTGTTTCAATAGTATTTGAACAGCCTTTTTTGATCTTGTTTGTTTTTATTTATTGAAAAAATCAGCCAGTACAATTTCCAGATCTTCCTTATTTTCAATATGACTCATGTGCCCGTCTTCAAAAGAAACAAGTTCTACGGTTGTATCTTCGATTTGGACGAGGCTTTCTTCATAATTTAAAACGGGATCTTTCTTGCCTAAAACGAGTAAAACCGCAAAAAGATTTTTTTGTAAAAGAGCCTCTCTGTCTTTTCTTACTTTCATTCCCTCAAGTGAAGCTATAATGCCTTGCAAAGGCGTTTTTAAGGCTTGTACTTTTACTTTCTCGATTTCAGAAGCAAAACGCGTTCTGTTGTTTTCACTGAATAAATTTGCAATTGCAAGGCTAACAAAATTTACATAATTCTGTTTTACCGCTTTAATAGCCCGGGTTCTGTTTAATTTTTTTTCGGTACTGTCTTCTTTAGAAGTAGAATTCAATAAAACCAATTTCTGGATCTTTCCCGGGTATAATTCGGCGAAAGCCAAACCAGCATAACCTCCCATAGAATGCCCAACAACAATGGCTTTCTCAATATTTAAATGTTCTAAAACCTGGTTCACAACATTTGCATTTTCTTCCATTTCATGTACATAACCTAGACACTCTGTTTCGCCGTGACCTAATAAATCGATGGTGATTACACGATATTTTTTTGAGAAAAGAGTAACATAATCCTGCCACATTTTTTTGTTTTCCAGAAAGCCGTGAAGGAATACAATTGCATTTCCTTCGCCAGAATCGGTGTATGATATCTTTGTGTTTTTATATAAAGTGCTTTTCAAAATGATAATTTAAATTTTAAAGTACAAATATAAGAAAGCACAGGCTGTATAAGAAACATATGTGCTTTTGAGTTAATATTTATTCGATAGTGATATTATTTTTATTATAGTAGCAATTGTTTTGAAATAAAAAAAACGGCTTTCAGAAATGAAAGCCGTTTGTAAATCTTAATTAATTTAAAAGCGATTATCGCCATCCAAAAGATTTCCGAGTCCGCCTAGCAAGCTTCCTTCGTCACGGCCATTTCCGCCTGATCTCGGTGCCGACGCAATGATTCTGTCAGCTAATCTGCTAAATGGTAAAGATTGGATGTAAACGGTTCCGGGACCTTTTAAAGTTGTATAAAACAAACCTTCTCCTCCAAAGATAGAGTTTTTGATTCCGCCTATAAATTCAATGTCATAATCGACATCTTTGGTAAAGCCAATAATACAACCCGTATCCACTTTTAAGACTTCACCTGCCGCTAACTCTTTTTTTGCCATTGTTCCGCCCGAATGTACAAATGCCATTCCGTCTCCTTCGATTTTTTGCATAATGAAACCTTCTCCACCAAATAATCCGCGTCCTAATTTCTGAGAGAATTCTATTCCGACAGAAACGCCTTTGGCAGCACATAAAAAGGAACTTTTTTGACAAATAAATTTACCTTGAAATTGTGTCAGGTCGATTGGGAGAATTTTTCCGGGATATGGCGATGCAAACGAAACTTTGCTTTTGCTATTGCCTTGATTTAAAAAAGCCGTCATAAACAAACTTTCACCAGTAAGAGCTCTTTTGCCTGCGTTTAAAAGTTTGCCAAACAAACCTGAACCTTGTTGTTGAGAACCGTCGCCAAATATTGTTTCCATCTGGATGTTGTTTTCCATCATCATAAAGCTGCCGGCCTCGGCAATTACAATTTCCTGCGGGTCTAGTTCAATTTCAACGTACTGCATTTCTTCTCCAAAAATCTGATAATCTATTTCGTGCGCTTGCATAATTTCTAAATTTTTTGTTTTTAAAATTAGACTAATAATACTGTAGAATGTTACAGTCTTTGATAGACTTCAGCTGTTTTTAAGAACGTTAAATGATTTTGTTATTTTAAATTAGTCTTAATTATGTTTTTTATTGCTTTAAATTCTATATTTTTGCATCGTTATTATATTTTATCAGAATGGCATTAGTTAGTGATTTGACCACCAAAGTATTATTTGAAACCGAAAAAGGATACAGTTATCAATGTGATTTGACTAATAGTATAATTATCAATTTTGTCGATACAGTGTCCAGTTATAGAATTCATGATTTTTTGATTTTTCAAAGAAAGGTTAATAGCGTTGACATTCTCAATATGCTTTATGACTTGTCTGATCAGTCAGATGCACAATTGGTTGAAACTACCAAAAGAAATTTTTCCAGAAATCTTACGATCTGCGAAATAGTGCAGTTAAGAGATTTATTAAACGGAACTAAATTTACCCTTACCTTACATTCGTTGCTTTGTAATACTGTCAACGTCGAGCTTATTTAGATTCTTACTTAGATTAAATCCAAATTTTCAGACATTTACAGTTGCGTCTTTAATTTTTGTAATTTTACACGTATAAAAATTAAAGGTTATGAAAGATTTACTAAGAACGAGTACTTCATTAGTTGAAGGAATAGAAAATATATTGAATTTACAAGCAAAAATAGAAAGTGACGCTTCTAATAAATATTTAGCTATGGCTGCATGGCTGGATAGAAATGGTTATGCGAATACAGCATCGTATTTTTATAAGCAGGCCGAAGAGGAGAGGGAACATTTTCTAAAAATTTTCAAATTCATTACAGATATGGGAGGGATTGCAATTACACCATCTGTTCCAGAAGTACAGCAAGAATTTGCTTCTTTTAGAGAAGTATTTGAAATTGCTTTGCAAAATGAAATTGCAGTTACTCAGGCAATCAATAAAGTAATTGCAAAATGTAGAGCTGAAAATGATTATGCTACAGAAGATTTTATGATGTGGTATGTTGCTGAGCAAAGAGAAGAAGAGAAAAACGCAAGAAGAGCTTTAGAGCTTTTTGAATTGATCAACGGAAACGAAGCTGACGGCAAATTTCAATTGGATCTTCAGATTTCAAAAATCGGATAAATAAAGTTTATAAAATTTGAAAGCCCTTAATAATCTAAATTATTAAGGGCTTTATTTTTATTTATTCATTCATCAAACTCTCGATTTCATCCACTTCAATCGGAATATTGCGCATAAGGTTAAAAGGTTCTCCTTTTTCCTGAACCACAAGATTATCCTCCAAACGAATTCCGAAACCTTCAGCCGGAATATAAATTCCCGGTTCAACCGTAAAAACCATATTCGCTTTCATTGGTTCATGAAGTAATCCGTAATCGTGTGTGTCAAGACCCATGTGGTGAGAAGTTCCGTGCATGAAATATTTTTTGTAAGCTGGCCAATCAGGGTTTTCGTTCTGAACATCGGCTTTGTCAATTAAACCTAAGCCAAGTAATTCTGAAGTCATGATTTTACCCACTTCAATATGATATTGTTTCCAAAGCGTTCCCGGAGCCAACATTTTTGTAGCTTCATTTTTAACTCTTAAAACCGCATTGTAAACCGCTTTTTGACGATCAGAAAATCTTCCCGAAACCGGAATCGTTCTCGTCATATCGCTAGAATAATTGGCATATTCTGCAGCAACATCCAACAAAATTAAATCTCCGGCTTTACATTGCTGATTGTTTTCGATGTAGTGTAAAACATTTGCATTATTTCCAGAAGCTATAATTGGCGTATAAGCAAAACCTTTAGAACGGTTGCGGATGAATTCGTGAGCCAATTCGGCTTCAATTTCATATTCCGTAACATTTGGTTTCACAAACGAAAGCAATCTGCGGAAACCTTTTTCGGTAATATCACAAGCTTGCTGAATCAAATCGATTTCTTCGCTTTCTTTTACAGAACGAATGCGCTGCAAAATTGGGTTGCTTTTTGCGACATTGTGCGCAGGATAACGTTCTTTCCACCATTTTACAAAACGAGCCTCGCGAGTTTCTGTTTCAACAGTTGCGCGGTAATGTTCGTTAGTGTTAATGTACATTGTGTCGGCATACGTCATCATTTCGTTCAAAACTTTATGAAAATCCTGTAACCAATAAACAGTTCTGATTCCTGAAACCTGAAAAGCGCGTTCTTTAGTCAGTTTTTCTCCTTCCCAAATTGCAATATGTTCGCTGGTTTCTTTCAGGAAAAGAATCTCTTTTTGGTTTTCATACGGCGCATCCGGAAACAAAAGCAAAACACTTTCTTCCTGATCTACACCACTCAGATAAAAAATATCTCTGTGTTGAGCAAATGGCAAAGTACTATCTGCACTAATTGGATAAATGTCATTTGAATTGAAAACGGCAACACTGTTAGGTTTCATTTCTGCCGTGAATTTTCTGCGATTTTTTACAAAAAGAGCGCTGTTTATTTGATGATATTTCATAAAAATTGATTTTTGAACTTCGATTTTCAAAATTAGTGATTTTTGAAGATGTATAGCAAAATTGAATTATTAAAGTTTTCTTATTTGTTTTTCTATTATTGATCAAACTAATAAAAGGTAAATTCGCTGTGTTTTAGAGTTAGGAATTCTTTGTAAGTATATTTAACAAAATATGGCTTCCCGTAAAGGAATTAATTTCTAAATGACCATATTTGCGTTTTGTTTTAAATTATATTCCAATTTACATTTCTCAAAAAAATACCTGTTTCGATAGGATTAAAATGTATAATTAATGTGATTTCAAACAAAGATTTATGTAATAATCCAAAAACAAAAACAATTAATGAAAACAAAATTACTTCGATTTACAACTTTTTTATTTATTACTTTCTTAATGGTGTCATGCGCTTCAGATGAAGTATTGAGTCCTGATAATAAGATAATATCATTTACCGTAACGAAAGGGCAGCTTTCTAAACAATTTGACATTACCGAAACTTCAATTAGCGGTAAAGTTGATACTGATTTTGAATTAAAAGATATAAGTTTGACTGTTGTTATAGCTGAAGGAGCAACAATTAGTCCTGATCCAGCGACAATTAAATCGATAACAGGTCCGTTTTCTTTGACCGTTACTGCAGCAAATGGAGATCAAAAAGTTTATAAAATTGAAATAAACAGAGAACCAGGCACTGGTAATTCTCTTTTAGAGTTTAATATCAACGCATCAAATTTTTTGACAAACGCTACAATTGATGAGAAAACCGGAATAATCACTAAAAGATTGCCGGAATTTGTTGATTTAGAAAATTTAAGTGTTGATTTGAAAATATCTAAATATGCCTCAATTGCGCCAGATCCAAAAACAATTAAGGATTATTCATCTCCTGTAAGTTTTACTGTAAAGTCTGAATCTGGTGTAGAAAAAGTGTATCAGGTAAAGTTGGAATATATGAATGTTAGTAGGTTTAGATCATGTACAGAAACAAATGCATGGAAATGGTTTGGAGGTGATAACAGAACTAATGGGCCGGATATTTTACCATATGATAGAAATGTAGCAACAGGACAGGTGATTATAGTGGATAAAGATTTGGTTCCTTCTTCATTTAGTATACATCTTCGTGAAGGTTTTTTTTATGATGAAGATAACCAAGAGTACAATAAGCCAGTTGAACTGAAGTTAATCATAAAAGATGCAAACCTGAAAACCTTAGCGTCTACTACCACATCCGTTTCTGGAGAATTCAATGGGGGTTTTATTCCATTCGATCTACAGAAACTAAATCTTGTTTTAGAAGCTAATAAAAAATATGTTTTTTATTGGTATTTGGTTGATGGAGAAAAATTGGGTATTATGGCTAGTAGTTCAGCTGATAAAAATAGTGGTTCGGGATTCTGTTTTAACAGTAGTTATGCTGGTGAATCCAGAATAAGTGAAAACACAAATATCGAGGATTTGAAAGTCATTTTTGAACACATTTGGCATTTTAATATAGAATTAGAAGGTAAAGAATAAAAGTAAATTCTGAAATTGTAGAAGAGCCGAAACTGTATGTTTCGGCTTTTTTTATATCTTGAAGTTAACAATGAAAATGAATTTTTGATTAGGGTAATTTGTATATTGTTATCAAAATATAAATTCATATTTAATGATAAAATGACGATAAAAAAAGCAAATCCCAACGATCACAAAATTCTCACAGAAATAACCAAAAAATCAAAAGCACATTGGGGATATTCTGAAGAACAAATTGAAATTTGGTCGCAATTCTTAACAGTTTCAAAAGAATATGTCGAAACTAAATCGGTGTATAATTTAATTGTTGATAATAAAATTATTGGCTATTATTCATTCTTCTACGAAAGTGAAAACACTATAAAACTGGATAATTTATTTGTTTTGCCAGAGTTTATTGGGAAAGGATTCGGGAAAATGCTAGTGAATGATTTTCTTGTTCGAATGAAAAGCAACGATGCTCAAATAGTAATTCTAAACTCAGAACCAAATGCTGAGGATTTTTATATTAAATTCGGATTTGTAAAAGTCGGGCAAATAGAAACTTCTATTAAAGATCGATATTTGCCGATAATGGAGTTGGAAATTTAATAAAATTGGAGAAATAGAAAATGCATAATTCAGCTTTTAAATTAATAACAATCAAAGAAGTCAAATCGCAATATCCATTTCTATTGGATCATGAAGGTTTTGATTATTTTGAAGAATGGGAAGATCAGGATTTCTTTTTAGTTTCCAATCAAGATGTGAATTTTGAAGGGAATTTCTATTTAGATCTTTATGAAGATAAAGCGAAAAAATGGCTTTCGGATTTATTAAATATACCATTAAAAGAAATTGAAAAAACACGAATTGAAGGCATTTTAATAAATGGAAGTTTCTCTGTAAACGGAACAATCATAAATGCTGAAGGCGATTATGGACCATACGTTTTTATTAACGGAAATGTTACTTGCCAAAGCATGGTATTAGGAGGTTCATATGTTGAAATAATAGGCAATGTCAAGGCCAAAGAAGTGGTCATGACTTCGTACAATCATGGTAATTTTAGATGTTCCGGCACTATTGAAGCTCCGGTTTTTATAGTTGAAGATCATTATACAACTTTTGCAGGACGAAAAAATGATTTGTTTTATTACAACGACAAAGCGGGGGATTATGATTCTAAAAACGATTGCGAATACGACGAAGAATTTGATGAATATAATATCTCAATTGAATTACGCAAACACCTTGAAAATCCTTTAATCGCAACTTTCGAAGAATTAAAGCGTGAATTAGAAAGAGGGGAATTGATTTTAAAGCAAAGTAATCCGCAGCCGAAAACCTATGAATATTGGCAGAATAGAGTAAAATCAAATTACAGAGATTTAAAAGTGGTTCCGCCTCAATTTAAAACGAAAGAATTATTTGAGTTAGCTTTGGATAATACATTTCATGCTTTACCATTTGTAAATAAGGAATTTATTACGGCTGAACTCTGTGAAAAATTAGTAGAGAAAGATGGTTTTGCAATTCAGAAAATACCTAGTCAGTTTATAACCCAAAAACTTTGTTTGAAAGCGGCTGAAAGCGGAACATTGATTTCGTTGATTCAGCATGATTTTTATTCTGAAGAACTAATTCTGATGACCTTCAAAAATGGCAAACACCAACCCGATATTAACGATGTCCCTTCTGAATTTATTACAGAAAGTTTGCTGGAAGAATATGTAAAAATGGGCAAAGGATTATGGCTCGATAAAGCTTGCAAAGAAAATGGAAAAGATAAACTATCGATTTTAAAACGCGTTATTGATTCTGGAATAATAAATCTTGATGCAGTATTTGGAAATCATTTTGGCAAAGAAGTTTTTGAATATGCGGCGCCTAAATATGATACTATTCAAAATAAAGCAGAGTGGAATAAATATGTTGAAAAATACAAACATAAGCTTGAACGTATTGGTTTGTAAATGATTGTATTTAAAAAATGGATAGCGAAAAGATAAAAATACTAAGAACAAAAATTTCAGTTCCCTTGAATATTGCTCTTCAACTTCTTAAAAAGAATAATGGTAATATTGAATTATGTGAACAGGAATTTCATGAAAATAATATTCAAATAATCTGTAATGAAACCGAATGTGATTATGAAACGGCTAAGAAAAATTATGAAGTCAGTAATTTTGATATCTTAAAAGCAGTTGAAAGAATCAATCAGAAGGAAGTAAAAATCGCAACAGGAAAAACTCCAGATTCAAAAATTGGATTTATTTTATGGCCGGAAAATGCAAATGGAGAATTCTATAAAACGACCAAAAGGAATGATGTTTTTGTTCATACAGGGGATTTTGATATTGTTTTAGAAGCATTTAAATCGGTTTATCCAATACAGAATCCTTGGAATAATTCAGTTGAAGATGAATTTGATGTTTTGGGAAATAATTTTTTTGACAACTTAACCTGTAAAGAAATTGTGAAAAGAATAACCCAGATACAAAGCAATGATAAACAAGTTCAAAGTTTTTTGGCAGAATTAATCAATTGGTTAAATGATAAATTGACTTATGCTGATTATATTGTAGTTTATGGTAATTTATAAGGTTGGATATGAGGACAGAAATTCATATTAGGAAAGTAGAAAATCATGACTTAAGCTTTGCCTACAAATCAATATGCGAACTCGAAAATGAAGAATTAGATTTCAAAATCTTCGAAGAAATCTTCAATGAAAACATTTCAAACCCAAACAATTTGTATTTATTAGCCGAAAATGAAAATGAAGCTTTAGGTTTCGTTACTTTTCACACGCAAAACCTTTTGCATCATTGCGGATTAGTAGGAGAAATTCAGGAATTTTTTATTGATAAAAACCATCGTGGACAAGGAATTGGGCGACAATTAATAGAAAAGATAATGCAGTTTTCGGAGGCAAATAATTTGAAAAGTATCGAAGTCACGACAAATCGCAGAAGAGTTGAGAACGTTTTAATTTATGAAAATCTTGGTTTTATTTTATCGCATAATAAGTTTACGATTTATAAATAAACTTTTCAGCTATAAAAAGTTTAAACATAAAAAAACTGCTAATTTGTTAATAGCAGTTTTAATAATTGATGATTGTTTTTATTATAGAGCGTATTCCATACAGATGCTATTTGTTGCTGTTCTGAATAAATACCAACCACATATGTTTCTTCCGTAATAAGAGACTTCGTCGCCGGCACATATTGGATATGGTACGCAGGTTGGAGTTCCGGCATTAATTGATTTTAATTCTTCTTTTGATAATTTTTGGGATGATAATTTTTCTAAATTTTTCATAAACAGTTTGTTTTTTGGTTTTTACTTATAAGTTTTTCAAATATGAATGAATAGGGACAGTTACGTTTTACGATGCTCCATATTCCATACAGATGCTGCCTGTTGCTGTTTTGTATAAGTACCATCCACATGAGTTTATGGTATAAAAAGTAGCTTCCTGGCCGTTACAGAGCTGCCATGGCGTGCAGGGTGTGCCGGTACCAGCGTTAATTGATTTTAGTTCTTCTTTTGTTAATTTTTGGAAATTTTTCATAATGGTTTGTTTTGGATTTTCCTACTCTATAAGTTTTTCGGATACTACTTTGATAAAACTACAAAATATTTTTTAAATAAATACTTACAAAAAAAACCTTTGCCAAAGTTTGAACTTTGACAAAGGTTAAGATTGTGTTTTAAAGTAATTGGCGAGGAAGTAATTTGATAAAGTAATTTTGATAAATTTGTAATACGCTGATTTTTATAAATTTAATGACTATGAATGTGAAATATTACTTTTCAATCTTACTGATTATGGCTTTTTTGAATATTTTCGGACAGAACAAAACCCCAAACAATAGATTTGATTTTATAGAACCTGAAAACACTTCCTGTTTTGTATGTAATCATGTTTTTAATCACGAACGGGATATTTTATATGCAAGCCATGATGTTGAAAGAGATTGGCAATTTCTATGTGGACAAGAAGATCATACCGAGGAAAATGCAAAAATAATATCATTAAAAAATGCTACAGAAATTGATCAGTCTATTAATGATTTATATGAAATGCCAAAAGGTATTGGCGCAGAAAGAAAAACAAAAAAAGAAAAGTGGAAACCCTTTAAATTATAGTTTATTTTAAAAAATAAGGAAAGACGAAGTGAAGAAATTTAATATCTCTCACAACGCACATAAATATAAAACCTTTGTCAAAGCTTCAAACTTTGACAAAGGTTCTGCGTATTTAATTACGTTGGAATTTTTCTCGAAGCATCGGGATAAAAAATTGAAATTTCTTAATCAATCCATTTATAATATCTCGCCCCAATCAAATTAGGGATTTCTTTTTCTATTCGATCTAAAATCCATTCGTTTTTAGGAGTTCGAACACTTTGTTTTTGTTCTTTTTTATGAAGGCTTTCGTAAGTTTCAAAACCAATTTCGATGCTTTCTTCCAAGTTTTCAAAAAGTTTGGTTTTTGCTAAAGCCGATTGCCATTCCGGTTGAATTGTCCCTTCAAAAACTTTTGATTTAGACCCGCTTCCGTAAGCAAGGAAACCGAATTTTGCTCCGGCAACTTCTTTTTTAATATCATAATAATGAGCCAAAGTCGATAATAATCCCATGAAAATGGAACCAGTATAAAGATTGCCAATTAGCGATGAAGCCAATTCTGCAGGTCGTAATTTCTCGGTTACAAATTTTTTGTATTCATCCGATTTTCCAACTTCTTTAATTTTATTCTGATAATCTGCCGGCTCAATATTTTCTGCAATGATTTTATCGGCACTGTCTAAAGCGTAAATTTCAGACAACATTCTGCGTCCCTGAAAAGAATATGGCAAGTGCATGATAATACTATTCCAGGTATTGTATAAAGTTTCTGTTGTATTTTTTAATTTCTTGAAGGAGAAGTAAGCATTTCGCGTACGGTCCATATAACACTGATTCGAATATTGACCATCAAAAACCGGCTGGTCTTTATGAACTTCAATTTCGGCTTCTAAATTCTCAAACCACGGATCGTTGTTTTCGTTTTTTGTAATTGATTCCTTAGATATAGTTCTGTAAGGTTTAAAAAAGTCAAAAACTCCTTTTGTACTTGTTGCCCAATTTTCATCAAAAGCAATAATTCTTGGGTTCGAAGTTACTAACATTGCCAATGCTCCTGCGCCTTGTGTATATTCGCCGGTTGAATTTAAATCGTATTTTGCAAAATCTGTCGTAACTACAATTGCTTTTTTCGTCGGATTCAGTTTTACAAAATCAATGCAGTTTTGCAAAGCGTCAACGCCGCCAATGCAGGCAAAAGTAAAATCGACAACATCACATTCAGCAAGAGAATCTTCGCCAAATTTTTGTTCCATTAAATTAATTAAATAAGAACTGATGGGTTTTGAACTGTCGATGGCGCTTTCGGTACCAACATAAATCCTGCTAATCTCTTTAAGGTTTATTTCATGCTCAAGAATAAGTTTAGTTAAAGCATTTGCGCCAAAAACAACCGCATCCTGATGTACATCCGGTAAAGTCATTTTAATTAATCCAAGACCTTTTTCTAGTTTTTCCGGTTCAATATTTCTGGCAACAGCCAAAGTTTTTATAGGTAAATGTATGTTGGCTACATCAAATGATATAGCGTCTATTCCTGTTTTCATTCTGATTTTTTTTGAAGCTGATAAAGGTAAAATTATGCAATGGAATGACCATTTTTTTCGGCTATAAAATTGCAATGAGCGAACACTTTTGAAGAAAATAAATTAAATGTTTGATTAAAATAATAATTTCATAAAGTTTTGTGAGAGTCAGATAACGGATATTACTGTTAAATAATTTCTGTAAAGTATGCGTTTTTAGATTTTTATAATAAAATTGTTTGATATTAAGTATTTTTTATACGTAAAAATACGTATTACGTAGGCTATTTTAAAATCATTATAAATAACAACGAAATGGTTGTAGTTCTTTGTTAATTGACTTATTTTTGTCTAATTTTTTAAAACAAACTACTTAAACACTTATGGCACAATCTGCACTATTGAATGCTTCCATCTTAAAGAAAGTGGCTATGGCTCTTTCGGGAATATTCTTAATCACGTTTTTAGCGCTGCATGTTACCTTAAATTTCATTTCTATTCTTAGTGAAGATGTTTTTAACGAAGCTTCTCACTTTATGGGTTACAATCCGCTAATTCAATATGTAATGCAACCTGTTTTGGCATTCGGAGTAATTTTCCATTTTGTTATGGGATTTGTACTTACTGCTCAAAATAGAGCTGCTAGACCAATTGCTTACGCAAATTACAACGGAGCTGCAAATGCTTCATGGAGTTCTAGAAATATGATTATTTCGGGATTGGTTATCTTGGCATTCTTAGGATTGCACTTTTATGATTTTTGGTTTCCTGAAGTTGCTTATAAATATGTAAACGGAACGGCACCTGATGCTACAAGATATTATGGAGAGTTAGTTCATAAATTTCACGATCCAATTCGCACAGGATTGTATTGTATTTCTTTTGTGTTATTAGGTTTTCACCTTTGGCACGGATTTGCATCTTCTCTTCAATCAATGGGAATGCACAACAAATATTCAAGATTTTTAAGTAAAGTAGGTTACTGGTTCGCGGTTGTAGTACCGGCTGCTTTCGTAATTATCGCATTATTTCATCATTTCAATAATTAATATAAATTATAATGGCATTAGATTCAAAAATTCCACACGGCCCAATATCGGACAAATGGACAGATTATAAAGATCATATTAATTTAGTAAACCCTGCTAACAAGCGTAATTTAGATATTATCATTGTTGGTACAGGTTTGGCTGGAGGTTCGGCTGCGGCTACTTTGGCTGAGCAGGGATATAACGTAAAAGCTTTCTGCTTTCAGGATTCACCTCGTCGTGCACACTCTATTGCAGCACAAGGGGGAATAAATGCAGCAAAAAATTATAAAGGTGATGGTGACTCCGTTTACAGATTGTTCTACGATACTGTAAAAGGGGGTGACTACCGTGCGCGTGAAGCAAACGTTCACCGTTTGGCAGAAGTTTCTGCTAATATTATTGACCAGTGTGTGGCTCAGGGAGTTCCATTGGCTCGTGAATATGGCGGACTTTTAGATAACCGTTCTTTTGGAGGAACTTTGGTTTCTCGTACTTTTTATGCACAAGGACAAACAGGACAACAATTATTGTTAGGAGCTTATTCTGCAATGAACCGTCAAATTGGTCGTGGAAAAATAAAAATGTACAACCGTCACGAAATGCTGGACATAGTTATCGTAAACGGAAAAGCGAGAGGTATTATTGCTCGTAACTTAATTACAGGAGAAATAGAAAGGCATTCTGCTCACGCAGTAGTAGTTGGTTCCGGAGGATATGGAAACGTATTTTTCTTGTCAACAAATGCTATGGGAAGTAACGCAACAGCAGCTTGGAAAATTCATAAAAAAGGAGCGTTTTTCGCAAATCCTTGTTATACACAAATTCACCCAACTTGTATTCCGGTTTCTGGAGATCACCAGTCAAAATTGACTTTGATGTCTGAATCGTTACGTAATGACGGTCGTATTTGGGTTCCTGCAAAACTAGAAGATGCAAAAGCTATCCGTGAAGGAAAGAAAAAAGCAACAGATTTATCAGAAGCTGAAAGAGATTATTTCTTAGAAAGAAGATACCCGGCTTTTGGAAACTTAGTACCTCGTGATGTTGCATCTCGTGCTGCAAAAGAAAGATGTGATGCTGGTTTTGGAGTTAACAAAACGGGAGAAGCTGTTTACTTAGACTTCGCTGCAGCAATCAAACGTTACGGAACTGAAGAAGCTTTTGTAAAAGGTTTAGATGCTAATGATGCTGCTTTGGTAACAAAATTAGGAGCTGAAATCGTGAAAAGTAAATACGGAAACTTATTCCAAATGTATTACAAAATCGTTGATGAAGACCCTTATACAACACCAATGATGATTTACCCTGCGGTTCACTACACAATGGGTGGAACTTGGGTTGATTATAACCTGATGACTACAATTCCTGGATGTTTCTCAATTGGAGAATCTAACTTCTCTGATCACGGAGCAAACCGACTTGGAGCTTCTGCTTTGATGCAAGGTTTAGCTGATGGATATTTTGTTCTTCCTTATACTATTGGAGATTATTTAGCTCCGGATATTAAAATGGGACCAATTTCTACAGATTTACCAGAATTCGTAGCAGCAGAAAAAGAAGTAAAAGATCAAATCGACAGATTTATCAATAATAAAGGAACTCATTCAGTAGATTATTTCCACAAGAAATTAGGAAAAATCATGTGGGATAAAGTTGGTATGGCTCGTAATGCTAAAGGTTTAACTGAAGCTATCGAAGAAATTGCCGCTTTACGTGAAGAGTTTTATAAAGATGTAAAAGTTCCTGGAAGCGCTAACGAATTTAATCAGGAATTAGAGAAAGCAACACGTGTTGCCGATTTCTTAGAGTTAGGAGAATTATTCGCGAAAGATGCATTACACCGTAATGAATCTTGTGGAGGTCACTTCCGTGAAGAATACCAAACAGAAGAAGGAGAAGCACTTCGTGATGACGAAAACTTTGCATATGTTGCAGCCTGGGAATACAAAGGAAAACCAAGCGATGCTGTATTGCACAAAGAACCTCTGGTTTACGAAAATATTAAATTAGTTCAAAGAAGCTATAAGTAAAAAGTTAAGAGTTAAAGGTTATGAGTTCATTAAAGTCGTTCGAAGATTTAGAGTGCTGGAAAGCGGCACGAGAATTAAGAATCTTTGTTTCTCAAAATATTCTTCCGAAATTTCCAATTGACGAAAAATATGCCTTGACAAGTCAGCTTAAAAGATCTTCGAGATCTGTTAGTGATAATATAGCCGAAGGATTTGGTAGATATCATTATCAAGAAAATATTCAATTTTGTAGAATTGCACGAGGTTCATTAACAGAATCATTAAATCAGGTAATTACAGCTATAGATGAGAGTTATATTGAAGATAATTTGTTGCAACAATTTAGAGAGAAGTTCGAAAGAACTAAAGCAATATTAAATGGATACATAAATTATTTAGCTAGGACGAAAATGCAGTAGGAAGACCCTACATAACGTTTAACTCTTAACTTATAACCCATAACAGAATTATGAAACTTACATTAAAAATATGGCGTCAGAAAAACGCCCAAGATAAAGGGGGAATCGTTGAATATCCAATCGACGGAATCGAACCAGATATGTCTTTCCTTGAAATGCTTGATGTTCTTAACGAACAATTAATCAACAAAGGAGAAGAGCCAGTAGCATTTGACCACGATTGTCGTGAAGGAATTTGCGGAATGTGTTCTTTATTCATCAACGGAGAAGCACACGGACCAGACAGAGGAGTAACAACTTGTCAGTTACACATGCGTATGTTTAAAGATGGTGACACGATTTTTATCGAGCCATTTAGAGCAAAAGCATTCCCGGTAATTAAAGATTTAGTTGTTGACAGAAGTTCTTTTGACAGAATTCAACATGCTGGTGGATTTATCTCGGTAAATACTTCAGGAAATACAATCGATGCCAATACAATTCCGATTAACAAACACGATGCAGATAAATCATTTGATGCTGCTGCTTGTATTGGTTGTGGAGCTTGTGTTGCAACTTGTAAAAACTCATCGGCAATGTTATTCGTTGCTGCAAAAGTTTCTCAATATGCATTATTGCCACAAGGTAAAATTGAAGCTGTTGACCGTGTATTAAACATGGTACACCAAATGGATCACGAAGGTTTTGGTAACTGTACCAACACTGGGGCTTGCGAAGTAGAATGTCCTAAAGGAATTTCTCTTGAAAATATCGCACGTATGAACCGTGAATATTTATCTGCAAGCTTAAAAGGATAATTTTAAGAAATAGTTTTAAATAATAAAAAACGCATCAGCCACGGCTGATGCGTTTTTTTATGCAATTATTTCAACTTTAATAATATTATCTTTAGTCCCGAAATCAAGACAAAAACAAATTAAATGAAAAGAATTTTACTTATTACAATGCTAATCCTGAGCATTAAAAATTATTCACAAATTGCTGTAACGGCATCTTACAGAGGAGCGAATGAACCATTTGAAAAAGGCGAACTTGAAAAGTTTAAAGCCACAACTACGGTTTTTGTTTTGCCACAAGTAAACAAAAAAGAAGACTACGAAAAAATTTTGAAAGAAGTTTGGACAGTTACGCCTTATAAAATTGTTGACTTTAAAGATTTTAATATTGCTGATTATGGAGATGGCAAATATTCAATCGCTAAATTTATTGGAGATATTACTATAAGCGGAAAAGGTACCGTTTACATTCATACCAATTTTGCAATACGAATTTTGGATAAAGAAAAATTCGATAAAGGATTTGCTAAACTGAAATCAGATGATAAAAAATACAATAGAAAATTGAGCATGCTTTTCAATGAACATTTAACTTATATAGCAAGATTTCCGCTTAGCGTTAATAATAAATTTTTAGTAGATGCGATGGCAGGAGCCAGATCAGATGAGAAAATTGGCAGCCTTTATGATAGAATGTATACAGAACAGAGTTTTACAAATACTAACTTGGGAATGCTGAAAAACTATTTTCAGCAGATAAATCAAATTATTAGTAAAGGTCAGCATTGCGGACTGTATGATAATTTTGCAGCACCTGAAATTACAACTCTAAAAGATAATACACTTTATATTCCGGAGGCTTATATGATGGAATATAATCCGTGGAAAGGAACTGAAAAACTTAGAGATGAAAAAGATCTTAAAAAGCTCGTCGAAGATTACAAATACAAGTATCAGTTTATTAGAGATGAAGATCTGGAAAAAAAGATTCTTAATAACGAAGAGATATTTTATATGCGATATGTAAGTATGAACGGAAACAAATATTTAGCAGTTGTTAATGCCAAGACTGGTGATCTGGTCTATTATCTTTACGATTCGGGTTTTGCTTATAATTTAAAAGATAACGATTTTAAAAATATTAGTAAAGCAATATCTAAATAGATTTCTATAATAAAGACGTATTAGCTACCGCAAATGCGTCTTTTGTTTTTATTCATAATACAATTGCGAAGCACTAATTTCCTGTTTTTCTTTTCCTTCCTGTTGAATAAAACAGCTTAAAGTTGTTCCGCCAATTTGGTCAAAATAGCTGATGTTGATTTTATGAAAACCCTTTTCGAGTTTTACAACGCCATACGCTTCATTGAGCCAATGAATACCATCATTATTAACAACTAATTCATTGTCGATAAAAAGCTTCGATCCATCATCTGAAAGCGTCGAAATCGTGTAATTTGCTGTTTCTGAAACATAAATGTATCCCTCGAATTTTAAGCCGATATAACGCTCTGTTTTCGATTTCCATTTTTCACTGCTTATTGCGCCTTCAAAAATGCCTGAATTAACAGGTTTTGCTAATTCTAAATCCTGAGTTTGCTGAAATAATGTTCCTGTAAAATAATCAAACTTTAAACCTTTCTTGATTGGTTTTATGGTTAAAGCCGATTTTAAATCCGGATTTCGAACTACTATTTTATTGATGGAACTTCTTCTTCCTCCGGAATTAATCTGAATTATTTTTATAATTCGATATTGTCCTTTCGGAATATTTATCGTTACAGGTTTTTCATAAAGTTCTGCGGTTTCATCCGGATTATAACCGTCGATTGTATAGAAAATCTGTCCATTTTTAATAGTTGGTTTCAGGTCTAAAACATATTTCGATGCAATTAACGCCGTTTCATTAGCACCAAAAGGCGATGGAACTTTATATAATCTTTTTTGTGCATCTAATTTTTCCAAATGATGCGGAATTCTTTCTAAAACAAAATTATTATAGTTTTTGTTTTGAAGTTCTGTCCAGGCAATTTCTGCTAAAGCAAACATTCTCGGATAAAGCATATAATTCAATTTCGCCGGACTCGTCAAATATTCTGACCACAAATTCGACTGAACACCCACAATATATTTTTGCTCCTCGACGGTTAAACTATCAGCGGGAGTTGGATTGTAATTGTAGATTTTTTCAACGGTGGTTAATCTCCCAATCGTTAAAGGTTCGTTTGGCGAATATCCCTGATTATAATCCAGATATAAAACCTGTTCCGGATTCATAATTACGTTGTGTTTTTGTCTTGCGGCGCTAATTCCGCCCGCTTCTCCTCGCCAGGACATTACGGCCGCGTTTGGAGCGAGTCCGCCTTCGAGCATTTCATCCCAGCCGAGAATTTGTCTTCCGTTTGCATTCAGGAACTTTTCGATTCTGGTTGTGAGATAACTTTGTAATTCATGTTCGTTTTTCAAACCTAAATCTTTGATTCGTTTTTGGCAATTCGGGCATTCCTTCCATCTTGTTTTCGGACATTCATCTCCACCAATATGAATGTATTTACTTGGAAACAAAGCCATAACTTCTGTCAAAACATCTTCCAGAAAAACAAAAGTTTCCTCTTTTCCCGCACAGAAAATATCTTCAAAAACACCCCAGTATTCAACCACTTTATAATTTCTGTCTGGAAAACACGACAAATTTGGATAAGCTGTAACCGCCGCAGTTGCATGACCTGGCATTTCGATTTCCGGAATTATATTTACATAATGTTCTTCAGCAAATTTGACAACGTCCTTAATTTCTTCCTGAGTGTAAAATCCTCCATAAGGATTTCCGTCAAAAAAATAGGGTGATCTTTCAAATTTATTCCCAACTAAAGTCTGAGCTCTTTTAGATCCGACTTCGGTTAATTTTGGATATTTTTTTATCTCAATTCGCCAGCCCTGATCGTCTGTTAAGTGCCAATGAAAGTTGTTTAGCTTATAACGAGACATTTGTGCAATAAAATCTTTTATAACATCAACAGGGAAGAAATGACGACAAACATCAAGGTGAAGTCCGCGGTAGCTGTATCTCGGCTCATCTTCGATAGTTAAGCAAGGCAATTTTATTTCCTGATTTTTGAATTGGTTTGGAAAAAGCTGTAATAAACTCTGAACAGCATAAAATAATCCTTCTTCACTTCCGGTAACGGTGATCTTTTTTGCCGAAATATTGATTTTATAAGCCTCTTTTTTTAAGGATGAAGACGGATTTTGAGTAACAAACAAAACTTCAATATTGCTCTTTTTTGAAGATACGTTTTTGTTAATTGCTGCTTCAAAAATCTGTGCTGTTTTTACTTCTTTCGCACTAAACTTGTTCTTTTCAAAAACAACTTTTATTTGCCCGTTTAAAAAAATGCTATCGCCAGTTGTTTTATAAAAATTTGGCGCAGGAATTATCGAATTGTTATTAGAAGCAATTTGAGCATTTCCGAAGTAATAACAGAAGATCAAAAAGAGAAATATACTTTTTTGCATGGTTACTTTTTTGGTGGTTAAACAAATTTAAGATTTGTTACATAAAGTTGCATTTTTTTTGCAATTCTAAATTTGTTATAAAAGTCTTTAAATTAGGCGTGTTAACTTTTTTATTACGTTGTGTTATAATTTGATTCGCAATAATATTGCATTTATTGTTTACATTTGTTCAAAAAAAAAGAATTCGCATGAATAACGATAATGAAGTGATAAACTATAGCAAGGAAGAACGTAAAAATCTTATTTTAAAAGAGATTAACTTGCATACCCGCGTAAGTTTTGAAACGCTTTCGGCTAAATTATTTGTTTCAGAAGATACTGTGAGACGCGATATTAATGAACTCGAATCAGAATCGTTATTGATTAAAGTCAAAGGCGGCGCGATGACAAAAGCGTACCACCATTCTTCATCAAATCAAACTTATGCAGGCGAATCAAAACAAATTATTGCGCAAAAAACGCTAGGTTTACTTCATGATGGCATGGTTTTATTAATTGGCGGTGGAACTACAATCAGAGAGTTCATTCGCTTAATTCCTAATGATTTAAATCTTACTATTTTTACCGTTACCGTTTTATCTGCGGTTGAACTTCTGGACAAACCCAATGTGAAAATTATCATGATTGGCGGCAGCATTTCATCGTATAGCCAAATGTGTGTGAGTGGCGATGTTTATAATCAATTGGCTAATATTAAAGTCGATTTATTAATATTAGGAACCAATGCTTTGGATATTGAAGGCGGATTCTCAGATTCTGACTGGGAAACCGTTCAGGTGAAAAAAGCAATGATTCAGGCTTCTGAAAAAACAGCGATTCTGACTATTTCTGAAAAGCTCGACACCGTTCTCAAAATGAAAATTGCCAATTTATCTGAAGTTGATTACGTTGTCACGGAAGTTGATCCAAATGACGCAAAATTACAATCATATAAAAAGGCAGTACCAAGTTTAGTTTTTATTTAATATTACTATCCGTTGGTAATATGACACCAAAATAATATAAAAAAGGTTGCCACGGATTTCACGAATTTTCACAAATTTTTTTTGCTGGTTTTTAAGCATTTTCAAAATAAAAATTTGTGAAAATTCGTGAAATTCGTGGCAAAAACAATTCTGATTCTTCGAGGACTCCCGTATTTAATCCCAATTCTTCATTAAAAAATTAATCCAGTTTTGATGAAATATTTTATTTAAATCTTCATCAGAATAGCCGTTGTTTTTAAAAATCAAAACTAATTTTTGCAAATCAGCAATCGTGTTTAAATCGTATGGAGATTGTTCTGTACCAAAAGCCCCATCCAAATCTGAACCTACGCCAATATGATTTGCATTTCCGGCCAATTGGCAAATGTGATCCATGTGTTTGAAAACCGTTTCAAGATCGCACTTCATTCCCAAAGGTGTAGAGACGCCTCTTTCCCAATTCGGAACCAGCATCCATGCATCTAAAGCGCCGCCAATAACGGCACCTCTCGAAATCAAAGCTTTGATCATTTCATCGCTATATTGACGATTGTGATCCACCAGACTTCTGCAATTATTATGACTAGCCCAAACAGGTCCTTTGTAATGATCTAAAGCCTGCCAAAAAGCATCGTCGCACAAATGTGTTGCGTCCAGTATAATATTCAAACGCTCCATTTCCTTCAATAAATCAAGTCCGTTCTGATTCATTTTTCCAGTGGCATCGGTTCCGTTTGCGTAGCGCCCCGGACCGTAATGTGCCGGACCAATCGCGCGTAATCCGTAATTGTATGCTTTTTCTAAATATGAAATATCAATAATAGAATCGGCGCCTTCTAAACTTAAAATATAACCAATTGGTTTTTTATCGTTTGGCGTTCCATCATTCCATAAATCAATTTGTTTTTGAAGTGACTTTTTATCTGTAATTGATTTGATTTCTCCAGCTTCTTCCATCGCTTTGTACCACGCCAATTGGCCTTGCGTTTGCGCCCAGGCTTGTTCGGGAGAATTCCAACCCGGAATAATACTGCCCGGTTTTACAAATCTGGCAATCTGTGTGGCGACTACAATTCCGATATTGCCACGTCGTAAATCCGGAAATGAAACCGTTGCGCGTTCACGATCTGGTTTATCCGTTATTCCTTTTTCGAGATGGCGCAAAGTGGGCACGTCATTTCTTAAATCTCGATTCCATTCCATTGCATTCATGCTCAGGTCTAAATGGGCGTCTATTATAAACATAGTGTTTTTTTTAAGGCACAAAGGTCCAAAGGCACAGAGGTTCTCTACAAATGTTATTATGAGGTCTATTCTCCTTGTTCTTCGCTCTATTTCTATTCTTTTTCTTTATTCTACTTTTTCTGCTGCTAAATATTAATTTTTCTGCTTCGGGCGACAACCAGCCATTGATCGCAAATTTGATGTTCTTTGTTGATTACCTGAACTGAATCGTAAAGAGCACAAGTTGGGCAAACATGATACGGCTGCGCATAAACCGTATCGCCAATTTTATATTGATTTTTACCCCGATTTTCTACAATCAAGTGCTCTTCTGAATGTGAAATCGGAAGTAGATTTTCATCATTTAAAATCACTAATCTTTTATCAATCAGGTTTTCTGATGAAACGGCTTTGTATCCAATATCAACACAAAGCGTTGCATTTGTTGGTTTTGAAATTACAGTTCCCACAATAACCAATGCAGGTTTAAATTCCTGTTCCGGTAAATTAATTTGGTAATTTGAATCCCAGAAAACAAAAGTTCCCGGACTTGATTCTACATTTTCCTGAGTCGCATAAAACGGAAATGTATTCGATCCTCCGGCAACGATTTTTAATTCGTAATTTACTTTTTGCTGTATTTTTTCCAATTCTTTTTTAATGATCGAAAAGGATTTTGAAGCCTGAATATTTCGTTCTTGAACAGTTCCTTTTATGTGGCCGTCGTAAATATGAATTCCGGTAAAATGAATGTTTTTTAGTGAAATAATTTCGGTTGCCAAATCGCTCCATTGGTCTGAAATTGAAACTCCGGTTCTGTTCATTCCGGCATTTAAATCAAGATAAATATTCAGCGTAAGCTTATTTTGTTCAGCAATTTCATTTAAGGCTTTCGCCGATTCTAAATTGTCGACAATAGTTGAAAATTGAATATTCGGATATTTTTGAAGCAACGAAATCCATCTTTCTTTTTTTGCACCAACAGGCTGATAGGCGAGAAGCACGTCCGGAATTTCATGAATTGCGGCAAGTTCAGCTTCGGCAATTGTGGCGCATTTTACTTTTTTGATGTTGTAAATTTTAAACAACTCCAGAATTTCACCAATTTTATGTGTTTTGATGTGAGGTCTTAATTTTTGAGTGTCACCGTTTACAGCTTTAATAAGGCGTTCGAGATTAAACCGGATACGATCTTCGTACACAGCCAAAAACGGAGTATCGGGACGGGTTTCGGAATTAATTTTCCACCAATTTTTTTGCATAATTTAGTTTCTTGTTTTTTCGACAACTTCAATTAAATTTTGAAAAGCCTGCAGCGATTCTTCATACGTTAAACTCAAAAGCATTTCTTTCGAAAATAAATTTGAACCAATTCCAACACAAACAACACCGGATTTGAACCATGATTTCAGATTGCTTTCTTCTAAAGTTACGCCTCCGGTTGGCATTATTCTTAAATTTGGAAACGGCGCTCTAATGGCTTTTACATATCCGGGCCCGCCAATTTTATCGGCAGGAAAAAGTTTAACAACATCGGCACCTAATTTATTGGCGTGCAGTATTTCGTTTAAAGTTGCCGCGCCCGGAATCCAGTAAATATTATTTTTGAAACAATAGTTACCAATTTCAGCATCGGTATGAGGACAAACGATACAATCTGCGCCCAATTGATGAAATGTTTCGGCATCATCAACGCTTAAAATAGAACCAACGGCAATTTTAACCTCTAAATTATTCGCTTTTTTAAAAGCAATCATTTGAGTGAAAACTTCTTTAGCATTATCTGCACGAGCGGCAAATTCTATAATTTTTATACCGGCATCTGCGGCAGACTGCAGCACAATTTTGGCTGTTTCAATATTGATTTGTGTTACTAACGGAAGTACGCCTTGTGCTTTTAAAATGCTGTACATATGCTTAAAATATAATTTATCGATTGATTCTGTTACTCGCGCCATTTGCTATAAAATGACTTATTTCTGTTGGATTACTCATGGCGAAATCTCCGTGAATGCTTTGCTTGATGACTCCGCAGGCGGTTGCCCAATCGATGCATTCCTGTGCAGATAATTTGTTGGATAATCCGTATAACAATCCTGCGTTGAAGGCATCTCCAGAACCAATTTGATCGGTTACCAAATGTATTTTGTATTCTTTGGTTTCATAAAAACTGCCTTCGTGAAATAACATTCCTTTGTATAAATGCGCCAGTCCGTCTGATTTTCTAAAACTCATGGCAAGGGTTTTCAGGAATGGCATTTTTTCTTTTAACAACTCAAATGTTTTCTGAAAACGATTTGCATCGGATTCGTTTTTGTCTGTTTTTATTCCGAAGTAAATTTCAATCGCGTCTAAATCTGCAACGGTGATAGTGCTGTATTGAAGCAAATCGGGCATAATTTCAGAAGGATGTTTTCCGTATTGCCATAATTTTGAACGATAATTAAAATCGGAAGAAATAGGTAATCCTTTTTTGTGGGCTGCCAAAATAGCTTCCTTGCAAACCAAACCTGCTTCATTAGAAACGCCAGGACTTATTCCTGACCAATGAAAATGGGTGACATCAGTGAAAGCCAAATCCCAATCAATTTGATCTTTTTGAATGGTTGTAAAAGACGAATTGCTTCGGTCGTAAATAACCTGCGATTGCCTGATTTGATTTCCGGCTTCGACAAAATACAATCCCAAACGTTCTCCGCCGTAAATACATTTTGAGGTATTTACTTTGTATTTCTGTAATTCGTTTAGTGCCAATTGTGCCAAATCATTTTGTGGTAATCGGGTAATATAGTCGGTTTGAATGCCGAGTTGAGAAAGTAAAACACAAACATTGGCTTCGGCTCCGCCCACATGAACTTTTATTTCATTGGCCTGCGTAAACCGATCTCCATTGGCAACATTCATCCGAAGTAATAATTCTCCGAAAGTTGCAATTCTTGTTTGTGGTGTATTTGTATTCATGTTTTTTGTTTTTTTGCCACTCCCGATAGCTATCGGGATAAATAATTTTAAAGATTAAAAGTTTTTCCGCCACGAATTCACGAATTAGTTTAAGCGCAATAATTAGTAAAAATTCGTGAATTCGTGGCGGAAAAAATATTGAATCTATGTGAATCTGTTTAATCCGTAAAATCTGTGGGCTAAATTCTTTAAATCTAATATAATTCGAAAACAGCTTCAACTTCAACGGGAATATTATCTGGTAAAGATCCCATTCCTACGGCGCTTCGTACGCCGATTCCGTTTTCTTGTCCCCAAACTTCTGCGAATAATTCGCTACAGCCGTTTATAACGTACGGATGTCTAAGGAAATCTCCATTGCAATTCACCATTCCCAAAACTTTTATAACTCTTTTTACTTTGTTCAGGCTTCCAAAATTGGTTACAATTGTCGAAAGCATCGTTAAACCGACTTGTTTTGCGGCTAGTTTTCCTTCTTCAATATCCATATCGTCGCCAATTCTTCCGATAATTAAAGATTTGTCGTCGCGAACCGGACCGTGACCAGAAAGGTACAAATACTTTCCGTCGACTAAATAAGGTTTATATATACCAAGAGGTTGAGGCGCTGGCGGTAATGATAAGCCAAGGGTTTCAAATTTTTCCTGAGGCAATAAATTCATGATATTAATGTATTATAGAGTTTAAAATAAAAACGAAAACAATTCCCAAAACCGATACTAAGGATTCCATTACGGTCCATGATTTAAAAGTATCTTTCAGGCTGATATTAAAATATTCTTTGAACATCCAGAAACCCGGATCGTTTACGTGCGAACACATCAAACTTCCTGCTCCTACAGATAAGACTAATAAGTTGGGGTCGAGATTATTAGTTTGTAATAAAGGTAATAAAACGCTGGCCGTCATTAATCCCGCCGCAGTTGCAGAACCCACACAAATCCTGATAATTGCCGCCATAATCCAGGCCAGTAAATACGGGTGAATGTTGATTTGGGTTAATGTGGCAACAATAGTTTCGTTGACACCGCTTACGATCATTATTTCTTTCAAACTTCCGGCACCGCCAACAATTAAAATAATGAGGGCAACATCTTTTATGGCAACAGCGTAATCATCCATTACAGATGTTAAGCTTCGATTCATTCTGATTCCTAAAGTGTAGGTACAAATAAGTAATGAAATTAGCATAATGATACTGGGATCGCCAATAGTTTTGCAAACGTTTATTACGGTTTCATTATCTGAAAGCAACGGCAATATGGATGTTATTGTTAATCCGAAAACGGGGAATAAGGCCGAAAATAAACTTATAGAGAAACTCGGCGATTTACCTGCGTTTACCACTTCCTCAACATTTAAAATTTCATGATCAGATTCTGTTTTGATGTTTTTGAGTAAATTCGAAAATAATAATCCTGCGATAAATATTGTTGGTACGGCAATGATAATTCCGTAAACTAAAACAAGACCAATATCAGCATTTAAAATACTGCTTAACGCCATTGGAGACGGATGTGGAGGCAAAAAACCGTGCGCAACTGAAAGTGACGCAAGCATAGGGATTCCCAAATATACTTTTGACAGTTTAAATTGATGGGCTACTGAAAAGATTAAAGGTACTAACAAAACAAATCCAACACTATAAAATAGCGGTATCCCAACAATAAATCCGGTAATCATTAAGCCTAAGCGGACATATTTTTCGCCCGTCCATCCCATAACTGTTTTGGCAATAACATTGGCTGCACCAGATGAAACCGTCAGTTTACCAATGCAGGTTCCGAAAACGATAATCAGCGTGATGGACCCTAACATTTCGCCCAGACCTTTTTGCACCGTTTGCGATAAGGTGTTTATTGGCAGACCTAAAAAAAGACCTGCCAGTAAAGCTGTTATGATAAAGGCAATAAACGGATTGATTTTAAACCAGGCAATCTGAAGGATTAAAAACGCAATGCATGCCGTAAGAATTAATATACTCATTTATTTTTTTAATTAAAAATTGAGAATTAAAAATTAAAATCTTCTCTATGTGTTAAATTAATTCAAGTTGCTGGTAAAGTGTAGTCCCTAAAGGGACATAAAAAAACCGACACAAATAAATTAATTTCTACCAATATGTAATCTCTCCGAGATATGTTTTATTACTCCGTTAGGAGTTAAATATTGGTAGGATTAACGAAAGGCACATCCTGGAAATATCAGTAGGGATTACACCTTTTTCACAACCAATTTATTATTTATTAATTACACAAAACTATTATTTATCCCACCAGATTCTTGTTGTGAAAGTATCTTCTCCCTGACGTTTAACCGCTTCTGCTAAGTTAGCTGAATTGACTGAATATTCGCTCGTTGGATATTTGAAACGCCTTGGGATTGTGCCGTTTGTAACATTCCCCGGAAAGTTTACCGGAACTAAAACCGGATATCCCGTGCGTCTCCAATTGGCATAAACTTCCTGCTCGTCTACAAAAAGCGCAATCCAGATTTGTGTATGTATTTGATTCATTTTATCTTCAAAAGATCCGGCTGTGTTATAAGGATTCAGGGTTAAATAAGGCGTTGCATCTGCAATTGTATATGCTGTTCCATAAATTCCCATGTTTAAAAATGAAGCTTTTACGCCTTTTTCATATAATGCCTGATCCGTTTCTCCTGCGTACCAGCCTCTTGCAGCGGCTTCGGCTAAAAGGAAATTAGTTTCGGCATTGCTTAAAATCATGATTGGGGCATCATATCTAAAAACCGTACTTTGATTTGGTTCAGAATAAGTGGCTTGTTCTGCTGGAGTCGGAGCTATTTTTGTTCCGTTAGGAAAACCTTTTTGAACGACAAGACTTGTGTTTTGAACATTTCCCTGCCAAACGCCTGCATAAACACTAATTCTAGGATCGGCAGTAGCTTGTAAAACATCAATAAATGTTTTGGCTAATTTTCCACCTTCCACATTTTTCTGACCAAAAGATCCTGCGGTGAAATCTTGTTTTCTCGAATCGAAACCAACCGGATTTCTATTGATATCATTTGGTCCGTCTGTATATTTCATAATTGCGTTGTCGGCAGTATTCAAAATTACACCGCCGGCGATTGCTTTGTTTGCCCAGCTTTGTGCCAATGCCGGATCAATTTTTGTTAATCGCATTGCCAAACGAAGCATTAACGAATAGGAGAATTTTTTCCATTTTGCCACATCGCCGTTGTAGATAAAATCGGCATTGCCAAAAGTTGGTTTTGCAGGATCTAATGCCAAAGCAGCTTCGTCTAATTCCTTTAATAAATCTTTATAAATGAATTCCTGCGTATCGTATTTTGGTAGAAAAATTTGTGTGCTGTTTGCTTTTGCAGCTTCCGTGTACGGAATATCGCCGTATAAATCTGTAATTCTGTGATACAAATAGGCTTTCCAGATTCTGGCAACATTCAGTTTATTGCTGTCGTTTACATTGTCTTTTACGGCATCAATTACAATTTCGGTTTCATTTAAAGCCGTTGGATAAACCTGATTAAAGTAAGCCGAAAAATAAACTTCATTGCTTAAATATTTATCTCCAACTCCGGATGCTTCTTTGTAAGTCGCATAATGCTGTAACATTCCGCCACATTCTAAAATATTCGTAGCAAAATAATTATTGTTTAAACCGTCTAAAATTGATTTGCTGAAAATGAAATTCGGGTTTGGTTTTTCAACAACATTCGGGTTTGTATTTATTTCTTCAAAATCTTTGGTACAGCTTGTCATACTTGCTAAAAGTACGCCTGTGATATATAAAATGGTGATCTTTTTCATGTCTTTTAATTTTAGAATTTAACGTTTAAACTTAAACCGAAACTTCTTGTTTTTGGCACTCCAAATTGTTCAACACCCTGCGCATTTCCTGCACTAAATACAGATTCCGGATCTACGTTTGGTGTTTTCTTGTAAAGAATGAATAAGTTTCTGGCCACGAATGAAAGAGAAGCGCCCTGAAGTTTAGACAAACCTTTTATTTTTTCAATTGGCAATGAATAGCCCAAAATGATTTGTCTTAGTTTGATAAAACTTGCATCGTAAACAAAAGTGGATGAAATGTTTCTTAAACCATCATAATACGTTCTCAAATTTTCAGGAGCAATAACCATATTCACCGGGTTTCCGTTGGTGTCAACTCCCGAAATTGGCAAACCGCTTTCACGACCTTCAAGCGTTAGTTTGGTTAAACCCATACGAGTTCCGTACAAATCAGTTCCAGAGTATAAGCTTCCGCCGAATTTCCCATCAATTAAAAAGCTGAAAGAGATATTTTTGTATTTAAATTCATTGCTAATTCCTGCTCCCCAAGGATGAACTCCCTGACCTAATTCCTCAAGCGGGCCTTGCGCTACGGTTGCAGAACCACCGCTTACGTTATAAACTGTATTTCCATTAGCATCAACACGAGGTTTGTATCCTTTGATAATACTGTACGGGCGGCCAACATCGCTTGCAATGGTTACATAACCGTTTACAGAAGTTGCCATTGTAATCGAGTTTAACTGATCTGTAAGTGCTTCAACCGTATTTTTATTATACGATCCGTTGAAAGTAGCGTCCCATGAAAAGTTTTTATTATTGATGATTTTTCCGGTAAGCAAAAGCTCAACCCCTTTGTTTCTCATTTTTCCAAGATTCAACAAAGCTGTATTTGCTCCTGAAGCTGTTGAAATTGTAGTTTCGACAATATCATTTGTAGTGGCACGATTGTACCATGCAAAATCAACATTTAAGCGATTATTGAAAAATCCTAAATCTGTTCCAACTTCAAATGTTGTAGAAGTTAACGGACTCAAAGTCGAATTAGGAACTCTCGAACTTGTCGGGCCTTGTAATTGCTGACCGTTGTGTCCTCCCTGAATCATGGAATAGGATTGATTTAATGCGTACGGATCAGGAGTTGCGCCACCAACCTCGGCCCAGGAAGTTCTAAGTTTTGCAAATGATACAAATTGAGGCATTGTAATAATATCCGAAACAATAATACTTGTTCCCACAGACGGATAAAACACCGTATTATTTTCTGCAGATAAAGTCGAAAACCAATCCTGACGACCTGTGAAATTTAAGAAAACGATGTTTTTATAATCTAAATCGACAGCGCCGTAAACAGAGTTAGTTTTGGTTTTCCCGTAAGGATAACTGTAAGCCAAAGTCGATAAATTGCTCAAAGCATAAAAATCATCCAAAACAAAATTGGATCCTTCTACTTTCGTTTCGTCCCTAAGCGTTGTTCTTGAGTTAACCCCCACTAATGCATTTAAAGAGAAATCTTTATAAATGTTTTTCTTAGTATAATTAAGAATTGCTTCTGAGTTTAAGTTGGATAATTTCATTCGTGAACCCTGCGCATATCCAACCGGATTGTTTAAAGTTGTTTTTGGGATGTATCCGAAGAAATCATAATCCGTATAATCCTGACCAATTCGACCCTGAAGGAATAAATCGCGGGTAAAATTCAATTTCACATTTACCATTCCGATGAAACGGTTTTTAGTATCGTGGTTTTTGATTTTATTCACCACAAAATAAGGGTTTGTAGCAACGGCAACTGGGTTCCATGCTTCTTCAACACCATTTGCATCATAGCCCGGGGCAAGATTTCTAATGTCGACAGTGTTTGCAATCATGTAAGTTCCCCAGTTGGCATTTGCTTCAGCATCAGAAACGGTAGGTCTGTTTTCTGATTTTTCTAAGTTATATTGTGTTACAACATCAAACTTTAACCAGTCTGTTAAGTTAATATTTCCGGCAATATTCAACGTTTTGCGGTTAAAACCTGAGTTTGGCAAAACACTTTCATTATCCATATTCGAAAACGAAAGACGTCCTGTAGCTTTTTCATTTCCACCGGATAAAGCGATCGAATTGATAAAAGTTGTTCCTGTTTGATAGAAATTTTTAATATTATCTTTTTGTGCGACATAAGGTCTCGCAACGCCATCAAATTGAATAACATTACTTCCGTCCATTTTTGCGCCCCATGACCAGCGTCCGGCAGCAATGGCTTCGGCTTGAGTTGTTGGCTTCAAACCATTTGCTCCTGAACCATATTCATATTGCCAATCGGGAGTAATAGATGGTGTTTCAAAAGTAAAAGAACTATTGTACTCAACACCAATTCCTTGTTGTGCGGCACCTCTTTTCGTTTGAATCAAAATGACACCATTTGCAGCATTTGCACCGTAAAGAGCGGCAGCCGTTCCACCTTTAAGAACCGTAATGGTTTTAATATCATCGGGATTTATAACCGAAGTTCCGTCGCCTCGATCGACATTTATTCTGGTTGATCCGGCACCGTTTCCAATTCCCGGTAAATTCAATTGCGTATTATCAATCGGCAAATCATTTACCACATACATAGGCTGATTGTTTCCGTTTAAAGACCCGTTTCCACGAATTACAACTCTGCTCGATCCATTTGGTCCCGTTGCAGTACTGCTTACGTTTACACCGGCAATTTTTCCCACTAATGCATTGGCTATATTAGTTTCTTTGGCTTTTGTAAACTCAGTTCCTTTAAGTTCTGTTACAGCATATGCGACTGATTTACTGCTTTTTTTAACTCCAAGTGCCGTTACTAAAACTTGTTCCAGAACATTTTCTGCAGGTTTTAATCGGATTACTAAACTTGTCGTTTTAATTAAGGCAAATGATAAAGTTTCATAACCCATATAGGTTACAATAACATGCGCTTCGTTTTCAGGAACGGTTAATTTGAATTTTCCATTTTCGTCAGATATTGTTGCAATTTTATTATTGCTTTCTGCATAAATAGTAGCTCCCGCAATTGGCAGACCGTCATCCTGGCCTAAAATCTGACCTGAGATTTCAACCTGATTGCTTTGTTGTTCAAAAAGATGCTTTTTTATTGCAATCTCTTTGGCGTTTGCGGAGAAGATGATTCCTCCGATAAACACTAATGAAATTAGCCTTGTTTTCATAATTTTTTTTGGTTAGTTGTTTTTTTGGTTTTGCATTGAAGTTCAAATATATATAAATATTTTTCACACTTGCATTTTTTTTGCATAAAATGCATTTTTTTTGCAATATTTTTCATCTGCCTATTTTTAATTTCGAAAAGAAGTCTGATTTCTAAAGGTCTTTTGAGAAAATTTTGCAGAATATGCTTTTTCTGCAAAAAATAATTTTTATATTAAAATTCGTATTTTTGAAATATGAAAATCGCACTTATACAATCAGATCTTTATTGGGAAGATGTTTCTAAAAACAGAAATGCTTTCGAATCGAAAATAAATCAAATTGATTCAGAAGTTAATTTGATTGTTTTGCCCGAAATGTTTTCTACCGGATTCACCATGAATGCTTTGGCTGTAGCCGAAACTATGCAGGGAGAAACTATTTTGTGGATGCAGGCAATGGCAAAACAGAAAAATTGCGCGATTACAGGAAGTTTGGTAATCACCGAAAATGAACAGTTTTATAACAGAATGTTTTTTGTTTTCCCTTCCGGAGAAATTCAATATTACAATAAAAGACATTTGTTTACGCTCGCCGGCGAAGACAAAACCTATACTGCCGGAACCGAAAAAGTAATTGTCGATTATTTGGGCTGGAAAATTTGCCTGCAGGTTTGTTACGACTTAAGATTTCCTGCCTTTGCAAGAAATATCGAAAACTACGATTTACTTATATATGTAGCGAGTTGGCCAAAAATCCGAACCAATGCCTGGGATATTTTGCTGCAGGCGCGCGCTGTTGAAAACCTGAGTTATGTTATTGGCGTAAACAGAGTAGGAGTGGATGCCAATAATTATGAATATATTGGACATTCGCAAGTAGTTGATTTTTTAGGAAATTATCTTCTCGAACCACAAGAAACAGAAGACGTTTTTGTGGTCAATTTGGATAAAAATATAATGTTGGAAACTAGAAAAAAACTAGATTTTTTAAGCGATAAAGATATTTTCGAAATTAAAATTTAAACTATTCTATAATTTTAATTTCTTGTTTAGGATTCCTAGTCCGAATTGCAATTTTTTTATAATCCCATTCCTTTCCTTTTTTGTTGGCGGAAATATCAAGTTTGCCATTTCCCTTTGTGCCTTTTATTCTAACAGATAGTTGAACAGAATTGTTGTTATTTGAATAAATAATGTTTCCTTCTAAAATTGCCAATTGGTCAATGTTTTTAATATAACCAATAGTGTTTTGACTTTTTACATTTTTATTTGCTTTTTCAATAGCTTTTTCAAATAATGAATCTTCATTATACGCATGAGAAATAGTTGTAATTTCTCCAACTGAAATAGAGCGTAATAAAAGAGTAAATAGCAATACCAAAAGTATTATTACTGGTAATAACCATTTGTAATTTCTTTTAAAAAAATTATTACGTAAAATCAATTCATTATCCATCTTTACCAATTAAAATTTAGAATGCTTTTTTCTTTTTCTGTTCTTCTTTTTTCTTCTTGTCAGTTTCTTTTTTATCGACTTCAGGATTATACGGAACACTTAAATCAATAGTTTCATCGACGTCCCAATTGGCTCGAACATCGATTTCTTTTTGATAATAAAATACTTCTTCGGCATAGGTTTTATTTAAGAAATTACCTGAATCGTATATTTTGTTTTTATTATCGTCATACGTTATTCGCAGCGTAAATGATTCGGGCTGCAATAAGTCAAATTGAATTTTTGTATTGCCTTCAGAATAGTCGCTTGCTAATACAACATCTCCTTTTTTATTGGTTATTTCAACAATGATCGGGAATCGTTTTACATTTTTCAAATTCAAAACCAAATTTCCATTATCAGCATATTCCTTGGTTGTTAATTTATATGATAAAGTGTCGTTTACGTTATCGTAAAAATCAGTCAGAGCACCCGGGAGAAAAGTAAATTTGTATTTTTCTAAAGGCTCTTTCTTAAAATCAACATATAATTTTTGCTCCAGTTCATTGTATTCTGTTGTGAAATCTACAGCAACCGAATCTTTATTAATTAATTTAATCTTCGACTTATCAAATTTTACTAATGGCGTTGCGGTTTCTAAAGTAAATCTGTCTCTAAAATTAATGGCTCCGTTTTGTACCGCTGTTATATTTAAAGTGTCTTTCTTTTGATCCTTAATTTTAAAAGTAAATTTTTTATTGTAATTCTCTTTTGTTATTTCCAGCTGTAACGAATCTGCTTTTAAAGGTTTATACCAAACCTGTAAAGAATCTTTTTTAGGAAATTGTGTTACAATAGTTTCCAGTATTTCATCATTGTTTTTAAGAACAATTTTTGGTTGGGAAAGTTTGAAATTCTGTTTTCCTTCATACGGTAAAAACAGCCTGTTTCCAGAAGCTTGTATTGGTTTTAAAGCTTTTAGGGGCAATGTTTCTTTAAATAATTCTAATTCAAAGAGTGTGTCATTTGGTACGGTAATAAAATGTTTTATGAACCCAATTTTATCATCTTTAGGATTAAATTTATTGTTGCTGCCTTTGTCTTTCATGGCTACCAAAAGATATTTTCCTGCTTTTAAATTTTCAAGTTTAAAGGTTCGCAAACTGTCTAAAGTATTTGTAATATATCTGGGAAAATCTTTATAAACTACAGAGTCTTTGTATTTGTCATTTACTTCATATAACATTACCGAAACAAAATTATCGACATTTTTTTCATAAGCATCTTTAACAATACCGCCAATAGAAAGCGAATCGATATAAGGTCCGGTCGAAAAAATGTATTTAAATTGGTTCATCGCATTACCTTCATTATTGTCTGTAATACTTTGCCCGAAATTAAAACTGTATGTCGTATTAGGTTCTAAAGTGTCTTTGATTTTTATCGTTAAAACTTTGCTCACATTTGTTGGCGTAATAAGAGGCTCATGTTTCATTGGTGGCGAAATAACAAGCTGTTTGTTAAGGTTTTTAAGCTTAACATATTCATCAAAATTTAAGACGATTTGATCTCCTTTAAAATTAGTATTGAAGTTTTTAGGCGAACTTGAGCTTAACACAGGCGCCAAAGTGTCTTTTAATCCGCCGGTAATGCTGCCTCTTTTGGCACAGCTCATCATTAACAATACGAATAGAAATGAAATATATTTGAAGTTGTTTTTCAACATAACTGTTTTAAATTTGATTGCACAAAATAACGATTATATTTGCTTTAATCGAAATTTTTTATCTATTTATTGGGAATTCCACCTTTCAGTTTTTCTTGTTTTTTTGAAGTTCGATTCAGAAACCGGATTATAATTTCTTACTTTTGAATCTGCATTTAATTTAATTGGTTTGAAAAATAATATTTTAATTGGTTTTGTATTTTTACTGCTTGTTTCCTGTAGCAAAACAAAAGAACCAATTGTATCTTTTTATTATTGGAAAACTATCTTCAAATTGTCTGAAACCGAGAAAGAGGTTTTGAGAGAAAACAACGTCAAGAAGCTTTATATTCGCTATTTTGATATTGGCTTACATCCCGAATCTAAAGAGCCAATTCCTATAAGTCCGATACATTTTCAGGAAAGCAGGAATGACTTTGAGGTTGTTCCGGTTGTTTTTATCAAAAACAAAGTCATTCTGCAAACCAATCTTGATATTGAAGATTTGGCTCAAAAAACTTTTCGATTAATCGAAGAAATAAATGCAAAAAACAAAATTGCGTCTAACGAAATTCAAATTGATTGCGACTGGACGCTTGAAAGTAAAGGGAATTATTTGGAATTTATTGAGCGATTTAAAAAGCTTTCGAACAAAAAACTCTCCGCAACAATACGATTGCATCAGGTTAAATATTTCAAAAAGACAAAAATTCCAAATGTAGATTCCGGAGTTTTGATGTATTATAATATGGGTTCAATCGCACCCGATGTGGAAAATTCTATTTACAGTTCTAAAATTGCCGAAAGGTATCTAAAAAGTTTAAAGAAATATCCGTTACATCTTGATTTTGCTTTGCCCATTTATTCTTGGGGAGTTCATATTCGCGATGGAAAAGTGATCGGTTTGCGTTCCAAATTAAATGTGAGCGAACTTAAAAAAGATAAAAACTTTGAGCAAATTGACGCGATATTCTTTAAAGTAAAAAAATCAAATTATAAAAATGGTATTTTTTACGAAGAAAACGATAAACTCAAAATAGAAGCCATTTCTGCAGAAGATTTAAAAGAAATGGCACAAGAGTTGGATGAAAATTTAGCTCAGAGACCAAACGAAATTATTTTTTACGATTTAGACGAATTCAATATAAAAACCTATGAAAAGAATATTTTTAAACAAGTTGTTTCTTATTTCTAGTGCTTCTTTCCTTTTTGTTTACGGAATAATTTTTGCCTGCGCAGGTGGAGACGACTGGGATTTTTTTAGTTACAACTCCAATTTTACGCCCGAAACTTTTACGGATAAATCCTATACGCCGCTTTTTTTATCGGGAGATATTTTTTACGGAATTGGTTTTGATACACAGCATAATTCGAGATTTAATGAAGATATAAAATCAGATTGGGAAAATTATTTAAAGGGAAAAGTTGATGCTGCGACCGTAAATTATTTTTTGATTGGAGAAGAAACGACCATGTATTCGGAAAAAAAAATTGCTCAAAATAAAACAGATGTTATGCAGCTTCATGTTTTTTTGAAAACTAAAAAAGACAATCCGACTTCTTTAAAATGGGGAAAGAAAATCAATTTAAAAGATGATAAAATTAAAAGCTTTATCGAATTTTTGTATTTGGCACAAAAAATAGAAACCGTTTCTATAGGAGAAGATTATTGGAGTTATGATCCGGTTGTGGCTAAAACTTTCAATGATTTTAAAATGATTCAGTCTATTGAAAATGTTTACAATACTAGTAAAGATATGTTTTTGCAAAATAGATATTGGTTTCTTGCGATGAAAGCCTATTTCTATAGCAGCAACAAACAAAAAGCGATTGATTTTTTTAATAAAACAGAAAAATCGGTTCCTAAAAATATATTGTATTATCGTGCGCTTTCCTACGTTGCGGGAATAAAACACAAACAGAAAAAATATTCAGAATCTAATTGTTTATATGCACAAGTATTTGATAAATGTCCGGAATTGAGAATTGTTACGGCTTATAGTTTTCACCCACAAAACGATGCCGATTGGAACAAATCGTTGTTTTTGGCTAAAAATAATAGCGAAAAAGCGGCACTTTGGGCAATTCATGGATTTTATAAAGAGGAGAAGAAAGCGATAGCTAAAATTTATGAACTTGATCAAAAAAGTGAGCATTTGAATTATTTGTTAACCCGACTGGTAAACGGACAGGAGCAAAGCATTAATAATTCGTTTGAAGAAAGTGCCAAAGATAATCTTCCGGCAAAAAAGCAAACCGTTGCCGAAAACAAAGAGCTGAATAAAAGTAAAATTGATAAGGCAGCATTTGATTTAGTGTCTAAAATTGCTGCGGCAGGAAATACAAATAAACCTTATTTATGGGATATTTCGTTAGGATATTTACAAACGTTAAAAGGCGATTATACAACGGCAGAAAGTAACTTTGACAAAGCTGAAAAAACAATGCCTAAAACGGAGTTGGCAAAACTTCAGTTAAGATTGCTTCGTTTTGTAAACAATATGAGCAAGATTGATAAACTTACAGATAAAAACGAAAAGACAATTTTAACCGATTTGAATTGGCTTTATCAGGAGCTGCCAAAAACATATAAAGGGCAGGAGTTTCGTTATCAAAATGCTGCGCAATGGAGTAAAAATTATTTAGCATCGCTTTACAGAGGAAAATCGAATCCGGTTATGGCAGAATTATTTGGTGATACTCCGGATAATTATTGGGGTCGCGGAAATTCTTTTTATGACAATGAAAAGAATTTACTGGATATGAAAGCATTTTTGGCTAAAACAGATAAAACCGAAATCGAAAAAATTGCAGCAGGAATTTATAGTTTTAAACTGAAGGATATTAATAATTTTCAAGCGGTTCAGGCAACATTCAAAAATAAAATTTCGGAAGCAATTGGTTTTATTCAGCAAACGGATTCAGTTCAATATTATCAGTTTTTAGGAAATCCGTTTAACGGAAACATAAAAGATTGTCACGATTGCGATCATGCGGCTTATCAAAAAAAGAAATATTCTCAATTGGATTTTCTAACTACCATAAAAGAAATGCAGGATAAACTGGCTCAAAAAGAAGATGTTTATACAAACAGTTTATTGTTAGGAAATGCTTTTTATAATATCACACATTTTGGAAATGGAAGAACTTTCTATGAAATAAGCATTGTTGGTTATGGTTCAAGTCCGTATTCGTTTAGAGATTCTATGAAAAAAATGATTACAAATTGTGATGTGCCGAAAATGTATTATCAAAAAGCATTGGAGGCGGCAACGACAAAAGAACAAAAAGCAAAATGTATTTACATGCTGGCAAAATGCGAACGCAATGAATATTACAACACTAAGTACAATAATGTAACCAATTGGTGGAGTATTGAAGATGACAAAGTTAATTTTATTGCCTGGAATGGTTTTAAAACGTTGCAAAAAAGCTATTCTGACACTAAATATTATCAGGATGTGATTTCGGAATGCGGTTATTTTAATACTTATATTAATCAATAATAAAAGCAAATGGTAAATAAAATTGAGCATATAGGAATTGCAGTCAAAAATATTGAGGAGTCAAATATCTTGTTTGAAAAATTATTGGGAGTTCCTTCTTATAAATCAGAAGAAGTGCTAAGTGAAGGCGTTTTGACTTCTTTTTTTCAAACGGGAACCAATAAAATTGAGCTTTTAATGGCAACAAATCCAGAAAGTCCGATTGCGAAGTTTTTAGAAAAAAAAGGAGAAGGAATTCATCACATTGCTTTTGATGTTGATGATATTGCTGCAGAAATAGAACGTTTAAAAAGCGAAGGTTTTGTATTGATTAATGAAGTTCCGAAGAAAGGTGCAGATAATAAATGGGTTGTTTTTTTGCATCCGAAGAATACAAATGGCGTTTTGGTAGAGCTTTGTCAGGAAATTAAATAAAAAAACTCACTTTTGGTTTTTAAATAAGATATTGAGAATCAATTGTGTTTTTAAGATGAGTGGATGTGATTTTAAATTAAATGCAAATCAAGCCTTAAAATATTTGGAGTGAACGAAAAATAGTAGTAATATTGCATCCTCAAACCGGTCCTATAGCTCAGCTGGTTAGAGCACCTGACTCATAATCAGGTGGTCCCTGGTTCGAGCCCAGGTGGGACCACTAATAAAATCAAGCCTTTACAGCAATGTAGAGGCTTTTTTTGTGGAATAAGTTCAGACTGATCTAATTAAAATTTAGGGAATTATTATACAAAATGCGTTTAAAAACTCGTAACTCTGAATTAGATTTTAAAAAAAACTGTCAATGAAGTTTAAAGTTTATTTTATGGAATAAAGCATATTTATAAATTTTGAACCTGAACGAATAAATTATTGTCTTATTATATTTATAAATAAGTTATCGTAAAACCAAAAGCAAAAAATATTCGTAAATGTAAAAACAGCAATATGATATGTTATAATGCATGATTTGTTGAAATTTGAAAAAAGAGCACAAAAAATCACAAAGTTTTTTTGTTTAAAAACCTTGGATTTAAGACAAAATCTTCTACATTTGCCGCTGTAATAAAGCGTAAAAGATTGTTTTTGTGCGAATTATAATAAATAAAGTTAAATTTAATAATATATACTATTGTTTTTCAATACGTTAAGATTTATGAAAATAACAAAGACTATTTTATTAGCATTTTTAATAGCCTTGATAAATGTATCAAGTGTTCTGGCATATGGAACTCCGCCTGCGCCAACTAGTAGCAATAGATCTACGGCAGTTCCACACCCACCAGATACGCCTATTAATGAAAGTTTAGTACTTCTGTTAATATGTGGTTTATCTTTTGGAATACATACGATATACAGATATAATTTAAATAAAAAAGCTTCAATATAAATTGAAGCTTTTTTATTTTATGATACATTTGAGGTTTTATTTGTTTATCGCGTAAAGTCTCGAAATATATTTTCCTACTACATCGAATTCCAGATTTATTTTAGTTCCAACTTTAAAGTTTTTGAAATTTGTATTTTCAAAAGTATAAGGTATAATCGAAACACTAAATTCATTGGTTTTAGAATTTACAACTGTTAAACTAACTCCGTTTACAGTGATCGAACCTTTTTCTATCGTAATGTTATTGAGGTTTTTATCGTATTCAAAAGTATAATTCCAACTTCCGTGTGCTTCTTCAATTTTAACGCATGTTCCTGCTTGGTCAACGTGGCCCTGAACAATATGTCCGTCAAGGCGATCGCCCAGTTTCATTCCTCTTTCAAGATTTATAATATCGTTTACCTGCCATTCTCCAATATTTGTTTTTAGAATCGTTTCCTCTATAGCGGTTACGGTATAAAAAGAGTCTTTTATGGCAACGACCGTAAGGCAAATTCCGTTGTGCGAAACGCTTTGGTCAATTTTCAATTCATGTGTAATGGAGGAGTCGACTGTTATGTGAAGATTGTTTTGGTCTTTTTGTATTTCGTGAATCCTTCCTAGGGTTTCTATAATTCCTGTAAACATTGTTATTTTATTTTACTAAATTTGCACATCAAAATTAGTAATAAATAATCTGAGCTCATGAATAAAAAAGCAGAAAATATAATTGTTGGAATTTCAATAGGAGATTTAAACGGTATTGGAAGCGAAGTTATATTGAAAACATTCGAAGATTCTCGTATGTTAGAACTGTGTACGCCGGTTATTTTTGCAAATGCCAAAATTCTTTCTTTCGTTAAAAAAAGTTTTACTTCAACAGTTCAGTTTCACGGTGTAGATAAATTAGATCAGGTCTTACCGGGAAAAGTAAATGTGTATAATTTATGGAAAGAAGGAGTTGATATTAATTTAGGAGCAAATGATGAGAAAATAGGAACCTACGCCATAAAGTCATTTGTTGCTGCTACAAAAGCGTTAAAAGAAGATTTAATTGATGTTTTAGTCACAGCTCCCATCAACAAATACAATATTCAGTCGGAAGAATTTAAATTTCCCGGGCATACCGATTATTTAAATCAGGAATTAGAAGGGAATGCCTTGATGATGATGGTTCAGGATAATCTTAGAGTCGGGTTGTTGACAGATCATGTTCCTTTAAGTGAAGTTTCTTCGCATTTAACAGAAGAACTAATTACAAGAAAAATCGAAACAGTAAGAAAATCACTGATTCAGGATTTTAGTATTGTAAAGCCAAAAATTGCTGTTTTAGGATTAAATCCGCATGCTGGTGATGGAGGAGTAATTGGAAAAGAAGATGATTTGGTTTTAAAGCCAACCTTAAAGAAAATATTTGATTCGGGAACAATGGTTTTCGGTCCATTTCCTGCGGATGGTTTTTTTGGTAGCGGTCAGTATGAAAAATATGATGCTATTGTGGCAACCTATCACGATCAGGGATTGATTCCATTTAAGACATTATCATTTGGAAAAGGAGTTAATTATACTGCGGGATTAAATAAAGTAAGAACCTCGCCAGATCATGGTACAGCCTATGATATTGCAGGAAAAGATATGGCAGATTACAATTCGTTTAAAGAAGCGGTTTATCTCGCGATTGATATTTTTCGCTCGCGTAATCAGTATGAGGAGATTAGCCAAAAACCTCTTAAAATAAAAGAAAAACAGTTATAAACAAAAAAAGGTGAATAAGATTATTAGTTTTACAATAATTTTATATCTTTGCACCCCAATTCGGATATCTAGTTTAGATATGAAGAGGACAAATTGATGTTGAAATGAGCAAAACAAAAGAATTTTTAATTCCATTTATTGGATTAAAGCTGGGAAAACACCATTTTGAGTATCAAATAAGTAATGCGTTCTTTGAGAACTTTGATTACGACGAATTTCAAAGTTCGGATATCAAAGTGAGTTTAGTTTTAGATAAGAAAAGCAACATGTTAGAGTTGGAATTCAAGCATAAAGGAACTGTAAATGTGCCTTGTGATCTAACAGGCGAAGATTTTGATCTTCCTATAAAAGGAAAAATGAAATTGATTGTTCGTTTTGGAGATGAATTCAATAATGATAACGAAGAGCTGTTAATTCTGCCGCATGGTGAGCATGAAATAGATGTTGAACAATACATTTATGAAATGATTGCGCTTTCGGTACCGCTAAAACGAGTTCATCCAGGAGTTAAAGACGGTACTTTACAAAGTGAAGCTTTAACCAAACTGAATGAATTAAAAGTAAAAGAACAAAAAGAAGAGAGTAAACAAGAAGAAGATATTGACCCGCGTTGGGACAAACTAAAGAAACTATTAACGGATAAATAATATAGTAAAATGGCACATCCTAAGAGAAAAATCTCGAAAACAAGAAGAGATAAGAGAAGAACACATTATAAAGCTACTGTAGCTCAAATCGCTACATGTCCTATTACTGGAGAAGCACATTTATACCACAGAGCTTACTGGCATGAAGGTAAAATGTATTACAGAGGGCAAGTTGTTATCGATAAATCTGAAGCGGTTGCTTAATACGTTTTTGTAAATTATACTAGAACTCTCACATAGTGAGAGTTTTTTTTGTTGGTTATAATTTTCGGTTTTTAAGAAAATAGATACAAATTCGCTTCGTTTTTTTTTGTACTTTTCAAGTCTTTTAAAAATTTTTCAAATAATAATATTTGGAAGGAAATAATAGAATATAATGAATACAATCACAGCCGCAATTACCGCTGTTGGAGGCTATGTTCCAGACTTCGTTCTTTCGAACAAAGTGTTAGAAACAATGGTAGATACCAATGACGAATGGATTACCACTCGTACCGGAATTAAAGAAAGAAGAATTCTTAAAGATGCTGATAAAGGAACATCGTTTCTTGCTATAAAAGCAGCACAAGATTTAATCACGAAAGCTAATATCGATCCCCTAGAGATAGATATGGTAATCATGGCAACAGCTACTGCAGATATGCCGGTAGCCTCCACAGGAGTTTATGTTGCGACACAAATTGGAGCTACAAATGCATTTGCATATGATTTGCAGGCAGCATGCTCAAGTTTCTTATACGGAATGTCAACTGCTGCAGCTTATGTGCAGTCAGGTCGATACAAAAAAGTACTATTAATTGGTGCCGATAAAATGTCATCAATTGTAGATTATACAGACAGATCAACTTGTATTATTTTTGGAGATGGAGCAGGAGCTGTTTTATTCGAACCAAATTATGAAGGCTTAGGCTTGCAAGATGAATACCTACGAAGCGATGGGCAAGGACGCGACTATCTTAAAATCCCTGCCGGTGGTTCTTTAATACCTACTACAGAAGAAACCGTACAAAACAGACAGCACAATATTATTCAGGACGGAAAAACCGTTTTTAAATTTGCTGTTACCAATATGGCTGATGCAAGCGAATTGATCGTAAAAAGAAACAATTTGACTAATGAAGATGTAAATTGGTTAGTGCCTCATCAGGCAAATAAACGTATTATTGATGCAACTGCAGGCAGAATGAATCTTGATGATTCTAAAGTGTTAATGAATATCGAAAGATATGGTAATACAACTTCAGCTACTTTGCCATTAGTACTACACGACTTTGAACACTTATTGAAAAAAGGAGATAATATTATTTTTGCCGCTTTTGGTGGAGGATTCACTTGGGGATCTATCTATTTGAAATGGGCTTACGATAAAAAATAAATTAAAACTAAAAACGAATCATTATGGATTTAAAAGAAATTCAAAACCTAATCAAATTTGTAGCAAATTCGGGAGTTGCAGAAGTAAAGTTGGAAATGGATGATGTAAAAATCACTATTAGAACAACTTTAGAAGGAAATGTTACTGAAACTACTTATGTACAACAATTGCCTGCTCAAGCGCAATTACCACAAGCAGTTGCTCCTCAACAAGCACCAGCTGTTGTAAATGTAACTAGCGAGGTATCTGCTCCGGCTGAAGATTCGAAATATATTACTATAAAATCACCAATCATTGGTACTTTTTATAGAAAACCATCTCCGGACAAACCTGTTTTTACTGAAGTAGGAAGCACTATTGCAAAAGGTGATGTTCTTTGTGTAATTGAAGCAATGAAATTATTCAACGAAATCGAATCAGAAGTTTCAGGTAAAATTGTAAAAATTCTAGTAGATGATATGTCTCCAGTAGAATTTGACCAACCTTTATTCTTAGTTGATCCATCATAAATAAATTTAGATTTTAGATTTTAGATTTTAGAATGAGGAGCAATTTGTTAATCATCTAAAATTATCTAATGATCAAATTGTCTAATTATCTAATTAAATAAAGATGTTTAAAAAAATATTAATTGCGAATAGAGGAGAAATTGCACTTCGTGTAATTCGTACATGTAAAGAAATGGGAATCAAAACTGTAGCAGTTTACTCTACAGCCGATGCAGAAAGTCTACATGTTAAGTTTGCTGACGAAGCGGTTTGTATTGGTCCTCCTCCAAGTAACTTATCGTATTTGAAAATGTCAAATATCATTGCCGCTGCAGAAATTACAAACGCAGATGCAATACATCCAGGATATGGATTTCTTTCTGAGAATGCTAAATTCTCAAAAATTTGTCAGGAACACGGAATCAAATTTATTGGTGCCGCTCCTGAAATGATTGACAGAATGGGAGATAAAGCTTCTGCAAAAGCAACAATGAAAGCTGCAGGAGTTCCATGTGTACCAGGTTCTGAAGGATTGTTAGAATCTTTTGAACAAACACAAAAATTAGCTAAAGAATTTGGTTACCCGGTGATGCTTAAAGCAACTGCCGGTGGTGGTGGAAAAGGAATGCGTGCTGTCTGGAAAGAAGAAGAGCTATTAAAAGCTTGGGAAAGTGCACGTCAAGAAGCTGCTGCTGCATTTGGAAATGATGGTATGTACATGGAGAAACTTATTGAAGAACCACGCCATATCGAAATTCAGGTTGTTGGAGATTCATACGGAAAAGCATGTCACCTTTCTGAAAGAGACTGCTCAGTACAACGTCGTCACCAAAAACTAACAGAAGAAACTCCTTCGCCATTCATGACTGATGAATTACGTACCGCAATGGGTGAGGCTGCTGTAAAAGCTGCTGAGTTCATTAAATACGAAGGTGCAGGAACTGTAGAATTTTTGGTTGATAAACACAGAAACTTCTACTTCATGGAAATGAATACACGTATTCAGGTAGAACATCCAATCACAGAACAAGTTATTGATTATGATTTAATTCGTGAGCAAATTATGGTTGCTGCCGGAATTCCAATTTCAGGTAGAAACTACTTACCGGAATTGCATGCTATCGAATGTCGTATTAATGCTGAAGATCCTTATAATGATTTTCGTCCGTCACCAGGAAAAATTACTACACTTCATATGCCGGGAGGTCACGGAGTTCGTTTAGATACTCACGTTTATTCTGGTTACACTATTCCGCCAAACTACGATTCTATGATCGCTAAATTAATTACTACGGCACAATCTCGTGAAGAGGCTATCAGCAAAATGCGCAGGGCTTTGGATGAGTTTGTTATCGAAGGTGTTAAAACTACAATACCTTTTCATAGACAATTAATGGATGATCCAAGATATATTGCAGGAGATTACACAACTGCATTTATGGATACTTTTAAAATGAAACCCATAGAAGAATAATATAAAGGCTGTCAAAATTCTGACAGCCTTTTTTGTTTTTACTCCATATCATAAACCCGACAGGTTTTAAAACCTGTCGGGTTTCGCATGAATAGCTATAATAATATTCATATTTCTTGCTCTAAAATTATCGCATTTTAATCATAGCCGTGGTTTCAACCACGAGAGACGCGTTTGCAATAAAGTGGTGATAAGAGGTGATCATTATTGAGTCCCAACGGTTGAAACCGTTGGCTATGTTATAGGATTGTGTAAAGAGTTATTGATTTTGGTATTTTTCATAACTAACCTGAGGTTTTAAAAACCCGTCGGGTTTACTTTTTTATATGGTAAACACATTTTGTGTATACTTTTTACACACAATATCAGTCAATTACACACTTTTTCAATTTATTGATTTTTGGCACATTACCCTAAATCCCTTTAAAAACAGGCTTTTACAGAGATTAAGCGATTATCATCTTGTTGCGGCATAATTATTTCATTATCTAAAGCGTAAACAACTATTAACAAAATTAAATATATACACATTATGAAAAATTTATTTTTATCAGCCGCAATCGTTTTGGGAAGTTTAACATCATTCGCTTCGACTTCACCAATTTCAAATACAATCGTAAAAACAGTTTCTATTCAGGACGAATACACAGAAATTAAGGTAGAAGAAGTTCCTGCAGCAATTACAGAGGCTTTGAAAAAAGCTTATCCGGATGCAGTACTTTCAAAAGCATACAAAAATGCAAAATCAGAATATAAATTGGATGTTACAGTAGGTGACAAAGTAGGTTCTCTTTATGCTAATGCGGATGGATCTTGGATTAAAAAATAATTTTAATAGACTTTTATGTTTATTCAAATTAAGAATACTAAAATAAAATTACAAATATTAAAATATGACTATTATGAAAAATCTATTTTTATCAGCCGCAATCGTTTTGGGAGGTTTAACATCATTTGCTTCAACTTCTCCAATTTCAAATACAATCGTAAAAACAGTAACTATTCAGGATGATTATGCTGAGATTAAAGTAGTAGAAGTACCAGTTGCAGTTACGGATGCACTTAAAAAAGCATACCCTGATGCAGTACTTACAAAAGCATACAAAAATACAAAATCTGAATACAAATTAGAAGTTACCGTAGGAGACAAAGTAGGTTCTCTTTATGCTAATGCAGACGGAACTTGGATTAAAAAATAAAAATTATATCTGATTTACAACAGATTACTAAAAATTAACGTTATTACTTAAAATATATTATTATGAAAAATTTATTTTTATCAGCTGCAATCGTTTTGGGAGGTTTAACATCATTTGCTTCAACTTCTCCAATTTTAAATACAATCGTAAAAACAATTTCTATTCAGGATGATTACACTGAAATTAAACTTGAAGAAGTGCCAGCTCCTATAACAGAAGCTCTTAAAAAAGCTTATCCGGATGCAGTACTTTCAAAAGCATATAAAAACACAAAGTCTGAGTACAAATTAGATGTTACTGTTGGAGACAAAGTAGGTTCTCTGTATGCTAATGCAGACGGATCATGGATTAAAAAATAAGTCGACTAACCAACGACTTAGGTTATAAATTACACTAAAAAACTATTATTATGAAAAAGTTAATATTATCAGCGGCAATTGTTCTGGGAACATTGTCAATGCAAGCAGGAAATACTGTCGTTTTAAATTCAAATATTAAAACAGTAAATCCTCAGGACGAATACAAAGAAATAGACGCTGTTCCGGCAGCAGTTAAAACATCTTTAGATAATGCTTATCCAGGCGTAAAGCTTGAAAAAGCATATGTAAACGCAAAAAAAGAGTATAAAATCGAAATTAGCGTTAGAGATGTTAAGTCTATTGTTTATACAGACGAAAAAGGAACAATCCTTAAAAAATAATATAAAATTAACATCAACCCTTAAAAAAAATCACACTATGAAAAAGTTACTATTATCCACAGCAATCGTTTTAGGAAGTTTAACTGTAAATGCAGCTACTGTTCCTTTAATAACAAATTCAATGAATCAATCAGTAACTATTCAGGATGAATTTACTGAAGTTAGTGCTGATGCTGTGCCTGCCGCAGTAAAATCTACGGTTGAAAAATCTTTTCCGGGAACAAAACTTGAAAAAGCGTATGTAAACGAAAAGAAAGAATATAAACTTGAAATCTCAAAAGGAGATCAAAAGTATACTGTATTTGCAGATGCTGAAGGAAACATCATTAAAAAATAATTATCATGAAAAAGATTGTCCTTTCAGTAGCGATCGTCCTAGCAAGTTTATCTATTTACGCAACCACAACTTTACAATCTGAAATAGTGAAAAGTGAAGTTGCTATACAAGCCGAATATACAGAAATCAGCGCCGATGCGGTTCCTACGGCTGTTAAAACAGCCTTAGAAACTGCTTATCCGGGAGCGAAAGTTGTAAAAGCATATGTAAACGATAAAAAGGAATACAAACTAGAAATATCGGTAAAAGACCAGAAGGCTACTGTTTTTTCAGATGTCAATGGTAACTGGTTAAAAATATAATTAGGTGAATTAGATTTATGTTTTTGGTGAAAAAGAGATTGTTGGGAAACAATCTCTTTTTTTTTGCAAAATTTTATGAAAATACAACTTTAATAGTATTATTTTAGCAGAAAAGTCCCTAAAAACAGATGCCAAAGATATTATTAATAGAAGATGACATTTCATTTTGCAAGTTATTAGAACGATTTCTATTAAAAAAAGCATATGATGTAACTATTGCATTCTCAGCAGAAGAAGCAAGATTAGCGATCAAAAAAGAATCTTTTGATTTAATTTTGACAGATCTTCGTTTGCCTGATTCTGACGGTATCGGACTTATGAAAGAAATTAAGGATTCGTACCTCGATATTCCTGTAATTTTAATGACTGGATATTCAGATGTTAATACAGCAGTAAAAGCTATTAAAAATGGTGCTGCCGATTATATCTCAAAACCTTTTAATCCTGATGAGGTTTTATTAGTAATTACAAATGCGCTACAAAGCGAAACCACAACAGAAGAAACTCCTTCAAAAGAAAAAAAAGCATCAAGAAAACAAACAACTTCTTCTGAAAATGAATTTGTAAAAGGAATTTCTGTTGCTTCAAAAAAATTGCTCGATCACATCCAATTGGTAAGCCCAACGGATATGTCTGTTTTAATTATCGGCGAAAGCGGAACAGGAAAAGAAATCATTGCCAAAAGCATCCATCAGCAAAGCAATAGAAAAAATAATAATTTTATAGCAGTCGATTGTGGCGCAATTCCAAAGGAATTAGCTGCAAGTGAATTCTTCGGGCATTTAAAAGGATCTTTCACCGGAGCTATTAGCGATAAAATGGGCTATTTTGAGGCCGCTAACGGAGGAACTCTTTTTTTAGATGAAATAGGGAATCTGTCTTACGAAAATCAAATACAGCTTTTAAGAGCGCTTCAGGAACGTAAAATCAAACCTGTTGGAAGCAATAAAGAAATTAATGTTGATATTCGAATCATTACTGCAACAAATGAAGATTTGCGCGAAGCAGTTAAAAACGGAGATTTCCGTGAAGATTTATACCATAGAATAAACGAATTTTCAATTCAGTCGCCATCATTAACAGACAGAGGAGAAGATTTAATGGTTTTTGCCGATTATTTTTTAGAGAAAGCCAATCAACAACTGAACAAGGAAATTATTGGATTTTCGCCGGAAGTGATCGATATTTTTCAAAAATACAGCTGGCCTGGAAATTTACGTGAATTACAAAACTGTGTAAAACGTGCCACATTATTATCTCGTGGTGATTTTATAGAAAGTGATGTTTTGCCTGCGGAGTTTTTTCAAATCCAGAAACAAAGTTCAAATACGGGTAATTTTTCATTATCTGAAAATGAAAAAGAAGCCATTATTTATGCCTTATCAAAAGCGCAAAACAACAAATCTGAAGCAGCAAAATTGCTTAAAATTACCAGAAAAACACTTTACAATAAATTGAAGCAATACAACATCGATTAAACAATTTCTTGTTTTAAAGATGTGAAAAGAGTTTCGGTCTTAGTTTTTAAACTTTCGAAAATATTTTCTAAACCTTCACTTTCTAAATCTTTTCTTTCCAGGTTTTTAAGAATATTTCCAATTTCATTTGCCTGAATTTGCCTGAACATTGGCGCAATCCTGTGAGCAATTGTATTTATTTCTGTTATATTTTGGTTCGCTATCGCTTTTTCTAGAAATACCATATTTTCATCGGTACTTTCAACAAATGATACAATGACATCTTTTAGTGCTTCTTCATCATTTCCTAAAAATTCTTTTAAAGTTTCTAATGAATAGAATTGAGTCGAATTTAGCTCAGCTTCATTAACTTCAGTAGTTGGAATCTCTTTGTTTTCTAAAATATGCTGAATCGTCTGTAGCAATACTTTTGGCGAATAAGGTTTTTTAATTACAGTTGTAAACCCTGCCCCGATATAAACGGATAAATCCAAATCGGTTCGCCCTGTAAGTGCAATTATCGGCTGTTTTTTATAGGTTGAAAAATTATAGTTTCTCAATTTTTTGATAAACGTAAAGCCATCCATTTCCGGCATTTGAATATCAGTAATAATAAAATCAAAATTCGTGTTTGAAACAGTCTCTAATGCTTTTGTTGCTCTGTCAAACGATAGGACCTTGTGTTTTTCCTGTTTTAAAACACCGCTCGTTAAATTCAGTAAATTAATATCGTCGTCGATAACAATAAAAGTGAATTTTTTATTGTTGGGAAAGGTAGGTTTTTTAATTTCCGGAATTGCATTCTCACTGGTGTCAAACAACAATGGCAATTTAATTTCAAAAGTACTTCCTTTTCCAAAAGTGCTTTCAAGATTTAAAGTTCCACCCAGAATTGATATTATTTTTTGGCAAATTGCGAGACCCAGACCGGTTCCGCCGTATTTTTTTTCGATGTTTTCATTCGCCTGAGCAAATTCTTCAAAAACAAGTTTCTGATTTCTTTTTTCAATTCCTATTCCTGAATCTTCAATTGTTATAATGAAAAATGGTTCTTCAATATTAGTAAAAGCATTTATTTTTATAAACCCCTCCTCTGTAAATTTATAAGCATTCCCAATAATGTTAGTCAGAATTTGTTTTAAACGAAATGGATCTCCCACTACTTTTGTGTTCAGTTTTTCATCAACATTAATAATCAGATCAATATGTTTTTTTTTATAAACCGTCTGGATATTTTTGGCAACATCTTCAATAATTTCAGGCAAATAAAACGGTACCTTTTCAATTGTGATTTTTCCGGCTTCAATTTGAGAGAAATCCAATAAGTCCTGAACCAATTGCGAAATATATTCAGATGAGTTTTTAATGTTTTTTACAAAATAAGATTGTTTCGAGTTTACATCAGAATTTCCTAAAAGTTCTGTGTAGCCAACAATCGTACTTAATGGCGTTTTTAAATCATGACTTACTGTCGAAATCAATTGTTCACGGCTTTTCAGCAAATTTTTGGTTTTAAAATTCGCAATCTCAAGCTGTTTTTTATACAATTGCGATTTTGAATAATCACTAACAATTAAAATAGAGAAAAACAGCGTCAAGATCAAACCAATTATAGCCGAAGCCGTTACTATTTCGTTCACTTTTTTAAGTGATTTTTCTTTTAGTGAATTGTTTTTAATAGAATTAATGATGATTTCCCTTTCGATAATTCGAAGCACTTTTCGAAGTTGTTCCGAAATTGCAATCTCATTCTTCAAGAGCTTGTTCTCTTCAAAATTCAGAGACTCTTTTTTCTTTTCTGCTTTTAGTTTTACATTGCTAAGCAGTTTTTTTGAATTGGCCAAAATAGAATCCGAAGCTTGCTTGCTCAATGTATTGGTGCTGTCATCAGGAATATTTTGATTAAGATAATCAACATATTTCTGCAATACATTTCGCTGATAATTGCCAAGGTCATTGGGGTTTTTGGTAAAATCCTGAAGTTCTAGTTTACGCAGTTTAAACTCCATTTTGGTAATCTCGTCAATTGCCGTATTTACCGAAACTTCATCTTCTGCTTTATTTTTTATCGTTTTTAATTGTCGGATGTTTTCTGTTTTTTCAGATAGCAAATAGTTTACACTATCCAATAAAACCTTTTGATATTCTGTGGTAACAATTTCTTTTAAAGTATCAATCCTGCATCGTAACGAATCTGTTTCTGTAAGATAACTTTTAAAATCACTTTCGGAATTGGTCTGAATTGTCTTTCTGGCCAGACTTTCGGTTTTGTAAACATTCGAAAAAAGTTTGCTGACCCTTAGGATTTTTGTTTTTTCGAAAGCAATCTTGCCTTCAAGTTTATTGTACACCACATTTTCTGAATACAAAAACCATCCAACAGTAACTACTAATCCCAATAAGGCAATATAACTGAAGAGGACTTTTATTGCAGTGTAACTTCTTTTGCTCTCCATAGGCTGTAATTGCTGGTATTTTTAAAATTGAAAGTATTGCAATTTATTTAAAATTTTCTGATTTTCAAGTATAAAATCATATCAATATGTTATATAATTGTAATATGAATTTACAAAAAAGCCACCTATTTTTGCCGATTAACAAAGTTGAATATGCAAAAATAGATGGCTAATTTTATTTATATAGTATATTAAAGCGTTTCGCTCAGCCATTTAAAAAACTCTCCCTGCCAGACCTGAGCATTTTGCGGTTGTAAAACCCAATGATTTTCTTCTGGAAAATAAACGAATCGGCTTTTAATTCCACGAAGCTGTGCAGCCTGAAAAGCTTCTTGTCCTTGCCCGATTGGTACACGGAAATCTTTTCCTCCCTGAAAAATTAAAATCGGTTTATTCCAGTTTTGCACCAAAGTTGCCGGATTAAAAGTAGTGTAAGCTTTTTGAGCTACAGCATTATCTTTTTCCCAATACGCACCTCCAAAATCCCAATTGTTAAAGAAAACTTCTTCTGTAGTTCCCAACATACTTACCGTATTGAAAACTCCATCGTGAGCAATAAAAGTTTTGAAACGGTTGTTATGAATTCCAGCTAAATAAAATACAGAATATCCTCCATAACTTGCACCAACGCAGCCTAAACGGCTTTTATCTACATAGTTTTCTTTGGCAACATCATCAATCGCAGAAAGGTAATCGTCCATAACTTGTCCGCCCCAGTCTTTACTAATTTTTTCGTTCCATTCAACACCGTGACCTGGCATTCCGCGACGGTTTGGGGCTACAACGATATAACCTTTTGCCGCCATTAAAGAGAAATTCCAACGGAAAGAATATGATTGTGTCAACGCACTTTGTGGTCCGCCCTGACAGAATAATAAAGTTGGATATTTTTTTGAAGCATCGAAATTTGGAGGTAAAATTACCCAAACCAACATTTTTTTGCCATCAGTTGTAGTAACATAACGTCTTTCAGTTTTGCCTAAAGCCAATGTTTTATACGTTTCGGTATTGACGTTTGAAAGTTGCTTCCAGCTGCTTTTCTTCAAATTATAAGAGAAAATTTCCGGAGCGTGATTCATATCGTTTCTTGTTACGATGATATCATCACCGGCAAAACCAACCAAATCATTTACGTCAAAATCACCATTTGTAATTTGACGAACCTGAATTGCAATTCTAGTTAAACCCGGAAAATTAACAACAAAAAGTTGTTTTGTACCATCAACCGGAGCAACAAAATATACGTTTTTTCCATCTTTGCTCCAGATAAAATTATCTACAGTTCCGTCCCAATTTGCCGTTAAGTTCGTTTTGATTCCTTTAAACTCAACAATAATATCATTTTTATCAGCTTCGTAACCGTCACGTTTCATTTGTAACCATGTTAGATTTCCTGTTGGAGAAAATTGCGGAGCCATATCATAACCTAAATTATCTTCGGTTCTGTTAGTTGTTTTTTGAGTTTCTAAATTGTACTCATAAATATTAGTATTGGTAGAAATAGCATATTCAGTTCCTGCTTTTTTCTTGCACACATACAAAATGCTTTTTCCATCAGGAGACCAGATATAATCTTCCTCTCCGCCAAAAGGTTTTTGCGGAGAATCAAATGTTTCACCTTTTAAAATATCAATTCCTGTTGCGCCTTCTTTATTTTCTTTATAAAAAACATGGTTAAATTTTCCTTCATTCCAAGTATCCCAATGACGATAATCTAAACCATTATAAATTTGAACGTCTGATTTTGTCAGGTTTGGATAATAATCTTTGCCTAAAACCTTATCAATTTTAACTTCTTCATTATACACTAAAAATTTTCCGTCAGGCGAAATATTTTTGTCTTTCAAAATCTCTTTAGTATCCTTAATTTCAGTTGCATTTCCGCCATTTACAGGAATCGTGTAAAATTTAGAATGCGATTTGTTTTCTTCAACAGAAGGAGTTGAAACCTTAAAAACAACATTTTTTTCATCTTTCGAAAGTCCAAGTGCAGATACTCTTCCTAACTTCCATAACAATTCCGGTGACATTACATTCTGTCCGATAGCATTTAAACTCATCATTATTAAGGTTGTAAATAATACTTTTTTCATAATAAAAATTCTAATTTTTGTGGCGCTAAAAGTACGGATTTTAAATCCCAAACTTTAAATTCCAAATTCAAATTTATTGTTAAACTTACTATTTAAAACAATAGATTTTTTTAGTTGAACCATTAAGAGATTAAGAAAAATTAAGCCTTGCTTCTTAATATAACTTAATATCTTAATGGTAAAAAGATATTGAATGTTTGATAAAAAAAATCAATGTTAATCATTCCAATCTGTGGCTAAAAAAAACTTTTTAAATGATCTTATATAACTTATATGGTGAAAAAAAAATCATTATTTTTATAAAAAATTGCCAAATGGATTTAAGTTACTGGGAACTGAAAAATTGGTTCACCAACGTTGATTATACAATTGTTGGAAGCGGAATTGTAGGATTGCATGCAGCATTACGCTTACGCGAAAGATTTCCGGCAGCTAAAATTCTGGTTTTAGAAAAAGGAGCATTACCACAAGGTGCGAGTACAAAAAATGCCGGTTTTGCCTGTTTTGGAAGTCTTTCTGAAATTTTGGAAGATTTAAACACGCACTCAGAAGAAGACGTTGTGCAATTGATAGAAAAACGCTGGCAAGGTTTGCAATTGCTTCGAAAAAGATTGGGAGATAATGCAATAGACTTTAAGCCTCATGGAGGATATGAGTTGTTTCTAAAAGAAGATGAAAGAGGATTTAACGAAACCGTAATGCGTTTGCCATTTATCAATGAAATTTTAAAACCAATTTTCAAAAGTGATGTTTTTGCCAAAGAAGTCGACCGATTTGGATTTGAAAACATTCATGAATATTTGATTTTTAATCCGTTTGAAGCCCAAATCGATACCGGAAATATGATGCAGGAATTGCTAAAACAAGCCGTTGCGGCAGATATTCTAATTTTGAATCAACAAACCGTAACAGGTTATGCCGATTTGGGAAATCAGGTTGAAATTGCTCTTGGGGATTTTAGTTTTAAATCTCAAAAAATACTTTTTGCCACAAATGGTTTTGCCAATGTTTTGACAAAAGGAGAAGTACAGCCCGCCAGAGCACAGGTTTTAATTACCGAACCTGTTAAAAATCTGGACATAAAAGGAACTTTTCATCTGGATCGCGGTTATTATTATTTCAGAAATATTGGCGACAGAATTTTACTTGGCGGAGGAAGAAACCTCGATTTTGAAGCAGAAAATACAACCGAATTTGGTCAGACCAAAATTGTACAAAATAAGTTGGAAGATTTACTTAAAAATGTAATTTTACCAAATCAGGATTTCCAAATTGCGCATCGTTGGAGCGGCATTATGGGAATCGGAAATAGTAAAAAACCTGTTGTTTCGCAACTGTCTGAAAACGTGTTTTGTGGAGTGCGTTTAGGCGGAATGGGTGTTGCAATAGGAAGTTTAATAGGAACAGAATTAGCAGATTTAATATAATGGGAGTTAAAAAAACACCACTAAAAAAAACACCAAGCGCAACTAAACCAAAACCTGCAGCTAAGAAAATAGGAACTCGTTCTTTTGGCGAAAAAGTAAAATGGTTTATTATTAAACTAATGTTATGGTTTTTCGGACTCTCGATTGGGTCTGTAATATTTTTTAAATACATACCCGTGCCTTTTACGCCATTAATGTTAATAAGGGCGATAGAAAATAAACTGGGTGGTAAAGAGGTTTATTTTGATCACGATTGGGAACCTATCGATAAAATTTCGATGAATTTGCAAAAAGCCGTAATCGCCAGTGAAGACGGAACTTTTTTGTCTCATAATGGTTTCGATTTCAAGGCACTTCAAAAAGCATATAAAAGCAACGAACGCGGACGCCGAATTCGTGGCGGAAGTACGATCTCGCAGCAAACGGCCAAAAATGTCTTTTTATGGCAGGGAAAAAGTTATTTCCGTAAAGGTTTAGAAGCTTATTTTACTGTTTTAATAGAAATTATCTGGGGCAAAGAACGCATTATGGAAGTGTACCTGAACAGTATCGAAATGGGCGATGGTGTTTACGGAGCTTATGCGGCAACAGAACATTGGTATCGTCGTGATGCTTCGAGTTTAACGCCAATGCAGGCAGCCGGAATTGCTGCTATATTACCAAACCCAAGAAAATTCAAGGCAACAGGATCTTCCAGTTATATAAACAGACGTAAAGAAAGGATTGTTCGTGAAATGCGAGCAGTGGGGAAAATAAATTATGATGGGAAGTAAAAAGATTGTTTTTGCATTCCTGATAGTAACAACGACGTTAACTTTTGGACAAGGAAAAACCAAAGAAATAGGTTTTATCACAGATAATGATTTATATACATCGTCTAAAAATGACATGTATTATACGAATGGTCTGGAGCTTTTTTACCGATTTTTATCGAAAAATGAAAACGAAAAGATTAACAAAAAAATCACAGAATTTCGTGTCGGACAATACATTTACAATCCGAGATATATTAACTACGCAGCCCGAAACCACAACAATCGTCCTTTCGCAGGTTATCTTTTTGCAGAGGTGGGGAAAAGTTTTTTCTACAATAGCGAATCGGTTTTAAAGACCGATTTTCAGGTAGGCTATATGGGACCAAATGCGTTTGGAAGACAAATGCAGGAAGCTTTTCATCATACTATTGGATACAAAGAAGTTTTTGGTTGGGAAAATCAGGTTCACAATGCATTGGGCATTCAGGCGCATGCTTTGTATTCGAAGAAATTACTTAAAAATGAACCCAACGAATTTGCCGATCTTCACTTTCAGACAGAAGCAAATGTTGGAACAATTTTCACCGGAATTTCTGCAGGTTTTTTAACTCGGCTAGGTTTCAAAAAATTACTTCCAATTTACGATTCTAATTTGCACGACGCTTCTGTAAGTTCGCAAACGCAATACAATGTTCGTGAATTTTACTTTTACGCCATTCCGAGTATCAATTACCAATTTTATGATGCTACAATCGAAGGAAGCATGTTTAGCAATACAAGCCCGGTAACTTTCGAATTGATTCCGTGGCGCTTTAATGCTGAATTTGGTTTAAAATACCGTCATAATAGCTTCAATATGTCTTACTCTTTTATTTATCATGGAAAAGAATTAGAAAGCGATGATATGACCGGATCTTTTTATGGAAGTATTCGTTTGGGGTATTTGTTGAAGTAGTTTTTTTTAAGATGCTAAGGTTCTGAGATTCTAAGATTTATTTCTTGTTTTCAGGACATTAACATTTCGACGCAGGGTAAATCTTGGTAAGCAACTCGAAAAAGTTTAAATTATACGAACAAATGATATTCTTTGTGGCTTCGCGACTTTGTGTTTAAATGTTTTTTTATCTATTGTTTTATATTTTAAATGGTATTATTCAGGTATTTATACGTGGTGTTTTTAGAATAACAAAACATTACTTTTGATTGGATCGGAGAATATGGTTTTCCGTAAATATCTTATTTGTTAAATAAAGATATTTGTTTCTTTTTAAAGTATTGATTTTAAAATTACTAATGATTTTTGCTTTCATTAGGTATTTGATTTTAAAAGTTTTCTAACTAACAACCACCAAAAAACATGACTACAAACATCCCTAGACAATCCATTAATCAGTTAAAAAAAATTATTGAAGGTTTTAAAATTGATGACGCAATAGAATTGTGTACCAACGAAGCTCAAACTCGTAAATTTTTAATAGAACCTTTTTTTCATCTTTTGAATTATGTTTCTAATGATTTAATTCCAGAATACAATGCCGATTTTGGAGAACGTATAAGTCAGAAAATTGATTATGCTATTTTGCTAAATAAAAAAGATACTATTTTAATTGAAGCAAAAAAATATAACAGTAGACTTAGTGATAAAGAGGCCGGACAGCTTAATGGATATTTTAATAATACTAAAAATTCCAGAATTGCTGTACTAACTAACGGAATTGAATATAGATTTTATTCGGATGTTTTGCAGCCAAATGTAATTGATAATAAAGCTTTTTTTGTTTTTAATTTATTGAATTATTCAGATAAAGATCTAGAAACCCTGATTAAGTTTGATAAAAGATATGTTGTTGTTACAGAAATTATAAAAACGGCTCAAGAATGCGTTTTCGCTGAAGATTTTGAAGCTACTTTGCTAAAAGAGTTAATTGCTCCTTCAAAAGATTTTTTGAAAATCATTCATCGTGACATGAATTTTAAAACCAAGTTCACGGAAGAAACTCAGATTAAAATGATAAAAATGATTAATTCAGCATTATTAAAATCTTTATATGAAAAGAAAGTGCTTAGTGAATCAGCTTCAAATACGGGTGGAATTATAACAACTGAATCTGAAATTCAGGCATATCATACAATTAGAACGGTATTGATACAAAACAAGAAAATTCCAAGTCAAAGAATTTTCTTTAAAGATTTTAAAAGCTTCTTTAATATCAGTATTGATGATAATCTGAAAAAAGTGATCTGTAAATTAGTTTTTACAGATTCGAAAATGAAAATTGTTATTGAAAACAATGAGTATTTGTTAAGCAGTATAGATGATGTTTTGAAATATAAAAATGAACTGACTAACAGAACACTTGCTTTGTTGGAGTAATTATATTTAAATATGTTTATTGAAATTATATTAAATCGCTGCTTGAATAATTCTTAATATAGTTATTCAATTACCATTCCGTAAAAACAATAAAATGATTGTCCGGATCAATTAGAAAAATTGCATTACCGCCCGGGAAATCCCATGGGCCTGAAAATGTACCCGGCGACATTTTCATAGGATCTGATTCATCAGTTTTAGAAAGTTGATTTTTGATGAGTGTTTCATATAATTCGGTGACATTTGCTTCATTTATTTCGATGTCCGTTTTATTGAGAGGCTTCTCCAGGATGCTTGTTTTTAGTTGTATATGATCATCAATAGGAACAAAGAAAGTTTTAGACTTGTTTGTAAAAGTTTCGTCTTTAAGATTAAAAACTTTTTGATAAAAATGAAATGATGCTTCCAGATCAGAACAATAAAGTGTGAAAGAAATTTTCATAAAAGGATTTAGGTAAAGTTAATTCGTAATCTTTATTTGTCGAAAGTGTCCAAACAAATTTAAAAAATCATTCTTATAAAACCTAAACAACTAAAGGTGATGAAAAACGAAATTCTCTGTTTGTGAAATAAAAAAACCGTATTACAATAAAGTAATACGGTTTTTTTGTGGAGAATACCGGATTCGAACCGGTCACCCCTTGCCTGCCAGGCAAGTACTCTAGCCAAATGAGCTAATCCCCCATTGCGATAGCAAATAAAGTCAATTAATTTTCAAAAAACAAATTTCAAATAGCTTACAGTAAAAATAATTACCAAAACCGTAACTTTACGTTCAAAACTATTTTTATGAGTTCAGAAAATCAAAACGGTACTTTACAAACCGCTTTTCAAAATGCAGTTGCAATTGTGCAATTTGGCCATCCGGCGAGTAATTCTTTTCCGCGTGAATTATTAAATCGTTTAACTGCCGAAATCAATTCGTTGAGCCGAAATGAAACCGTTTCAGTTATTGTTTTACAAAGCGAAGGTTCGAAAGTTTTTTGTTCAGGAGCTTCGTTTGATGAACTTTTGGCAGTAGAAAATGAAGAACAGGGAACGGAATTTTTCTCTGGTTTTGCTCATTTGTTAAACGCAATGCGCAACTGTTCTAAAATCATTATAGGCCGCGTTCAGGGAAAAGCCGTTGGCGGTGGCGTTGGAATTATTGCCACTTGTGATTATGCTTTGGCCACACCGGAAAGCGCTGTAAAACTTTCGGAGCTGGCAATCGGAATTGGACCTTTTGTGATTGAGCCAGCCGTTTCCAGAAAAATAGGTAAAACGGCAATGACCGAAATGACCTTAGAGGCGCAAAACTGGAAATCGGCTGAATGGGCTTTAGAAAAAGGACTTTTTTCTGAGATTCACAAATCAGAGCAATTAGATATCGAAGTAGAAAAATTTGCCCAAAAATTAAGCTCCTATAATCCCGAAGCTTTGTTTGAGATGAAGAAAATTATTTGGGAGGGAACAGAGCAATGGGAATCTATACTTTTTGAGCGTGCCGCTATTACAGGAAAATTGGTTTTGTCTGATTTTACCAAAAATGCATTGACACAGTTTAAAAAATAATAAAAGGGAAATCCCAATATTTAAATTCCAAATTCCAATAGAACTCGATACTCGGAATTTGGAATTTTTCTTTATTTGGAATTTATTATTTAAACGGTTATTAATTTGTAAATTTGCAACCTAAAATTCAAATCGATGAGTAATATCAGAATTACAAAGCAATTTAATTTCGAAACCGGGCATGCTTTATATGGTTACGACGGAAAATGCAAAAACGTTCACGGACACAGTTATAAATTATCGGTAACAGTTATTGGTTCGCCAATTACAGATCGATCGAATGTGAAATTCGGAATGGTGATTGACTTTTCGGATCTAAAGAAAATTGTAAAAGAAGAAATCGTCGACCAATTTGATCATGCAACTGTTTTTAACGAAACTACACCACATATTGAATTGGCAAATGAATTGAAAAATCGTGGGCATCACGTAATTTTAGTGGATTATCAGCCAACAAGTGAAAACATGGTAGTTGATTTTTCTAAAAGAATTATTTCTCGTTTACCTGCAGGAATTTCACTCCATTCCCTTAAACTTCAGGAAACAGAATCTTCGTTTGCAGAATGGTACGCTTCTGATAATATCTAAATTTCAAAAAGAAAATTCCAAATTCCAATCTTTTAGCTTCGTTGTGAATAAAATCTAAGAAGTCTAAGATCTAACAATCTAATAATCTAAATGAAAAAAGTATATTTTGCTTCTGATCAGCATTTTGGCGCTCCAACTCCTGAGTTGAGTTTACCGCGCGAACAAAAATTTGTTGCCTGGCTGGATGTCGTTAAACAAGATGCGGAAGCTATTTTTTTATTAGGTGATTTATTCGATTTTTGGTTTGAATATAAAACCGTTGTACCAAAAGGTTTTGTACGCGTTTTAGGTAAACTCGCAGAAATTCGCGACAGCGGAATCCCGATTTATTTTTTTGTTGGAAACCATGATTTATGGATGAATGATTATTTTGAAACCGAATTGAATATTCCGGTGTATCATGATAATAAAGAATTTACTTTTAACGGAAAAACGTTTTTAATTGGTCACGGCGACGGAAAAGGTCCCGGCGATAAAGGTTATAAACGAATGAAAAAGGTATTTACAAATCCGTTTTCAAAATGGCTTTTCCGTTGGTTGCATCCGGATGTTGGTGTAAGTTTAGCCCAATATTTATCAGTTAAGAACAAATTGATTTCCGGCGATGAAGATGTCAAATTTTTAGGCGAAGAAAACGAATGGCTGGTTTTGTATGCCAAACGTAAACTCGAAACCAAACATTATAATTATTTCATTTTCGGACACCGCCATTTGCCAATGATTATTCCCGTTGGTGAAGAATCCAATTATGTAAATCTGGGTGACTGGATTGGTTATTTTACTTATGGAGTTTTTGATGGTGAAAACTTTGAACTTCAAAAATTCGAACAATAATTATTTTTTACTAGTTGGGTAAACCGCAATTTTGTGTGTTCGCAGCATATAATTCGATTTATTTTTGCTGTTGGATGCCTGAAAAGTAATCGCGTTCGACATTTGTTTTGGCATATGACATTCTACACAATTATTTTGTAATGACCTTTTTGATATTGCTGTTAAAGTTGTTTCACTATGTTTCGTAATTTGATGACAGCTCATACAAATTTTAGAATATACAGCCATATTCTGAGTCGAGTTTTCATGTGGATTATGACATGTCATGCAATCTATTCTTTCGCTTTTTTTGAAACATTTACTTTGGGCAAGCAGACCTAATTGATTTCCGTGAACATCATAATGAATACTGTCATTCGATCCCGGTATTTCTCTGAAATAATCAGAAAGTTTATCTCCGGGTTTAAATTGAAAACGTGATTTTATCTTTGCTTTATCATTTCCTGAGTGGCAAAGTGCACATGCATCTATTTTTTGCTGTCCTGTTAGTTTTTTGAATGAAACAATATTTTGAGCAATTTTTAAATCAGGAAATTTTAAATGCTTATGAACGTGTTGTTTGGCCGGCCCGTGACAGCGCTCACAATCAATACCGTATAGTAAAGTGTTTTTGTTCATGAAATCCTCTACTTCCATATTCATAAAAGTAATACTGTCAGAGCTGGTTTCAACATATCTGCTGGCAATATTAGAGCTGTGACAGCCATAACATTCCTTATCAATTTGTCTTTCAAAATTTACTTTAGTGGCAGAATAACCGGGACTGGTTGCCCAGCTGTTTAAGGATTTGTAATAGGAGACAGGTAATTCAAATGTGTAGTGGTTTTTCCAATATGCACTAGTTTGTGCGTGTTTCGTGCCAAAGAGAACATCAAAAGAATGGGCTTCTATTTCTTTTCCATTTTTATAAAGCACCTGATAAAGAGTATCGTTACGTTCTTCTATAATAAGTTTAGTGTCTTTATCATAAACAAAAGTATTACGGCCATTTGTAAAATGTCCTAAAATATTTTCTTTGGTAGCGGGAGCGCTTGCTTTAAAATGCGAACTGTGAAAAGCAGTTTCGTATTGTGTCTGGTGACACTGAATACAGCTTTCAGAACCTGCATAATCGGTTCCGCGTGGATCTATGTAATTATCAGATTCATTTTTGCAGCCTATTACTAATAAGACCAAAGCAAAAACCGAAAAAAGAATAGCTGTTTTTTTCATTATTGTAAATATACTTTTTTCTGAATAAATTCAAAATATATTTCAAATATGAAAAAATGCTGTTAAATTGTTTAGATTAATTCTTAATTCATTCCTGCCCCATAAACATATTCGTCAAGGTCAATTCTAAACAAAGAACCTTCAACTAAATCTTTAATTGATTTTAATTCCGTCATAGAAACAGCCAAATCAATTGAAGTACAAGGCGTTTTCAATAAAAATTTATGACAGGAATATTTTAATTCACAAGCTTCGCAACATGTATTTTCGTTCATGCTGTCTTCGATTAAATCACAGAAATGATTTAACTCCTGAACTGTAAAATAAAAACCGGTTTCTTTAAAAACCAATTGAACTTTGTCGGTTATGGTTTCGTTTTCCTTTTTCCAGTAAAAAGCAATTCCAAAGTTATTGTGGTATAATTGTTCAATTTCTCTCATTATGAATCCTTTTGTTTCAACAAATATAAATATTATTTATATTAGTTCTAAATAAAAATCATAAAAAAGATGTTTTTAAAAATACAGTAATGATATAAATTTTATTTAGAGGAATCCGAAATTCAGCTCAATTTAGCTTATGGCATTTATTCGGTTTTATATTTATTTAAGCCAGTTTTTTATTTGTAAAAGAAACTCATTTTGTTGATCTACAAAGAGATAATGCGAACAGTTTTCAATTAAAGCAAAATGATTTTTGCCTGCTATTGTTTTAATAGAAGTAATCTGGTCTTTGGAGAAAACGCCATCATCTTTGCCGTAAATTGCATAAACAGGAATTCCTTTTGCTTTTATTTCCTTTAAAAAAGGTCGACTATCGATGTTATTTTGCTTTTCATTTTGATAAAAAAGCAGCGGGGCATTTTTGTTTCGGATATTGGTTTTGTAAAACTCGCTTGTTTCGTAATCGCTATATAATTTTTTTGATTCAGAAGTTGGATTTGGCATTTTGAAATAATTATTTTTACCCGCCAAATCAAAACACGCTTTTCGATATTCAACAGAATTTCTATTTAGCTTTTGAATTGCTTTTATTTTATCCAATTGAGACGAATCATTTTTTGTCAAAGCAATTTTTGAAACTGAACTTAAAATATGATCGTAAGTTTCCTGCTGTGAAAATAATGCGCCTGCAAGAACCAACGTATTCACTTTTTCAGGATATTTTGCGGTATAAAGCGTTGCTACTAATCCTCCAAAACTATGACCAATAAGCGTGACTTTCTTTAAATTATATTTTTTTAAGATGAAGTTTAAATCCTGAAAAGCTTCTTTATAAGTAAATTTTGCGTCAGGATCTGCAGACCTTCCTTCACCTCTTCGATCGTAAATAATTACGTAAAATCCTAATTCCGCTAATTTTTGGGCGGTTGTGCTTTCAAATAAAGTTGAATTACCACTTGGACCTCCGTGAATGAAAATTAGGGCTTTGTTTTCTTTATTTCCGTATGTTTTAATGTAGAGGTTTTGTCCGTTTGCAAAAATGGAAATTGTAAAAATGAAAACCAATAATAATTTTTTCATTACTCCATATTTTGATGATCTTCCATATCTTTCTGAAGATCTAAATTTCTAAAAGTAGGCGATGCTACTCCGAAGCCCAAAACAGTCAACAAGGTCATACTTCCTCCAAAAACTACAGAAGTTACGGTTCCCATAAGTTTAGCTGTTAAACCACTTTCAAAGGCGCCTAATTCGTTAGATGAACCCACAAACATAGAATTTACGGCAGCAACACGTCCACGCATATGATCGGGAGTTTTAAGTTGTAAAATAGTTTGACGAATAACAACTGAAATTCCGTCAGCAACACCGCTTAAAAATAGCGCTATAACTGATATCCAGAAAATGGTAGAAACTCCAAAAACAATAATGCAAAGTCCGAAAATAAAAATAGCAATCAAAAGTTTCATTCCCGCTTTTTTATACAATGGAACATAAGCTGAAATCAGCATCGTAATAAATGCCCCAATAGCCGGCGCGGCTCTTAAAACGCCAAATCCTTCCGGACCAACTTTTAAAATATCCTGTGCAAAAACAGGTAATAAAGCAACGGCTCCTCCAAAAAGTACGGCCACCATGTCAAGAGAAAGTACTCCTAAAATAGTTTTATTATTGAAAACAAATTTGATTCCTTCTTTTAAACTTTCCATAACCGGCTCACCAATCTTCGGATTCAAAATTGGTTTTTTCTCGATTTGAGTTAAAGCAAGCAAGGCAGAAACAGAAAAGCCAACCACAAGGCACATTGACCAATGAACTCCTATCCAATTGATAGAAAACCCTGCAACCGCTGGTCCTAAAACGGCACCAATCTGCCAAACCGAACTACTCCAGGTTGCAGCATTTGGATAGGCTTTTTTAGGTACAATTAAAGATAAAAGCGAGAAAATTGTTGGCCCTAAAAAGGCACGTACCAATCCACCCAGAAATACTAAAAAATAAATTGAATATAAGATAAGATTAGATGATACATCGCCAACAACTGCAGGCCAAGTCAATAAAAATAATCCGAAACTAATGATTGAAAATCCTAAAATACACCATACTAGCATTCCTTTTTTCTCTCTTTGGTCGACGATATGTCCGGCAAATAATGCCATTGACACCGCTGGGATTACTTCCATCAAACCAATTATTCCCAGTGAAAGCGGGTTTTTGGTAATGCTGTAAACTTCCCATTCGATTACAATAAATTGCATCGACCAGGCAAAAACCATAGCAAAACGCAATAATAAAAACATATTAAATTCTCTAAAACGCAACGCCTGATACGGGTCGTTTTTCTTTCCTTTATTTTTCATTTGTTCTAATATCTTTAAGCATTAGTTGGGTCGATACGTTCCCGTTCCATTCATTTTCGGCGAGAGAATAAGCTAACTGAAATGGATTTTGATTTTTTGTGATGTCTATTTTTTTTCCAAGGCCAAAACCTATTGCAGCAATTCCTTCCGAATTATTCTGCTTAACAAAAAGTCTTAAATGTTCTTCATCTGCTCCCAGAGTTTTGGCATAACCGGTGTCTTTTACATTGGTTGTCATAAAAACAGGCGTCATATTTTGCGGTCCAAAAGGCTCAAATTGTTTTAAAATCCGAATGAGTTTTGGAGTTATATCAGAGAAATTAATTTCGGCGTCAATCTCGATTTCCGGAGTTCGCATTTCGGGTTGAATAGTTTCCTGAACACATTTCTCAAAAGCTTCTTTAAAAAGCATATAATTTTCTGCTTTTAAAGTCATTCCGGCAGCATACATATGACCTCCAAATTGTTCCAAATGTTCTGAGCAGGCATCTAATGCATTGTAAACATCAAAACCTTTTACAGATCGTGCCGAAGCTGCATATTTATCACCACTTTTGGTAAAAACCAATGTTGGGCGATAATAGGTTTCAATTAATCGTGAAGCTACAATTCCGATAACGCCTTTATGCCAGTCTTCCTGAAAAACAACAGTAGAGAATCGTTCTTCTTCCTGGTTTTCCAGAATTTGTAGAAACGCTTCTTTGGTAATTCTTTTGTCTAAATCTTTTCGGTCAGAATTGTATTGTTCAATTTCTGACGCAAATTGTTGCGCTTGTTCAAAATTAAATTCAGTTAGCAATTCAACTGCATGATTTCCATGTTTAATTCTTCCGGCGGCATTTATTCTTGGCGAAATAATAAAAACAACATCTGTAATATCAAGCGTTTTCTTTTTTACCTGATGTACCAAAGCTTTAATTCCGGGTCTTGGATCGCTGTTAATAACCTGCAGTCCGAAATAAGCCAAAACGCGATTTTCTCCCGTAATAGGAACAATATCTGCAGCGATTGCCGTAGCGACCAAATCAAGATATTGAACTAAATCTTCAATAGTTTCATTTCGGTTTTTTCCTAAAGCCTGAATCAGTTTAAAACCAACACCGCAACCGCACAACTCATCATAAGGATAATCGCAATCTTCTCTTTTTGGATCTAAAATGGCAACCGCATCCGGAAGAATATTTCCGGGTCTGTGGTGATCGCAAATAATAAAATCGATGTTTTTTTCTTTCGCGTAGGCGATATGATCTATGGATTTTATACCGCAATCGAGCGCGATAATTAGAGAGAATCCGTTATCATCGGCAAAATCAATTCCTTTAAAAGAAATTCCGTAACCTTCGTCATAACGATCCGGAATATAAGTGGCAATATTTGGATAATGGGATTTTAAATACGCCGAAACTAAAGAAACCGCAGTAGTTCCATCAACATCATAATCACCAAAAACAAGAATGTTTTCCTGATTTTCAATCGCCAGTTCAATTCGGGCAACTGCTTTGTCCATGTCCTTCATCAGGAACGGATCGTGAAGATGTTCTAACGAAGGGCGAAAGAAATTTTTGGCATCGTCAAAAGTTTCAATGCCACGCTGAATCAAAAGTGTTGCTACAAAATCTTCTACATTCAGGGCTTGCGCCAAATGTTTGATTTTATCTTCAGAAGGTTTTGGTTTTAATGTCCAACGCATTTTTTAATTGTAGATTTTAGATCTTAGATTTCAGATTTTTGAAATCGTTTAATCTGGTATGTAATTTTTTTTGCCACAGATTAAATGATTTTAAAAAGATTTTTAATCTGTGTTAATCTGTGAAATCTGTGGCAAAATATTATTTTTTAGTTTTCACATTCAGAGTGTAGATTTCAATAATCTAAAATCTACACTCTAAAATCTAAAATTATTTTTGTTCTAAAGCATTTCCTTCAAACTGAATTCCGTCCCAGGCTAAGTTGATGAAATTCCTAATATTTTGATGATTTGTTCCGTTTGGATCTCCTAAAACTTCTTCAAAATAAAAAGCTCCAAAACAGGCTAAAGTTTCTTCTTTACTCAAATTTTGCAATTTGGCAAAAGAAAATAATTTGCAGGAACCAGAGTTTTCTCCGGCAGCGTTATGCTGCGTTCCGTTTTGAAAAGCAGTTGGTGTAAAATCGTAATTTTCCTCAATTACTGCAATAGTTTCAGGGAATGTTATTTCGTTTGGAGTTTGTTTTACTTTTTCTAAAAAGGCTTGAATGCTCATGAGTATAATTTAAGTTTTTTTGCCACAGATTAAAATGATTAGAATGATATTTTTTTGCCACGAATTACACAAATTCCCACTAATTAATTCGTGATAATTGGTGAAATTCGTGGCAACTTTTTTATTCTGTGAGAATCATTTTAATCTGTGGCATAAGTATTTATTCTGCTTCGTTTTCTTCTTCTTCATCCTTCGAAAATTTACTTCTCTTAGGTTCTTTAATTATTGTTTTTCCGGCAACGACTACGACAATTTCACCTCGTGGTGCTGTTTTTTCAAAATGTGCTAAAACTTCTTTTGCGGTTCCGCGGACGTTTTCTTCGTGCATTTTTGATAATTCTCTTGATACACAAACTTGTCTGTCTTCTCCAAAATACTGAATAAATTCGGCTAAAGTTTTAACGAGTTTATGTGGAGAAACATACAAAATCATCGTTCTTGTTTCTTCGGCTAAAGCCAAAAATCGGGTCTGACGTCCTTTTTTATCAGGCAAAAAACCTTCAAAAACAAATTTATCATTTGGCAGTCCGCTATTTACCAAAGCCGGAACAAAAGCGGTTGCACCAGGCAAACATTCTACTTCAATTTTATTTTCGACACAAGCGCGCGTCAATAAAAAGCCCGGATCTGAAATCGCCGGAGTTCCCGCGTCTGAAATTAAAGCAATGGTTTCGCCGGCTTTCAAACGTGCAATTAAGTTTTCGGTTGTTTTGTGTTCGTTGTGCATGTGATGGCTGTGCATATGCGTACCAATTTCAAAGTGCTTCAACAGTTTTCCACTCGTTCGGGTGTCTTCGGCCAAAATCAAATCGACTTCTTTCAGAATGCGAATGGCACGAAAAGTCATGTCTTCAAGATTGCCAATTGGCGTAGGAACGATGTATAATTTAGACATAGTTTTTATATTATAACACGAATTTCACGAATTAACACAGATTACAGTTGCTTTTAAAATTTCACAAAGAAAAATTCGTGTTAATTCGTGAAATCTGTGTTTTTAGTTTTTTACGAGAATTTCTTTTCAACAATTCCCAGAAAACGTTCTGCGTAATCGTCTTTTCCTTCCCAGTTATTGTAATCTGGTTTTACCATATTTTCGATAAAATCTTTGGCTTCGCTAAAAGTATCAAAAGTCAATAGTTGATTTAAAACACGACTGTAATCTTCGGTACTGTTTCCAAAAAGGTTTTTAGTAAACGCAATTCTGTCATTCAAATCGATATGAAAACCTTTTGCCAGTTTTTCGTTTAAAGGAACAGCTTTTGGTTTTGCAGATTCTATAGTTGCCGTTTCTGCAACATTCTTACTTTCTTTAGATTCGTTAATTGATGGCGTTGGAGTAGGAGGAACATTATCAAAACTATCTACTTTTACAAATTGCGCATCAGCATAATTAACGCCCAGAATATCCTCAAATGAAATATGAACAGGATTTGATTTTGTTGAAGTTTCAATTTTTGGTTCTTCTTTTATTTCCTCTTTTATTTCTTCCTTATCCAATTCAAAAGAAGGTTTAAAATCTGGAATTGGTTTTGATTCGCTAATGGTTCTGAAATATGATTCTGTTGCAGTTTCTTTTTTCTCCTCAGCAACTGGTTCTTCTGTTTTTTCAACTACAGGTTTCTCAATTTTTTCAGCAATTGGTTCCGGAATGGTTTCAACAATTGGTTCTGGGATTATTTCTTCAGGAATTTCAGCAATTATTTCTTGCGGCGTTTCTTCAATAATTTGAGGTTCAGGAGTTTCTTTAGCTTCAATTACAGTTTCTTCTACAGTAACAGGAAGTGTTTCTTCAACCTTAATTTCTGCCGGAAGTGTTTCTTCAGTATCAAAAATAGTTTCTACTTTCGATTCTATTTCACCACGTCCGATAGTTGGTTTTACATCGTCAAAATTTTCATCTACAAATTTTAAAACAGCTAATTTCTCATATAATTTCTGAGTCTCAAGATATAATTGATTGATATCGGATTTATTTTTAAGCTTTAAAATTCGATGTGCAATGCTGATTAAATCGGCTTCCAATTTTTTTTTCATAACTGTTGAAATTATAGTGAATAGGATATTTTAATATATTCTGTATTTTGAATGTCTTTATTTGTGAAGGAAAATACGCAGAACTATTTTTTATTTCTGTTAATAAGCATTTGCGAATCTTCGATTTGATAAAAATTTTCTACTTTTGAAAAAATGTAAAATCATCAAAATTTTGCGTCAAATTATTACCAGTACAAAGTAATAAAAACTATTCATTTTAAAAGGTAGAAAAATACAAAATGTTTCTCGAAAATACAGTAAATCACAAAGAACAGTTTGGTTGGATTGAAGTTATTTGTGGATCAATGTTTTCGGGTAAAACCGAGGAGTTAATCCGCAGATTAAAACGCGCCCAATTTGCCAAACAAAAAGTCGAAATTTTTAAACCTGCTATTGATACCCGCTATCATGACGAAATGGTGGTATCGCACGATGCCAACGAAATTCGCTCAACTCCGGTTCCTGCTGCTGCTAATATTGCTATTTTGGCACAAGGCTGCGATGTTATCGGAATTGATGAAGCCCAGTTTTTTGATGATGAAATTGTTACTGTTTGTAATGATCTTGCCAATCAGGGAATTCGTGTAATAGTTGCAGGACTTGATATGGACTTTAAAGGAAATCCCTTCGGACCAATGCCGGCACTTATGGCAACAGCAGAATACGTGACCAAAGTTCACGCGGTTTGCACCAGAACAGGAAATCTTGCCAACTATAGTTTTCGTAAAACAGACAACGACAAGTTGGTAATGCTTGGCGAAACCGAAGAATATGAGCCATTAAGCCGGGCGGCATATTATAATGCAATGAAAAAAAATCAGGAGAAATAGGTTTTAATTCTATTTAAGCAACAATGCAAGACAAGAAAAATAAAAGAAAGCAGAATATTTTATTATTACTCGTAATTGGAACTGCACTGGGTTTAGCTGTTTATTTTCAGTTTTTCCTTTCTGAAAGCGCAGACGAAGTAAAGACTGAAATTACAGAGCTGGTTGCAAAATATAATAAGAATTGCCCGTTAATAATTCAGCAGGGAATTCGTCTCGACAGTGTCAGTTTGCCGAAGCAGTCTGAAGAAAGAGCAGTTCAGTATAATTTAACATTGATGAATGTGGATAAAGGAACTGCAGAGATTGATGTAATACGTACTGAAATTCAAAAAAGCCTCTTGAGTACAGCGAAAGCAAATCCGGGACTTCAGGTTTTTAGAGATAACGATTACACATTGATTTATAGTTACAGAGACAAAAATAAAGTGTTTTTGTTTGATGTGAAAATATTACCAGATCAGTATAAATAATTAGAAATTCTGATATAAAATAAAACCCGACAGATTTTGAATTGTCGGGTTTTTGCTATTTTGTATGTTCCTTTGTTTAAACTGGACTGAAGTCCAGCTCTACAATATAATATGTTCCTTCGGAACTTGAAAGAGCCTTCGGCTCGAATCATTTTGTAGGACCGGATTTTAATCCGGTTTAATATGAATTGCGGATTATTAAATTCAAAAAACCTAAATCTTCTTCCTCATTCTCGCCACCGGAATATCAAGCTGTTCGCGGTATTTTGCAATAGTTCTTCTCGCAATCGGATATCCTTTTTCTTTTAAGATTTCTGCCAATTGATCATCTGGTAAAGGTTTCTTTTTGTCTTCTTCCTCAATTGTATTTTTAAGAATTTTTTTGATTTCCAAAGTCGAAACATCTTCACCCTGATCGTTTTTCATCGCCTCAGAGAAAAATTCCTTAATCAATTTTGTTCCGTATGGTGTTTCTACATATTTGCTGTTTGCAACACGCGAAATCGTCGAAATATCCAAACCAACCATATCCGCAATGTCTTTTAAGATCATTGGTTTTAGTTTGGTTTCGTCGCCGTCTAAGAAAAATTCTTCCTGATAATGCATAATAGCATTCATGGTTACAAAAAGTGTTTCCTGGCGTTGTCTAATCGCGTCGATAAACCACTTAGCCGAATCCAGTTTTTGTTTAATAAACTGAACTGCGTCTTTTTGAGCCGATGATTTGTCGCGAGAATCTTTATACGTCTGCATCATTTCCTGATAATCTTTAGAAACGTGCAGGGAAGGAGCATTTCTTCCGTTTAAGGTTAGTTCAAGCTCACCGTCAACAATTCTGATGGCAAAGTCAGGAACGACATTTTCTGTTACTTTATTATTTCCGGTAAAAGATCCACCCGGTTTTGGGTTTAGTCTTTCGATTTCATGAATGGCTTTTTTCAGCTGTTCGTTTGAAACACCGTATTTTTGCAACAATTTATCGTAGTGTTTTTTGGTAAAAGCATCAAACTGATTTTCGATAATATCAATTGCTAAATCAACATATTCAGTTGGTGTTTTATGCTTTAACTGAAGTAATAAACATTCCTGCAAATCACGTGCGCCAACGCCAGAAGGTTCCAGTTCGTGAATCACATGCAGCATTTTCTCAACCATTGCTTCATCAGTATAAATTCCCTGCGTAAAAGCCATATCATCGACCATATCGGCAACGCTTCTGCGGATATAACCCATATCATCAATACTTCCAACAAGGAATTCAGCGATTTCGCGCTCTTCATCATTCAGGATAAAAGTATTCAGCTGATTGATTAAATCCTGATGAAAACTAATTGGTGATGCAAAAGGAGTTTCACGTTCCTCATCTTCACTATAGTTGTTAACCTGAGTTTTGTAATCCGGAGTATCATCGTCGCTTAGATATTCATCGATGTTAATGTCGTCTGCTTCGATTCTGTCTGATTCAGCATCATCATAATCATCGTAGTCTTCATTTGCGAATTCATCAGCTTCGTATTCGTCTTCTTTTCCAGCTTCAAGAGCTGGATTTTCGTTCATTTCTTCTAATAAACGTTGCTCAAAAGCTTGCGTAGGCAATTGAATTAACTTCATCAGCTGAATTTGCTGTGGAGATAATTTTTGGGATAATTTTAAATTTAAAAATTGCTTTAGCATTTATTTTCGTTAAAAGTTTCAAGTTTCAAGTTTCAGGTTGCTGAACGTCCAACAACCTGAAACTTGAAACCTGAAACAAATTTTACTATTTATTAAAACTTAGAATCTTAGCACCTTAGTACCTCAGAACCTTAGATTAAAATTCCGCACTTCCAGGAGTTCTTGGGAAAGGAATTACATCTCTAATGTTTGTCATTCCTGTTACAAACAATACCAAACGCTCAAATCCTAAACCAAAACCTGAGTGGGTTGCAGAACCAAATCTTCTGGTGTCTAAATACCAGTATAATTCTTCTTCATCGATGTTTAAAGCTTTCATTTTCTCCACCAAAACATCGTAACGTTCTTCTCTTTCAGAACCACCAACAATTTCTCCAATTCCAGGGAAAAGGATGTCCATAGCACGAACAGTTTCTCTTCCAGGTTCTGTGTTGTCATTCAAACGCATGTAAAACGCTTTAATGTTTGCTGGGTAATCGTATAAAATTACCGGACATTTAAAGTGTTTTTCAACCAGGTAACGTTCGTGTTCTGATTGTAAATCAGCGCCCCATTCTTCGATGATGTAGCTGAATTTTTTCTTTTTATTTGGAGTTGAATCTCTTAAAATGTCAATTGCTTCAGTATAAGAAACACGTTTGAAGTTGTTCTCCAAAACGAAATTCAATTTCTCTAACAAAGCCATTTCGCTTCTTTCTGCCTGAGGTTTTGATTTTTCTTCTTCTAAAAGTCTTCCTTCTAAAAACTTCAAATCATCTTTACAGTTGTCTAAAGCATATTTAATTACGTACTGAATAAAATCTTCAGCCAAATCCATATTGTCATCAAGGTCGTTGAAAGCAACTTCCGGTTCAATCATCCAGAATTCCGCAAGGTGACGAGAAGTATTTGAATTTTCAGCTCTAAACGTTGGTCCGAAAGTATAAATCTGACCCAAAGCCATCGCGAAAGTTTCACCTTCTAATTGTCCCGAAACTGTTAAGTTCGTATGTTTTCCGAAGAAATCTTTTTTGAAATCGATGTTTCCTTCTTCATTTTTAGGCAAATTATCCAAAGGCAATGAAGTTACCTGGAACATTTCTCCGGCACCTTCAGCATCTGCTCCGGTAATAATTGGCGTATTTACATACACAAACCCTTTTTGTTGAAAATAGTTGTGAACAGCAAACGACAATACCGAACGAACACGCATAATCGCACCAAAAGCATTAGTACGAACACGTAAATGTGCATTTTCTCTCAAGAATTCTAATGAGTGTTTTTTTGGCTGCATTGGGAATTTCTCCGCATCAGAATCTCCAAGAATCTCCAGTTTTGTAACCTGAATTTCGTATTTCTGACCAGCGCCTTTGCTTTCAACCAAAGTCCCAATTACAGAAACTGCAGCTCCGGTTGTAATTCTTTTTAAAGTTTCTTCCGGTGTATTTTCAAAATCAACAACACATTGTATATTATTAATGGTAGAACCGTCATTAAGTGCGATGAACTGATTATTTCTAAAAGTTCTCACCCATCCTTTTGCATTCACTTCCTGTAGCGTCGTCGTACTGTTTAATAAGTCTTTAACTTTTGTGTGTCTCATTTTAATTTTAGATTTTAGATTGCTGATTTTAGATTAAAATAAAATCAGTGTTTTATATCGAATTGCAAATATAAACGATAATAATTAATTTTTGAAGCTGTTTCCTGCTATCCGCTATATCTTTTTCTTGCTAAAGGAGCAAGAAAAAGGATATCGCTCCTATCAGGGCTAGGGCAATCATTTTCAAAAGAACTAATTATTCTTTTTATTGTTATTGCTCTCATTTTTTGTCATTCCGAGGAGCGAGGAATCTCCACAAGAAACTCGACACAGATTTGCAATTCTCTGGATGGAGCTTCTTGTGGAGATTCCTCGCTCCTCGGAATGACAATTGCGTATCTACCTTTGTCAAAGTTTTAAACTTTTACAAAGGTTCGAATATATTAATCCGTGCTAATTAGTGAAATTAGTGTTTCCTTCCAAATCCTCTTTCTTAGCCTTCTTCTTCTCAAAAGTCAAAACCAAAGCCGGTAAAACCAATAAATTTGCAAACATTGCAAAGGCCAATGTACAAGAAATTAATCCACCAAGAGCGATTGTTCCGCTAAAACTGGAAAGCGTGAAAGTAGCAAATCCTAAAATCAAAACTACTGATGTATAAAATGTACTGATTCCGGTTTCTCTTAAAGCGCTAAAAACAGATTTTTTTACTTTTCCGTTGCTTTGTATTAAATCATGTTTGTATTTTGCCATAAACTGAATCGCATTATCTACTGAGATTCCAAACGCAATACTGAATACCAAAATCGTTGAAGGTTTTAGCGGAATTCCGAAATAACCCATCAATCCAGATGTAATACAAAGTGGTAAAACATTCGTAATTACCGATGCAAAAACCATTTTGAACGAACGGAATAAATAAAGCATCAAAATTGCAATTACCAAAATTGCAAAAATCAATGATTCAATTAAATTGTCGACCAAATACGATGTTCCTTTCTGGAAAACCAATGCTTTTCCGGTAACGGTAACTTCGTAACGATCTTTCGGGAAAATTTCATCTATTTTAGAGTGTAATTTTTTCTCGACTTTCGCCATTTCATCGGTACCAATATCTTTCATAAAAGTTGTGATTCTGGCATATTGTCCGGTAGAATCAACATAACTTTTCATTAGGTTTTCTTTGCTGTTCTTGGTTGCATTTTTGGCGTATGCCAAAATAAAAGTTTGTTCCTGCGAAGTTGGTAATTGGTAATATTCAGGATTTCCGTTGTAAAACGCCTGTTTTGAATATTTAACCAAATTCACTACAGAAACCGGTTTTGCCAATTCCGGCATTTCGGCAATTGTATTTTGCAATTCGTCCATTTTACGAATTGTTGACGCTTTCATGACACCTTTTTTCTTTTTGGTATTAATCATAATCTCAAGCGGCATTACACCGTTAAATTCTTTTTCGTAGAATAAAATATCTTTAAAGAAAGAAGCGCTTTTTGGCATTTCTCCAATCAAACTTCCCGAAACTTTCATTTGTGAAACTCCAATAACACTAAAAACCAAAAGCAAACCGTAGATAGTATAAATTACTTTTCGTTTGTTTCTAACCACATTTTCTACAAAATCCAATAAGGTCGAAATGTAGGTTTTTGTTAAATGATACAAATGTTTTTCTCCCGGAACTGGCATAAAACTGTATACAATAGGCACAATTAAAAGCGTCAATAAATAAACAGAAATTACATTGATAGAAGTTACTAAACCAAACTCAAAAAGCAGGTCGTTTCCTGTAATCATAAAGGTTGCAAAACCTATGGCGGTTGTTAAATTCGTCATTAAAGTCGAAACTCCAATTTTCGAAATAATACGCTGTAAAGCTTTTGCCTGATTGTTATGTAATTTAATTTCCTGTTGATATTTATTAATCAGGAAAATACAATTCGTGATTCCGATTACGATAATCAATGGCGGAATAATAGCCGTTAAAATCGTGATTTTATAATGAAATAATCCAAGTGTTCCAAACGACCAGATTACGCCAACAATTAAAATACAAATCGAAATAAATGTTGCCCGGAACGAACGGAAAAAGAAAAAGAAAATCAAAGAAACCGTCAATAAAGCAGCACCAATAAAAAGACCAATTTCGCCTTTCATATTGTCTGCATTGATTGTTCTGATGTATGGCATTCCCGAAACTTTCAAATCGATTCCGGTTGTTTTTTCGAATTTATCGATCTTCGGAACTAAATTTTCCAGAATAAAAGTCTTTCTTTCTGCAGTATTTACAAGCGCTTTGTTCATGTAAATAGCCGAACGCACACTTCCACTTTCTTTGTTAAACAACAATCCTTCGTAAAAAGGTAAGTTGTTGAATAAATCGTGTTGAACCGTTTTTAAATATTCAGGATCAACTGTTTTGCTTTGATCTATAAACGGAGACAAAACAAATTTCTCGTTGACAGTATCTTTTTCTAATTTTTTTAAATCATTTAATGAAACAACCAAGTCCACTTCTTTTGAATTTTTCAGACCGGTCATTAATTCATTCCACGCAGCATAATTTTTGGGTGTAAAGAAACTTTTGTTCTGAAAACCAATTACAATAAGGTTTCCTTCTTCTCCAAATTTGTCCAGGAATTTTTGATAATCTTTATTTGCAACATGATCTTTAGGAAGTAAATTAGCTTCGGTATAAGTCATGGAAAGGTTTCTCCATTGAAAACCAAGGAAAATTGTCAGGGCCGCAACCAAAACCAAAATTGTTATTCTGTTTTTAAGTATAATTCGGGCAACTTTTTCCCAAAATCCAACTTGAATAGCGTTTTTCATAAATTATTTAAAATGGATGCAAATGTAGTGAAAAGACCTCAAAATCATAAATAATGACTACTATTTTACCTTATGTTAACACAAATTAACAACGTAATTTTTATGATAATTTACTTACAATTGATGATTTCCTCATCAGCTTTTCTCATATTTGCAATTAATTTAAAAATGAAAAGAAAATGAACTGGATTTTATTAATTATTGCCGGACTTTTTGAAGTTGGATTTGCATCTTGTTTAGGTAAAGCCAAAGAAACAACCGGAATTGTGTCAACATATTGGATGGCAGGTTTTTTTGTTTGTCTTACCATAAGTATGGTTTTATTGTACAAAGCAACGCAGGTTTTGCCAATAGGAACTGCTTATGCGGTTTGGACGGGAATTGGTGCTGTTGGAACTGTTTTGGTTGGAATTTTTATCTTTAAAGAACCGGCGACTTTCTGGAGAATTTTCTTTCTTTCAACATTAATTGCTTCAATTATTGGGTTGAAGTTTGTTTCTAGTCATTAATTTTGGAACGCGGATTTTACGGATAAAACAGATTTACGCAGATTAATTAAATTTTAATTCGTGAATTCGTGGCAAAAAACACGCAGATTTAAGAAAATAGAAGAATACTATAAAAAGAAAATCAGTGTAAATCCGTTTCATCCGTAAAAATCCGTGGGCAAAAAAATATTTAGCTACTTTTACAAGACATTATAAAAAATAGGTTTTAATGCAGGAAAACACTACCATCACTTTTATTTTTTTAGCGATTATTTTACTGCTAATTGTCATCATTTGTTTTATGGTGTATCAATTAATGCAGTCTAAAAAAGGAAAAGAGGATGCTGAAAAAAGTTTTTATGCACTCGAAATGAAGGTAAATGATTTGCAGTTAGAAACATTAGAGTCTAAACTAAATCCGCATTTGTTTAAGAATATTTTAAACTCGATTCAATCGCACGCTTATCAAACTTATTTTGCCCTGGATAAATTGGCCAATGTTTTGGATTATATTTTATACGAAAGCAAAAAGAAATTTGTAACGGCAAAAGAAGAAATTGATTTTGCATTGAATCTTATCGAAATCAATAAAATTAAAATAAGTCCGCTTTTTGAGTTGAAGATAAAAACGAACATCAACAAAGAAGATAAATTATATGAACAGCCTTTGCTCGCGCCGCTAATTTCGATTGATTTAATTGAAAATGCTTTTAAACATGCAGATCTGCAAAGTGCCGATGCTTTTATTTCGGTAGTTTTTGAGTTTAAAGACAATGCTTTTTTTATGACAGTTTCGAATAAAATTTCAGATAAAAAAGTACTAAAAAAAGAACGGGGAGGTTTAGGAAATACTACCTTAGAACATCGTTTGAGGATTATTTATAAAAATAATTTCAAACTGGAAAGATTTGTTGAAAACGACATTTATATTGCTCATCTAAAAATAGATTTACTTGAATACAAAACTGAAATGCTTGCTACTGGACGATGAGTTGCCGGGTTTAATGTACCTCAAAATGCTTTGCGAACAAATCTCTGAAATAGAAATCGTGAAAACATTTAATAATCCCGAGAAACTATTGGCTGAAATTCCCGATCTCGATTTTGATTTGTTAATTTCAGATATCGAAATGCCAGGAATTGATGGCTTGCATTTAGCTGAAATGATTCAGGATAAATTGGTTATTTTTTGCACGGCATATAAAGAATATGCCGCCGAGGCATTTAATATTGATGCCGTAGATTATATTACAAAACCTGTAAAATTAGAACGTTTGCAAAAAGCAATCTCCAAAGCTTTTGAACGTTTTCATAAACCAGAGACGGCAAAGAAATTTATGCAGCTCAATACAGACAAGGGAAAAACTTTGCTGTATTTTAATCAAATTCAATATATAAAAACTGCGGTTAGCGATAGCCGTGATAAGACGGTTCTCTTGACAGATGGCAGTTTTATGAATCTGAAAAACGTTAAATTTGATACTCTTTTGAATGAATTGCCTGATGCTGATTTCTGTCGAGTAAATAAAAAGGAAATTGTTGCTGTAAAAGCTATAAAATTCTTCAATCATAACGAAATTGTTTTGCATCATTTAGATAAAAACGATAAAAATAGTACCTTAATTTTGAGTGAAACCTATCGATCTGACTTTTTGAAAAAGGTCAAAATCTAACTTATTACAAAGTTTTTCGGACTTATTACATACATTGAAAATTAGCTTTAAATTTACTTTTTCAGGTAATTTTCACTTCTGATATTTGCACCAATAAATTAAAAAAACGAGTTATGAATAATATTAAAAACTCTGTATTTTACGTTACTGTTATTGGTGGTTTCACAGCTTTAATATATTGGGTAATTTCAAAAGGAGCTTCGCTTGAAGTAGGGCGTGGAATAGTTCACAAAAAAATAGAAAGTAATCACTGGAATGATTTTCTGCATTCTATGATTGAAAACCTACAGCATCCTTTGGCTATTTTACTGGCACAAATTGTCACTATTATTTTGGTAGCACGTTTGTTTGGATGGATTTTTAGAAAAATAGGGCAGCCATCCGTAATTGGTGAGATGATTGCCGGAATTGTTTTAGGGCCATCTCTGGTCGGGATGTATTTTCCTGAATTTTCAGCTTTGTTATTCCCAAAAGAATCTTTAGGAAACCTGCAGTTTTTAAGTCAGATTGGTTTGATCCTTTTCATGTTCGTTATTGGTATGGAGCTGGATTTAAAAGTGCTTAAAAACAAGGCTCACGATGCTGTTGTAATTAGTCACGCAAGTATTGTTATTCCTTTTGCATTAGGATTGACTTTGGCTTATTTTATCTATCATACTTTTGCTCCGGTTGGGGTGGAGTTTGCCTCTTTCGGATTATTTATGGGAATTGCTATGAGTATTACTGCTTTTCCGGTTTTGGCCAGAATTGTTCAGGAACGCGGAATGCAAAAAACAAAACTCGGAACCATTGCCATAACCTGTGCCGCTGCAGATGATATTACGGCCTGGTGTATTCTTGCAGTAGTAATTGCCATTGTAAAAGCAGGTTCCTTTACAAGTGCTTTATACGTAATTGGTTTGGCAATTTTATACGTAATCGTAATGTTGAAAATTGTTCGTCCGTTCCTGAAACGCGTGGGAGATTTAAATTCGACTCGCGAAAGTTTGAATAAGCCTGTAGTTGCTATCTTTTTTATAACGCTTTTGTTCTCTTCTTATGTATCTGAACTAATTGGAATTCATGCTTTGTTCGGTGCATTTTTAGCAGGAGCAATTATGCCGGAAAACAATAAATTTAGAAATATTTTTATTGAAAAAGTTGAAGACGTTGCCATAATTGTTTTATTGCCATTGTTTTTTGTATTTACCGGTTTACGTACACAAATTGGTTTGTTAAACGATCCTTATTTATGGAAAGTTACTGCAGTAATCATTGCTGTGGCTGTAGCGGGAAAATTCTTCGGAAGTGCTTTGGCAGCAAAATTCGTTGGTCAAAACTGGAAAGACAGTCTGGCAATTGGTGCTTTGATGAATACCCGTGGTTTAATGGAATTGGTAGTTTTAAATATCGGTTATGATTTAGGTGTTCTTTCTACAGAAATTTTTACCATGATGGTCATTATGGCTTTGGTCACTACTTTTATGACGGGACCGGCATTAGATTTTATTGGTTATATTTTTAAGGATAAAGTAACGGCCATTCCTGAAGAAATTGGGAATAAAAGTAAATACAAGATTCTGCTTTCATTCGCAACTCCCGAAAGAGGAAAAAAGCTGCTTAAAATTGCAAATAGTTTGGTTAAAAAACAACCTGATAATTCTATTGTTGCGGCAATGCATTTGTCTTTAAGTACAGAAGTTCACTCGTTTGACGTAAAAGACCATGAACGCAAAATGCTGCTTCCGGTTATAGCAGAATCTGAACGTTTGAACCAAAATATGGTTAGTGTTTTTAAAATAACAAATGATATTGATACAGAAATTATCGATACGGCAAATCAGGGAGAATATGATTTATTGCTGGTTGGTTTAGGGCAGTCTATTTTTGATGGAACTTTATTGGGTAAGATTCTTGGTTTTACAACCAGAATTGTAAATCCGGATCGTTTAATTGATAAGTTTACCGGAAAAGAAGGTTTGTTTGAAAATTCTCCTTTTGATGAAAGAACACGTCATATTATTGCTAAAACAAAAATGCCGGTTGGAATTTTTATTGATAAAGATCTCGAAGATGTCAATCAGATTTTTATGCCAATTTTTAGCAAGGAAGATTCATTTTTGATAGATTATGCCAAGAAGTTAATCAATAATAATGGTTCGCAAATTACGGTTTTGGATGCCAGTGGTGAAGTAAAAAATACCCGCGATATTCAGGAAAGTATTCGTTCGATCGAACAAATTGCACCAAATCATATTATGATTATGCACGACAGAACAATCAAAAAAGATTTTTTAGAAAGCCAAAACTTAATGATTATTAGTTTAGACAGCTGGAAGAAATTAATAGAATCTCAAAGTACATGGTTAAATAATACACCTTCGGTTTTGATTTTGAGACCATAATACCGAAGGAAATTTCAAATAAAAAATCCCAAATTCCAATTTACGATTGGAGTTTGGGATTTTTAATTTTGCTTTGTCATCCTGAGGAACGAAGGATCACACAAGAAATTCCGTTCTTGAAATCGACAATCTTTGCCGAGTTGCTAGTGTGATCCTTCGTTCCTCAGGATGACAAGCCAGCGTTTGGAATTTTAAAACCTAAAGTCCCAAGTCAAGAACATAAGAAATCTTAGCGGCTATATTATCTTCAAATCTCATTAATTGATTTGGTCCGTAGCGATAAAATCCGCCTAAACCAAACCCTTTATAGATTTTGTTTAACTCAATTCCTGATTCAAAAAAACCTTTATTAAGTGTTTTATATGTTGGTCCAACCTGTTGTTCCGGATGATCCATATTCCCCCATGCCATTCTGGTCACTAATACCAATGAAGGACGAACTTTTCTTAATAATCTAATTCTATCAAAGCCATGTTTTACCTGAAACATGATATATTGACTAGAGAAAAACTCATTAAAATACATGGTTTCAAAACTGTTTCTTCCGGCAAAAGTAATACGCTGTACAACCGTTTCTTTAGTTAAGTTGTTTGGAGCAGTATTGTATAAATGTGTTATTGGAACGTCGCCCATTGCATAACCTCCCTGCAGTAATAAACTTGTTTTTTGGCCGTTGAGGTAATTCTTTTCATATTCAGTTTTAAAATCTATTTTTCCAAAGGTAAAATCGTTCCCTAATACATTTGGCAATGATTGTGTGTACTGAAAAGTAAATCTCGGAAATCTTTTATCAGATTCGTTTCTACCTGTTGGAGTTTGCATAAATTCACTGAAAGGCGCCCAAACAATAGACAACATTGCGGTTGTCATAATGTAACTTGAGTATAATTTTCCATTTAAATTAAAAAGATAATCAAACTTTGGCTCAACATAATTTCTTGATAATTCCAGAACAGCTTCAGTTTTAGGAATTATTTTGGTTTGAAGATTGGTTTTCCAGGTCGTGTAGTGATAAAACGTACTAATGTTAATTGGCCGCGGATCATAAATTTTAAAAACACGTTTGTCAACTGCAAAAACAGTACTTGCAATTTCTCTAACATCATCAGTATAATAACCGTTTATCCAGGTATTTGTGTTTTTATCTAATAAAGCTCCTCCGCCTAAACTGTATTTTACGACTCCATCTTTTGTTCCGTAAGCGGTGTAACCTTCAATTCTAAAACCTTTAGAAAAACGATCATTCGTGATTCCGCCAATACCCAATCTAAAACCTTCGTAATTATTGTAGCTTATTATTTTCTTTAAATCAAGATCAACAGGGCCAATTGGGAAATAGCCATTGATGATTTTTCTTCCTGATCCCAGTCGTTTTTCTATTCTTTTACTGATAGAAAGACTGTCTAATAATTGATATGTTTTTTGGCCTTTTAAGTCGAGACTGTCTTTTCGGTATTTGTTCCAGAAAGTTTCGGGTTGTTTGCTGGCATCATCCTTAATTTCAATATAAAGCGCTGGATTTTTTATTGATGGATTATTGTTGTAATGAATGTCAAAATTATTGCTTTCAGAAAGGACATAAGTAAAATCTGAAGCTACTTTTTTTCTCGGTTCATAATCTTCTTCGGCATCTGCATCAAACTGAATAGTTCCGCCTAAGATTTTTATATCCTCATCGTTTTTTCCTTTTACGATTTTAAAAGTAGTATTGCTTTGAAACCATAATTTTTCGCTTGGAACATATTCAAATTCATGAATTCCGCTAATATCCAAAACGCCTTTTATTCGCATTACTGCTTTTGCTACAGCAAAATTTTCCTGATCGATATACAAAACACCTTCAAGTCTGTTTGATCTTCTTTTTTTGTTTTTAAAGTAAATCATGTAAGTATTTCTTCCTTTGATAGCTACAGTATCAAGGAGTTTGTAGTTGTAATCGGCAAGAGCATTGTTTGAAATCGGGCTTTCATGCTTAGTTTCAAACAACTCATATTTAGTGTCATAAATAGAAATAGACTGTAAATTGAAAGCAATGATTTCATAAATGGGCTGTTTAAAACCTGCCATTTTAGAACCCAGAATAGTTTCTTTAAGTTTATTATTTGCAAACTGATATTGTGATACTTTTTCGGTTTGAAACAAATGCTGTTTGCTTATTATTTCCTTAAACTTATAATCAGATGAATCTATGTTAATTTGTTTTTTGTTGAAATCCTTATAAGCTGCAGAAGAATCGATTCTGCCGTCAATAGAATCAGGATTTGCCGTTACAATAAGTTTATTATAGGTTTTATATTCAAAGTTATTCAGCTTTTTTTGCGGATTGTTATTGTTTTTATTTGCAATTACTTTCCTTAAAATAGCCAAAGCCGGATTTTCGTTAGCAATTACAACCTCTTTTAAATTATCAGTTTTTTCAGAAAGTAAAACCGAATAGAACTTTTTATTATTTAAGACCGTAATAGTTTTGGTAGTAAAACCAACATAAGAAACAGTAAAAGAAGGAATATCTGTTAGGGAATGAAGAACAAATTTCCCGTCGACGTCTGTAATTGTATTATTATTGTCTGAAGTAGTAATTGTAGCAAAAGGAAGCGGTTTGTTTTTCGAGTCATTTACAATTCCATTTATTTGAAATTGCGCCTGAATAGTAAGCGTGAAAAACAAAGTCAGTAAACAAAATAGCTTCATACAGAGGATTATAGTTTCAAAACGAAAACAATTTAATTTCGGTATGCAAAAATAGCAATAAAAAAATCCGTCTAGTACAATTTTAACTAAACGGATTTTTAATTTGTGCCAAATAAAGTTAAACTTTCATTATTTCTGCCTCTTTAGCAGCCAATAATTCGTCAATTTTTTTTATATAAGCATTTGTTAAGTTCTGAACTTCTTCTTCTGCAGATTTGCAAACATCTTCTGAAGTTCCTTCTTTTTCTAATTTTTTGATATCAGTATTAGCGTCTTTACGAGAGTTACGAATACCAATTTTAGCATCTTCAGCTTCGGCTTTTGCCTGTTTAGCCAAATCTCTACGGCGCTCTTCGGTCAACGGCGGAACGCTGATGATAATTACGTCACCATTGTTCATTGGATTAAAGCCAATATTGGCAACCATAATCGCTTTTTCAATAGTTTGCAGCATATTTTTTTCGAAAGGCTGTAAAGTAATTGTTCTGGCATCAGGAACACTAATTTTAGATACTTGCGAAAGCGGTGTTGCAGATCCGTAATAATCTACGAAAACGCTTCCCAACATTGCAGGAGAAGCCTTTCCAGCACGAATGTTTAAGAATTCTTTTTCTAAATGCGCAATCGAACCATTCATTGATTCTTCAGTACTTTCTAAAATAAAATCTATTTCTTCACTCATTTTTTTAGATTTTTAGATTTCTAGACGATTAGATTTTTAGATTTCTAAAAAGGGCTTCATCTAATTTACTAACTAATATGTTTTTTGTTTTTTTATAATTGCTATACATTGAATTATCACGATTTAAGTAAAATCTGAAAACCCAATATCTAAGTAGTCTAATTGTTAACTACAGTTCCAATATTTTCACCGTCGCAGATTTTCAAAAGGTTTCCAATTTTGTTCATATCAAAAACAACGATTGGCAATTTGTTTTCCTGGCTTAATGTAAAAGCAGTTGTATCCATTACGTTTAACCCTTTTTTCAAAACATCATCAAACGAAATCGTATCAAATTTTACTGCCGATGCATTTTTTTCGGGATCAGAATCATAAACACCATCAACACGTGTTCCTTTTAAGATAACATCTGCATTAATTTCAATTCCTCTCAAAACGGCTGCGGTATCAGTTGTAAAATATGGATTTCCGGTTCCGGCACCAAAAATTACGATTCTTCCTTTTTCAAGATGACGATCTGCTCTCCTTTTAATGTATGGTTCTGCAATAGATTCCATTTTTAAAGCAGTCTGCAAACGTGTTTTCATTCCTTTGTCTTCAAGTGCACCCTGCAAAGCCATTCCATTAATAACAGTAGCCAGCATGCCCATATAATCGCCTTGTACTCTATCCATACCGGCACTTGCACCTGCAACGCCTCTAAAAATATTTCCTCCTCCAATAACAATAGCAATCTCTACTCCCTTATTGTGAATTTGCTTAATTTCTTCAGCATATTCGGCTAATCTTTTTGGGTCGATTCCGTATTGTAAATCACCCATTAAGGCTTCGCCACTTAGTTTTAGAAGAATTCTTTTATATTTCATGTGTTGTTGCGTTAATTTGTGCAAATATAGACATATTCTTATTTTTAAAAATAATGTTTTAAAAAAATTAATTTGTTCTTTTGAGTTTTCAGTTTAAGAAGATTTATTTCTCTCTAATCTGACAAAAGTCATTCTTGCGTCTTTTTTTAATTTGTATTTTTATCGTATCAAAACGAAAGAAATATGAAAAGTATTGTAGCCAAAGGATTATTCAATAGTCATTCTTATCCTGAGTACCGAAAATTAGTCACAGATTTATTATCACAAGGCAAATCAACAGGTAACGACCAATCTGAAAGTCTCACTCATTATACCAGTTTAAATGAAGCGAGAATGAACCGACTGGAAAAAACCATTAAAATTTCTGATGATGTTATTTCGAAGCTGCAAAACTTAGACAACCATTATATCTGGCTCGTAATTTCTGAAGGCTGGTGTGGCGATGCGGCACAAATACTTCCGATACTTAATAAAATGGCTTTGGCATCTGATAAAAAAATAGATCTCAAAATTGTTTTAAGGGATGAAAATGACGAATTAATGAGTCAGTATCTAACCAATGGTGGAAAAGCAATCCCGAAAGTAATTGTAATTTGTAAAGAAGCCGGAATTGTTCGTGCTGATTGGGGGCCAAGACCAAAAGGCGCCTCAGAATTAATGATTAATTATAAAAAGGAATTTGGCGTAATTGATGAAAAAATAAAAACCGATTTGCAATTGTGGTATTTGGCAGATAAAGGGATTTCTGTTCAGGAAGAACTGGTTCAGATTATGGAAAATATAAAATACAATAGGCTGTAAACTGTCTATTTGAGGTAATATGTTGATAATTAATTCAATACCATTATAAAATTTATTAAAACATTTGGTTTTAATATAAAGTTTTGTATCTTAGTAATAAGAAACCCACTTCTATTATTTTTTGATTTACTCTTATTGGTGTTTATTTAATGTTTAACTATTAAAAATCCACTATTATGAAAAAGTTATTCGAAAAATTTTATGATTTTTTTTCGAGATTATTGTTTGACGGAAAAAATGTACCACACTATTAATTTCCAAAACAATTAATTTAGGAGTTGGCACATTACAATAGCACTACCTTTTGTAATGTGTTTCTAATTTATTGGAGTTTCTCTAAATAAATTTCAATTCCATTTAAGAAAACTTACAAATCAAAATTCACGACAGATATTCCTAAGTTGATGCTGTTCAGGCTTTTTTGATTATGAAGCGTAATATCGTATTGGGCAGTTTCAATGAAAATAATAAAATCATCAGAACCTATTCCAATTCTTAACTTTCTATACTCTCCATTTAGATTTCCACGTCCTAATGCAAATCCTTTTCCGTAACCGGCTTGCGCTGTAATTACGGTGTTTTCACCTACTTTGGGACTTAGACCAAAATTTAAATATACAGGAACTGCCACAAGTTTATCTTCCCATTTCCAATCTATACCACTGTGAATTCCCAAAGTAATCCATTTTTTGTAATGAATTCCAAATCCAATTTTTGATCCTAAACCATCAGGAACAAACCAATCTTTATTTTTTTGATCAGGATAATCTTCCGATTCATATCTTTCATTATTTCCGGCCAAAGAGGCAGAAATATCAAATTGAAGATAAGTGAATTTTTTATTTTGCGCATTAACAGATAAACTAGCTATCAGAATGATGATAAAGGCAAATAAAATCTTTTTCATAAGATTAATTTTGTTGCAGACTCTCTTCAAATAAAGTAATGTCAATCGCATCTTTAACATCATAATCGCCAATTTTAGTTCGGCGTAAAACAGTTAAGTGTGATCCTGAATTCATGGCTTTTCCAAAATCAAAAGCCAATGAGCGTATATAAGTTCCTTTGCTGCAAACTACTCTAAAATCTATTTCAGGAAGTGCAATTCTTGTAATTTCAAATTCATGAATTGTAGTTTTTCTGCTTTCAATTTCTATTGTTTCTCCTGCGCGTGCATGTTCATACAAGCGAACACCATCTTTTTTAATAGCTGAAAAAATGGGTGGTTTCTGATCGATTTCGCCCAAAAACTGTTTTACCGTTTCATGAATCAAAGCTTCGTCGATATGCGAAGTTGGAAAAGTCTGGTCGATTTCGGTTTCTAAATCATATGATGGAGTAGTGGCCCCAATGTAAAAAGTCCCCGTATATTCTTTGGCCTGACCCTGAAGTTCGGAAATTCTTTTGGTAAATTTTCCGGTACAAATCAATAATAAACCAGTTGCCAAAGGGTCTAAAGTTCCCGCGTGGCCAATTTTGAACTTTTTAGGAAGTCCGGCTTTATTGATTAAAAGATATTTTAATTTATTGACAGCTTGAAACGAACTCCATTTTAAAGGTTTGTCAATCAATAAAACTTGTCCGTCTAAATATTCTTCAGTTGTCATTATATAATGGTAAGCGGGTGAATGAAAAAGTGAATCAATAATAAGATGATTCCAGCGATAATTCGGTAATAACCAAAAACTTTAAAACCATTTTTAGTTAAAAATCCAATAAAGGTTTTAATTGCCAAAAGTGCTACAATAAAAGCAACAACATTTCCTATAATCAACAAATTAATCTGATCGTGAGATAATTCGAATCCGTCTTTGTAATAATCGTAGCATTTTTTTACTGTTGCCCCTAACATTGTAGGAACCGCTAAAAAGAAAGAGAATTCAGCTGCTGTAGTTCTTGATAATTTTTGCGACATTCCGCCCACAATACTTGCACCGCTTCGTGAAACTCCGGGAATCATGGCAAGACATTGAAATAATCCAATTTTAAAAGCTTGTAAATAAGTAATTTCCTGAGATGTTTCTGCTGTATTTGGACTGTTAAACCATTCGTCTACTTTTAATAAAATCAAGCCTCCAATTAAAAGTGAAATAGCAACGGTAACCGGATTTTCTAATAAACCATCAATAAAATCACTCAATAATAAGCCTAAAACAACGGCCGGAATAAACGCAACTAAAAGTTTAAAATAAAAATCAAGTGTTTGAAAAAAGCGTTTGAAGTATAAAACAACTACCGAAAGTATCGCACCAAGCTGAATAACAATCGTAAAAAGTTTGGTAAAGTCGTCGTGTGCAATTCCGAAAAAAGAAGAGGCAATAATCATGTGTCCAGTTGAAGAAACAGGTAAAAATTCTGTAATTCCTTCAATAATGGCAAGAATGATAGCTTGTAATGTATTCATTTAATTTAGATTGTTAGATTATTAGACTTCTTAGATGTCAGATTTTTTTGAAAAGATAATCTAAAAATCTAAGTTGTCTAAGCAGTCTAAGAAAGTCTATTTAGTTTTTTTGAAAATAGAATAAATCGTGATTCCAAAACCAATTAAAACAGTTGTTGGAGCTAAACGGATACGTCTAAAGCTAAAAACATCTTCATTAAAAACATTCGGATTATCACTTCCTCCGCCAGACATTAAAATAAATCCTAAGGCAATAACTGCAATCCCGATTAATAGAATTTTGTAGTTGATGCCGTCAAAAAGGAATTCCTGTTTTTGTGGTTGTTGTTCTGTATTATTGTTGTTTTTCATTGCTATTTTTTTGTCAGCCTGAAGTCGAAGGCATTTTTATTTTAAAAAATCTAAAATCTAAAGTCAGAAATCTAAAATTAATAAAGATCGTCTGTTCTTAAATTCAGGAAACGTTGTGTTGCAAAGTGCGTGCTTACCCATGTAATTAAGACGCCTAAACCGAAAACGGCCAATAAAACTAATCCAATTAAGATTTTATCTTCTAAAATTCCTAATCCCGGGAAATTTGTTTCTACATAAAGTAAAAGTGCAATCAGGGCAACAATGGCTAATCCTGCGCCAAGGATTCCTAGTTTTACGCTTCTCATAACAAATGGCTTACGAATAAACGATTTTGTAGCACCAACCATTTGCATCGTTTTAATAATAAAACGATTGGAGTGAATCGATAAACGTAATGAGCTATTGATTAATAAAACAGCAATTACGGTAAGGAAACCGCTGATAATCAAAATCCACATACTTACTTTTTTGATATTATCGTTTACCAGATTTACCAATTGTTTGTCATAAACAATATCTTCAATCATGGTGTTTTGACGTAATTTGCTTTCTATTTTCAAGATACTGTCTCTTTCAACATAATCTGCTTTTAAGTGAATGTCAAAAGAATTCAATAATGGGTTTTCTCCTAAGAAAGTAAGGAAATCTTCACCAATAATATCAGTATGTTCTTTTGCTGCTTTTTCTTTGGTTACATAAACATATGATCTTGCAAAAGGAGCTCTTTTCAATTCAGTATTAAAAGCTTTTATTACACTATCATTGGCCTCGTTTTTAAAGAAAACCGTCATTGCGATTTTTTCTTTAAAGTCGTCAGCCAGTTTTTTAGAATTGATAATGAATAATCCCAGTACTCCCAAAAGGAATAAAACCAGAAATACACTTAATACAACCGAAAAATAAGAGGAAATTAACCTGCGCTTTTGAAATTTATCAAAGTTAGAACTCATAGTATGCTTAAATTATGTGGTAAAAATAATAAAGTATTTCTTTATTTAAAGTTAATAACGATCAAAGTTTTAACTTTTGTACAATAAAGATACGATTCAGGATTTAATAAATCAAGAATTAAAAATCTTTGCAAGGCGATTTAACAGCAAAGTCCGCAAGGATTTACGCAATGAGCGCAAAGTTAGTTTGATTGTTCGTATGTCTCCAGCGGTTAAAACCGTAGGCTATGTTTTAATGTGTATTTTTTTATTCAATATAGCCCGAGGTTTTAACCTCGGGAGACGTATTATGAAATTTGCTTTATGCTCCAGCGGTTGAAACCGCTGGCTGTGTTTAATATTGTATTTTTTTTATTTAACATGTCTCCCGAGGTTTTAACCTCGGCAAACGTATTATTAATGTCAGATATAAAAACTTAGAATTTTAGTATCTCAAAGCCTTAGCAACTCAGAACCTTAAAAAGTTTCCCAAACCAGAGACAAATAATACAATCCCCCAATTGATGGACCGCCAAGAATAGAAGTATAGGGTTTATTCAGAATATTAGTTGCACCCAATTTTGCCGTAATTCCCGATTTTTGGAAATAATAATTGATTTGCGCATCCATCGACCAATAAGCGGGCACAGTTCCTGAGACTAAAAAAGAAACATAATCAAAATTGTTTTGATAACGTGCTGTTGCGCTTGCGCCAAGATTTCTCCAGATATTATTGGCTATTAAAGTTCCGTTTACGTTAAATTCTGGTGTGTTAAAGCCATCTTCGAGACCGTCTTTATCATCTGTTCTGTCCAATTTTGTGTAGGTTAGATTTGTTAAAGCTGTAAAAGTTTCATCAATTCGATATTTCAATCCCAAACTTCCTCCATAATTGTAAATTTTACTTTTAGAATTGGTCCATAAACGGTAGCGATTTTGGGTTATTCTTGAGTATAAAAGCGTCGGAATTTGTGTTTCATCTGTTGTGTTAACAGTGCTGGCTTCAACTTGAGCAATAAAATTTTTGTATGAGTTGTAATAAAAATCGACATCAATAAAAAGATTTCTGTTTAAGGCCATTCCTTTAAAACCAAACTCAAAAGATTTTACAAATTCAGGTTCCAGATAAGTATACGGGTTTTTCTGAATCATGTTTTTGTTTTTTTCAATTGCGGCTGCCTGCGTAATTCCAAGAGTATTTACATCATTATTTACCTGCGACTGAAATTTGTCAATTGAAGCTTTGGTAAATGAATTCTCAAAAATGCCATCAGACATAATTCTCAAACCGCCAACACGTTTTACACCGCCTGAATTTACATTCGAAAATCCTTCAAAAATGCTCGGAAAACGATATCCGTTTTGGTACGATGCCCTGAAATTGATGGTTTCTTTTGGAGAATAAACCGCCGTAAACTGAGGCGTAAATTTAACATCAAAATAATCAGATTTGTCCATTCTTATTGTGGCGCCCAAACGTAATTTGCTATTGAAAAAATCTTTTGTTAATTGTGTAAAAGCGCCGGTTTTTTGATACGTTAAGTTTTCAGTAGCCCTTTTTGGGTTGATAAAATAATTTCCGTCGGGAACAATAATGTAGTTTCTGTAATCAAAACCACTTAATAATTTGGCATTTATTTTTTCGAAGAAAGAAACAAAGGCTTTGTCCCAATTGATCAATCCTTCACCATGAACCAAAGTCGATTTTACTCGCAAAGCCGCACCAATATCCCAATTATTAATATCGATTAATTCTTTTTCCTTGGCCTCATATGCCGGAGTTCCTGGCTCAAAACGCCCCTGATCAGATTGTGATCTTGCAATTCTGTGTGCGTCAGCAATATCAGATCCATTTGTAATGGCATTTTTATAAGCTGTTGAATAATCTGCAAACCATTTATCGTCTGATTTATAAGCGCGATCCATATTTTCTGCCAAAGAACGAAGGTTGTATGAGTTTCCGGTATTTTCGGTTGTAGCATACGCTTTTACCTGAAAAACAGGCGTGTGATAATCAGCGGCAAATTGATTCAATGTATAATCGTCTAATCTAAATCTATTCGAACGCTGATAAATCGTATTGATTAATGCCGTTTTATAAGTCACCGAAAGCTCATTTCCTTTTTTCGGACGGAAGTAAAAACCAACATCAGCTTTGTAATTTTTAATGTCATAATTAGTAATATCAGTTTCGCGATATCCGGTTCTGGCAACAACATAATTTTTACCGTTTAAGTTTAAAGTTTTTCTGTTTGCCGATTCATTTCCGTAACCGTTTACTTCATCATAAGCCGGATTATCGGTGCCATATAAATTGGTCGAAGCATTGACATTTGGAGCCAAATCGGTTCGGTCATCAGCACCCCAATCTGTTCCGCCTGTGGTTGAAGCATTTATTTTGAAAGCCCATTTTTCGTTGAAGGCTTTAGCAAAACGTAAATTAAATTGGGAATATACTTTCGGTGAAAACCGATCAACATTGCCAACATGATTAACACCCGTTAATTGCTGAACACTTACTCCTTGGTATTCAAATGGATTTTTGGTTTGAATATTGGCCAAACCGTTAATAGCGTTCATTCCGTACAAAGCCGCAGCCGTTCCCGGAATAATTTCGATTTTATCAATATCCAAATCATTTGCTCCAAGTGCATTTGCAATTGGAGCGCCCAAATGTGGGGCCTGATTATCAATCCCGTCAACCAATTGTGCAAATCTTACGTTGGTTGAATTGGCAAAACCTCTTGTGTTTATTACTTTAAAACCCAAACTCGGTGTATTAATCTGAACTCCTTTGACATTTTCTAATGCTTCATAAATACTTGGAGAACCCATTTTTTTGGCTTCCGCCGATTTTAATTGCTCGATGCTTATTGGCGAACGCATAATATTTTCGGATCGGCGGGAAGCGGTAATCACAACTTCGTTTAAATCTTCTTTTTTGATGCTGTCCTGTTCTTTTTTTGAATTTTAAGTTTGAGAAAAGCTTTTTAAACTTATCAAAAGCAGAAATGTGTAAAGGTTTAGTTTCATAAGAGAATAAAAAATTCAGTATGTTTTTAAATGAACACTGATGGTTGTAAAAATCGGTTTGGGTTATTTGATTTTTTTTAAATGAAAATAGGATTTAAAATTTTAAATTTTGGGTTTCTTTCATAGCAAAATCCTTAATACGTTTTTCAATTTCATAAAAAATAAGAATAGCTTTTTCTCCGGCTTCGGTTAATTTTGCTCCGCCGCCGCCTTTTCCGCCAAGCAATTTTTCTACCAGCGGACTTTCGGCGCGCTGATTCATCTCTTCTACCAATTGCCACGCCTGACGATAAGACATTTTCATTTCTTTTGCCGCATTGGTAATAGATCCTGTTTTTCGAATATTCTCTAAAAGCCAGATTTTCCCAATTCCCAGAAATGGACCTTCTGTTTCTTCAATCCAAAGGCGAACTTCAACAGAATATTTTTTGCTAGTATCCATTTTATTCTTTTAGTGATCTTACAAAAATAGATATTATTGTGTAATAATATTCTTTAATTTGTGATGGATTGAAATCCAGCCCTACAATATTGGTCGTTCCTCCGGAACTTTTTCAAGACTACGAATTATTAACCTCGATGATTCAGAAAATGTAATTTATCTAAGTATAAAAACACGAATATAAGTATTTTTACTTAATTAAAAATAAGTAATATGTTTTTTTATTTGTTTGTCAGTGAAATAGCTTTGGTACAAACGACAATAAATGTAAATTTGCGCCTAATAATTAATTTAGTGAAAAGCCTTAGAACCTTAGTAACTTAGAATCTTAGTCACTTAGAAATGAAGTACAATCCAAACGAAATCGAAGAAAAATGGCAAAAATATTGGGCTAAAAACCAAACTTTTGCTGCCTCAAACAATTCTGAAAAACCGAAGCATTATGTTTTAGACATGTTTCCTTATCCATCTGGAGCGGGATTACACGTTGGACATCCGCTGGGTTATATTGCTTCAGATGTTTATTCTCGTTTCAAAAGACATCAGGGTTTTAATGTTTTGCATCCAATGGGTTACGACAGTTTTGGATTGCCGGCAGAACAATATGCAATTCAGACAGGGCAGCGTCCGGAAGATACAACACGTGTAAATATTGACGGTGGAGTAGATAAAGAAGGAAAACAAATTGCCGGATACAGAAAACAACTAGATAAAATCGGATTTTCATTTGATTGGGCGAGAGAAGTGCGTACCTCAAATCCTGATTATTACAAACATACACAATGGATTTTTATTGAGTTATTTAATTCATGGTACTGCAGAAAAGAAAATCAGGCCTTTGATATTTCAGAGCTTATAAAAGTTTTTGAAAGCGAAGGAAATAAATTAGTCGAAGCAGTTTGCGACGATAATGTTGCCATTTTCACAAAAGAAGAATGGAAATCGTACTCTGAAGATCAAAAAGAAAAAATCCTTTTGCAATACAGAATGACTTATTTGGCAGAAACAGAAGTAAACTGGTGTCCCGGTTTAGGAACTGTTTTGGCAAATGACGAAATTGTAAACGGAGTTTCTGAGCGTGGCGGATACCCGGTAATTCGTAAAAAAATGACCCAATGGAGCATGCGAATTTCTGCTTATGCAGAACGCTTGTTGCAAGGTTTAAATGATATCGACTGGAGTGAATCTATAAAAGAAAGTCAACGTAATTGGATTGGAAAGTCGGTGGGCGCAATGGTCTCTTTTAATGTGAAAAATCATGATGAAGTAATTGACGTATTTACAACAAGACCTGATACCATTTTTGGAGTAACTTTTATGACTTTGGCTCCCGAACATGATTTGGTGGCTAAAATTGTAACGGCTGATCAAAAAAATGCCGTTGATGCGTATATCGAAAAAACTGCAAAACGTTCAGAGCGTGAGCGTATGGCCGATGTAAAAACCATTTCGGGAGTATTTACGGGAGCTTATGCAGAACATCCTTTTACAAAAGAATCAATTCCGGTTTGGATTGGTGATTACGTTTTGGCAGGATATGGAACAGGAGCTGTAATGGCGGTTCCTTGCGGAGACGAGAGAGATTATGCTTTTGCGAATTTCTTTAAAGGTCAAAACGGAATGCCGGAAATCAAAAATATTTTTGATAAAGATATTTCTGAAGCTGCTTTTGGAGCCAAAGAAGGTTTTCAATTAGTAGATTCTGATTTCTTAAATGGATTAAATTACAAAACAGGCACTCAAAAAGTAATTGCTAAATTAGAAGAAATAGGTCAGGGAACAGGAAAAACAAATTACCGCTTGCGTGATGCTGTTTTCTCCCGTCAGCGTTATTGGGGAGAGCCTTTCCCGGTTTATTATGTAAACGGACTTCCAAAAATGATCGCTGCAGAACATTTGCCAATTATTTTACCTGAAGTAGAAAAATATTTGCCAACCGAAGATGGTTTACCTCCGTTAGGAAACGCAACAATTTGGGCTTGGGATACCAAAAACAATGAAGTTGTTAATACTGATTTGATTGATAATTTCGAAATTTTTCCTCTTGAATTGAATACCATGCCAGGTTGGGCAGGAAGTTCTTGGTATTGGATGCGTTATATGGATGCGCACAACGAAGACAGATTTGCAAGCAAAGAAGCTTTAGCTTATTGGGAAAGTGTAGATTTATACATTGGAGGAAGCGAACACGCAACCGGACACTTATTGTATTCTCGTTTCTGGAATAAATTCTTAAAAGACAAAGGTTTTGCCCCAACCGAAGAACCATTTAAAAAACTGATTAATCAGGGAATGATTTTGGGAACTAGTGCTTTTGTTTATAGAAATAATTCGATGGCTAGAGATGGTGATTCAAATGTTAAATTTTTTGATGTTTTTATTTCAAAAAATATTGCAAAAGCAATTATGCAACATTTTGAAGAGCCAGGTAATGTAAATGAGCATTTGTATAGTTATTACTTAAAATGTGTTAGGGAAATATGTGAAAGAAGAGGAATTTCGAGTATTAATACAACAGATGCTGTGCCACTTCATTCCGATGTTTCTTTTGTAAATGCTTCTGACGAATTAGATATTGAGGCTTTTAAAAATTGGCGTGAAGATTTTAATGATGCTGAGTTTATTTGTGAAGAAAACGGAAAATACATCGTTGGCCGCGAAGTCGAAAAAATGTCAAAATCAAAATACAATGTAGTAACTCCAGATGATATTTGTGCAGAATATGGCGCTGATACATTACGTTTGTACGAAATGTTTTTAGGTCCGTTAGAGCAGGCAAAACCTTGGAATACTGCCGGAATTTCTGGAGTTTTTGGTTTCCTTAAAAAATTATGGAGATTGTATTTTGACGAGAATAACGGTTTAATCGTAAACAACGACGAACCAACAAAAGACAATTTAAAATCTTTACACAAAACCATCAAAAAAGTGGCAGAAGATATTGAGAGTTTCTCTTTTAATACTTCGGTTTCTCAATTTATGATTTGTGTAAATGAATTGTCAACTCAAAATTGTCATTCGAGAGCGATTTTAGAACCATTAGCCATTTTAGTTTCGCCTTACGCGCCGCATATCGCAGAAGAATTATGGTCACAATTAGGACATACGGAATCAATTTCAACGGTTGCTTTTCCTGTTTTTGAGGCGAAACATTTAGTTGAAACGAATAAGGAATATCCGGTTTCTTTCAACGGAAAAATGCGTTTTACAATCGAATTGCCTTTAGATTTAACTGCAGCGCAAATCGAAGAAATCATTATGAAAGATGAAAGAACACAGAAACAACTAGACGGAAGAACGCCAAATAAAGTGATTATTGTTCCTGGGAAAATTATTAACCTTGTAGGCTAATAATTTAAAATTCCAATATTTTATAAATCCCAAATCCCAATTTTATGATTGGGGTTTGGGATTTTTTTTTGATCCTAGTTTGTCATCCTGACGGAGGAAGGATCACACGCGTAACTCCGCACAGTAATTCGCCAATTTTTGTCGAGCTTCTAATGCGATCCTTCCTCCGTCAGGATGACAAAATTCGATCGATTGTTGTACTACATTAAAAGACAAAAGCTTTGTCGATCAAACAAAGCTTTTTTTTATCAAATTAAATTTCTAGTTATTATCTCGGAAATACATAAGTGTTTGGATGTACTACAATAATCCCATCTGAATTTGCCGTTCCGGTTAATTCAGAAACCACTTTTCCTCCTACATAAATTTTAGCCGTTACCGTTTGTCCTGCAACACCGCCAAGACCGCTGGTGTGTACCAGAGCTCCATTAGAATCTGCATTAGCTGTAAATTCTTTTGTCCATGGCAATGCTAGAACATCTTCAATAAGCGGAGCGCCACTTTTTTCCATATAAGTTACATCAAGTTCACCCGTAAAATTTCCTGTTATTTCATATTTTACATCTCTCGATGCTGTTCCTGGTTCTGAATTGTTATCATCGTCGCTGCTGCATGAAACTGCTGTAAAAGCAAGTGTTAATACAAGCACTGCTGTTTTAAAAATTGATTTCATAATAAATTCTTTAAATAATTAATATTCGTTTAAAACAAAATTACAGGCTTGAAAAACAGTTGGCAATACCTGATAAAATGTAATTTCTATTACCTGATATCAGGTAAAAGCGACCGAATTCTTTTTGAAACACTTTTTAATTTAATAAATTTGAATAAATACCACTTTATGAAGAAAATTTACTTTTTGACGCTGTTTTTATTTCTATCCGCTTTTGCGCATTCACAAGTTATTCTTTCTTTAGATGATGATACCGTTTATATCGACAGCATTGCAAAGGTAACGAGAAACACAAAATCTGATAGTATAAAATGTCTTTACAGTTTTAAATTATCAAGATTGTTTTTGATGGTTCAGAATGTTGAAAAATCCAAAGAATACTTAAATCAGGCCAATAGGCTAAAATCAGGATTTCCCTTTTTAAAGGCTGCTTCGATTTATTATAATTCCTTTAGTTTTATAGAAAAAGGCGATATCGCGGGTTTCGAAAAAACATTATTAGAAGCCAATGCCAAGTTGAAACAATACGATAATACAGAAGCTTTTAGGCTCCGCGCGATTCTGTTGCAGAATTATGGCATTATGCAACAGCGGAAAAACAACGAAAAGGGCTATATGAAATTATTGGTCAACGAAGCCATTCCCCTTGCAAAAAAGAGCGGTGATTATGAGTTGATAAGCGGTTTGTATAAAGCAGTTGCTATTATTTTTATGAATAATAACGAACGCCAAAAAGCAAGTGAATATTTAGATGAAGCACAAAATTATATCGAAAAAGCAACCAAACGATCTCCCACATTGGCAGAATCTAAAATGGAAACTTACATTATCAATGCCGAGAATTTAGTAGAATTAAAACATTTTTATGATGCCAGAAAAGTACTTGATAAAGCCTTTTTTACACTCAAAAAATTTCCTGAATCCAATCTAAACGATTCTTATTTTTATTCTGAAGGAATATATTATGCCAAACAAAACAAATACACGCAAGCTTTAACGAGTTATGAAAAAGGAATAAAATGTGCCAAAAAACATCAAAATGCAATTGCGTTAAACAGGTTGAAATTTGCAGAATATGAAATACTTTTTAAGTCAAAAGAATATGAAAAAGCTAAAAACAACCTGGAATATCTTTTGGAAAACACCCCATTTATTGTAGATAAAAAGAATTATTACAATGAATTGTCAAAAGTTTACAGCGCAGTTAAAAATTATGACAAAGCTTATTTTTATGCCAATAAATATAATATTGTAAACGACAGTTTGAACAATACAAAATTTCAAAAAGAGATTGTAGAACTCGAAGCAAAGTACAAAAAAGCAGAAAATGAGAAAAAGATAACGGCTCTTCAATCGCAAAATGAAAGAGCGGCATTATTAGTATATAACAATCGGTTAAATTCTTTCCTGTTTGCTGTATTGTCGGTTTTATTGTTTTTGATTGTTTTGTTTTTATGGATTTTGAATAAAAACCAAAAGAAGCTGAGTTTTCAAAAAGAAATTAATCATCAGCAGCAATTAACTGCACTTGAAAATCAGCAGAAATTATCCGTTTCAAATGCTTTGATTGAAGGCGAAGAAGTAGAGAGAAAAAGAATTGCGCGGGATTTGCATGACGGACTTGGAAGCATGCTTTCGGGATTGAAAATTCATTTGAAACTAGCTGAAAAAGATAATATAAGTGCGACAGAAGTGAATACTTTGCTGGATAATTCGATCAAAGAACTTCGCAATATTTCTCAAAACTTAATGCCGGAAAGTTTGCTGAAACTAAGCTTAGAACATGCTTTACGGGATTTGTGTATGGCAAATTCAAACACAATAACAAATATTGAATTTCAGTATTTGATTAAGAAATTGAACTTGTCTAAAAATTATCAAATTTTTATTTATCGCATTATTCAGGAATTATTGAATAATGCTTTAAAGTATGCAAATGCATCGGAGATCCTTGTTTCATGCTCACAAAATAAAGAAACCTTTTTTATAACGGTTGAAGATAACGGAGTTGGATTTAATGTTTTGGAAAAAAGTAGTATTGGAATGGGCTTAAAAAATATAAAAAACCGTGTAGAATTTTTAAACGGGAAATTAGAAATTGAAAGCATAATTAATAAAGGAACTTCGGTCTATATTGAGCTGAAGGCTAAAAACGAAACGCTAAATGACTAAAAAATATAAAACAGTAATTGTAGATGACCATCCGATTGTGATTTCCGGAATTTCGGGTTTACTGTCAGATTTTCAGATTGTTGAGGTTGTTGGCAAATTGCAATCCGGCGTTGCGCTTTTAGATTATATCGAAACAAATGAAGTGGACTTAATTTTAATGGATATTTTTTTGCCGGTAATAAACGGAATTGATCTTTGTAAAACCATCAAACAAAAATATCCTAAAATAATTATTATCGGGATGAGCAGCCAGTCCGAGAGAAGTCTGGTTATGCAATTTGTTCAAAATGGAGGAAATGGCTATGTTTTAAAAAGTGCTTCTTTTGATGAATTTAAAAATTGCATTTATAAAGCAATTGATGGCGAAATTGTGTTTAGCGATGAGGTGCGGGCAATTATAAGTCAGCCGCAATCTGAAGATTTAGATCGGATTCCGAGTCTTAGCCGTCGGGAAAAAGACATTACTTTATTGCTTTCAAAAGGCAAATCGACTCAGGAAATTGCAGATGAATTGTTTTTGAGTTTTTTAACCGTACAAACGCATCGACGCAATATTCTTCAAAAATATAAAGTGAAAAATGTGGCCGAATTAATTACTTTCCTTCTGAAGAACAATCTTTTAAATTAACAAAATCTTCTGAATGCCAAAATGACATTTTTTGAAATTGGTTCGTAAATTGCTGTTTGTTTTGTAACTTTAATTTCAATCAAAAAATCAAAAAAAATGGGAAGTGGATATTTAATTATTGCTGGTGCAATTATGTTATTCAGCTGGTTGGTTAGTTCAAGATTAAAAAGCAAGTTCGAATTATACTCTAAACTGCAACTTCGAAACGGAATGAGCGGTGCAGAAATTGCAGAGAAAATGTTGGCAGATAATGGTATTAGAGACGTTCGTGTTATCTCGACTCCGGGGCAGTTAACAGATCATTATAATCCGAGTGATAAAACTGTTAATTTAAGCGAGGCAGTTTATAACCATCGTAATGCAGCTGCAGCTGCTGTTGCGGCACACGAGTGTGGTCATGCCGTGCAGCATTCTATCGGTTACGAATGGTTAACAATGCGTTCGAAATTAGTGCCAATTGTAAGCGTCGCCTCAAATTATGTACAATGGATTTTGATTGCAGGAATCCTGATGATCAGAACTTTTCCTCAATTGTTACTAATCGGAATAATCATTTTTGCAGCAACAACCTTGTTTTCGATTATTACTTTGCCGGTAGAATACGATGCAAGTAACAGAGCGCTTGCCTGGTTAGAAAATAAACACATGCTGACACAAGAAGAGCAGGCAGGAGCAAAAGACGCCTTAAAATGGGCTGCAAGAACGTATGTAGTAGCTGCTATCGGATCAATTGCAACGTTACTGTACTATATCTCTATTTATTCCGGAAGCAGGAGGAATTAATGAAAAAATGAGGTAATTAGATAATTTATAGCAAACCCGACAGGTTTTAAAACCTGTTGGGTTTTATTATTTGTAAAAAATAGACAATTGCTTATAAAGCATTTTAAGAATTATCTACTTGACTAATTATCAAATTATCTAATTCTAAAGCTGAATCTGCCTATCAATCTGCTGATCGAGTGAAATAAATGTTTCTGTTCTTGAAACTCCTTCGATAGCCTGAATTTTTGTGTTTAAAAGCTGCATTAGATGTTCGTTGTCACGACAAATTATTTTGATCAAAACCGACCAGTTTCCGGTGGTATAATGACATTCTAAAACTTCTGGGATTTTCTTTAAATCTTTTACAGCTTCTGAGTTTCGGGAAGCTTTGTCCAGATAAACGCCAACAAATGCCATTGTGTTGTAACCTAAAACTTTTGGGTTAACAGTAAATTTTGAACCTGAAATTACGCCCGATTGTTCCAGTTTTTTTAAACGCTGATGAATCGCTGCTCCAGAAATCCCAATTTTATTAGCGATTTGTAAAATAGGTTTTCGGGCATCATCCATTAAATACCGAAGTATTTCTTTGTCGATACCATCAATTTCGATTAAAAGAGAATTGATTTTCATGAGAGTTGTGGTTTGAAACTAATATTGGTTTTTTGGTTTGATATATAAATCAAATTTAAGGATTAAAGTTTTAAATCAATAGAAAATAGTTGGTTTAAATCTTTGTCAAAGTTTTAAACTTTGACAAAGATGCGCGCAAAAAATGAAGATTTGAATTTGCGTTCTTTACGTTGAGTTTTTTTACCATTAAGAGATTAAGTAAATTAAGTTTTGTCTTAATAAATCTTTAAAGCAGAAATTAAGCGTTCTTTCTTTATTTTCTTAATCTCTTAATGGTAAAATAAAAAAATTCCAAATCCCAACAAGAAAGTTGGAATTTGGAATTTAAAATTTGATATTTTTAAAAGGAGTTATTTCCCTTTGTTTGCTTCGCTAATGTATTTTTCTAAAGCCATTGTCATAGAAGGCGTTTCAGGAGTTGGAGCAAGAATATCAATTCTTAAACCATAATCTAAAGCTTCTTTTTGAGTTGTGCTTCCAAAAACAGCAATTCTTGTATCGTTTTGTTTAAAATCAGGGAAGTTTTTGAACAATGATTTAATTCCGGTTGGACTAAAAAATGCTAAAACATCATAATAAACATCTGCCAAATCAGATAAATCACTCATTACTGTTTTGTAAAAAACAGCTTGAGTCCAGTCTACTTTTAAACCATTTAAGGTAATAGGCGCGTCAGCATTTAACTGATCTGATGCCGGAAGCAGGAATTTTTCGTCTTTGTATTTTTTAATTAGTGGAGATAAATCAGCAAAATCTTTAGCACCTACATAAATTTTTCGCTTTCTGTACACTACATATTTCTGCAGGTAAAACGCAACTGCTTCAGATTGACAAAAATATTTCAATCCTTCAGGAACTTTGTAGCGCATTTCGTCTGCTACTCTGAAAAAATGATCTACAGCATTTCTGCTTGTCAAAATAATCGCAGTGTAATGATTAAGGTCGATTTTTTGTAATCGAATCTCTTTTGCGTTAACCCCTTCCACATGAATAAATGGTCTGAAATCAATTTTTATTTTGTGTTTTTGTTGGAGCTCAAAGTAAGGAGAATTTTCCACTTTAGGTTCAGGCTGTGACACCAAAATTGTTTTCACTTTCATATTATAAACATTTACTAAGCCGCCTCTTTTGTTATCCAATAATACATGAAATAATAAGGGGCTATTTCAAGAGCGCAAAGATATAAAATAAAATAAAATAACTTACCGATTATTATATTTTGATACGTTTTAATTGAAATAAAGTAGGAAAATAGACTTATACAAAGCGCAACGCCTATTATTACTAGCGGGACAATCTTAGGAATATTGTCATAATAGAACAAAACTGCGTTAAAAGGCAGTATTAAAACACCAATGTAAGTTCTGTAAGTCGCTTTTTGAAGATTGAAAAGGCTTACAAATTCATCAATATTGAAAGAAGTTGCAACGATTTTTTCGATTAAAAATTTTCCCAGAATAAAATAAAGTAAAAATGTAGCAATTTGAATGTATAGGATCCAATCTGATTTTAAGGTATTGTATCCGTTTGCAGATTTACATCCGAAAATATCCATTGTTAGCAAAATGAAAAATGAAAACGAAAGAATCTGCACAAAAAACAATCCAACAATAAAGCTGCCTTTCAGGTTGCTGGTATCGCGATAAATTTTAGCATATTTATCAGAAAAAATAAGTTTGCTAAATTCACTGAATCTCGTTTCGTAAGTTGATTTAGTAATAGCAACGAGAGCAAAGGCCACCACAAATAAAAGTGTTGCCCAATCGTTGTTCTCTAGAATTCTGGGTTGAAGATGTTCAATCATAGCGTTACAAAATTAGTAATTTTTTGGATCAATACTTTTATTATAAATTTATTATGAATGAAATGGCATAAAAAGTTTACTTTTGCCATGAAATTGCCAAGAAAAATGAATGATAGTATTGTCATAATTCCCACTTATAACGAAATTGAAAACATAGAAAGTATAATAAGAGCCGTACTTTCACAACATAAACCTTTTCATCTTTTAATTATTGATGATAATTCTCCCGATCATACTGCAAACAAGGTAATTGCATTGCAGGAAGAATTTCCGGGCAGATTATTTTTAGAACAAAGAGCCAAAAAATCAGGTTTAGGAACAGCTTATGTTCATGGTTTTAAATGGGCTTTGGAACGCAAATATGATTACATTTTTGAGATGGATGCCGATTTTTCGCATAACCCGAATGATCTTGAAAAGTTATACGATGCCTGCCATTTTGGTGGTGCCGCTTTATCAATTGGTTCTCGTTATGTAACAGGTGTAAATGTGGTAAACTGGCCTTTAAGTCGTGTATTAATGTCTTACTTTGCTTCGGTATATGTAAAATTTATTACAGGAATGAAAATTCATGATGCTACAGCCGGTTTTGTTTGTTATAAAAGAGAAGTTTTAGAGAAAATTAATCTCAACAAAATAAAATTTGTAGGCTATGCGTTTCAGATTGAAATGAAGTACAGAACCTATTGTGCTAAATTTGAAATTACCGAAGTTCCAATTATTTTTACAGACAGAACAAAGGGAGTTTCAAAAATGAGCAATGCCATTATTAAAGAAGCTATTCTTGGGGTAATTTCACTTCGATTAAAAAAGTTAATCAATACATTATAATACCACGGTCATGAATAGGATTTTAATAAAGAATGCTAAAATTGTAAACGAAGGATCTATTTTTGAAGGCGATGTCTTGATCGAGAACGACTTAATTGTTGAAGTTGCAGACAGTATCAGCCTAAAAACTTCAGATTGTATTGTGATAGATGCCGAAGGAAATTATTTAATGCCGGGTGCAATTGATGATCAGGTACATTTTAGAGAACCGGGATTAACGCATAAAGGTGATATAGAATCAGAATCAAGAGCTGCGGTTGCGGGCGGAATCACTTCTTTTATCGAACAGCCAAATACGGTTCCGAATGCAGTTACTCAGGAAATTTTAGAAGAAAAATATCAAATTGCTGCCGTAAAATCATTTGCGAATTATTCGTTTATGATGGGCGCGACCAATGATAATCTGGAAGAAGTTTTAAAGACCAATCCAAGAAACGTTGCCGGAATCAAAATCTTTTTAGGTTCTTCAACAGGAAACATGCTCGTAGATAACGAAGCAACTTTAGAGGAAATATTTTCCAGCACACCGATGTTAATTGCTGTTCATTGCGAAGATGAAGCAACAATTAAAAACAATCTTGCTATTTTTAAAGAACAATATGGTGATGATGTTCCGGTAACGGCGCACCATTTAATTCGTAGTGCAGAAGCTTGTTATATTTCGTCTTCAAAAGCAGTGGCTTTGGCGAAAAAAACAGGAGCGAGATTGCATATTTTCCATCTTTCGACAGCGAAGGAAATGGAATTGTTTACGAATAAAATTGCATTAGAAGATAAAAAAATCACGGCAGAAGTTTGTGTACATCACCTTTGGTTTACCGATGAAGATTATAAAACAAAAGGAAATTTCATTAAATGGAATCCTGCTGTAAAAACTGCCGAAGACAGAAAAGAACTTTGGAAAGCTTTGAATGACGGTCGAATTGATGTTATTGCAACAGATCACGCACCTCATACAAAAGAAGAAAAAAGTCAATCGTATTTAAATGCTCCTTCAGGCGGGCCATTAGTGCAGCATGCTGTTGTGGCAATGTTTGAAGCGCATCACCAGGGAAAAATTTCTATTGAAAAAATCGTAGAGAAAATGTGCCACAATCCGGCTAAAATTTTCAAAATCGAAAAAAGAGGTTTTATAAAAGAAGGTTATTTTGCTGATTTGGTAATTGTAAATCCGAGTTTGCCATGGAGTGTAAAATCAGAAAATATATTATCAAAATGCGGTTGGTCTCCTTTTGAGAATTTTACTTTTAAATCGAGAATTACCCATACGTTTGTAAACGGCGAATTGGTTTATAACAATTTTAAAGTGAAAGACGTTCGCAACGGAAAAAGATTATTGTTTGACAGATAAAATAGGAAGATGAAGAATTTTGTAGTTATAATATCGATTTTATTTTTTGCCGTAAGTTGTAAAAAAGAGCTTGTAAAAGAGCCTAAACGACTTATTGAGAAAGGAAAAATGATTGATATTATGTATGATTTATCTGTTTTGGATGCCATAAAATATCACAATCCATTATCCTTGGATTCACTTGATGCAAGTCCGAAGCGATTTATTCTTCAAAAATATAAAGTAGACAGTTTGCAATTTGCACAAAGTAATATGTACTATGCATCAGATTATGAAAGCTATAAAGATATGTTTGACCAAATTGCGAAACGATTAGAAAAAAATCAGAAAAAAGCAGATTCTTTGTTTAAGATCGAAGAGAAGAAAGCGGCAAAAGCAAACAAAAATAAGAAAGGCACAACAACTGGACCTGCACCCAAGCTTGATGAAACTCAACCGGCAAAAAAAATTAATGTTGATTCGATAAGACAGGCAATACGAAAAGCTAGAAGATAATTATAACTTCGATACTTCTTTAATGTATTGATGTACATCTAAAAAAACCGTTCCCAGAGCGGTTTTTATTTTTTCATTTGAATACAAATTTTTTGAATAAGAGGCTTTTGCGGTTGCTTTTGTTAAACGTCTTTTTTGGAAAAATAAAGGCGAGAATATTCTGTCGGCAATCCAAAGAAAATTCATAAAAAACGGAGTTGCGTGAATACTTGGCTTTTTTACTTTTAAAGCCTCTGCAATTGTGTTTAGAATATCCCGAAAGACAATATTGTCTGCAATTAAGGTGAAACGCTCATTTTTTATCGTGCTTTTCATTAATTCATAAGCAATTTTCACTACATCATTTATAGCAACAAATCCGGTATTTCCAAGAGTATAAAACGAAAGTCCGTTTGCTACTTTTACGTATAGCTCAGCGCTTCCTTGTTCGCATTTTTTTGTTTTGGGAATTGGCCCTAAAATCACACCCGGATTAATAATAATAATATCTAAGCCTTCCTGGACGCCTCTCCAGACTTCCATTTCGGCGCCATATTTTGAAATAGCATAATCGCTGTGAGGTTTTTCAGGATTCCAGTCTGTTTCTTCCGTAATATAGGTTTCATGTGGCGGTAAATCTCCCAAAGCAGCAATTGAGCTTACAAAGCAGAATTTCCTGATTCCTTTGGCCAACGAAAAATTAACCATATTGGCGGTTCCTTCGATATTGGTTTTTCGAAGAGCATCTTCATCTTTAGGATCAAAGGAAATTAAAGCGGCACAATGGTAAACGTATTCAATGCCGATAAAAGCAATTTCAAGTGAAGGAACATCTAAAATATCGGCTTCAAACCAATTGATTTTTTCGAATAAATATCCTTTTTTATACAATTCAAAAACCGATTTTGTTTTTTGAATATTATTTTGGTTTCTGTAAATAGCCCGGACATTTTCTCCATTTTCAATTAAATGAAGCAATAAATGCGCGCCAACTAAACCTGTTCCTCCAGTTACTAATACCATTTTGTAAAGATAAGTTTTTGCTTTTTTGCCACAAAGGCTCAAAGGCACAAAGTTTTTTTGTTTTGCCGGAAAGGCGCAAAGATGCAAAGTTTTTTAATTATTCTTTGTGCCTTAGCGCCTTTGTGGCAAATTACAGTGCTATTGTTTTTTGCCATTGCCATTACCATTGATTATATTTGCGCAAAATATTTTAAAAATGAAGAATCTAGTTGAAGAATTAAAGTGGCGCGGTTTATACCATGATAGCATGCCAGGAACGGAAGAACAATTGCTAAAAGAGGTAACGGCGGCATATATTGGTTTTGATCCAACGGCAGATTCGCTGCATATTGGCAGCATGGTTCAGATTATTTTATTGGTTCATTTAAAGAATTTTGGTCATCAGCCTGTAGCTTTGGTTGGTGGTGCAACCGGAATGATTGGTGATCCTTCCGGGAAATCTGATGAAAGAAATTTGTTGAACGAAGAAACTTTGGCTAAAAATGTTGCCGGAATCAAAAGTGTTCTGTCTCGTTTCTTAGACTTTAATTCAAAAGAACCAAACGCTCCGATTATGGTAAATAACTATGATTGGATGAAAGAATTCTCGTTTATTGATTTTGCCCGTGAAGTTGGAAAACGTATTACGGTAAATTATATGATGGCGAAGGATTCTGTTAAAAAGAGAATTAACGGAGAAGGGGAAGGAATGTCTTTCACAGAATTTACATATCAACTAATTCAGGGATACGATTTTTATCATTTATATAAAAACAACAACTGCCTTTTGCAAATGGGAGGTTCTGACCAATGGGGAAATATTACCACAGGTACAGAATTAGTGCGCAGAATGGGTGGAGAAAACGCAAAAGCTTTTGCGTTAACAACGCCATTAATTACAAAAGCAGACGGATCTAAATTTGGAAAATCTGAAGGTGGAAATGTTTGGCTGGATGCCGATAAAACTTCGGTTTATGCATTTTACCAGTTCTGGTTGAAAGTAACAGATATTGATGCGAAGAAATATATTAAAATCTTTACTTTTTTAGATAAAGATGTAATTGATGCTTTGATTGAAGAACATGATGTAGCACCGCATTTATGGGTTTTGCAGAAAAAATTAGCAGAAGAAATTACAACTTTTGTACACGGAAAAGAAGCTTTAGAAAAAGCAATTCAGGCTTCGAATATTTTATTTGGAAGTTCAACTGCAGAAGATTTGAAACAATTGGATGAAGCGACTTTTTTAGAAGTTTTTGACGGCGTTCCGCAAGCTGAAATCGCAAAAGCAGATCTTGAAAGTGGGTTGGATATTATTAGCGTTTTAAACGAAAAAACAGGTTTTTTTAAATCTAATGGTGAAGCGAGACGTGCTTTAACAGCAAATTCAATTTCGGTGAACAGAGAAAAAATCAAAGAAGATTTTACGCTTACGGCAAATGATTTGATTAATAATCAGTTTGTTTTGTTGCAAAGTGGAAAGAAGAATTATTTTGTGATTAGAGTAGTTTAATTCACATTTAAGTTTTAACTATAAAAAAAAGCATCCGCGTTGGCGGATGCTTTTTGCATTATTATATGTTATTATTTAATGACTTTGCGAGTTTCGTTTTTAGATTTAATAATATAAATACCGCTTTTTAATGAATCTAAGGATTTGTTTTCTTCATCTTTAGAACTAACTTCTTTTGTTAAAACTTTTTGACCTTCAAGATTATAAACCTTCATAGAATAAGGCTCCACTTGCTCATTGTTCATTAATGTGGCTGATGCTGTTTTTGCAAACGGATTATAGAAAGTTACTGGAATAGCAGTTACATTATTGCTTTCGTTTGATTCCGTAATTGTTTTAGAATCGTCGACAACCATGAGAATGTTCCAGTTATTTTGGAAAGTAGTGCCAGTATTGCTAAAGTCCGATGAAAAGATACTTCCACCTGATACTACATATGACTCTCCAGGTTTAACTCCATTTATTTTAATAGCAGTTCCATTGGATTTTAAATCCGCACTATCAAGTGTAGTGTTAGATGATAAATAAAACGTGACATTTGTTGGGGATGATATGCTATTTCCTGTATTTTTAACTGCTATAAACGGTAATGTTATCTGTCCAGATTGATTGCTTATTCTGTGCCTTTTGTCTTTTAATTCACTTAATGGGATTGAACTACATTCACCACAATCACTGTTGACGAATGTTTTATCTGAATCGATAATTAAATCTGGTTTTTCTTGTGGTGTCGGTGGAGGCGTTGGTGTTGTTGGTGTTGTTGGAGGTGTGCCGTCTTTAATAATTATAGTAGATGCTGATGAGACTATGTTGTTATATTCATTAAAATCTTCCCTGTTCGTTATCTTTAAGGTTAAATAGTATTTACCAATACTTGCATTATAAGGAATACTGTAAACTAGGCCAATTATAGAACCTTCGTTTATGTATTGACGTTCCCAAGGTCCTGCATAAACCTTAATGTCATTAGCATTTACAAAGTTTCTTGATGTAGTTAGGTATAATGTGTATAAAGTATCAGTATTTTCAATATTTGCACCTATATTTCTTACATGAGCAAAAGCTACTTTTCTTATGCCTGATCCTCGATAATAATTGTCATTGTTTGTTTGAGGAACAATTGATACAGCTTGAGGATCTGGTTTTTGGCAATTGAATGCAACAAGAGAAAAAAGAGAGTTGCCATCTGTGGAATCTACTTCGTAGTCTGCATCACCGTTTTCTACATCTGCTCCAACAATTAAATAATAATTGGCACCTTTCCCAAAATCCATAAAACAAACATCACCAGAAGTCAACGGTTTTGCTATTTTAATATTTACTTTTTCATCGATAGTGTTTTTTGTTAGATTAGAACAAAAATTACTCTGAGCTTCTTCTAATGATGATCCCAGTAAAATTGGTCTTATGAATTTCCAGGATAAAGAATTACATAAATCAGTAATTGGTGCGCCAAAATCTGGAGGAGTATCAATTTCATCTCCCTTATCGGTTCCTGCATCTCCAGCATAAGTTACTTTGTAATACCTTGTACCGAAATCTCCATAATTTAATCCTAAGTTTACTTTGTAAATTTTGCCAACTTCTAATTTGAAATTTTGTTTTAGGTTAACATCCAGAATCCTTAAAGGTTGAAAATGATGACTGCATTCAATTGAAATAGCCCATTCTATCGTGGTGCCTAAATCTTGTAGCTCGTGATATCTGTAATTTGGATTTTGTGACCATGCTTTTAAGTTTAAAAAACAAAGCAAAAGTAATAATGTAATTTTTTTCATAATTTTTATATTTAAATTTTACTTAAAAGTATCTTTTAAATATATTCGTAGTATTTTTTGTACATTATTTCTAAGTTAATAAATTGTGTAAATTCTTACGGATAAAAAAAATTAAACAATGTATTTTTAAGTTAAAGAACCATCAAATTACATCCGCGAATATCAGAATTATCAAAACGTCCTAATACCTCGAAAGAGTTGTTGGGATTTTTTTTGCCTAAATCCTGAGTGGCAATAAAGGAGCATGAATTGATATTGGCCAAATCAATAACGTTAATTCCGCCTGTTTTTCCATTATTTACGTAAGTAAGCGCATCTTCGGGATCGCGAACTAAAATATGCATCCATGACGGACATTCGAAAATGCCCTCGCCTAAAGAATAGGCTTGCGCCAGAAGCTCAGTCATTCCGTATTCTGAATGAATGGCTGAAACTCCAAAACCTTTACAAAGCTGTTCATGAAGTTCTTCGCGAATCATTTCTTTACGTTTACCCTTCATTCCTCCGGTTTCCATAATAATGGTATTTTGAAGGTTGAATTGATGTTTTTCTATCAAATCTAATAAAGCATAAGTAACGCCAATTAAAATCACATTTTGTCCCGATTCGTCTAAAGCGGTTAGTTTTTTAATTAAGTCGTCGTGATTGTGTAAATAAAAGCCGCTTTCGGGCTGATTGGATAGCTTTATTAAGTCTTCGACCATATAAATAAGCGAAGATCCATCTCTTTCGAGATAAGACGGCAAAAGGGCTAAAACAACGTAATCTTCAATATTGCCATAAAACTGAGAAAATCCCTTGCGGTAACTTTCCTCATATAGGGAAATATCGGTCACTAAATGTTTACTCGTAATCATGCCTGTTGTTCCGCTGCTGGTAAAGGTAACCTGAACAGGATTAGAATTTGAAACAACATCATGACTTTTAAAAAACTGTATTGGTAAAAACGGAATCTGTTCCAAAGATTTTACCTGTTGTGGATTTACTTTTAAAAAGTCGCAAAAATCACGATATACCTGATTGTTTTCATGCTGAAAACGAAACACTTTTAATGCTATTTTTTCAAATTGTTTCTGACTCGAAATGGTAAATATATCGCTGGCTGTAATCAAAACTTTTTTTGTGCAAAGGTAAGTATAAATGTAAATAGTTTTCAGTTTTTGCTCACAGTTTTCCTGTAGAGAGTCTCAAAACCCAGGCTGTGACTGGAAACTAAAGAAACGGCAATAAAAAAGCCCCAATATTATTTGGAGCTTTTTGATAGATTTTATGTTTTACCGAATGATAAGCTTTCTGGTCGCCGAAGCATTTTCTTCGCTTATTTTAATAATATAAACTCCCGGAGTTAAATCACTGACATTTAATTCTCGGGTAGCTAAATGTGCCTGAATTACTTTTTTTCCGAGAAGATCAAAAACAACTATTTCTTTTTCTAAATCGTTTTTTGATGTTATATAGACTTTGCCGTTTGTAACAGGGTTAGGGTACAAGCTCAGGCCCTCAATGGTACTTCCGTCTTGAGGTTTTGGTAATTGCTTACTATTATCCTGCGCTGATGCTGTTATAGTAGTAAAGAAAAAAGCCAATAAAAATGTAATATAAAAGTAGTTTTTTACCATCGCTATGTTTTGATTATTGTAAATATACAAAAAAAAATACAAAAACTACGCCAAAAAAAAACATCCTAATTTTTTAGGATGTTTTTAACATTTTATGTGTGAAGTGATTAGAAACCAACTGACCAACCAGCAGCCCATGTTGGTTGAGTAACACCGTTACCAGCTCCAGTAGCAGTAGCAGATATTGTTGCCACAGCAGCTACATCAGCAGCAGTTCCGTCTGTTTTCTTTCCTTTAGTTTGTGTAGCCACATCTGCGATGTAATTTACATTAGTTATTTTTAATGCTGTTCCAACAAAAGCGATAGTTTCGTCGTTCTCAACATCAACACCAGTTTTCCATCCGCTCAATACTACATTTGATATAAGACCTTTAGTTCCTCTTCTTAATTTGATAGCTTGGTTTTCAGTGTAGATTGTTGCATCTGCAGTACTTCCAGCTCCAATAAGAGTCATATTTGAAATTGTAGGGTTAGCAATTGGAGTATTTGCAAATCCGAATTCAAAGTTATCTGCTTCGATACCTCTGTTTCCTTTTCCAAATCCTAATTTTCCAAACCAATTAGTGTTTGTTCCATTCCATCCTTCTGTCCAGTCAAATTGATCATCTTCGTTTCCGATAGCGATTAAGTTTGTAGTGTTTACAGAACCTCCGAAGAATTCAAATCCATCATCAGCACCGTGAAAAGCTTGTACGTTTTCAACAACTGTTCCTGAACCAACTCCAAAGAAAGAAAGTCCGTTGAATTCTTTTTCAGTATTAAAAGCAGCTCCAGCATATTCAATTCTTAAATATTTGATTGAACCAGAGTTGTCATTAGAAATTGTTCCTCCGTAAGTTAAATCAGCAACTTCAGATTGAGCAGTACTAGCACCACCAGTTACACGGTTTATTGGAGCTTTACCACAAATTACTAATCCACCCCAGTCACCTGCAGCTTTAGTAGCTAATCCAGAAGTCATTACAACTGGTTTTGCTGCTGTACCATTTACATTAATTTTTCCTCCTTGTGCAATTGCAATATAAGCCGATGTTCCACCAACTCCTTCAATTACAGTTCCAGCCGGGATTGTTAAAGTTGCTCCAGTGTTTACTTGTAATTTTCCAGTTAATTTGTACACAGTAGCTGCATCAAGTACAACTTCTCCATCAGTAATAGTTCCTTTAAAGTTTGCTGCATCAACTACAAATGTTGATGTAGGTTTGTCATTATTATTGTCATTATCACTAGAACAGCTTGTAAACAAACTTCCAGATAAAGCAATAACTGTAACGAATTTTAAAATTGATTTTTTCATAATCGTTTTAATAATTTTTTTGTGTGTTTAATTTCTTGTTGCAAAGATGGATTAGAAATCTTTTTTGGATGTTAAGTCAGTGTGATTGTTACTTTAATAAAAACAATACTTAATATTAAATTAATGTTATGAAGGTAAATTATAGATAAAGCCTTTTTAAAGCTCTGTAGTAGATCATAGGGATTGTTGTTTAAAATACAAAAAAGGGTCAACTTAATGTTGACCCTTTTTTATTGCAATCTCGTTTTATGCTGTTAAAAAGTATAGTTAAGTTTGAAACTCATTCCTAAACCTTTTTTGTATGATAAAACATTTATATCACCTGAACTGTTTTCCTGAACTCTATTGATTTTTGGATCCAGAATGTTTTTTACAACAAAATCCAATCCAAGATTTTTGTTCAATTTTGTTTTTGCAATAAAGTCTAATGAACCAAAAGCTTTATCAACTAAATCTCCTCTGCCATTTGTTCCAATAGCGTTTATTCTATCTGAAAAGTAGGAATAAGCTACAGTTGTATTTAAGCTTTTCTCGTTATTACTCCATTCTGTCAAGTAAGAAAGGTCAGCATTCAATAACAAATCAGAAGCTCCTGTAAATTGACTTTTTGTATTTGTAAAATCAACTTGATAATCTGTTTCGTTATTTACTTTTTCTGAATTTAATTCCTGATTACTGTATAAGTAAGAAGCATTAATTCCTGCAGTTAATTTTTTTGCATTTGTCTCGCCAAAACTAAAAATTTGTTTACGGTATTCTACTTCTCCACCGGCAACATATCCGTAATCTCCTGTATTAATATATGAGATGTCATTTGAAGATGATGCAATTGTTACTTCATTCATTGGGTTAAGAATGTATTTTCCAAAAGCAGTGAATGAAATTAACTCGTCGCTCTTAGGGAACATTTCCCATTTAATATCAAGGTTATAATCGTCTGATTCATATAAGTAAGGATTACCTACTTTTACTTGTAATACTTCTTCGTAAACAAATAATGCTCTTTCTTTGAATTGTGGTAAAGTATAAGTTTTACTAAAACCTAAACGTAAGTTCTGTTTTTCGTTCAACTCATATTTCATTGTTAAACTTGGTAAAAAAGCTAATTTATCTAATTTATCACTTCCAATATCACCTAATTGAGTATCCCAATCAACATCCTGAACTACTGATTCTAAACGAAGTCCTAAAACAGCAGTTAATTTAGGGTTGAATTTGTATTCTGTATTAACAAAACCACCAAAGATTGTTTGCTTTCCATCATAAGTTTGAGGATCTAAAGCATTAGAAATTTGTGAGTTTCCTCTAAAAGTTGAAATATTGAAATAACCATTATCTAAATTTTGTTGGTTATAAAACAAATCTAAATTATTTGGATCAACGATGAAGTTTCTATAACCGTCATTTGATTGGAAATTGAATTGAGTAGCTTCGAAATTTCTATTTTTGATTCTTCCAGTTGCTCCCAAAGTGAATTTTCCTTTAAACTCGCTATCGCTGTCTTTATTGAATTTATAGTCTACAGAAGCATTTGCTGCTAATTCATCTTCTTTCAATTTTTGAAAATATCTGTTATTTTCAGGTCTTGAAATAGTTGATAATACATATCCTGTGGATTCATTTCTAAAAGTGTTCTGAACCCTGTCTGGCATTGACCCGTCTATAATGTTGTATGAAACTCCCCAGTTTAATTTAGACCTGTCAGTTAATTTGTGATCTCCTAATAACTGATTTATCCAAAGACTGTTTTTTTCATAATTAAAACGACGAATTAAACCATTTCCGTTGTTTGCGATATCAACAATATATCCATAATACTCTTCTTTAGATTGTGTAGAAGTATTAATGTAAAGTGTGTTGAAATTAATTTTATTGGCTGAGTTAATTTTGTATCCTACATTGAATAAACCAGTAGAATTTGTTTGGTAACTCATGTCTGTATAAGAAGAAAAATCTTTGTTTACAACTCCGGCTCCATTTACGCTTCCTTTTGCACTACCATTTTTAATAGAAGTGTATTCATTTCCAAAATTTGCAGTTGCAAAAAAACTTAATTTACCCTGGTCACCAACATTAAAAGATTTTCCTCCAGAAAGACCAATTGATCCTGCAAAAGGAGCTTTTCCATCCATTTGCAAAGTATTGTAGTTGTATTGAGTAAGAGGACTGTTTGGAATAGAAGGATTGTCAAAACCAAAACTATTAATTCCTCTTTGTAATTTAAAATCGTCTTCGCCCAATGCATTGGTGTTTACATTAGATCCCATTTCAATTTTAAAAAATCCGTTTCCTTTATAATCTTTAGAAACGATATCTACGTTTCCTCCGGCAAAATCTCCGTATAATTTACTGCTGTAAACTTTATCAATAGAAACATATTCAACAATATCAGTAGAAAAAATATCTAAAGCAATGTTTTTCTTTTCAGGATCGTTTGATGGAATTGGTAAACCATTCATTGTCGTTGAGTTGTAACGATCTCCTAAACCTCTTACGAAAATGTTTCCTGTCCCTTCTTGTTTTGTAATACCTGTAGTTTTGGTAACCGCTCCAGCTACATCGCTAACTCCTTTTCGGGAAAGTTCTTGTGCTCCAATAGATTGTTTGATATCTACAGCATTTTTTTGCTCTAAAAGTAAAGCAGATTCCTTTTGTCTGTTTACAGATGAGGACTGCACCACAACATCCTTCAAAGCATAACCTTCTCCAGAAGTAAGTGTTTTGTTGATTGTTACAGTTTCGTTTGCTTTAACTGTAACCGGAGCTTCTATAGTTTGGTATCCTAAAAAGCTGAATATTAAAGTATAGCTTCCCGGATTTACAGATATTGAATATTTTCCGTCAATGTCAGTGTTTGCGCTAATGTTGGTTCCTTTTATTAAGACATTCGCAAAAGGAAGCGATTGATTGTTCATTTCTTTGTCTGTTAATACACCAGAAATTGTACCTTTGTTTTGAGCGACCGAAATCGTGCAGATAAATAATGTAAATAATAGAAATTTTAGATTGAATTTCATTTTAGTTGTGTTTAATTTATTTTTTTGCAAAGAAAGAACCGCCCTGTAAAGTTCATGTTACGCACTTGTTATGTTTTTGTGTTCTGTAGATTATCAAATTGTTACGAGATTAAATTACCGTTAACCGCGATTTTTAACCGTCGATTTATTATTATATTTACCATCGCAATTAAAAACCATCAGATTTATTAGGATCAAATTTGATGAGAAAACTCAATTTTTGCTATTTTATGAAAAAAACTCAAACCAAGATTTTATTGGTCGACGATGAACCGGATATCTTAGAAATCGTAGGCTATAACCTTGCTCAGGAAGGCTATCAAATTGTAACAGCTTCAAACGGAAAAGATGCAATTGCAAAAGCTCAGAAAGAATTACCAGACCTGATTATTATGGATGTGATGATGGCAGAAATGGATGGTATGGAAGCTTGTGAAAACATCAGAAAAATACCAGAATTAAATAATGTTATCATAACATTTTTAACAGCAAGAAGCGAAGATTATTCACAAGTAGCTGGTTTCGATGCAGGTGCTGATGATTATATCACAAAACCAATAAAGCCAAAATTATTGGTAAGCAAAGTAAAGGCTTTGTTAAGAAGGTTAAAAGAACAAGAAGTTGTTAGTGATACTTTAAATGTTGGCGGAATCGAAATTAACCGCGAAGAATATAAGATCATAAAAGGGAATGTAGAAATTGCATTGCCAAGAAAAGAATTCGAATTGTTTTACCTGCTGGCTTCAAAACCCGGAAAAGTTTTTAAAAGAGATGAAATACTTGATAAAGTTTGGGGCAACGAAGTAGTAGTTGGCGGAAGAACAATCGATGTTCACATCAGAAAATTACGTGAAAAGATTGGAGAAGATCTTTTTAAAACAATAAAAGGAGTAGGTTATAAATTTGAAGTTTAATCTTTTTAAGATGCTAAGGTTCTAAGATACTAAGTTGCTAAGTATTTTATTAAGATCTAACATTAAATTATACCCCGTACTTTTTATAATCAAAGTCAATCTTTGTCAAATTAAACTTTGACAAAGATTGACTTTTGAGATTATAGAATAAGCTTTACTTTTATATGAACTTATATCACTTATATGGTGAAAAATAATAATCTCTAATTGGTTTATTAAATATTCAATGAAAATTAATTTTAAAAAAACATACAAATTTGCTGTAAAGTCGGCATTATATATAAGTCTTTTTGCAACAGGGTTTGTAATGATTTTAATGTCGTTGTTTTATAAAAATCAACTGAAACATCAAATAGGGTTTGGATTAGTTTTTCTTTTATCGATTTATATTTTCTCTTTCCTGGTTTTGCAATATCGCGTAGAACGTTTTATATACAGAAGAGTAAAAAAAATATACGATGAGGTTTCGTTATTAGAATCGACAACACTTATCAATCAGCCCATAACGACAGATATGGAAACGCTTTCGCGTGAAGTAAAAAAGTTTGCGACAGATAAAAAACTGGAAATCGAAATGCTTGAAATTCGCGAAGAATACCGCAGAGAGTTTTTAGGAAACGTTTCACACGAACTTAAAACACCTTTGTTTACGGTTCAGGGCTATGTTTCGACTTTGCTTGATGGCGCGATGGATGATAAACACATCAGAAAAAAATATTTAAAACGTGCCGAAAAAGGAGTAGAGCGACTTATATATATAGTGGAAGATCTGGACATGATTACCAAACTTGAGTCTGGTGATCTGGATTTGAATATGACTGATTTTGATATCGTTGAGCTGATTCAGAATGTATTTGATTTATTGGAAATGAAAGCCGAAAAGAAAAAAATCAAACTGGCTTTTGAAAGCAGAAATGTAAAATCGGTTATTGTTCGTGGAGATCAGGACAGAATTCAGCAGGTTCTCGAAAATTTACTTGTAAACTCAATTAAATACGGAAAAGAAGGCGGTTTAACCGAAGTTGGAGTAGTTAATTTAACTAAGAAAAAAGTCTTAATCAGAATTAGTGATAATGGAGAAGGAGTTGAAAAACAAAATATTCCAAGACTTTTTGAACGTTTTTACCGTGTCGATAAAAGCGGAACCCGATCTGAAGGTGGTTCTGGTTTAGGATTGGCTATTGTAAAACATATTATTGAGGCACATAAAGAGAAAGTATATGTAGAAAGTGAATTCGGAATTGGCTCTGAATTCTCTTTTACACTCGAAAAAGCATACAAAGCACAGAAAGTAGAAGTTAAAAAATTGTAAGCTTCATAGCTATTAAGTGCCGAAGAATAAGGTTTAACAAGACCAATAATATTTGCATAACTATTTCTAAACAAATCTTCTTATTATGATAACACGGTGTTAATGATTTCTTAACATTGGTGATACATCTTTGCACCTTGAATTTTAGTGCATTAGAGAAAAAATGATGAAAAGAAAAATAATTGCAATTTTATTGCTAATTACTTGTGTAGCAAATGCGCAAGAGTTAACCAAAGAAGATGTAAAAAAAGAAGTAGTTCGTCTTCTTGATTCTATCAACAAAGCAAAACTTCCGGATACCAAATCGGGCGTTAGCAACGATGAACACTGGTACGACAGAATCTCCCTAAGAGGTTATGCGCAAATACGATACAATGGTTTGTTTTCGACAAACGATAAAGTTTCGTGTGACCAGTGCGATAAATCATGGGGAACAACTTCTACAGCTCCGGATGCAAAAGCAAACAATGGACTTTTTATCAGACGGGCCCGTTTAGTGTTTTCAGGCCAGGTACATCCAAATGTATTTTTTTACTTCCAGCCAGATTTTGCCAGTTCGCCAAGTAGCGGAATTCAAAATTTCGTTCAAATACGGGACCTGTATTTTGATCTTTCTTTCGATAAGAAAAAGGAATATCGTGTGCGTGTTGGGCAAAGTAAAATCCCGTATGGTTTTGAAAACATGCAGTCCAGCGGACAACGATTGGCTTTAGACAGAAACGACGCCATGAACAGTGCTATATTAAACGAACGTGATTTAGGATTATTCTTTTATTGGGCTCCGGCCGAAATCAGAGAGCGTTTCTCGATGTTGGTAAAAGATGGTTATAAAGGTTCCGGCGATTTTGGAGTTTTTGCTTTTGGAGTTTATAACGGACAAATAGCCAATAAATTAGATGGAAACAGAGCGATAAATGTTGTAGCAAGAGCAACTTATCCGTTTGTAATTGGAAATCAGATTATCGAACCAGGAATTCAGGCCTATACCGGAAAATGGGCTTTTACAGGCGAAATTTCAAATGGGGTTACTGTTAATGATCCGCAATATGTAAAAGACCAGAGAGTTGGGGCAACTTTTGTTTTGTATCCAAAGCCATTCGGAATTCAAACGGAATACAATATTGGAACCGGACCTCGTTATAATACACTAACAAATACCGTAGATGAAACAGATCTAAACGGAGGTTATGTATTGTTAAATTATAAATTAGACATAAAAAAGCAGCATATTTATCCTTTCGCCAAATTTCAGTATTATGACGGAGGAAAAAAATACGAAAAAGATGCCAGAAGTTATGTTGTACGTGATTACGAAATTGGGGTAGAATGGCAGCCATTTAAAGCATTCGAACTTACGGCAGAATACGTTATTGCCGACAGAACTTTTGAAGATAGTGCGCTCCCAATCAATAGACAACAAGGAAACTTATTGCGATTGCAAGCGCAGTTTAACTTCTAAGCTTTATCTTCAAATATAGAAAATAGAGAATCCCAGTCGATATTATCCTGAAACTGAGAAAAACCTGTAAACGACTTTACTCTTGATAAATCTTCAATGGTAAAGTCGTCTTGCAATGCATACGGTACCAAATTTTCATCCTGAAGTTTTATCGCTAAATATTCTTGCTCATATTGCCCCGGAGTTGGAATAAAAAAAGCTTTTTTGCCCAATTTTGCCAAATCCATAACCGTAGTATAACCGGAACGGCACAAAACCAAATCACTTTCATTGAAGGTTTGTTCCAGCTGTTTTGAATTCATGAAATTGTAATAAGTAACATTTCCGGATTCTAGTTTGGTTTGGTCTTTTTCTACTACTCCTTTTACAAACACAACTTTTCCTTCATAATTAACGACTTCTTTCTTTAATTTTTCTTCCAAATAAGTACGTTGAGGTTCCGGTCCCGAAAGAATAATCATCAAATCATAAACCTTTGGAGTTTCCTTTTTGCGCATTCTACTCAAAGGCCCAATATATTTTAAGTTTAGGTCATTAGTTTCAAGATGCCCTAAATCACCGGTAAGATTTACCTTTTCATTCGTATCAGGAACCCAGCATTCAGTATATTTTTTTATAACATGCTGATGACATTTACTTGTAAACCATGTTGTATTTCCGGTCATCACATTCAATTGATGCGTTATAAATACCGATGGAATTTTTTTGCTAAAAACACCTAACCTGTTATCTGAAATAATACCATCAATACCGTGTTTTTTAACCCATGATTTTACCATTTTCTTTTCATCACGAATGGCTGTAATCATTTTAGGAAGATTTTTAATCAGTTTCCACTTAAAATTTTTACCATTTTTAGCATACTCAATATGATAAGAAGGCAATTCTAAAGTTTGCACATATGGAAATTCTTTCCTTAACAAAGCCAGTGCAATTCCGTCGGAAGCGATTATGGGAATAAAGTTATTTTCCTGTAATGCTTTTATAATCGGGATACATCTTGTGGCGTGGCCCAAGCCCCAGTTTAACGGTGCGACTAAAATAGTTTTGTTTGCCGAATATTCAATACTCATATTAAGTTTGCTTTTTGACGAAGATATATAAATAAGTCTTTTCTGCTATTTAGGGCATATTACTAAATTATTAACTCTTATTTAAGAACTGAGATTCTAAGGTACTAAGGTTCTAAGTTTTTTCTCAGCAAATAAAAAGCCGAACATAAGTTCGGCTTGAAAGTATTGTATCTTAGTTCCTCAGAACCTTAGTCCCTCAGTACCTTTAATTAATCCTGTATATACGTTTTGTTCCCGTTTGAGTTTATGTAGTATTTACCGCCTTTAGGTCCGGTATATACTTTTTTACCATTGTATTCTCCGGTCACTTTGTCTGCAACTTTTGGTGCTTTTTCAGTTGTTTCTTTTACAGTTTTGGTACCGGTTTTTTTAGTTGCCGTTGTTTTAGCTTTTGTGTCTGCTTTTATGCCTTCAGCTTTTGCATCACTTTTTGCTTTAGTGGCATCACTTTTGGCTTTGGCAGCGTCAGATTTTGTTTTTTTTGCATCTGCAGTTGCTTTCTCAGAATCAGATTTTGCTTTCGTTGCATCTTTTTTGGCTTTCGCCGATTCCTTTTTGGCAGAGGCAGCAGCTTTGTCAGCATCCGATTTTGCATCAGCTGTTTTTTTTGCTTTAGCAGATTCCTTTTTAGCGTCTGCAGCAGCTTTGTCTGCATCTGACTTTGCTTTTTTCGCTTTAGTTTCAGTTTTAGACTTTGTAGTTGTTGTAGTTTCCTGAGCATAGAAATTACCGGAAAGAACAAATACAAAACAGATCAATAATAATTTTTTCATAAGTTGAGAGGTTAAAATTTCGATTAAAAATAATCAATTTCTGATAATGTTGTTCTCAAAGTGTTAAAAATAAGCGCGAAGCTGTACATTTCCGGTATGAATTGTTTTTCCCGTTTCACTTTTTCTGCCTTGATAATTTAAGTTAATATCTAAAAACTGTGTAATGTTTTTTTGTAAAAGAAGCTTCCAAACGAGGTTTTGACCCGCCTGAAGCCCTTCAAGCATCTGAAATCCTACAGATGAAAATTCATTTCCTTCAAATTTATTTTCATAAAAAGAAAACTCGCCATTTACTGTTATCTTTTTTTCGCCGGCATAAGAAAAAGAAGTTCCCAATCTATTTTGTCGCAGTGTTTCAAAATTCCCCATTTTATTTTCCTTGTTTTGCAACTCATAAAAGAAATCCAGACTTGTGTTTTTCGAGAATAAATAACTGATTTTCGGAGCAATTTGATAGCCGTCCAGATCATAATTTTTCTCGGTAAAATCTTCAGAAACTAAAGTGGTTTTTATGGTTTTAGTAAAGAAATTAAACAACCAGCTTTTTTGCAGCAAATGTGTGTATTGCAATTGATGCGAATTGTTGGTGACATTTTGGGAACCAATCGAAAGCAAATTTTTTCCTTTATTAATAAGGTAAGAATACGTAACAGAATGTTTTTGTTTTCCTCTGTTATAATAAAAACTGTTTCTAAAACTTGAATTTAATCCCAGCATATTTTCATCTGACGAACTAAACGGATTCAATTCTAAACGATCGCCCTCACTTTTTACTTTGCGATCCATAATAAAAGATGTCTGATTGTAAAAATAAGAAGCCAGTTTCTTGAAACCGGTTTCGTTTTGCCACTGCAACGGATTTAAAGTTACAGATTGCGAAAACTTATTTTGATTGGTTTTGATATAAACCTGATTTGGTAAAAAGATGCGCACAAACTTGGCCTGATCCGGAAAAGGTGCAATTTCAAACTCTTCCAGTTCCTGAATTCCGTTGCCATTATAATCATTCCAGGTATAAACGCCTTGTCCCGTTGGAACTTCGACATACGTAAATTCCTGTTGCGCAATAGTTCCCGAACTCGTTTCGTAAGCCGTACCAATTTGCATAAACTGATTAAAAAAACGATCGTTGTATAGAATTCTCGAATTTAATGAAGGTTCGTTTTTTCGCGAAACATCCGTAAAATTCAACGTTCGGTAATTGGCATAAACCGCCAAATCTGTTTTTTTATTCTGAATCAATTTCGATTTTAAAACATACATTCGTGAATCGTTCACATGTTGTAATAAGCCATTTTGCAAACTATCGTTGCGACGTTGTAAATAGCCCAGTTCAACAAAAACTTTTGTACTATCTCCGCGTCCAACAAAAACACCATATTCTGAAAACCTTTGGCTCAGGGTCGAAAACTCATTGGTAACTTTATCTTTCTCCTGATTATCTTCAATCTGAACACTTCCTCCAACCCAGTTTTTGCCAAAATGATATTTGGTTTTAGCAAGATTTCGAATGAATTTTGAAGTAGAAGTCGTGGCATCAGAATTCAGGAAACTTCCCTGGTTTTCAATTGTCCATTTATTTAATTTAAAAAATGCAGTTGCCGTATGTCGCGCTCCCGAATAACTTTCGGTGTAATCCAGTTTTTCAAATTGATACGTAAATAAACCAATGTTGGTAGTTTCTTTTTTCGAAAACAAATCAAAATTTAATCCCGTAACCAGCAAACTTTGATTGCCCAAAAGTGTTGTCGTACTTAAATTCCAATCCCTGTTAAATTCAATATTATACAAACGTTCTACAGATCTAAAATCTTCCTGAACAAACTGATAATTGGCAAAAGCATCCAAAGTCCAGTCTCTGGTAAAAAGGCGTTTTTTAATATTGGTTTTAAAAGCAATTCCGTCATCGTTGGCATCATCAATATTTGAGAATAAATTTTGATCATTATTACTCACGGCAATTTCAAAATCAGCAAGGGTTTTTTCATCAGGATTATATTTTCCTAAAAAAGTCGCAACCTGTATTTTCATAGGAGCAACCAACTTTACAATTGGCTCATAATTTCCCTGCAAAACGCCATTTACAGGCGCAACATATTCGTAAATACGCTCGACAGAGTTATTGTTTTGAATAATATAATTCCCCAGATTATTACCAACAAGGCTAAATTTTACATTATATAAAACATCACTCGAATTATTAGAATATTCATAAACTTCGACAGAATTGAGAATCGTTTTTTTGTACAAAATTTTATTATCAGCATAAGCATCTTCGTAAGCAGATGGCGCTACCATTAGGTTTTGATCATCGCCCGCCTGACTCAAAATCTGAACCTGTTCGGGAGAGAGATTTTGCTGCAGTGGCTGGTTTTTCATATCATTTTCAGAATATAAATAACCGCCAAAACTCCAGCTTTTATTTTGATGTGTCGCCCCGGCGTAAGTGACAAGTCGGTTATAATTTCGTTCAGAATATTGGTATTCAATACTAATACGCATTTCTGAGGTAATCGTAAAAAGCGACGTAAACACAATTTCGCCTGCATTATAATCAATCGTATAATCATTGTTTTCGCCACGTTTCAGCAAAACACCATTTACATAAACACGTTCAGAACCCGAAATAACCAAAACGTACAATTCGCCATTTTGACCTTTCAGTTTATAGGGTCCCTGATTGCCTTCTTGTCCCGTAAAAGTACTTTTGGCATATTGTCCTTTTACAAAAGCGACCGATGCAAAAACATTGGTTTTGTTGTCCTCGCCGCCAAAATCAAAACTTGTGGAAAGTCCCTGAACTTTTTTATTAAAACTAAGAAATTGTGTTTTTCTATTTTCTAAGAAAACATCGCCTGCGCGAATATTCCAGTCATCGGTAAAAAGTTCCATGAAAATGTTATCAAACTGATCCAGTTTTTGAGAATATCCGCCATCCTGCAGCGGAATATTACTGTCCTGTAGTGAAGCTCTCAGACTAACTTTATCAGATATTTTTCCGGTAATCTGAAGATCCAGATTCGAATTCAAAACTGTATTTTGATTGTTTCCGATTGTTACGCCACGTGTTATACTTCCGGAAGTATTCAATCCGTCAAATGGAGTCACTTTTTTGGCGTTTGTATTTTCAAGTTTATATAATTTTTCTGAGCCAACATCGTTACTCACAACCTGACTGTCCTTGTAAAGCGAATATTCTTTGGTTAAAAAGTCAGGATATTTTAAATAATTGACAACTAAAGTATCTGAATTTGAAGTGAATTTTTCGTTTAAAAGTAAAATTCCCTTTTGAAAATCGATTTTATAAAATGTCGAATCAATCGGTTCATTTTTAGTATTTAAAAGTTCGAAAAAGCTCGAATTAATGCTGAATTTTTCTAAGTGAATTGTATCTCGCGTTACAATTATTTTTTTTGTCTGATACGATGATTCCGTTTCCTGCGCCCGAAGACCAGAAAACCAAATAAGCACCGTAAAAAACAGTAATTTTTTCAACATAAACACTTTAACTCTAAAAAAGCCAAAAGTAGTATTTATAATTGGGAAATCAGGAAGCTTTTCTGTGTTGACACTATTGGATATTAGATTATTATTCCGTCATTTGAAAATATTATTGACCGCATAAATCAATCTTTTTTTTAGCTTTGTCAGTATTTAACCAACTTAAATTATGGATACTAGTAAAGAGCTTTTATTCTTTTTTAGTGCTTTAGGTGCTTTCAACGGAGTTATACTTGGAATTTATTTCTTCTTTTTCACAAAGAAAAAATATTTTACCAATTATTTCCTTGGAGCGCTATTATTTGCTTTAAGCATTCGAATTGGCAAATCGGTATTTGTATATTTTCATCCGGCCTTGCCAAAAATGTATTTACAATTTGGGTTAACGGCTTGTTTTTTTATTGGTCCGTGTTTGTATTACTTTTTAAGATCGGCAGTTGAAGAAATAAATGTGATGCCAAAATCATGGAAATATACATTACTATTTTGGGGAATCGTCATTGTTACTGTTGGCGTTTTATATCCCTATGAAGATTATCCAAAACTTTGGGGAGGTTATTTAATTAGGTTTATTTATTTTCAATGGTTTGTTTATATTGTTTTTTCAGGATATACAATTCGAACAATTCTGAAAAAAGTAATAGATCCAAGACAAAAATCAAGCCCTGCCGAAGTATGGTTTGGAATGCTTTTTCTGGGTAATTTTCTTTTGTTTCTCTTTTATTTTCTTTCGATTATGGGCGCTCCGGGAGCAACGTATATAAGTGGTGCGGTAGTTTTCTCTTTTATTTTATATCTGATTATTTCTATTCTTTTATACCGAAAAAAAACCGACGATTTATTTCTGCTGAACAATCAAAAGTATTCAGGGAGGAAAATAGATTCTGCAGAAGCCAAAATATTATGGGAGAAATTAGAAAAAATAATGAACGAAAAAAATATATACAAAAACCCAAACCTGAGTTTACAGGATTTATCCCAGGAAATAAATATAACAAGTCATCAATTATCGCAGTTTTTAAATAATAATTTAGGGAAGAATTTCACGAGTTTTATCAATGAATTTCGAATTAATGAAGCTTGTAAAATCATTACTTCAAACGATAAACTGACTTTAGAATCGATAGGTTATGATGTTGGTTTTAATTCAAAATCGACATTTTTTGCCACTTTTAAAAAACATACCGGAACAACGCCGCTAAATTATCAGCTTCAGGCTTTACAAACTTAGGTTATGAATATTGGTAAAGAAATATTATTCTTTTTTGGTGCTTTGGGCGCATTCAACGGATTTATTCTTAGTGCGTACTTTTTATTTTTTACCAGAAAAAAATATCTGACTAATCTTTTTCTAGGCTCGTTGCTTTTGGCTTTAAGTATCAGAATTGCAGTTACGGTTTTTGTATATTTTAATAACGCTTTACCTAAAACGTATCTTCAAATCGGACTTTCGTCTTGTTTATTAATTGGCCCGTTTTTATATCATTTTTTAAAAGCGGGAATTCATTCTATTAATAAGTTTCCTAAAACATGGAAATATCATTTGATGATTTGGTTCATTGTTATATTCGTGATTGGTTTTTTATTTCCGTATCAAAATTATCCGGTTTTATGGAACGACTATTTTGTGGCGCTAATTTTTCTGCAATGGTTTAGTTACCTTTTTATATCAGGTTTTGAAAGTCGAATATTGCTTCAAAAAATGATTCAGAATTATAATGATACAACTCCGGCCGAAAAATGGTTCGGAATGATTTTCTTAGGTAACGCAATTATTTTTCTTTTTTATTTTCTTGGCTTTGTCAGAGTTCCTTTTATATCTTGTGTTACAGGTTGTTTGTCGTTTACGTTTGTTTTGTATTTGGCTTTTCTAGTTCTCCTGCATCGAAAAAAAACAGATGATCTATTTGTGTTGAATATCCAAAAAGGGAAAAAATTAGATCCAAAAGAAGCATCAATTTTAGCTGAAAAATTAGAGAAAATAATACTGGAAAAGAGTTTGTATAAAAACCCGAATTTGAGTTTACAGGATTTATCCCAGGAAATAAATATAACAAGTCATCAATTGTCGCAGTTTTTAAATAATAATTTAGGGAAGAATTTTACAAGTTTTGTGAATGAGTTTAGAATTAATGAAGCTTGCTCAATTATTGCTTCGAATGATAAACTGACCTTGGAATCGATAGGCTATGATGTTGGTTTTAATTCAAAATCAACATTTTTTGCAGCCTTTAAAAAACATACCGGAACAACGCCTTTGAGCTTTCAAATTCAGGGATTTCAGCCTTAAACAGAGTTTTAATTTATAAATTCGTACTCCTGAATTCTCTTTCTATTACCTCGTTTCGCGGTTTTGAGCTGACTTTTGTCACTACAAAAAGTCAAATCCTCAATCGCAAAATTTATGAATTTTTTAATCTCAGTTTTCATCTTTATTTATTGTTTTGTTTTTGCCTCGACAAATGCAAATGCACAAACTAAACCAACGATTCAGGCGAAAGTCGAACCTCAAAATAATGAGCTAAACGAAGTTGTAATAAAAAGACAGGCTTCATTATTAAAATATGGAGCAAACGGAACTATTGATGTCAATGTTGCCAACACTTTATTGGCGACAAGCAGTTCTGTAAATGAAGTATTAAGCAGAGTTCCAAACATTGTCGTTGCCGAAGGACAAATTAGTGTTTTGGGAAAAGGAGAAGCTATTATTTACCTGAACGGAATCTTGATTAATTACGAACGTTTTGCTGCGATTCCGGTTTCGCAAATTTTAAAAATAGAAGTGATTTCCAATCCATCTTCAAAATATGATGCCGAAGGAAAAGCAGTTATTAATATTATTACCAAAAGAAATATCGAAAACGGACTAATGGGAACGGCAACGCAGCAAATTACAAATTCAGAATTTGCCGGAACAAGCACCAACACGCTTTTAGATTTTAATTACACTAAAGGGAAATTTTCGTTTATCACCAATTACGGATTACAGCTGGGAAAGGGCAGAGAGCTTTTATACACAACAAGAACGCGGGCAAATCCTGATGAATTTATGCGATCTCAACTAACTACAGATTGGAAACGTCAGTTTAATAATTACTCCAATTTTGGTTTTGGACTGCAATATGCTTTTTCAGACAAAGATTATATTTCGCTTGCTTATAGCGGAAATATTGAAGATTTGGGCGGAGTTGTTGAAAGCCGAAATTCAATTGAAGATAATACAGGAAATAATTTTTATGCGACGGATATTGCTAAAAATGATGTTTTACTAAATCAGTTCATCAATTTAAATTATAATTTGATCACAGATGCCAAAGGCTCGTCATTATTTATAGGAACTCAATATTCAAATTATAACGGAACCATACATGACTTTATTGATGAAAATAGTCTTGAAAATGAGATTAATACCGAAAAATACTTAAAGAATAATGTTGCTAATGGTATAAATATAATAATGGCACAAGTAGATTATTCTAAAAAAAATAATAAAAACACAAAGTTAGAGACAGGAGCAAAGTTTAGTCACGCCACTATAAATTCGGGTACAGATTTTTTAATTTCAAATCCGCAAGACGAAGTTTTTCAGTTGGATAATGAACTCTCAAGTGATTTCTCTTATAAAGAAAAAATTGGTGCAGCGTATTTTAATTATGGAAATTCCTGGGGCGAAAAGTTGGATTTTTCGGTTGGTGCACGAGGTGAATATACCAACTACGAATTATTTACAAACGCAAATGGAAATAGAAAATTCAGTAAAAGTTATGGCAATATTTTCCCCAACGTACTTTTAAATTTCGATTTCTCGGATGATCTAAAAGCGCATGCTTCGTATGTTTCCAGAATTACAAGACCAAGATATCAGGCATTAAATCCTTATGTTATTTATCAGGATCCGTTTACGACAATTGAAGGAAATCCGAATTTATTGCCCGAAAAAATTCATGCTTTTGAAATTGGAGCGATGTACAAAAAGTTTGATTTTAAAATGGGATATACCTATAAAACAGATCCTATTGGGGGAGCCGCTTTAAGAGGTGACACACCTAATAGTTATGTTTTGAGATCATTAAACAGAGAAAAAGAACATACTTATTTTGCGTCAGTTTCGAGATCGTTTACCTCAAAATGGTGGATTTCTACCAATACCGTAAGTATGAATTTAACCAAAACAGTTGATAATGTATATGCCTATGCTGTAGGACCTGTAAAACCACAAATATATTTGTATTCGAATAATACTTTTACAATTCCGGATTGGTTTAAAATTCAATTGCTTGCCTGGTATTTGGGTGACAAGAGTTATAGTCTGTTACATGACAACAGCCGATCGACCGTTACTTTAGGAATCGAAAGAAACTTTTTTAAAGAGGCCTTAAAAATCAATTTCACAGCAAATGATATTTTTCACGATTTCATGGTTTCAGGAAATTATACAGTCGGGCAAACCGAAATATATTATCACAGAACATACACAACAAATTATTTTAAGCTTGTTGCAACCTATAGTTTTGGGAATTCGAAGAAAACGAATTATAAGAAATCTGAGATTGGAGAGACGGAGAATAATAGGGCGAGGTAATGCAAAAAAGGTTTCACATTCCGTGAAACCTTTTACCATGAATTTAAATTAACCTGTTTTGTTTTTGTCGAGGAACGAGAAATCACAGGAGAAACTCTACAAAGAAATTCGCCAATCTTTGTCAAATACTGGATGTGATTTCTCCTTTGAAATGACATAAAATGAGAAAAACTTTGCGTCTTCGCGTCTTTGCGCGAAATATGTTAGCGTTACTTACCTTCTAAAACTCTTAATTAAGTTCTTTAGTCACAATTTGCATTGTTTCTCTACTCACTTGTTTCAATAAAACAGCTTTGTTTTCTTCAACAGTCTGCGCAGCATTTTCTGTAAAGTGGCGAATGGTATATAAAGTCACATTTTCGCTATAATCAACTTTGAATTTTTTCGAAAGAATGGCATTCAAATCGTTGAAATTTCCAAATTTATCTTCCACGCAAACAGAAAAACTAATCGCCGAGTTCTGAATTAAGTTTACTTTGATTTTAAATTCATGGAATAGACCAAAAATCTCGCTAATGTTTTCTTCCATAATAAAAGAAAAATCTATTGATGAAAGAGAAATTAAAAGCTGCTCTCTTTTTACAATAAAACACGGATATTGCGGCTCTAAATCAACGCCTTTAGAAACGCAGGTTCCTTTTAATAATGGATTGATAAAAGATTTCACATATAATGGAATTTCTTTTTTCTGTAAAGGCTGTAATGTTTTTGGGTGAATAACCGTTGCTCCGTAAAAAGCCAATTCGATGGCTTCACGATAGGAAATTTGGTTTAGCAAACTCGCATTTTCAAAATAACGCGGATCTGCGTTCATAACTCCGGGAACGTCTTTCCAGATTGTTACGCTTTCGGCTCCAAGGCAATAAGCAAAAATTCCGGCAGTATAATCAGAACCTTCACGACCAAGAGTTGTAGTGAAGTTGTTTTCATCGGCACCTAAAAATCCTTGTGTAATATTTAACGTTTTTCTTGGTACATTTTTGCTGATAAGCTCTTCTGTTGTTTCCCAATCTACTTCGGCATCTCTGTAGTTTGCATTTGTTTTTATGAAATTACGAACGTCAAGCCAATTCGTCTGAATACCCATAAAATTCATGAAATGACTTAAAATTGTAGTCGAAATCAATTCCCCAAAACTCACAATCTGATCATAAACGAAATTGTAATTTGGAGATTTATTATGTGCCAAAAAATATTCCAGTTCAGTAAACTGAGCATCTACGGCAGCAAAAACTTCATGTTTTTCATTTTCAAATAAATCTAATACTATTTGATTGTGATAATTTTTAATTTCCTGTACAGATGAATTCAACTCTGGTGACTGATCAAAATAATTCTTGATCACAACTTCAAGAGCATTTGTGGTTTTCCCCATAGCTGAAACTACCAAAATCACATCTTCATAACCCACTTTTTGTAAAACGTCGTATACGTTTTTAATTCCCGCAGCATCTTTTACCGATGCACCACCAAATTTAAATACTCTCATTATTAATTTTAGATTATTAATTTTAGATTTCAGATTAACTGAAAACTGCTATTTTTTTATGTTTTTTTGCCACAGATTAAAATGATTTTCCAGATTTTTTTTGGCCACGAATTGCACAAATTTTCACTAATTTAATTCGCGCCAATTTGTGAAATTCGTGGCAAACTGACAAAGATTTAAAATCATTTTAATCTAATAATCTGTGCTAAATATTTTTTAATTTTTCTCTAAGAAAGAATTAATTCCTGTTTCGTCCATTTGAACAACCTGCCATCCGTCAAGAATTCTTGCGCCAGAATTCTTGTAGAAATTTACAGCCGGTGTATTCCAGTCCAAAACATTCCATTCAACTCTTCTCACATTATCTTTTTTTCCCTGTTTCATAATTTCGGCATAAAGTGCAGATCCCAAACCGGTACCACGCATTTTTTCTTTCACAATTAAGTCTTCAAGGTGAATTGTTTTTCCTTTCCAGGTCGAGTAACGGTAGTAGTATAATGCGATTCCAACAATTTCTTTTTGCTGTTCTTCACTTTCAATTTCAGCTACAAAAACATTAAATAATGGTTTTTCGCCAAAACCGTCACGTATTAAATCTTCTTCGGTTATAACAACAGCTTCAGGCTCTTTTTCGAATATTGCCAACTCCTGTATCAGTTCCAAAACCGCTTTCATGTCTTCAGGATTTCCCTTTCTAATATTCATTATTCTTATTATTAATTATTTATAAGCCAAAAAATATGATTTTCTTGTATTCTTTTTACCTTTAATTAGCAAATATACAATAGTAGCAAACTAACAAAATAATTTTTAAATCATTCTCACAAAATAAGCGATATTTGTGACTTAAAATTAAAACTATAACGATATAGCAATGGAAGAACGCAATAAAACACTGGGAGAGTTTATTATTGAGAACCAAAAAGCATTTCAGTATTCGTCGGGAGAACTTTCCCGAATACTCAACTCGATACGTTTGGCGGCAAAGGTCGTCAACTATAAAGTGAACAAAGCCGGGTTAGTGGATATTATTGGCGCCGTGGGCGAACAAAATATTCAGGGAGAAGAGCAGCAAAAATTAGATGTGTATGCCAACGAAGTATTTATTCAGACGTTAATAAACCGTGAGATTGTCTGTGGAATTGCTTCAGAAGAAAACGATGATTTTATTACAGTTCAGGGGAGCGACAACTGTCATAATAATAAGTACGTTATCTTAATGGATCCGCTTGACGGATCTTCAAATATCGATGTCAATGTTTCTCTGGGAACTATTTTTTCGGTTTTCAGAAGGATTACACCAATTGGTACTCCGGTTACAAGCGAGGATTTTTTACAACCGGGAGTAAATCAGGTGGCGGCAGGATATGTAATTTACGGAACATCGACCATGTTGGTTTACACAACAGGTTTTGGCGTAAATGGTTTTACACTGAATCCGGCAATCGGAACATTTTATTTATCACATCCAAATATGAAATTTCCAAAAGACGGACATATTTATTCGGTAAACGAAGGAAACTATGTGCACTTTCCGCAGGGCGTAAAAAACTACATTAAATATTGCCAGCGTGAAGAAGATGACAGACCTTATACTTCAAGATATATAGGAAGTCTGGTTTCTGATTTTCATCGAAATATGATCAAAGGCGGGATTTATATTTATCCAACAAGTTCAAAAGCACCAAAAGGGAAGCTACGTTTGCTATATGAATGTAATCCGATGGCATTTATTGCCGAACAGGCTGGAGGAAAAGCAACAGACGGTTTTGGACGAATTATGGAAATCCAGCCAACTGAATTGCATCAAAGAGTTCCTTTTTTCTGCGGAAGTCAAAATATGGTAGAAAAAGCAGAGCAATTTATGGCAGAAGCACAATAGTAGTCAGTTTTCAGTTACAATTTCCAACCCGTCAGGTTTTGAAATCTGGCGGGTTTACTATTTTAATATTTTTTAAATTTTTATAAAAAGAGATTCTTTTAACTGCAGTGTTATGATAATGCTAATTTTATAAGAAAATAGTGATTTATTTATGAATTAGTATTTAATTTACGATCGAAAAGAATGGACTAAAACTCAATTTTATGAACAAAAAATTATTTTTTGCTTTTTTTGGAATGTTTGCATTTTTGCTTATTTCATGTAACGCTGATGATGGAGATGCTGATGACGATATTAAACTCTCAAAAAACAGCTATTTTTAATGCTGAAAGTAATTCAGTAACTATTAAAGCCAAAGGCGATAGTTGGTGGCTGAATGGAATATTTCTTAATAAAGTTAACCTTGATTTAAGTAACATTGATAAGCTTTCGAAAAACTTTGTCTTTACAAATCCTGAATTTCAAGTGGAAAGGAAGGATGGAAAAACAATTATAATTACAATGAATAAAAACACAACCAATTCGGAAAGAATCCTTCATATTGTTGTTCAAAGCGGAAATTATTTTGATAGTGTAGTTATTACTCAGTCAAAGTAAGAAGAAGAATATTTTATTAAAAAACAAAACCCGATAATTATCGGGTTTTGTTATAATATCGTTCAGTTTAAATTTTTAAACTGAAACTAAATATACTATTTATGCATATGCTGCATTTCGTAAACAAAAGTGTCAGCATCTACTTTTTTGTCTACTAATGACAATGCTTTTGCAATGATATAATTTACGTTGCTTGGCGTAAAGCCTAAAGCAATTCCTAGTTTTCTTAACATTACCTCTTGTTGGTCTTCAAGATGATGGTCAACATGCACCATTCTCGTTAAATCGTATAAACGCTCCAAACGTTGAACATGTAAATAAGGAGGGTTAATTGGGTATTTTAATGGATCGCTTAGAATTTCTTCGTATTCAGTCTCTGAAATTTCTAAACGTGCAGCTAATTTATCCAAGAAACTTTTCTCTTCAGGAAGTACAATTCCGTCTGCTAATGCTACACGAACAATTGCTGAAAAGTGACCTTTGTTTCTTTGTTTGAATTCGCTATCGAATAAATCTGAAAATGACATAATTAATTAGTTTTTATGAAACAAAGATAAAAGTTATTTTAAATTAATAATTTTAATTTTCTCATAAAATTTAACTTTATTTTCCACGTTGATTTAATATCGGGGTTTCTCAGTTTTTTCAAAATAAATCGTAAGTTTACCACCCCTTAATCAATTAATACCATCATACCTATGTCAGAATTTTGGATTTATTTTCAGATAGGATTAAAGCACGTTTTAGATATTCACGCTTATGATCATGTTCTTTTTTTAATCGCATTAACAGTTCCTTATACCTTTAAAGACTGGAAAAGAATTTTACTTCTGGTTACCGTTTTTACAGTTGGTCATACTTTAGCTCTCGTGCTTTCTGTTTTTGGAATCATTGCCGTCAAAGTAAGTCTGGTTGAGTTTTTAATTCCAATTACAATTCTGATAACCGCTTTTTATCACCTCTTTACAGCAGGAAAAGCAACTAAAAATGATGGACTGAACTTGATATTTTTTGTAACATTGTTTTTTGGGATAATTCACGGACTTGGTTTCTCCAATTATTTTAAAACAATTTTAGGAGGTACTGCAACGTCAAAATTACTACCTTTAGGGGAATTTGCGTTGGGTATCGAAGCGGCACAACTAGTTGTTGTTTTTGTAGTTTTGTTATTATCATATATTGTGCAAACCGTATTTCGTTTTTCAAAACGCGATTGGGCACTTGTAATGTCGGCTTTTATTATCGGAGTTGTAATTCCGATGATTGTAGAAAGCCCAATTTGGAACAGATAAAATTAAATGGAAATAAAATTAAATAAATACGATAAAGCGTATCTTCGAATTGCCAAAGAATGGAGTTTACTATCCTATTGTAAGCGTAAACAAGTAGGCGCGATTATCGTAAAAGATCGAATGATTATCTCTGATGGTTACAATGGTACACCATCTGGATTTGAAAATTGCTGTGAAGACGAAGATGGATTAACACGCTGGGATGTTCTGCATGCCGAAGCAAATGCGATTTTAAAAGTAGCACGATCGACACAATCTTGTGAAGGAGCAACATTGTATATTACACTTTCGCCCTGTAAAGAATGCAGTAAATTAATCCATCAGTCTGGGATAAAAAGAGTCGTTTATCAGGATGGTTATCGTGACGATTCAGGAATTCAGTTTTTAATAAAAGCAGGTATCGAAGTTGAACATATTCCTGTTTTAGAAGAATAAATGAAATTTAATCCAACATATTTACCCATCGTTATAGGAGCTACTTTCGCTCTTGGTACAATTGTCGGAAGCATGACCAATGCTCCTGCCGATGACCAGCTTTTGGCTAAAACCAGTTCAAAAACCAAACTCAATAAACTGATTGATTTTATCAATAATGAATATGTTGATAAAGTGAATACAGACTCTATTGTAAATCTTACCGTAGACAATATTTTATCAAAATTAGATCCGCATTCTGTTTACATTCCGCCAAGCGAACAGGCAGAAGTTGCCGAAAGTATGAAAGGTGATTTTGTGGGAATTGGGATCAATTTTTATATGTACCGGGATTCTGTGGCGATTATCAGGCCAGTTGAAAATGGACCTTCGGCGAAAGCCGGATTGAAATCCGGAGACCGAATTTTATTTGCCGGAAAAACGAAATTATTTGGACGAAAATTACCTTCAGACAGTTTATTTTCGAAATTAAAAGGCATAAAAGGTTCTGAGATTGAATTAACCGTTTTTAGAAAATCGGAAAAAAAGAAGCTCAAGTTTAAAATTAAGAGAGATGTTATTCCGCTAAAAAGTGTCGACGCTTCCTTGTTATTGGATAATAAAACGGGTTACATCAAAATCAATCGTTTTGCCGAAACTACTTATAAAGAATTCAAAACCGGGTTGACAAGATTAAAACAGAACGGAATTCAGTCACTTGTAATTGATCTTCGCGATAATGGAGGCGGTTATATGGAAGAAGCTGTGGCTATTGCCGATGAGTTTTTGAAAGATAAGCAAATGATCGTTTTTACCAAAAACAAAAACGGAACAACCGAAAACACATATGCGACACAAGCCGGCAGTTTTGAAACTGGAAAAGTATATATTTTAATTAATGAAAATAGCGCCTCGGCAAGTGAAATTTTGGCTGGTGCCATTCAGGATAATGATCGCGGAACTATTGTTGGACGTCGCTCTTTCGGAAAAGGTTTAGTGCAGCGTGAAATGGATTTCAACGACGGATCTGCAGTTCGATTAACAGTGGCAAGGTATTACACACCGACCGGAAGATCCATTCAAAAACCGTATAAAAAAGGAAACGAAGAATATTATAAGGAATCTGAAGATCGTATAAAATCTGGGGAGCTTTATGCAAAAGACAGTATAAAAGTAGCCGATTCCTTAAAGTTTAAAACACCAAAAGGGAAAATTGTTTACGGCGGCGGCGGAATTGTTCCGGATGTTTTTGTACCGATGGAAGCGGAACACGGAAATGAAAATGTCGCTTATTTATTGCAAACGGGTATAGTAGGACATTTTGTTTTTGAAGAATTAGATAAAAACAGAAATGCATTTTCCGGACTTCATTTTAATGAGTTTTTAACCAAAATGAAAGGTTCTGATGCCTATTTCAAAAAGTTTCAAAACTATATTTTAATGACAGGTTTAGACTTAAAATTAGACAAAACAAAAGCGTTGGTAAATCGCTATATTACAGCAGAATTTGCCCGACAATTATACGGAGAACTGTATTATTATGATGTGATTTTGAAGGAAGATGCAATGATTAAAACAGTTTTAAATCCGAAGAAAAAATAATTTAATTTTTTTTGATATGAAAACAGAAGAAGTTGTTAATGCAGAAATCGAACTTTTAACGGCAATCAAAAAAGCAGATGTCCCAGTTTTAGAAAAAATGCTTCATGACGATTTGTTATTCAATCTTCCTGACGGAAATACAATTACCAAAGAATTTGATTTGGAATCGTATCGTTTGGGTAAAATGAAGGTAGAAACGCTGGAAGCTTCAGATCAACTTATTAATATTATAGATGATGTTGCAGTTGTTGCAGTAACCGTTTCGTTAAGGGGAACTTATGATGGTAATCCGTTAGGTGGTGCTTACCGTTATATTAGAGTTTGGAAACAGTTTAATGATGATCTTCAGGTAATCGGCGGAAGCTGCGTCGTTTTGCAATAATTAAATAATAATAATTTTTTAAAATATAATGTAACGTTACTCGTGCCAATGTTGCGAACTTTGTATCAATAAATTCAAAATAAAACTTTAGCGAACCTTGCGTAAATCTTAGCATTCGTTGCGGTTAAATACACACAAAACAAAATATGAAAAATTTAAAAAGCATAAGTGCATTATTAATTTTAATGGCATTTGTAATTTCTTGTACAGCTATGAAAGGTACCAACAAGGCCATTTCAGGAAAAGTAGAATCGGTAGAATCAGGAAAGGACGGTTACACAGCAAAAGTTATAACTGATACAAAAGAAGTTTATTTTGCAACAATCAGCATTGTAAATGTCGGTGGACCTCAAAACTACAAACAAGTTAAAATAGGAGATCAGGTTTCATTAAAAGGCGAAATCTGGAAAACTGACGACGAAAAACACATGAAAGTACAAGAGATTGTATCAGTAAAATAAAAGCTAGACATACAATCATTTTTAAACCATTAAAAGATTAAGTTTATTAAGCGCCTGACTTAATTTTTCTTAATCTTTTAATGGTTTTTTTTTAATGAAATATATTTTGTCGATAAATAAGACTGATACTAAAGCTTAATAAACTTAATATCTTAATGGTAAATATAAAAACTTATGTTTTAAAATTTTATCGAATGCTATCGTGGGCGTGAGTTTGTACGCCATTATTCCATAAAGTCAGAATATCGGTAGCAACAGCGGCACCACTTCCTGCGGCAATAGCCAGTTGACTTCTCCAGCCAGCAAGAGTTCCAATCACATAAATGCCATCAGCGACTTTATGATCGTCGTTTTTTAGCTGAATACGTTGTTTTTCTGGTAATGCTTTTTTGTGAGGTTCAACATATTGCATCAAACCTTCGATATCAAAAGTATTGGCAGAACCAATTCCGATTACGATATTTCTAGTTTCGTATGAGTTTTTATTCGTAATTATAGTGAATTCAGGAAAAGATCCCTCAACTTTAATTACTTTTTCATTTGGAATTTGAGTAATATGAGGATAAGTCAGAGCCAAATCCTGCGTGCTTTCTATAAGTAAATCAGATCCTAATTTACCTGATGTAATTCCGTAAGCATTGTAGAAAATTGCTTCTTGTAAAGAAGAATTTTTTTGATGTGTAAAAATCCCGATTTTTTTATCGGCAACAAAAGCTTTGTTTTTGGCAGACCCTAATACGAGAGCACAAGACATGCCAGAAACGCCTCCGCCGATAATCAAAACATCAAACATATTATCTACCGTTCATTTTTTCTTCAATTCTTTTTGAAATTCTAAAAATCAAAAGAATCAAAACGGCACAAAAAGAAGCTGCTATTCCAATAAAAGCAACGGCACTATCTCCCTGAAAAGGATTTTTAAAGTCTAACAATGTAATGTTGAAAACGATTAAAGCTAAAGCTAAAAGTACTAATATGGAAGTGAAAATTTTCATATGGCTATTTTGTTTGTCTAAAATAATAAGTAAAACCTTTTGACATAAAATTGTCTTAAAGTTGTATTTAGAAATTTTAATGGGGGTAAATTTATAAAAATAAATGTTAGACAAACAAACCTTTAACATTAGCAGCGAATAATTTAACAGCAATTGCTAAAAGTATCACTCCAAATGTCTTGCGAACCACGCCAAGTCCGTTTTCTCCTAATAAATCTTCGATTTTTTTAGAAGATTTTAAAACAATATAAACAAGGATGATATTTAGTAAAATAGCAATTACAATATTAATGGTATGAAATTGAGATCGAAGTGATAATAAAGTAGTCATTGTTCCGGCTCCGGCAATTAATGGAAAAGCCAAAGGAACGATAGAAGCAGATCCAGGTTCTTCGTCGCGAAAAATTCGAAGTCCTAAAATCATTTCCAAAGCAAGAAAAAATAAGACAAAAGAACCTGCGACAGCAAACGAATGAACATCAATACCAATTAGATTAAGAAAGCCTTCACCAACAAAAAGAAAAACGATCATAATAGTTCCTGCTACGATAGTAGCTTTTTCAGATTCAATATGACCAACCTTTGCTCTTAAATTCACAATAATCGGAATAGAACCCACAATATCAATTACAGCAAAAAGCACCATTCCAACAGTAATTATTTCTTTAAAGTCGATTTCTAACATATTACTTTGATTTTAAGCGTTTAAAATTTTTGCAAAGGTAGATAATAAAGGTAGGTGTTTTTTCGATATGATACATTTTTGTTATAAAAACACGTTTTATTGGTTAAAAAAGTGATATTTGTAACAATTGACAGCTTTACCACCGAGATTCACAAAGTTTTTCACAGAGTTTCGCAAAGTATTTAACAAGCTTTTGCGAAAGTAAAATCTTAAAGCTTTGTGAACTTAAAAAAAACATCCAATGAAGTTAACTCTGCGGATCTTTGCGAAAAAACTTTGTGTAACTCTGCGGTAAAATCTCAACAGTCTTTACAGTAAAATTTAATCTCATTTCATCTGCTTTCTTTGCTTATCTTTGCACTTTATAAATTTCAGTATTTCAATATCATGTTTCAATTAGGTAAAACCATTATTTCAGAGGATATTCTTGAAAAAGAATTTGTGTGCAACTTGTCGGCTTGTAAAGGAGCCTGCTGTGTTGACGGAGATGCAGGTGCGCCTTTGAGCGAAGCAGAGACGAAAATAATGGAAGAGATTTATCCTAAGGTAAAACCTTTTTTGCGTAAAGAAGGAATTGCTGCAATCGAAGCGCAAGGAACCTGGGTAAAAGGAACCGACGGCGATCTTGAAACACCTTTAATAGACGAAAAAGATTGTGCTTACGTGATTTTTGATGGAAAAACTGCACTTTGCGGAATCGAACAAGCGTACAACCAGGGAATAGTTGACTGGAAAAAACCGGTTTCTTGTCATTTGTATCCAATTCGTGTAAAAGACTTCACAGAATTTGCTGCTGTTAATTATGATAAATGGGATATTTGTGATGATGCTTGTTCTTTAGGTAAAGAATTGGAAGTTCCGGTTTATAAGTTTGTAAAAGAAGCCCTGATTCGTCGCTTTGGCGAAGATTGGTATATGGAGCTTGAAAAAGTAGCTCAGGAACTTAAAAATTCTTAAAAAAATAACTGTAAAAAATACGCTTTTCATGCTGTGTTTTTTAACTCAATGAATTAAAGTTTTAACTCTAAAAAAACTTTTAAAAACAATTAAAAATTTCTTGCTTTTTATTGTAAAAAGTCTATATTTTACGGCACTTCAGGTGAAATAGATGATTTTAAAATACTCATTTTCAATATTTTAAATATTGTCTGAAAAATAGACTACTTTTTTGCCGTTGTTAAAAACTACGTCAAATTGTGAATAAGTTTGACTTTCATTTTTAGCGATAAATGACAATCTTTGTACTACTCTGAAAAAGCAAAAAATCAGTAAAAAAATTAAACATAAAAGCCATGTCGCAAGTCGAACCAATTTTACAAGAAAACAAGAACCGTTTCGTTATTTTTCCTATCAAGCATCATGATATTTGGGAATGGTATAAGAAAATGGAAGCTAGTTTTTGGACTGCAGAGGAAATCGATTTGCATCAGGATCTTACTGACTGGAATAATAAGCTAAATGATGACGAAAGATATTTCATTAAGCACATTCTTGCGTTTTTTGCAGCATCAGACGGAATTGTAAATGAAAATCTTGCTGAGAATTTTGTAAACGAAGTTCAATATGCTGAAGCGAAGTTTTTCTACGGATTTCAAATCATGATGGAAAACATTCACAGTGAAACGTATTCTTTATTGATTGACACTTACGTGAAAGATGAAGCAGAAAAAGCAGAATTATTTAATGCTTTGGAAGTTTTTCCTGCGATTAAGAAAAAAGCAGACTGGGCTCTAAAATGGATTGAATCTGATTCGTTTGCCGAAAGACTAATTGCTTTTGCTGCAGTTGAAGGAATTTTCTTTTCTGGTGCTTTCTGTTCTATTTACTGGTTGAAAAAACGTGGTTTAATGCCAGGTTTAACTTTTTCTAACGAGTTGATTTCTCGTGACGAAGGCGTACATTGTGATTTTGCAGTTCACCTTCATAATCATCATTTGATTAATAAAGTACCAAAAGACAGAATTAAAGAAATCATTGTTGATGCTTTAGATATTGAAAGAGAGTTTGTTACAGAATCTCTTCCGGTAAGTTTAATTGGTATGAATGCAGCTTTGATGACGCAATATTTAGAGTTTGTTGCTGACAGGCTTTTAGTAGAATTAGGTTGCGAACGTGTTTATGGATCAGCAAATCCGTTTGATTTCATGGATATGATTTCTCTTCAGGGAAAAACTAATTTCTTTGAAAAACGTGTTGCAGAATATCAAAAATCTGGTGTAATGAACACAGATAGTGATGCTCAGAAAATTTCATTCGATGCAGATTTTTAGACAACAAAAAATATTTTAGTGTTTTCCCCAAATAAACACTGATTACGATTAAAATTTTATAAAAAAACATTTTTAGAATCTCTTTTCCCAAATCGAAGATTCAATAATTTTCAACGCATTTTCGGTCTGATTTCAGATTGGAATAGGGTGGCTATTGAGAATGCCGTAATTCTCAAAAAATAATTTAAAAACACACAATGTTTAAGTCCCGGAATTCGTTTTCTAGTGACTTTCATTTTTTCAATAAACTAAAAAAAGTAAGCTTATGTATGTAGTAAAAAGAGATGGCCACAAAGAGCCCGTAATGTTTGATAAGATTACAGAAAGAATCAAAAAATTGTGTTACGGGTTAAATGAACTCGTAGATCCTGTTAAGGTAGCCATGAGAGTTATCGAAGGATTGTATGACGGAGTTTCTACATCTGAACTTGATAATCTTGCAGCAGAAACGGCGGCATCTATGACTATTGCGCATCCTGATTATGCACAATTGGCAGCTCGTGTGGCGATTTCAAACCTACATTCGAATACAAAAAAGTCGTTTTCAGAAACGATGAAAGATATGTACAATTACGTAAATCCAAGAAACGGTCAGGAAGCACCGCTACTTTCGGATGAAGTATTTAAAGTGATTCAGGAAAACTCTGCTTTCCTTGATTCTCATATCATTTATACAAGAGATTTCAATTACGATTACTTCGGATTTAAAACTTTAGAGCGTTCGTATTTGTTAAAAATTAACGGAAAAATCGTCGAAAGACCACAACATATGTTGATGCGTGTTTCGGTTGGTATTCACTTAGACGATTTAAAATCAGTAATAGAAACCTACGATTTAATGTCTAAAAAGTTCTTTACGCATGCAACGCCAACGTTGTTTAATGCGGGCACTCCAAAACCACAAATGTCTTCTTGCTTTCTTTTGGCGATGCAGGATGATAGTATTGATGGTATTTACGATACTTTAAAACAAACGGCTAAAATTTCGCAATCAGCAGGAGGAATTGGTCTTTCTATTCATAACGTTCGTGCGACAGGATCTTACATTCGTGGTACAAACGGAACATCAAACGGGATTGTGCCAATGTTGAGAGTGTTCAACGATACGGCTCGTTACGTAGACCAAGGTGGTGGAAAACGTAAAGGAAGTTTTGCGATTTACATCGAAACATGGCATGCTGATATCTTCGAATTCTTAGATCTAAAGAAAAATACAGGAAAAGAAGAAATGCGTGCAAGAGATTTATTCTTCGCCATGTGGACATCAGATTTGTTTATGAAACGCGTTCAGGAAGATGCATCATGGACTTTAATGTGTCCTAACGAATGTCCTGGATTATACGATGTTTACGGAGAAGAATTTGAAGCCATGTATTTGGATTATGAATTTAGAGGAAAAGGTAGAAAAACGATTCGTGCACGTGAATTATGGGAGAAAATCCTTGAATCGCAAATCGAAACAGGAACGCCTTATATGTTGTATAAAGATGCGGCAAACCGTAAATCAAACCACAAGAATTTAGGAACAATTCGTTCGTCTAACTTGTGTACAGAGATTATGGAGTACACATCTAAAGATGAAATTGCAGTTTGTAACTTAGCTTCTATTTCGTTGCCAATGTTTATTGAAAATGGTAAATTTGATCACCAGGCACTTTACAACGTTACAAAACGTGTAACCCGTAACCTGAACAAAGTAATCGACAGAAACTATTACCCTGTAAAAGAAGCAGAAAACTCTAACTTGCGTCACCGTCCGGTTGGATTAGGAGTGCAAGGTTTGGCAGATGCTTTTATCATGTTGCGAATGCCGTTTACAAGTGATGAAGCGAAAGCTTTAAACCAGGAAATTTTCGAAACTTTATACTTTGCAGCTGTAACCGCTTCTATGGAAATGGCAAAAGAAGAAGGACCATATTCTACATTTGAAGGATCTCCAATGTCTAAAGGAGAATTCCAATACAATATGTGGGGAATGAAAGATGAAGAATTATCTGGTCGTTGGGACTGGTCATCCTTAAGAAAAGAAGTAATGGAGCATGGAGTTCGTAACTCATTATTGGTTGCGCCAATGCCAACAGCTTCAACTTCACAAATTTTAGGAAACAACGAAGCTTTTGAACCATATACATCAAACATTTACACACGTCGTGTTTTGTCTGGAGAATTCATTGTAGTAAACAAACACTTGCTTCATGATTTAGTAGAAAGAGGTTTGTGGAATGAAACACTGAAACAAGAAATCATGCGTCACAATGGATCTGTTCAAAATATTGATGTGATTCCGCAAGACCTTAAAGAACTATACAAAACAGTTTGGGAAATGTCGATGAAAGACATTATAGATATGTCACGTCAGAGAGGTTATTTCATTGACCAATCGCAATCGTTGAATTTGTTCATGCAAGATGCCAACTATTCTAAACTAACGTCAATGCACTTCTACGCTTGGCAATCTGGTTTAAAAACAGGAATGTATTACCTGAGAACGAAATCAGCTGTAGACGCGATTAAATTTACCTTAAACAACGACAAGAAAGAGGAAGTCCCAACTCTAGTTGCAGCAACCGAAGAAATTAGCGTTGAAGATTATAAAGCAATGCTTTTGAAAGCTCAAGCCGCAGATCCTGAGGATTGTGAAATGTGTGGGTCTTAATTTTTTCGAATAAAGAAAATAGAATAAAGAGTAAAGAGTAAAGATTTTATTCTTTAGATATATAGAAAAGCAGTTATTGTAATGATAGCTGCTTTTTTTTTGGCTACTTTTTTAATTTATTTGTAATCTGTTATCGAACAAATGATTCCTTTAAGCATAGCCCACGGTTTCTACACTGGGATACAATGCATTATAGTGAGTCATATTCTATGTTTGAAACTATAGACTGTCATTATTATCATTGTTTTAATTAAAAGAGGAATATTTTAAAAGAAAAGAGAGTAAAATGTGTTGGACTGTGTTTAATTACCTTTTATGTGTTCTTATTACTTTGAATTGGCAATATCCCTAAAAAATATTCGTTGTAATTATTATCAAAAACCTTTTTTCAAAAACTTAGTATCTTAGTAATTAAGAAACTTAGCACCTCCTCTTTTAAACCTTTATAGAAAAATTAAGTCATAATGCAATATTAGCGAATTATGAAAAAAAGCAATCTTTGGTCGTTACGATTGGGTTTTTCCGGAAAGCAAGCCAATGAAATTGAAAAATTAGGATTGGAAAAATTCCTAAAGCGTTCTTATGAATCAAAGTTTGATAAAGAACTTCCTGCTTTTTTAAACGAAGAACCTAAAACACTTGCTGAGCAAAAAGAATTTAATCAATCTATAAAAATTGCCGATCCGGAAACCAAAAAAAATATTCTCAGTAAACAAGCAAACTGTCGGGTTGAACAAAAAAAATGGTGGATTGATAAAATGCGAACCAGCGAGTTCCCGCTTCGGGAAAGTATGGTTTGTTTCTGGCACAATCATTTCGTAGCAACTTCTCAAAAAGTACACGTCAATTATTGGATTTATCAATATGATATGATTTTGCGTGAAAATGCTTTTGGCAATTTCAAAGAACTTACGAAACAGGTTCTTAAGTCTAACGCTATGGTGAAATATCTTGATAATGGCGATAATAAAAAAGGTAAAATTAACGAAAATTTAAGTCGCGAATTATTGGAATTATTTACTATAGGAATTGGAAATTACACCGAAGAAGATATTAAAAACGGAGCCAAAGCTTTAGCCGGATTAAATACAGGTGATAATGGCGCAGTTTATAGAGAACTAGAAGAAGACAATACTAATAAAACCTATTTCGGGAAAATTGGAAATTGGAAAGCAGATGATTTAGTAAATATTATTTTTGAACAGAAAAATATTCCGTATTTAATTACAAGAAAAATCCTGAAATGGTTTATATATGATAATCCGCCAGAAGATTTAGTGGTTTATTACGGAGATTATTTTAGAAAAGTAGATTTTGAAATTGAATCTTTGTTAACCAAAATTTTTACGGAAGAATATAAGAAAGACACGTCAGGAACTAAAATCAAAAATCCGTTAGTTTATATTTTGCAATTAGCAGATGAATTACAAATTGCGAAGGTTGATTATATAATGATTACCGATTTCTTGAAACAGCAAGGAATGGATTTGTATAATCAGAAGAGTGTAAAAGGCTGGGATGGCGGAAATTTGTGGCTGACTCCACAGATTTATTTGCAAAGAAATAATATTTCAAATTCGCTTTGTAGTGGTATGAGTCTTACGAAGAAAACAATAAAGCCAATTAAGGAAGGAGATATGCCAAGATCTGATTATGAAAAATTTGAGGTAAAAATAGATTTTAGTACTAATGGAAATAATAAAACCATTATAACCGAGTTAGCCAACAGATTAATATTCCAGGTAAACGATTCGATGCAGAAAGATATGGAGAGTCTGTTGAAATATGATTTTGATCCAAAAGAGGAACATGCCAATTTTACTGTTATTCGATTGTTTAATTACATTACCAAGTTGCCAGAATATCAATTGATTTAAATCTAACGTTATGAACAGAAGAGATTTTTTAACACTAACAGGGACATTTACAGGAGGACTGCTGGTACTTCCTGAATTTCTACATGCTTTTGGTTCGCAAAACAATTTGGTTGTGGGAGAGCAGTGTATTGTTTTTGTACAACTGAATGGCGGAAATGACGGACTCAATACTTTTATTCCTTATGACAATCCGCTGTATTATGATTTAAGGACTAAAATTGCTTTAAAAAAAGACGTAGTTATTGGTAAAAATAACGGAATGGCGTTTCATCCTTCATTAAAAGATTTTGCTCAAATGCAGCAAAACGGAGATTTAACTGTAATTCAAAATGTAGGATATCCAGAACCTATTCGGTCTCATTTTAGAAGCCAGGAAATTTGGCAAACGGCAGTAGATTCTAATAAATATAATAATGAAGGCTGGCTAGGGCGTTATCTGGATTTGCAATGTCATGATCATGGTCACGAGCCAACAGCGGGGATAAATTTGGATTCGATAGATAATCTGGCATTGAAAGGCGCTGAACCAAATTCCATAACATTAAAAGATCCGGATCGATTTAAGATAAAATCAAGTAATGATGAAAATGTAAAATTATCAAACAATCCTCAATTGGATTTTGTTCGAAAGGTCGCCAATTCGGTTACCGAAGGTTCAGAGAAAATTCAGAAAGCGTTAGCTAAATCTAAATCAGAAATAAGTTATCCAAAAGCCGAATTATCTAAAAACTTAGAATGGATTTCCCGATTGATAAAAGGAAATCTAAATTCAAAAGTTTACTATACTTCACTTAACGGTTTCGATACACATGATAATCAGCTTATTCTTCATAAAATAAAATTAACCGAATTAAATGATGCGTTATTTAGTTTTTATAACGATTTGAAACAAGCACAATTGCTTCAAAATGTAACCGTTGTTGTGTTCTCAGAATTTGGAAGACGCGTAAAAGACAATGGAAACGGAACAGATCATGGAACAGCAGCGCCAATGTTTATCATTGGAGGAAATAATAAAGGAACAATTTTAGGAAAAAATCCAAATTTAGCAGATTTAGATGGTGGTGATTTAAAATATGAAATTGATTTCAGGAGTGTGTATGCTTCTTTATTAAAGGAAAAAATGAATTTTGATTATTCTAAGATTGGGATTAAGAATATGCCGGTTTCCGGGTTGTTTTCTTAATTAAGCCTTTATTGAATTGTCTCCAGCTTTAAAGCTGGATGCAATTCAATAAAAAGGGCAATATTGATAAGAAATTTTAGTTCGTAAAAAGCTCAGAATCTTATAAACTTTAAAAAAGCCACTTGCAATAATCTCATTTTAAACCATATTTTTTATAATATCATACAAAAGGAATATAATTTGTTAAGAAATTCTCTTTTGTTTCATAAAATGCAATATTTTTTTTGGTGCGGTGAAAATAATTTATACATTCGCAGAGAATTTATTGAAAAACACAAACAAAATGTCTAATAACCGTTTTTATTTTAGCAACTCTTTTTATTTCTTCTTTAGTAGAAGTGAGGATTGTGCTATGGTTATTTGAAAAATATAAAATACAAATAAAACTAATATACAATCCTGATGCAAATCAGGATTTTTTTTTGAATATATGACAACTAAAATTGCAATACAAGGTATAAAAGGTTCTTTTCATCATCAGGTTGTGAAGGAGTATTTCTCTGAAAATGTGGCTATTGATGAATGTTTGTCTTTTGAAGAATTAATAGACAGCCTGCTTTCAGGAAAATCTGATCAGGCGGTTATGGCGATTGAAAATTCGATTGCTGGGCCAATTATTCCGAATTATGCTTTGATTGACAAGAATAATTTACACATAATTGGAGAACATTATTTAAGTATTCACCAAAATTTAATGACATTAAAAGGTCAGAAAATTGAAGATATAAAAGAAGTTCATTCACATCCAATGGCACTTTTACAATGCATGGATTTCCTGAAACAATATCCAAATATCAAATTGGTTGAAGATAAAGATACAGCGGAAACAGCAAGAAGAATTCAGGAAAAACAATTAACCGGAATTGCTGCAATAGGAAGTAAAGTAGCTTCTGAGATGTATGATTTAGAAATCATCGCACCAGAAATACAAACGATCAAAAACAATATGACTCGTTTTGTAATTATCAAAAAACAGAATTCATTTTTGCCTGAAAGCGAAATCAACAGAGCTTCAATCAAATTTGAATTAGATCATAAAAGAGGAAGCCTTGCAGCAGTTTTAAATGTTATGAGCGACTGCAAACTGAATTTGACGAAAATTCAGTCGCTTCCAAAAATTGAAACGCCTTGGAAATATTCGTTTTTCGTAGATGTAACATTCGAAAGTTACGAAGATTATGCAAAAGCAAAATCGTTATTGAATATTATGGCAGAATATTTTAAAGTGTTGGGAGAATATAAAAATACAAAACCATAAGGAAAGGAAATTCCAATTTTTGAAATTCCAAATCTGATCCTTCGCTTCGCCTAGGATAATATAAAAGAGAAACTCTAAAAGAGAAATATTAAGATCATGATTACAACAGCAAAAAGATTAGATACAGTTGAAGAATACTACTTCTCATCAAAATTGAGAGAGGTTCGACAACTGCAGTCTGAAGGGAAATCTATAATCAATATGGGAATTGGAAGCCCTGATTTGAGTCCGTCGAAAGCAGTAATTGAAGCGGTTGCCGCAGCAATTCAGGATGAAAACGGGCACGGTTATCAAAGCTATCAGGGATTACCTGAATTGAGAAAAGGGATGGCAGATTTTTATCAGAATCAATTTGGTGTTGAGTTAAATCCGAATAACGAGATTTTGCCTTTGATGGGTTCGAAAGAAGGAATTATGCATATTTCGTTAGCCTTTTTAAACGAAGGTGATCATGTTTTAATTCCGAATCCGGGTTATCCAACTTATACTTCGGTAACCAATTTGGTAGGAGCAGTTCCGGTTTATTATGATTTGAAAGAAGCAAATGCGTGGGAACCGGATTTTGAAGCTTTGGAAGAATTAGATCTTTCGAAAGTAAAAATTATGTGGCTGGGATATCCGCACATGCCTACAGGAGCGAGAGGAAGTTTATCGTTATTTGAAAAATTGGTTGCTTTTGCTAAAAAACACAACATATTATTGGTGAACGATAATCCATATAGTTTTGTTTTGAATGATAACCCAATGAGTTTATTGCAGATTGAAGGTGCGAAAGATGTAGCTTTAGAATTAAATTCTCTTAGTAAAACGTTCAACATGGCAGGCTGGAGAGTAGGAATGGTTTTAGGAAATCCTGAAATTATCGATGCAGTCTTAAAAGTAAAAAGCAACATGGACAGCGGAATGTATTACGGAATTCAGAAAGGAGCAATTGCAGCTTTAAACTGCGATAAATCATGGTTTGAAAATCAAAACAAGATTTACAGACGCCGTCGTGAATTGACAGAAAAACTAGCAGAAAAACTAGGTTGCAAAGTTTATAAAGAAGGAGTTGGCCTTTTTGTCTGGGCAAAACTTCCGCAAGGAATCGAATCAGCAGAAAAGTTTATTGACGAAATATTATACGAGAAACACATTTTCATCACGCCGGGAACAATCTTCGGAAGTAATGGTGAAGGATATATCAGATTCTCGTTGTGTGTAAAAGAAGAAAAAGTACAAGAAGCGATAGATCGATTTTAGATTTTAGAATGTAGATTTTAGATTTCCTGCAAGGTTTTCAAAACCTTGTAGGTATTATTCTAAAGGTCTTGAAAAAACGAGAAGCCCTAGCCCTGATAGAAGTGGAAATCCTTTTGCGCCGGGGTTCGGCGGAAAAGATTGAAACGAATAGCAGGATTAGCTTCAAATAAAAAGAATTATGAAAGTATACGTAATAGGAATAGGGTTAATTGGCGGTTCGATGGTGCTGGACATCAAAGAAAAACATCCAAACGCAACTATTTTTGGAATAGATAATAACGAAGAACACTTGCAGGAAGCAATTGATTTGGGTGTTATCGAGAAAGCAGGAAGTTTTGAAGATCTGGGCGAAGCCGATTTTGTAATTGTTTCGGTTCCGGTTGATGTTGCGCTAACAGTTTTGCCTAAAGTTCTGGATTTGGTTGGAGATAAAACGATTGTTTTTGAAGTGGGATCAACGAAAAAGCCAATTTGTGAAGCAGTAGCAAGTCATGCTAAAAGAAGGAACTTTATCGCAACTCATCCAATTGCGGGAACAGAGTTTTCAGGACCTTCGGCAGCGATAAAAGGCTTGTTTCAGGGGAAAACGAATATTATTTGCGAAGTAGAAAAAACCACTTTTAAACTGCAGGAAAAGGCTTTAAAGCTTTTTTCAGAAATAGGAATGAGAATTCGATATATGGATCCGATTTCGCACGATAAACACATTGCTTACGTCTCGCATTTGTCGCACATTAGTTCGTTTATGCTCGGAAAAACGGTGATGAATAAGGAAAAAGATGAACAGGATATTTTTGATATGGCGGGAAGTGGATTTGAAAGCACCGTTCGTTTAGCAAAAAGTTCACCCGCAATGTGGACACCGATTTTTAAGCAAAACAAAGAACATGTTATTGAAACATTAGAAGAATATATTTCAAATCTCAGTCGGTTTAGAGATTTGCTGAAAGAAGAAAATTACAATGCCATTTTTGAAGAAATGGAAAGCACGAATAAAATAAAAGAAATACTAAACGGATTAACAACAACTAAAAAGTAAATTAGAATTAAGATGGAAAATAAGAAAGAAATGAGAAAGTGGTTAGAAGATTTCAATTTAAATCACCCACTTGTGATAGCAGGACCATGTAGTGCAGAAACAGAAGATCAGGTATTAAAGATTGCTCATGAATTGAAAGATTCAAAAGTTAGTGTATTCAGAGCAGGAATCTGGAAACCAAGAACGCGTCCGGGAGGATTTGAAGGTGTTGGAGAAATTGGTTTAAAATGGTTGCAAAAAGCTAAAAAAGAAACTGGTTTATTAATGGGTACTGAAGTTGCAACTGCAGCGCATTGTAAACTGGCTTTAGAACATGATATTGACGTTTTATGGGTTGGTGCGCGTACAACTGCAAACCCTTTTGCAGTTCAGGAAATTGCTGACACTTTAAAAGGAACAGATAAAATCGTTTTGGTTAAAAACCCTGTAAACCCGGATTTGGCTTTATGGTTAGGTGGTGTGGAACGTTTACATATGGCTGGAATCGAGAAATTAGGAGTAATTCACAGAGGTTTCTCTACTTACGAAAAAACAAAATACAGAAATATCCCGGAATGGCAAATTGCTATCGAATTGCAAAATAAATTCCCTGATTTACCATTAATCATCGATCCATCTCACATTACAGGAGATCGTAAAATGATTTTTGAAGTAACGCAAGAGGCTTTAGATTTGAATTACGATGGTATGATTATCGAAACGCACTACGACCCGGACAACGCTTGGTCTGATGCTGCTCAACAAGTTACTCCAGATGCTTTGAAACAAATCATTAAAGATTTGACTATCAGAAAAACGGATGATACTACAGATCAGTACACTCAAAAAATGACTAAACTAAGAGCTAACATAGACGTACTTGATGCTAACTTATTAGAGCTTTTAGGAAAACGTATGAAAGTAGCTGACGAAATTGGCCAGGTGAAAAAAGATGCAAACGTTGCAATTCTTCAAAACAATCGTTGGAACGAAATCTTAGGGAAAATGATTTTAGAAGGTGAGAAAAAAGGTCTTACTGAAGAATTTGTTTTAAGAATGTTCAAAGCTATCCACCAGGAAAGTATCGGTCACCAAGAGAAAATTTTCAATGCATAATTTTTTCTAAACCATATAAGTGATATAAGTAAATGTAAGAATTCTTAAAGATTGTTATTGAGTTTATTATATCACAAATTTGTTTTACAAATTTGAAAAGTAAAATCTCCACCGCTTTGAAAGAAGTGATGGAGATTTTTTTATGATTTTACACAACGAAATCAATGGGTTTCAATTGGAAAACAGTAATTTTGTGCTTTAATATTTTTTAGTTTTCAGAGTAATCTAAAATCTAAAATTTAAAATCTAAAATTTGAATGACAGGACTCGTATATAAATCTACAGGAAGTTGGTACACCGTAAAATCGGAACAAGGCGATTTTATAGAATGCCGTATGAAAGGGAAGTTTAGGATGAAAGGTATTAAAAGTACAAATCCTATTGCTGTAGGCGACATTGTCGATTATGAACTCGAAGAGACTTCGGACGCTGTAACCGGAACGATTTTTAATATTCACGAAAGAAAAAATTATATCGTTCGTAAATCGGTTAACCTTTCGCATCAAATGCATATTATTGCGTCGAATATTGATCGTGTTTTTTTATTGATTACGATTAATAATCCGCCAACTACTTTCAATTTTATAGACCGTTTTTTGGTCACTGCCGAAGCTTATAATATCGAGACTATTCTGGTTTTTAATAAAATAGATACTTTTGATGAGCCAACTCTGGAAGATCAATTGTATATGCAATATGTTTATCAGAATATAGGTTACAAATGTCTTCGTGTTTCTTCGACAGAAATGAAAGGAATCGAAGAACTAAAAGAAATGATGATTGGTAAAGTAAGCATGTTCTCAGGACATTCTGGTGTTGGAAAATCGACTTTGGTCAATGCTATGGAACCATCTTTACATCTTAAAACGAAAACTATTTCGGAGGCCAGTAAACAAGGTCAGCACACCACTACTTTTGCTGAAATGTATGATTTGTCTTTTAATGCCAAAATTATCGACACGCCGGGAATTAAAGGTTTTGGAATTGTTGATATGGAAAAAGAAGAAATCAGTGGTTATTTTCCTGAATTTTTCAAATTGAAAGATCAATGCAAGTTTAACAATTGTTTGCATAAAGAAGAACCACATTGCGCCATAAAAGCAGCTTTAGAAAGAGACGAGATCGCCTGGTCGCGTTACAATAGTTATTTGAAGATTCTCGAAGGCGACGAAGAAAATTATCGTACCGACACTTATGATGAGGATCGTAAAATTAGTGATGAAACGAGAAACCAAAAGTAAATTCCAATACAGAAATTCCAAATTGCGGCAAAGTTTTATTGTAGAGATGCACAGCAGTGCATCTAACGTCAGAATTTAAAATCTTTTAATCCGTGTAATCTGTGGCAAAACCAAATCATTAGAAAAGATGAGAATAGTTCTTCAAAGAGTTTCCCAAGCTTCAGTAACTGTGGAAGGAAATAAAACTGCCGATATTCAAAAAGGATTATTGGTTTTAGTTGGAATTGAAGATTCCGACACTCAGGAAGACATCGATTGGCTGGTTGGGAAAATCATTAAAATGAGAATTTTTGGTGATGAAAATGATGTTATGAATTGTTCTGTTCAGGATATAGATGGGGATATTATTGTGGTTAGTCAATTTACACTTCATGCTTCTACAAAAAAAGGAAACCGTCCTTCGTATATAAAAGCTTCAAAACCAGAATTCGCAATTCCGATGTATGAGAATTTTGTTCAGTCTCTTGAAAAAGAATTCAATAAAAAAATACAAACCGGAATTTTTGGTGCGGATATGAAAGTTAGTTTGTTAAATGATGGTCCCGTTACTATTTTGATAGATAGCAAAAACAGAGAGTAAAAAATCATAAACAAATGTTAAGAATTTCTAAAAATAATATATATTTGGCGAAATTCCTTACTGATGAAAAACCCCGTTTTTGCGTTATTTTTTCTTCTCTTTACACTTATTTCTTCTGCTCAAAAGAGCGAATATCCTATAACTACGATTTCAGACAGCCTTAAAGAAAATGCTGATGCGGTGGTACGATTAGACCAGACCGATATAACTATATTATCTCAACGCAGTTTAAATACCAAAAGCCATTGGGTTGTGACGGTTTTTAATAAAAAAGGTTTTGATGACCTTAGCGCTTACGAATTCTATGATAAATCAACTTCAGTCAAAAATATCGAAGCTATTATTTATGATGTTTCAGGCAAGGAAATAAAAAAAATCAGAAGAAAAGATTTCAAAGATCAAAGTGTTGCTGACGGGGGCACGCTTTTTTCGGATAATCGCTATCTTTTTTTGGATTATACTCCAATTTCATATCCTTTTACAATTGAGTTTACTAGTGAAGTTCAAACTTCTTCAACTGCTTTTATTCCAAAATGGATGCCTTTGGGAGGATTCAATACAAGTGTAGAAAAAGCGGTTTTAAATGTTACTTATCCATCAGATTTAGGATTCAAAAAGAAAGAAATTCAGTTTTCAGGATTTAATATAAAAAAGATAGCAGATACTGATACACAACTTTCTTATACTGCCAGCAATATTTTGGCTCAAAAACAAGAAGATTACAGTCCGTCTTACAGAGATTTATTTCCTAAAGTAATGATGGGTTTAGAGCGTTTTCATCTCGAAGGTGTTGATGGAACAGCCGCAAACTGGACTGATTTTGGAAAATGGTATTCTGAAAAAATATTATCTGGAACAACAGATTTGCCTGAAGAAACAAAAGCAAAAATTAAAGCTGTTGTTGGAGATGAAAAAGATCCGATTAAAAAAGCAAAATTAGTTTATGATTTTGTACAAAAAAAATCCCGCTATGTTAGTATCCAGGTTGGAATTGGCGGTTGGAAACCTATGTTGGCTACAGATGTCGATCGATTAGGTTATGGCGATTGCAAAGCTTTAACGAACTATACCAAAGCACTCTTGCAAGCTGTTGATGTTCCTTCGTATAATACAGTTTTATATGGAGATCGTTATAAAACCAATATTGAAGCCGATTTTGTTGCCATGCAGGGAAATCACATGATTTTGTGTATCCCAAACGGAAATCATTATACATGGCTGGAATGCACAAGTCAGGACGATCCTTTTGGATATCAGGGAACTTTTACAGATGACAGAGATGTTTTGGTGATTAAACCCGAAGGAGGAGAAATTGTTCGGACGAATATTTATACCGATAAAGGCAATACACAAATTGATAAGGGCAATTATACGATTGATGAAAATGGAAATTTTTCGGGATCATTGTCTATCATTTCAGAAGGATCACAATACAGTTCAAAATCAAGAATAGAACATTTGCAGCCTACAGAAAAAGAAAAACATTATAAAGAATATTGGGGCAATATCAATAATTTAAAACTTGAGAAAATAGTTTTTGCTAACGATAAAGAGAATATTCGATTTACAGAAAACATTCAGTTAAGTGCTATAAATTATGGTGTACTTGCTGCCAGCAAATTAATTTTTCCGGTTGATGCATTTAACCAAAATGCAAATAACATTAAACGAATTCGAAACAGAAAAAATCCATTTCAAATTCAACGTGGATATTTAGATTCTGATGAAATAGAAATCAATTTACCAAATGGTTTTGCAATCGAATTCTTGCCTGAAAACTATGAATTGAAAGGAAAATTTGGAGAATACAAAACCGAAATCATCAAAAAAGAAAATAACAAACTTGTTTACAAGCGTTCTATGTTTTTAAATAAGGGGAAATATTCGAATAAAGAATATGATGAATATCGCCTTTTTATGGAACAAGTGTCTAAAAACGATAATGCCAAAATTATTTTAACCAGGAACTAATCAAATATCTGAAACTAAACCAACCATAATATGAAACTTATTAAACCTTTTTGTATTTCAATTCTTTTGTTATTGATTTCAAATGTAAATGCGCAGGAATTTAAATTAGGAAAAGTCTCTGTTGCAGAATTGCAGGAAAAAATTCATCCAAAAGATACAGCAGCTGCAGCAGCGATATTATATAAAAAAGGAAGTTCAAGAATAGAGTACAATCAAAACGATGGATTTGTTACGGTAACTGATGTTGAGACCAGAATTAAAATCTACAAAAAAGAAGGTTATAGCTGGGTTACTCATAAAGTTTGGTATTATAATACTACTAATTTATCAGAGAAAGTTTCTTTTAGTGATGCGATTACGTATAATTTAGTAGATAGCAAAATCGAGAAAACAAAGTTAAAGAGCGAAGGGATATTTGATGAAGTCCGCAATAAATTTAGTGGGCAAAAAAAAATAACGATGCCTAACGTAAAAGAAGGTTCAATTGTCGAATTTAAATATACCATTAGAAGTCCTGCCAGAATGATTAGAGAATGGGACTTTCAAACCAGTATTCCGGTCAATTATTCTGAATTTGTAACTTTTGTTCCAGAATATTATACTTTTAATGCAAGACAAAAGGGATATGTTTTTCCTAAAATGACAGTTGAAAAAAACAATAAGTCGATAATTATATCTTCTAAAGAAAGAGTAAATTCAGGCGGGTTTACAGCTACAAGAACAGAATTTTCCCAAGACAAGTTTGATTATATAGAAACAAAAACTACTTATGTTGGAGAGAATTTTCCAGCGATGAAAGATGAGGCTTTTGTAAATAATATTGATAACTACACATCAAGTATTCAGCATGAATTGTCTATGGTGAAATTTCCAAATGAGCCCTTAAAACCTTATTCAACAGATTGGAATTCGGTAGTAAAAACAATTTATGATTATGAAACTTTTGGTCCTGAATTAAATAAAACCGGTTATTTTGAAGATGATGTAAAAGCTCTTTTAGTCAATAAAAATTCTGACGAGGAAAAGATTTTGGCAATCCTAAATCATGTAAAATCAACTGTAAAATGGAATAATTATTACGGTTATGATTGCGATAATGGCGTTAGAAAAGCGTACAAAGAAAAATCAGGAAATGTTGGTGATATCAATTTAATGCTTACTGCAACGTTGCGTTATGCGGGGTTAACGGCAAATCCGGTTTTGGTGAGCACACGTTCAAACGGGATTCCTTTATTCCCAAATAGAACAGCTTTTAATTATGTTATTGCTGCAGTCGAAATTCCAAATGGAAATATTTTACTGGACGCAACCGATAAATTTTCGACACCTAATATCTTACCACTAAGAACACTAAACTGGCAGGGAAGATTAATTAGAAAAGACGGAACATCAGAAGATGTTGATTTAATGCCAAGAAAGCCATCAGGTGATAATGTTTTTATTAATTATAGTATTGACAGCGAAGGTAAAGTTACCGGAAAAACCAGAAGACAGTGCACAGAGTATAATGCAATGATAACGAGGGATAATATTTCTGGTTTGAAAGAAGAAGAATATCTGGAGAAACTGGAGAACGAAAATAATAAAATAGAAATAAGCGAATATTCCAGAACAAACGAAAAAGAAATCTTATTGCCAATTGTAGAAACCTATTCTTTTACAGGAAATAATTTATGCGAACAAATTGGTGGTAAAATCTATATTAATCCGATGTTGTTTTTTACTAATGAAAAAAATCCTTTTAAGCAGGAAGTTAGAGAATATCCGGTTGATTTTGGTTTTCCATTTGCAGACAAGTATAATATTACCATTCAAATCCCGGAAGGTTTTTCGGTAGAGAGTCTGCCGGAGCCAGCAGTAATGACAATGGAGGATAATTTAGGTACTTTCAAATATAATATCGCAGTAAGCGGAAATTCTTTGCAATTGGTTGTTGCACATCAGATTAATGAAGCTATTGTAGGAACTGATAAGTATGAAATGCTAAAAGAATATTACAAAGCAATGATTGCAAAAGAAACAGAGAAAATAGTTTTAAAAAGAATATAACATCATCAAAAGATTAGGTTAATTTTGTTTTAAAAATATAATCATGGATTTGAAAAATGCACAACTAGACGTTGATACCTGGATAAAAGAACATGGAGTTCGCTATTTTAATGAATTAACAAATATGGCGCAGCTTACCGAAGAAGTTGGCGAAGTTGCCCGGATTATTGCCCGCAGATATGGCGAGCAGTCAGAAAAGGAAAGCGATAAAAACAAAGATTTAGGCGAAGAACTGGCCGATGTTGTTTTTGTGGTTTTGTGTTTGGCAAATCAAACCGGAATAGATTTACAGGCAGCTTTTGACAAAAAAATGGATTTAAAATCGGTTAGAGATAAAGATCGTCACAAAAACAACGATAAATTGAAATAATTGTGAAATATCAGTTATAAACTTTGAATTATGAGTTTTGAATTTTGAATTATGAATGGGGAGTGGTAAATTGCATGCCTGAATTAGGTTTCTATCCATCATAATTCAAATTCACCACTTACAATAAAAAAAATGAATTTAAAATTAAGCACGAATTCACCATTCACCATTGATAATTCTCAATTAAATATAACCGGATCAAAAAGCGAAACCAATCGTTTATTATTACTGAAAGCATTATTTCCAAACATTACATTAGCCAATACTTCAAATTCTGATGACAGCGAAGTAATGCAAAAAGCATTAGTTGGAAATGACGAAATTGTAGATATTCATCATGCAGGAACTGCAATGCGTTTTTTAACGGCTTATTTTGCTGTAAACGAAGGCAGAGAAGTCGTGATGACAGGTTCAAGCAGAATGCAGGAACGCCCGATTAAAATTTTGGTTGAAGCTTTGGCACAATTGGGTGTTGAGATCTCTTATGAAAAAGAAGAAGGTTATCCGCCAATACGAATTAAAGGAAAAAAAGTTACAGCTTCAAAAGTAACTTTAGCTGCAAATGTAAGCAGTCAATATATTTCGGCTCTTTTGTTAGTCGCTTCAAAATTAGACAACGGTTTAGAGTTGACGTTAGAAGGAGAAATCACTTCAATTCCGTACATCAAAATGACTTTGGCTTTGCTGAATGATTTAGATATTCAAACCACTTTTGAAGGAAATGTAATTAAAGTATATCCAAAAACCGAAGTTGGAACAAAAGAAATGGTTGTAGAATCTGACTGGAGTTCGGCATCTTATTTTTTTAGTTTGGTTGCTTTGTCTGATTCCGCTTCACTTACATTAAGCAGTTATAAAAAAGACAGTTTGCAGGGGGATTCAGAGTTGGTATCTCTTTATGAAAAAATGGGTGTTCAGACTACTTTTGAAAACAATAAAATGACCTTGGTAAAACAAAAGAATTTTAAGTTTGAAGATGTAAATTTCGAATTAAATAATACTCCGGATATCGCGCAAACAATTGTTGTAACTTGTTTAGGCCTGGGAATTGGCTGTCATTTAACAGGTCTTCATACTTTAAAAATCAAAGAAACAGACAGGCTGGAAGCGCTTCGTATTGAGCTTACAAAATTGGGAGCTAATATCTCTGTTACAAATGATTCTTTGACTTTGGTGCCTTCACACAACATCAACCATAATGTAAAAATTGCTACTTATAACGATCATCGTATGGCAATGGCATTTGCGCCTTTAGCCCTGAAAGTTCCAATTATTATAGAAAATGCCGAAGTAGTTTCAAAATCATATCCTGATTTCTGGAATGATTTAAAAGAATTAAATTTTGAAGTTTCAGAATTGTAAAAAAATATTCGCCACGAATTCACGAATTATTATTTAAATTAAAATTCGTGAATTCGTGGCAAAGAATAATAATTTCCTCAATAGGAATAAATTTGAATAGTCCCTGGTTAAATTAGGGGCTATTTTTATTATGATCATTTTTTCGGTTTTAACCAAGCAAAAACTTTTGCTAATTCTTAAAGAATCCGAATTAAATGAACTTATATTACTTATATGGTAGAAAAAACGTTTTTCAATCAACTCGAAACGCCACTAAATCAACGACTTTTGAAAATAAACAGCAAAACACTTGACAACGCCTATCTCACAATCGTATATTTGCACACGATTTATAATTTTAGATAAAAAATCTAAAATCTACACTCTAAAAATCACAATGCTAATATGAAATTATCACATTTTCAATTTAATTTACCAAAAGAACTTTTAGCGGAATTTCCAGCAGAAAACAGAGACGAGTCTCGTTTAATGGTAATCGATCGTCAAAAACAAACTATAGAACATAAAATGTTTAAAGATGTTATCAACTATTTTGATGACGGAGACGTTTTAATTCTTAACAATACTAAAGTTTTCCCTGCACGTTTGTACGGAAACAAAGAAAAAACAGGAGCAAGAATTGAAGTTTTCTTATTAAGAGAATTAAATTCAGAGCAACGTCTTTGGGACGTTTTGGTAGATCCGGCTCGTAAAATCCGTATCGGTAACAAACTTTATTTTGGTGACGATGATTCGTTAGTTGCTGAGGTAATTGACAATACGACTTCTCGTGGTAGAACTTTACGTTTTTTATATGATGGTTCTTACGAAGAATTCAGAAACAAATTGACAGAGCTTGGAGAAACTCCAATTCCTAAATACATCAACAGAGAAGTAACGGCTGAAGATGCTGAAAGATACCAGACAATTTATGCAAAAGAAGAAGGAGCTGTAGCGGCACCAACCGCTGGTTTACACTTCTCAAAACACCTTTTGAAAAAATTGGAAATCAAAGGAGTAAACTTTGCAGAAGTAACACTTCACGTAGGTTTAGGAACTTTTAATCCGGTTGAGGTTGAAGATTTATCAAAACACAAAATGGATTCTGAGGAATTGATTATCAAACAAGAAGCTTGCGATATTGTAAATGCTGCAAAGGCAAACAAAAAACGTATTTGCGCTGTTGGAACAACTTCAATGCGTGCTATTGAAAGTTCAGTTTCATCCCAAAATACTTTAAATCCTTATGAAGGATGGACAAATAAATTCATTTTTCCTCCTCACGATTTTAGTATTGCAAACTGTATGATTACAAATTTCCACACACCAAAATCAACATTATTAATGATGATTTCTGCTTTCTGTGGACATGATTTAATGAAAAAAGCATACGAAGAAGCAATCAAAGAGGGATACAAATTCTATTCTTACGGAGATGCAATGTTAATTCTGTAATAATAATTTATCTTACAAAAACAACCCGACAAGTTTTAAGACCTGTCGGGTTTTTTGTTTAAAAAAGGTTTCAAGTTTCAGGTTTCATGTTTCAAGTTATGCACAACGCTAAAAACTTGAAACCTGAAACTTGAAACAAAAGAAACATTTGCCTATTTTTACCTTTCAAAAATTACACAATGACTTTTCAAAATACACGCGAATTCGCGAAACAACGTGACTCACAAGATCCTTTAAACCATTATCAGGATCAATTTATATTTCCTAAAGTAAATGACAAACGCGTCATTTATTTTACAGGAAACTCTTTAGGTTTACAGCCAAAACGCACCAAAGCTTATATCGATGAAGTGATGAATGATTGGGCAGAACTTGCCGTTGAAGGTCATTTTTATGCCGAAAAACCATGGTGGGATTATCAGGAAAGATTTGCAGAACCGTTGAGCAAAATTGTTGGCGCTTTGCCATCAGAAGTTACGGTGATGAATACTTTGACAGTAAATCTTCATTTGTTGATGGTTTCATTTTATCAGCCAAAAGGCAAACGTTATAAAATTATCTGCGAAGAAAAAGCTTTTCCCTCAGATCAGTATATGTTTCAGAGTCAGGTTCATTTTCATGGATATAAAACAGAAGATGCGATTGTAGAAATCAAACGACGTGAGGGCGAACATAATATTCGCCTGGAAGATGTTCTGGCGAAAATTGAAGAAGTTGGAGATGAACTTGCTCTCGTTTTAATTGGCGGAGTAAATTACTATACAGGACAAGTTTTTGATATTAAAACCATCACCGCTGCGGGACATAAAGCCGGAGCAAAAGTAGGTTGGGATCTGGCACACGCTGCCGGAAATATCAAACTTGAATTGCACGATTGGAATGTAGATTTCGCCGCATGGTGCAGTTATAAATATATGAACTCAGGTCCGGGAAATGCTTCGGGATGTTTTGTACACGAAAAACATCACAATGATGCTGATTTACCAAGATTTGCCGGTTGGTGGGGACATAATAAAGAACGTCGTTTTAAAATGGAACCAACTTTTGATCCCGTTCATGGGGCAGGAGGATGGCAAATTAGTAATTTACCGGTTCTTTCATTAGCACCTTATTTAGCTTCGGTAGAAATGTTTGCTGAGGTTGGAATGGATGCTTTAATTGCAAAAAGAGATCATATAACTTCTTATTTAGAATTTATTCTGCACGAAATTGATAAGGAAGTAAAAGGTAATTTTGAAATCATTACACCTTCAAATCCTGAAGAAAGAGCTTCTCAGTTGTCTGTTTTTTTACACGGAGAAGGAAGAAGTTTATTTGATTATTTAATGAAAAACGGAGTTATTACAGATTGGCGTGAACCTAATGTAATTCGTCTTGCACCAGTTCCATTGTATTGTTCCTATGAGGATATGTATGATTTTGGGCAAATTCTGAAAAAGGGAATTTTAGGAAAGTAAAGAATCTCGCAAGTTGTTAAGCCACAATTTTTGTTTCACGCAGATTTTACAAGTTTAAGCAGGTTTTTAAAGATATTTTTTCAAAAAGAATCTGCTAAATCTATTTGAAATCTGCGTGAAAACATTTCACAAAAAATCCGTTTTAATCCGTGTTTTGCTTTAGCAATCCGCTTCATCCTTCGTTCAAACTATCATAGTAATCTTCAAATTCTATAACCTTTCACCCAAATCATATAACATCAGCAAAAAGTTATATTCTTTACTTTGTAGTGTATAAATGTATAAAAACTACAATCATGAAAACCTTATATATAATATTGATCGCTATATCCATTGTTTCTTGTCAGAATCAATCGAATGCAGATATGAAGAAAGCGAAACAGGCGAGTATAGATTCCATGAAAGTTGAGATCGAAAAACAAAGAGTAATGGACTCGATGAAAACGGAGATGGCAAAAATAAAAGAAGAGCAACGAGTAGAATCTCAAAAAGTTGTAGTAGTTCATCAGCGAGATAATGCTACTGGAACAGCAACAACGACAACGACAACTAAAAAGAAAGGTTGGAGTTCTACGGCAAAAGGAGCTGTTATTGGAGCCGGAGTTGGTGCTGCAACCGGGGCAATTATTAGTAAGAAAAAAGGAGAAGGAGCTATAATTGGAGGTTTAGCCGGTGCCGGAGTTGGAGCAGGAACGGGAGCCATTATTGACAGTAAAAATAAAGAGTAAGCTAAATAGCACTATATATAAAACCCCGATTTAGATTTCTAAACCGGGGTTTTGTTTTTATACCAATTGTGGCGTTGGAATTTTTATTGCTGCTAATTCCAGTTTATAAAAATCGAACTGATATTTGATTTTTTCTGTATCGCTTCTAAAATAGAAACCAGATTCAAATAAATTCTGATAATAATCAATACCTTCCAAAAGATTCGCTTTAAAACTATTCCATTTTTTAAGTTGATTGGCAGTAACTTCTCCGGAAATAGTTTCAATCTCGTTTCTAAAATAATCGATATACATCTTTAATTCTTTCACAAATAAATTAGGGCGATTTTTAGCCCTTAAAACAGATGTATTTCCATAAATATGCTGTAGCATATCGGTTAGTGAAACTTCTTGATCAAAATACGCCATATTAGGGCCAGGACAAATAACAACACCCTGGGCTTGTCCTTTTATTTTAATATCATTTTCTAAATAGGAGGAATTGGCTAAACCAACACACAAACATGATTTTTCTGTGATTTTAGTTTTAGCATTTTCAAAAGCATTAATCGAAAGAGTGTTTTTTATACTATCTAATTCGGCTAATTTTATGTCCTGATATTTTTTTGAAGCTGTACAAATTCCGTGTGGGTCATATTCTTTACTTAGCGCCAGAAATTTTTTAGGGCAAGAACTTCCTGCTTTATTTTCGTGAATTCGTTTTTGTTTTAAAATTTCATTCGATGTGCCTCTCACGGTATTAAAAGGAACTCCCAATGGTGATATATGACTTAAATACAAATCTTTTTCTTTTGCATTTATCAATAAATTTCGTGTTGTCTGGTCTACAGATGTTGCTTCGGGAACTAATAAAAAAGGAGAACCCCAGCCAACAGAATCAACCTCGTATTTTTCTAATAAAAATTCATGTTCTTCCGCAGTTCCAACGCCGCCCTGAACTGTAATTTTTAAAGGCAGAGGCTGATCAGGAATAGGTGCGTTTTTTTGTTGTAGCACTTTTACCATCAGTTCATGGGCAGATTGAACTAATTGCTCTTTTTTTAGTTTAAATTCTTCCAGAATGGTTCCTAATAAAAGGCCATCAGTGGCAAAAGCGTGTCCCCCGCAATTCAAACCTGATTCTATGCGATATTCAGAAACCCAAAGTCCTTTTTTAGCTAAAAAATTTCCCTGAATCATCGCAGATCTAAAATCACTAACCTTTAGAATAATTTTCTTCTTGAGTTCGTTTTTTTGATTTGGAAAAAAGTCTGAAAAATTCTCAAAATAACTGTAAAGTCTTGGATTCATTCCCGCAGAAAGCACCACTGAAGATTCAAGATTACTCTTTGCGAAACCTCTTAAAGCAGCATGAGCATCATTAAACTCAATAGGAAGCTGCTCATTTTTGACAAAATTATCTTTGTCCAGTTTCGTCATGATATTCACATCAATTTCACCGGGAAAAAGATTTGATTCGATGTAGTTTTGAATGTTTTCTTTGAATAAAATTCCATCTTCCAGTAAATTTTGAAAACCTTTTTTAATGTCAGAAGTATTGGGCAATGTTGCTATAAAATTCTCTACAGCGGTTTTGTTTTCTGCTAATTCTGTTTTAAAACTTTCAAATTTCTGTTTTACGATTTTGTCTACTAAGTTTAGATAAGAAGTAATTCTTTCGGCACGGTAATCGTGAAATTTTTGCGTGATTTCTTCATATGGAAAATTGAATTTAGTGCTGTAAAAATTACGCATCTTTTCAATTAAATCATCATCGGCTATAGAAATTACAGACGAAATCCCGTATTGCGCCACGCGAATTGGGCTGTCAATAGTATAAGCAAGTCCCATTACCGGAATATGAAAAGTATGTAAAGGCCTTTTTGTCATTTGTTTCAAATTAAAATAAAAACAAATGTTGAAAAAAATAATTATTGAAAACCTGATAATTATCAGGTTAAGATGTAAAGTTTGCCACGAATTACACGAATTAACACAAATTTTTATTTAGATAATATTAATTCGTGATAATTTGTGTAATTCGAGGCTAAAAATACTAAATCAAAATCTTCTTTAAAGATTCTGCGATATTTCGCCATAAAAAGTTGTAAAACGATTTTTCCTGAATTCTTTCTACTTCAACATCAGCATTTTTTGTTTTATCTTTTGAATCATTTTTGACAAGTAAATTAACGATGGCTGATTTTACTTTAGCTTCTTTCTCCGGCTTTTTCTTTTTGAATAATTTGACTTTCAAATCGTCATAATCCAAAGAGGCATTTCCTTTTGAAATATTATCATTTCCATAAAAATTAAAACGGTATTTATTAAAAACACCCGTAAATGAAGCATTCATATAAGGTTTACTGAATCGGCCAATAGCCGCAACATCAAAATTGGAAATAACACCCTGAATATGAAAACTGTCTTTTTTATCCAGAACATTAAAATTCCAATTAACATTTAAAGGAGACGTTTTCATGAACACGCAATTAATTTTGATTTTTACATCATCCGTTTTTTTTAATCCAAAACCACTTTTCAAATTTGTTGCCTGCAGATTAAAATGATCAAAGTTTAAAACACCCGGACCTTTAGAAAAATCAATTTCTTCCTCATAAACCAGTTTTGATTTCAAGACTTGCAAAGTATCAATCTGAAGTGGAAATTTGATATTTCGTAATAAATGATTGTAAAGATATTTTTTGCTTAAATCATCTTTTGGCATTTTGCCACGATAGATATTGGCATCAAAATGATTGATTACAAGTGAATTTGCCTTAAAGAAAAAATGATCATTTTTAAAACCCCAATCCATTTTTGCTATTTGGGCTGAATCGAATTTTAACGTATAAATATCTTTTTCCTTCTCTAAACGCTTCACAAAATCTTGTCGGTTAAATTGCGGAAGATTAGAGAAATTATTGATTTTTAGAAAGTTTTTTTCGGTACTTATTTTACCAATATTAATATGATAAAAAGCACTTGGTTTGTAAAATAAACTATCAATAACCAAAGCATAACTTTCATATCGAAGCGGAATTTTTTCGTTTAAGGTTGCATCGGTTATTAAAATACCTTCCAATTTTAAAATCATTTTTTTAATACTGAAAATTGGTTTTTGAGAATCTAAAGAAACAACATCCACAGATGCGTCATTTAAATAAATGTTTGAAACAGCAATTATTTTACGAAAGGGTGCGATAATTTCATTCTTAATGCTTTTGCTGTTATTCAAAAGTTTTTCGCCTTTTTTATATAAAATAACTCTGGGTTTATTGATGATAATGCTTTCGGCCTGAATGACGTCGCGAAAAGCCAGATCCCAAATATTAAAATGTTGTATTGTAATAGATTCGATTTTGCAAAAAAGTCCATTCTTGCGGCCTTTAGGCTGGTTTTTCGGATGAACCAATAACGTTTCAGCATAAATATTTCTGGAAAAAAGAAATACTTCGATTTTCTCGTAATTGATGTTGTAGACTGTTTTGTTTTTTTCGTGAATAATAATCGGTAGTTGTTTTTTTATCCAAATATTCAACCCAAAATTGATTAAAATCAAAAAAAGAAAGACTGAAATGACACCGATTGCTATTTTTTTATAGATTGACATTTATGGTATTGGTTTTAAATACATAAATTTAGGCTTTTTAAAAGTCATGTTTCTTATATGATTCAATCATTAAGTTACATCATTACATAATTGTTATTTGCTTAATCTTTTGGATATGAAAATTATTAAAAAAATCTTACTTGTTTTACTGACTTTAATTGTTGTTTTAGGAATTGGTTTGTGCGGTTATATTTTTTATTTAAAACCAAAGTATGAAGGCGAATTACAACTTAAAAACATTCAAAAAGAAACCATCGTTTATTTTGATGATTTTGGTGTTCCTCATATTTATGCCAATTCTGAAAAAGATGCAATGACAGCTTTAGGTTATGTACACGCTCAGGAAAGATTGTGGCAAATGGAATTATTACGCCGAATTGCTCCAGGGAAATTATCAGAGATTTTTGGATCTGTTGCGCTTAAAAATGATATGTTTTTCTCCGGAATTGGTATCGAAGACGCTTCGGCGAAAGCTATAGCAAAACTGGATAAAAAGAGTCAGAGTTATCAATTAACAATGGCGTATTTAGACGGAATTAACCAATATCTGGATGAAGGCGTAACACCAATTGAATTTACTTTGGTTGGTGTAAAAAAGAAAAAATTTACAATAGAGGATGTTTATAATATTTTTGGATACATGTCTTTTAGTTTCGCAATGGCGCAAAAAACAGATCCGTTATTGACAGATATTCGCAATAAATACGGAGCAGAATATTTGAAAGATTTAGGAATTGAAGGCGAATTTAATACGACACAAATCAAAAGTTCAAAAGAAAATATTGAAGAATATACGGCAATTTCAAAGTCGGTTGCGGCTTTGCTGGATAAATCGCCAATTCCTCCATTTGTCGGTAGTAACAGTTGGGTTGCAGGACCAAATAAAACCAAAAGCGGAAAAGTAATTTTTGCGAATGATCCGCATATTGGGTTTTCACAGCCGGGGACTTGGTACGAAGCACATTTGATAACGCCAAATCATGAATTATACGGTTGTTATCTGGCCGGAACACCGTTTCCGTTATTGGCGCACAATCGCGATTATGCTTACGGATTAACGATGTTTGAAAATGATGATATCGATTTTTATCAGGAAAAGAATAAAGCCGGAGATTCAGCTCAATATCAAACACCTGATGGTTTTGCCAAATATCAATTGATCAAAAAAACTATTAAAGTAAAAGATAGTTCTGATGTTGTTTTAACTGTAAAATCAAGTCGACACGGACCTATTATGAATGATTTACTGGAACGTTTAGATCGTAAAAATCCAATTGCAATGACGTGGACTTATACGCAACAGCCGATTCATATTTTGGATGCCGTTTACGGACTTTCGCACGCTAAAAGCAAAGATGATTTTAAAAAAGCGGTGCAATTAGTTGCGGCGCCGGGATTAAACGTAATGTACGGCGATGCCAAAGGAAATGTGGCTTGGTGGGCGACGGGAAAATTATACAAACACAATAAAGGCGTGAGTTCGTACTTTATTTTAGATGGTGCCAGCGGAAAAGATGATATTGCAGAATATCTGGATTTCTCCAAAAATCCATCGGCAGAAAATCCTGAATGGGGTTATGTATATTCGGCTAATAATCAGCCGGAAGCTATTGATGGCTTTTTATATCCGGGATATTATTTACCGGAAGATCGCGCAAAAAGAATTTCTTCTTTGATGGATGCAAAATCAAATTGGAATAAGGAAGAAATGAGTAAAATGATTTATGACAATACTTCTGATATCTCTTCGGACGTTGCTCAAAATTTAATTTCGAGTTTAAATAAGGAATCTCTTTCGATAGAAGAAAGACAGGCAATCGGAGTTTTAAAAGCATGGAAAGGAACCAATAATTTAGAAGATATTGCACCAACGATTTACAACAAATGGATTTATTTGTATTTGAAAAATACTTTTGAAGACGAAATGGGATCTGATAATTTTAATTTATTTCTCGGGGTGAGTTTAGGAAAACAAATTATAGCCAGACAAATTGTAAACGAAAATTCGGTTTGGTGGGATAATATAAAAACCAAAAACATAAAAGAAACCAGAAGTGAAATCGTATCAAAATCATTTCACGAAGCGATTACGGCGCTTAAAAAACAATTAGGAAACAATGTGCCTAATTGGAATTGGGGAAAAGTCCATACCGTAGAACATGAACATCCGCTTGGAAAAGTAGCGGCTTTGCGAAAATTATTTAATGTTGGTCCGTTTGCAGATCCAGGATCGAATGAAGTAATTAATAATCAGTTTTTTGGATATAATGAAGAAGGAAAATATTATGTAAAAGGCGGTCCTTCAACCAGAAGAATCGTTGATTTTGCTGATATTGAAAACAGCTGGAGCATTTTACCAACCGGACAATCCGGAAACCCTTTTAGTAAACATTACGACGATCAGGCCGATATGTTTGTTCACGGAAAATTCAGAAAAATGAAGTTAAATAAAGAAGAAATTATAAAAACTTCGACAAAGTTGGTTTTCAAACCGGCAAAAAAATAGTTTTTTTTAAAGTTGCTAAGATTCTGAGATACTAAGGTTCTAAGTTAAAAAAAATCTTAGCATCTCAGAACCTTAGCAGCTTAGTATCTTATTGAGCTAAATACTTCCCTTCAACAACATCTTTGGCATAAATGTCCAGATTGTTAAGTAGTACTTTGTTGGTTGTCATTGCGTTTGTAGTTTGGTAAGCAGTATTTTTTTGATATTCTTTTAATAATGTTTCCAATTCTACTTCGTTGTAAAAGGCAAACATATTATAAACCGCATCTCTAAAGTTTTTAAAGTTGATGGTTTCAGTTATTTGAACTGTTTTTTGCTCGTTCCATTTTTCTTTATAGGCTGTTTCATTTATTTTGGTTAAGCAATAATCAACAAAATAAGTTTTGTAATTGGTAACATCAATAATTTTATTGACAATAATAGTGTTTTGCTGGGTTGGCATTGGCGCTTTAGCAACCGAAGTTTGAGAAATACAAATAACAGGAACAAACATCAATAATACAAGAAACAGAAAGTAGTTTTTTTTCATAGATTATCTTAAAATTGATTACAGTTTTTAAGCTGTAAATCAGGTTGATTTAGGGTTTAAATATTATTTTTTGAGCTTGGCTAAAATAGTTTTTTTGTTCTAAATATTCAATGGAAAAAATGACTTTTAAAAAAAAAATCTCCGAAAGCAAATTTTAAAATTTCGGCTGTTGGAGATTTGTAAAAGTAATGGTGAAGAATAGCATTTTTCAATCCTTTATTTTCTCGAAGTTCGCATTGCTTTTACGACTTTCAGGTTTTTATCTTTTGAGAGTTTTTGGTATTCAGGAGTTTCCATTCCGTATAAGGCGATTTTTCCATTTTCGTCATTGTGAATTCCCCACCCGTATCTTTTGGTTAAAGGCGAAGCGCGAAAACACGCCTGACCTTTTGAGAAAAACTGTTCTCTGGATTTTTCATATTCTGATTGGGTTAAATCATTTTTATCTGCAAAAACCTGAAACAAAACATCGTCAGAAGAATATTTGTATGGATTTTTGCTAATCATGTCAAACTCAATATTGGCAACCGTTTTTTTGTCGCTTTTTTGCTGCGGAATTTCACCATTACTTGCCGGACAATCTTCTGCAACTTCAATAAAAGTATTTTGATAATTTGTAGTGTGAACTTTCATAACATTTATTGATTAAATAGCTTAGCTAAAATAATCATTTTTAAAATAAAAAAAAACTCTAACAATCCAGTTTTTAAGCTGAATTATTAGAGTTAATTTGAATAATTTTTCTTCATTTCTGATTATTTCTTTTTCAAAATTTCTGCCAAAACTTCTTTTCCATGTTCGTTTTTAGGATCAAGTTCTATCGATTTTTTGTAATTCGCAATCGCTAATTTTGTGTCTCCATCGGCAAGATAAGCTTCGCCTAAACTATCATATGCATTTCCGGATTTAGGAAAAGCCTCTACATTAATTTTAAAAACTTCAAGGGCTTCTTTCTTTTTTCCGGTCATTAATAATTGATATCCAACATTATTCATATCATCTTCCTTAATGCCATAAGTTGCATCAGCTTTTAGTCTTTTATAAGTTTCTGCTCCTGTGGCCGCGCCTTTTTCTGTTAATACATCTAATAATTCAAATGCCATTGATTTTTTTGGCTGATTGAAAGGCTGATTGTATAGAATATTTCTAATAGATTCTGTCATTTCACCCAAAACAGTTCTTCCTGTATTATTTAATAAAACGATAAGAATCTTGTCAGATGGAACGCGGGAGATATTGGTATTAAAACCATTAATTCCTCCTCCATGTTCAATAACTTTTACTTTTCCTTTAGTTCCGTTTGTTACATCTCTAAGAAACCATCCGTAACCATAAGCTTCATCTCCTTGTGCGATATAAGGCTTAAACAAAGATTCCATTGATTTTTCCGAAAGCAATTTGTTGGTATAAAGCGCCTGATCCCATAAATATAAATCTTCTACAGTAGAATATAAAGAACCCGCAGCATACGGAATACTCATGTCGATATAAGAAGCATTGACGATTTTTTTACCTTGTTTTTCATAACCCGCAGCTCTGTTTTTTAATATTACATCGCTGTGATCGTAACCAGAATTGACCATCTTTAAAGGCGTAAAAATAGTTTCCTGTAAATACTGCTCATAGGTTTTACCGGTAATTTTTTCAATAATATATCCCAATAAAAAATAACCGGAGTTACTATAAGCGAATTTTTCACCAGGTTTAAATTCAAGCGGTAAATTCGAAAATGTCTTCACGAAATCTGCAGGTGAATATGGATTTCGGGCCTTTTCATTCATAAAGTTGGGTGCGCTGGTATAATTTGGAATTCCGGATGTATGTGTCAATAAATTATGAATCGTGATTTTGTCACCTGTTTCTTTTGGATAATCCGGTAAATAAGTTGTGATTGGAACATCTAATTTTATTTTGCTTTCTTCTGCTAATTTCACAATTAACAGAGCCGTAAATTGTTTGCTTATAGAACCTAATCTGAATTTTGTATCCGGCTGATTTGGAATATTCCATTCCATATTGGCAGAACCGTATCCTTTTTGCAGAATAACTTTCCCGTTCTCTGATACAAGTGCAGAGCCGTTAAATAATCCGTATTGATTGTATTGGTTTAATAATTGCTCAATTTGTTTTGCTTTGTCCTGCGCAGCAACATTAAAAGCAGATAATACAAGAAAGCAAACTGCAATAAGTTTGATTGGTTTTTTCATTTGATTAATTAGTTAGGTTAATGAGCGGTTTTATTGATTGTGAAATGATGAATGAAACTCTTCTAATTTATTAGACGACTATTCTTTCATTTTGTTTCAAATATCAATCATTTTTTTGGTATTTGTCTTAATAACTTATAAATACCACAAAAAATAAAATTACTTTTTGATAGACCTATGCTCATAACTCACAATTCGTTTCAATATCCAATTATCCTCTTTCCGTTCCCAAATGTGAATAAATTTACCCGTTACAACCGGAATGTTATTGACAAGAAAAGTATGTTCGCCCAATTGTACCGCGCCAAAATCGCCTAATTTATCGATTGTGGTTGAATCTAATTTTCGGGTAAGTTTTTCTGTTCCGGCGCATTTTTCGGCCAGCGATTTTATTTCGTTTCCTTTAGAAGTATTTAATCCGAAACGATCGTCGTAAAACTCCACATCTTCGGCTATTATTTTTTTTAAAACTGCAGCATCGCATTGATTAAAGGCAACGTCAAAAAGCAAACTGTCCATTTTCAGGATTTCATTTCTCAGAAGATCCATTTTCACCATATCATTACTGGTTTGGCCCTTTGCTTCTCTGCTCAAAAACAATATAAAAAAGGTTAATGTGTTTATCATTCGTGTCATAGCTTCTATATGTTTATTTAGAAGTTTCTGCAGTATTCTCTGTTTGATGATCGTAACTAAAACATCTTGCCAGTTTCCAAATTCCATCTTTCAATAGCCAGACATGTGTAAATCGTGCTGTACTGCCGAAATGTTCTTTAGCATTTGCCAGAGATTCATTTTTTTCTACTGATTTTTCATAAAATTGATGAATTCCCATTTGTATTGCACCATACAAAACACCTTTGTTGTATAATGGATAAACTTCAGTAGTATTTGGAACTAAATATCGTCTATATTGACGTGTTCCAATAGAGCCGCACAAGCCTTTTTGCATATTTTTTACAAATAAAGCTTTGTCAGAAACACCGGATTTGTCGTGATAAAATTCAAGATCTTCAGTAAACAGTTTTTCAAACTGTGAAATGTCGCAGGTATTAAAGCCAATATCAAACAGAAGACTGTCTTTTGACATAATAGTTTTGTACAATTCAGAGCTTGGTTTCTCCTGAGAGAATCCAAAATGGAATTGAAGAAGTAATGCCCCAATTAAAATTGCCTTTACTGGAAAAAATAATAGATTGATTTTCATTTATGATTGATTTGATTGATGACTTGCAATATTAGGATAAATATTGCGGATAAAATTGTACAAATGCGAATTAGGCTCTTTTTTTAGAAAGAAAATAAGAATCTGAATTGAATGTTTTTGGAGATGTTTTCATCACATCTTTAAATTGTTTTATAAAATGCGACTGGTCAAAATATTTATTATAAAGGGCAACATCGGTCAGATTTAATTTTTCAAGACCGATATTTACCATTTTGATCGATTGATTTTCTGAATTTCAGAATCGTAATGTATTTTTTGATTGTAAGTCCGGTTGCGGATTTAAATTTAATTTGCAATGATCTTTGTGAGATATTTAAAATGTTTCCAATTTCCGAAACCGTAATTTCTTCATGATGAAGTTTAATAAGTTTACAGATTTTTTCGACGATATTTTTATTTGGATTTTGGTTATTTAATCCTTCAAAATAATGATTTATTGTGTTTAATAATACCGAAATATCACTGTTTAAATCCAAATCAATTTCCTTTTCAAAAGGCAATTCATTAGAATTAATTTTGATAATAGAATCGGTAAAATTGCTTAAATCATAATTCGGGAACATCGAAAGCGTCCAGGCATGCAATTGAATTATGGTGACTTTTGTTCTCGGCTGAATGTTGACCAAAACTTTATTCGTCATTTGTGAACAAAAATAAAAACCTTCTGGCATTTCATATTTTTGCTTGCTTGTATGAACTTCAATAGCATTTCCGCTCACAATGGCGAGATTAAAACAGCCGTTTGGTAAAACGAGTTTGTTTTCGATCAGGCTTTCGCCGATGCTGTTATCGAGACACCAAATTTTATTGACAAATCGTTCGCAATTTTCGCTCACATAATATTCTGAATATAAGTTCATTTTTAGAGTATTATGTTGTTGAATAATTTTGAGATTTGTTTCTAATTATTAGACGTCAAAATTTTGTTTTTGTTTCAATATTGATTGAGAAATTGATCAATTATTAAGTATTTTAGAATGTAACATAATATTAAGGGTAAAATAGTCAATCCAAATTGAAACCATTCTTCAATAGATTCAACTTCATCAGATTCTTGATCATGCCAAACAGAATTATACTTTTTTTTAAAATAAAGATTCCGTTGGTATTTTTTTAAGATGTAATTATCAAAGTACTTATACATTAATAGAAAAAATAATAAGTATAGAGACATAAATAGTACTTCTTTTCTCTTTAGTGACATTTCAATATTATATGCTATAATAGAAAATAGTGGAGATAAAATTGAAAAGTAAAAAAGCATATTATATGTTTTTTTCTCTCTTAAGATTCTGTGTGTTGGTGGATGCACTAGAGTTACAAACCAAACAAATCCAAACCCGATACAAATTGTTATTAAACTTACGGTCTCCATTTTAAATTTGGTATTATTACAAAGCTAAAGTAGAGAAATTCTATTTGAACTCAGAAAAATATTCTTGTTTGGTATTTTCCCATTCGTCTAAAATGATACTATAATAAACATCATCTTTACTTTTTCCTTCAGAATCAACATAATTATTTCTAAAGATTCCTTCTTTTACTGCACCTAATTTCTCGATAGCTTTTTGAGATCTTGTGTTTTCTAAATCAGCACTAAATTGTATTCTTTTAAATTGAATATTTTCGAAACCAAAATTCAATAATTCATATTTACAGGCTTTGTTTAAACCAGTTCCCTGAAATGCTTTTCCGTACCACGTCCAGCCAATTTCGCATTTTTGGCTTACGTGGTTTAGATAACCATATCTTGTGCTTCCGGCGACTTTGTTGGTGGCTTTGTCAATAATTAAAAACGGATAACAAATTCCGTCGCCTTTTTGTTTTATGGTGTTTTTGATGTAGTTTTCGAAGTCTGTTTCAGTTCGCACGTACATTCCCATAAATTTCCAAATTTCATCGTCGAAAATGATTTCTTTAAGTTCGGTGTTTCTTTCGTTTTCAAATGGAAGTAATAAAACGCGTTCGTTTTCTAAGATAATGTTTGATTGTAAAAGTTCGGTTTTCATGGTTTTTGTTCGAGGGAAATATTTTAAGTGTATTGTACACGGATTTGACGGATTGAACAGATGAACACTGATTTTTTAAGGCATGCGATTTAGATTTTATAAAGAAACCTGCGTAAACCTGTTTAATCCGCCAAACCCGCGAGCTAATTTTTTTTCTGATAAGACGAAAATAAGCTTTTTGATGTTTCTAATAAATCTATAAATACGCAAATTTGTTATGAAAACTGGTGTCGCATGAAGGATAGAGGCGGTATCTCCGGATTTAGAAAAACAAGGCTTTTTAGCCGTAGTTTTTGTTAATCGGGAATATAGCCGATCCCGAAGTTTCGGGACGACCCGCTCCCGAGGCTTCGGGATTGGCGGGTCATGCCCATATAAATCATAAATATTTCCTTTATTTTTAAGGTCTTGTAGAATTATTACTTATTTTTACGATCTTATATTTAGATTTTTCTTGATGCAAACTTCACTAAAAATTGCCGTTGTAGGTTCTGGATTGGTAGGATCATTATTGGCAATTTATCTTAAAAAAGCAGGTCACACCGTTCATGTTTATGATCGTAGCCCTGATATTCGCAAAATAAATTTTTCTGGGCGTTCCATCAATCTGGCTATGTCTAATCGTGGCTGGAAAGCACTTGATGGAGTTGGCGTTGGCGATTCGGTTCGTGAAATCGCAATTCCGATGGACAAACGGGCGATTCATTTGGTTGATAAACTCAATTTTCAGAATTATGGGCAGGAAGGTGAGTCGATTTATTCGATTTCCAGAGGAACTTTAAACCGAAAAATGATTGATCTTGCCGAAGAAGCCGGAGCTGAATTTCTGTTTGACCAAAAAATCTGGGACGTAACACTGAGCGATGCAACTTTGCACATTGGTGAAACCGAAAGAGGCGAGTGGGAGGAGAAGAAATACGATATGGTTTTTGGTGCGGATGGTGCTTTCTCAAGAATTCGTCATAGAATGCAGCGCCAGAGTATGTTTAATTATTCGCAGGAATTTTTGAATATGGGATATAAAGAATTGAATATTCCGGCAAATTCTGATGCAACACATAAACTGGATAAGAATTCTTTTCATATTTGGCCTCGAGGTGAATATATGTTGATTGCGCTTCCTAATCTTGACGGAAGTTTTACTTGTACTTTATTCATGCCTTTTGAAGGAGAAAATTCGTTTGCATCGCTTACAGATCGAAAAATGGTGGAAGATTTCTTTACGAAAAATTTCCCGGATTCAATTGAGGTGATTCCGAAACTGGCAGAAGATTTCTTTAAAAATCCAACAAGTACTTTGGTGACCATGAAATGTTTCCCGTGGACATACGAAGATAAAATTGCCTTAATTGGAGATGCTTGTCATGCTATTGTTCCGTTTTACGGACAAGGAATGAATGCAGGTTTTGAAGATATTACGGTTTTAAATGAAATGATTAAAAAATACGGTGACGATTGGAAGAAGATTTTCTCTGAATATCAAATTTCACGTAAGCCTAATGCCGATGCAATTGCAGAACTTTCATACCGCAATTTCATGGAAATGAGTACAAAAACGGCCGATGAGAAATTCTTACTTCAAAAGAAAATCGAAAAAGCATTCTCTGATAAATATCCTGAAAAATGGATTCCGCTGTACAGCCGTGTAACTTTTAGTGATCGCCCTTACACAGAAGCTTTGGCGATTGGTGATTTCCAAAACGGAATTATGGAAGAAATTCTAAAAATAGACAACATCGAGAATATTTGGAACACTCCGGAAATTGACAATAAGATTTTGCAGTTGCTAAATAAATAAGTTTCAATATCAATAACAATTACAATATCAAAAATCAATTAAGAATTTGGATTGATATTGTAATTGATTTTTGATATTGCCATTGATTCTTTTATTTTTTGAAGATTTTGGTTAGAACGCCAAAAACGCCTCTTATAAAGGTAGCACTTGTTACGACTTTCAAAACAGATTTTCCAACAACACTTGCTGTACTTGGTTCAGATTTTGAAGATCTTGTTGGTGTTTGTTCTTCTTGCTCTGCAGCAGCCTGAGTTGCTTCTTCAATTTTCTTATTTAGAATTTCGTAAGCGCTTTCACGGTCAATTTCCTCACTGTATTTCTTTACTAATTTAGATTTGCTATTGATGGCTTCGATTTCATCAGAGGTCAAAACATCCATTCGGCTCATTGGTGCACGCATCATAGTAGCGACAAGCGGTGTTGGAACTCCTTTTTCATTCAAAGCAGTCACTAAAGCTTCCCCAATTCCTAAATTAGTAAGTAACTCATCGGTTTTATAATATTGGGATGTTGGGTAATTATCAGCTGTTTTTTTAATTGCCTGTCTGTCATTTGCAGTAAAAGCTCTAAGGGCATGCTGAATCTTTAATCCTAATTGTGCCAAAACACCACTCGGAACATCCATCGGGTTTTGTGTTACGAAATAAACACCAATTCCTTTAGAACGAATTAATTTTACAATAGTTTCAATTTGCTCTAACAATGCTTTGCTCGCTTCGTTAAAAATTAAATGCGCTTCATCGATAAAAATAACCAATTCCGGTTGTTCAGCATCTCCTTTTTCAGGCATTTTTTGGTAAATCTCAGCCAATAAACTCAACATAAAAGTCGAGAATAATTTCGGTTTGTCCTGAATGTCAGTCAAGCGGATAATGTTTACATATCCTTTTCCGTTTTCATCAATTCTCATTAAATCATCAATTTCAAAAGATAATTCACCAAAAAACAAATCTCCGCCTTGTTGTTCTAATTCAATTATTTTTCTCAAAATTGTTCCCGTTGTTGCAGTCGAAATCTTGCCGTAGCTTTCTGTGATTTCGTCTTTTCCTTCTTCGGTAATATAATTAATGACCTTTTTAATGTCTTTCAAATCTAATAAAGGCATTTGCTTGTCATCACAATATTTAAAAATTACCGCAACAACTCCGGCTTGAGTATCATTTAAGTCTAAAATTCTGGAAAACAATACAGGGCCAAACTCAGAAACCGTGGCACGTAAACGAACTCCGTTTTGTTTAGACAAAGACATCAATTCAACAGGAAATGCAGTTACATTATAAGGTATGTTTATTTTGGCATGACGCTCTGTAATAAAAGCTTCTTCTTTTCCTTCTTTGGCAATACCACTAAAATCACCTTTTATGTCCATCATCAGGACAGGAATTCCGGCATTTGATAATTGCTCTGAAAAAACCTGAATAGTTTTAGTTTTTCCCGTTCCGGTGGCTCCGGCAATTAATCCGTGACGGTTTAAAGTTTTTAGCGGAATTTTTACGTGTGCCTCCGCAATTGGCTCGCCGTCAAGAATTGCACCACCAAGAATGATGCTGTCACCCTTAGATAAATAACCATTGTTTATATCTTGAATGAAATTGTCTTTTTTATTCATTTTTTTGTTTGTAATTTAGATGATTATAAGAGTATTGCTTTGTTTTTTAACAATTTGATTACTTTTTTTTTAGTAAGAAAAAGCTTTTTCGGGTTAAAAATATAATAAAAAATTATTTCGCAACTTTTTAAGAAGATATCAATGGAATCTTTGAATATTTACTAAAACGTTGTAATTTTCCCAGAAATCATGCTGTTTTTTGTTTTATCGAAAACCTGAGGTTCGCAATTTAATGAGATATTTTTTAAATTGACGTTAAATTTGCTTGAATAAAATTAAAAAAAGTTTTTTTATTTAAACTAAACGTATAAATTTGCTCCTCTACAAGTTAAATATAACTAAAAAATAAAAATTATTTAAAACTATTAAAATTTAAAAAAATGGCAAACGTTAAAGTTAAAAAAGAAAGCACTTCGAATGGGGGAGGAATGATCACTGGAATCATTATTGTAGCGTGTATTTTGGTTGGGGTGTTTATTTGGAAAGTTATCATGGGAGATGCTGCTAACTTCGAAGGAGGTAATCCTGAAACAGGTCACCCAATTAATACATTAGGTCAAGTATATAAAGGAGGATTTATTGTACCAGTATTATTAGGTATGTTTTTAATGGTTGTTGTGTTTTCTATTGAAAGATTTATCGTTATCGGAAAAGCGGCTGGAAAAGCTAACTTAGACAAATTCATGAAAAGCGTTCAGGGAAGTATTAAAGAAGGAAATATTGAAGCTGCTATCGCTGCATGTGATAAGCAACAAGGTTCAGTTGCAAATGCAATTAAATCTGCTTTGATTAAATACCAAGACGTTAAAAAAGAAGGTTTCAACAGTGAAGAAGCTTCAGAAGTAATCCACAAAGAAATCGAAGAGGCAACTTCATTAGAAATGCCAATGTTAGAAAAAAATATGACTATTATCTCTACTTTAGTATCGTTAGGAACTTTAGGAGGATTATTAGGAACTGTATCTGGTATGATTAAAGCGTTTGGTGCGTTAGCTTCTGCTGGAACTCCAGACCAGGCTGCTCTTGCAACAGGTATCTCTGAAGCACTTATCAACACTGCAACAGGTATCTCTACTTCAATCTTGGCTATCGTTTCTTACAACTTCTTTACTGCTAAAATTGATGATTTAACTTACTCTATCGATGAGGCTGGTACTACAATCGTGAATACTTACAGAAGATTCAGAGGAAGTTTGAAACAATAATTAATTTTTGAATAATTACAATTAATTATATCAAAATAAAAATAAAAGAGAATGGCTAAAATAAAAATGAAAAAAAAGTCAACATCGACAGATATGACTGCCATGTGTGATGTTGCGTTCCTTTTGCTTACGTTCTTTATTTTGACCGCTACTGCTAAAGTGCCAGAAGCGCTTCCTGTTGATACCCCTTCATCTACTGTACAAAGTAAATTACCAGATTCTGATTTGGCAATTATTACAATAGGTAAAGGAGATGACGGGAAAAGCAAAGTGTTTTTTGACATTAAAGGAAGAGAGATTCGTAAAAAAACTCTTGAAGGAATGGGTTCAAAATACGGTGTGACTTTTTCAGAAGATGATAAAACTAAATTTGCGTTAATGGATGACTTTGGTGTTCCGGTAACAAATTTAAAGCAAATCATTGATATGAAAGCGGCTGATAGAACAAAAGCAAATCAACCTGGAATTCCATTAGATTCTTTAGATAATCAATTAAAAGATTGGCTTTTGATTTCAAGAAGAGCTGCGATCGATATAGATGATAAAGAATTGCAAATTGCAATAAAAGGTGATGCGAAAGAACAATATCCACAAATCAAAAAGATTATGGATATTTTACAAGATCAGAAAATCAATTCCTTTAACTTAGTTACAGGTATGAGAGGAAAAGACTTTTAATTAAAAAAGATACACTAAAATGGCTGAATTAAATACCGGCGACGGTGGCGGCGGAAAAGGTGGTAAAGTAAGAAGTAAAAAGCAGAATTCTAAAGTCGATTTAACGGCAATGGTGGATTTAGCATTCTTATTGATCACGTTCTTTATGTTGACCACATCGTTGTCAAAACCTCAATCGATGGATTTGTCTCTGCCAGATAAAGATCCAGATCCAACAGCGAAACCAACTAAGGTTGATGAGAATCGTACAATGACTGTAATGTTGGGTGCAGATAATAAAATTGTTTATTATATGGGATTACTTGAAAGTCCAATTGCTGGACCAAAAGACATTGCTTATGGTAAAGATGGAATTCGTAGAGAATTATTATCAAGAAAGAAATCGGTTTTAGCTTATTCTACAGCATTAGGGAAACCTAAAAACGGGATAATAGTTATTATTAAACCAACTAAGAAATCAAATTATCGTAATTTGGTTGATATGTTAGATGAAATGGCTATCACCGGAGTTGAAACTTATGCTATCGTTCCTGAGTTTACACCTGAAGAAACAAAATTGGTAGATAAAAAAGAGCAATAATCTTTTTTGGATACCCTAATACTCAAGAAAAATGAAATTAGATATAATTAAAAATCAGTGGCTTGATATCGTATTCGAAGGGCGTAATAAGATATATGGTGCATATGAGTTAAGGAAATCGAATCGAAGCACTACAATAAAAGCGCTTATTATAGGTTCTGTTATTTTTAGCTTTGCTGTAGCAGCTCCTCTTATTGCAAGCTTATTGCCAGATTCTAAAGAAGAAGATGTAAATAACGATATTAAGATTGCTACTGTGAAATTACCTCCAAAAAAAGAGGAAATTAAGCCAAACCAACCACCGCCACCACCGCCACCACCAAAAGTGGATCAGGTGAAGTTTGTGAAACCGGTTGTGGCTAAAGCAAATGAAATTACTGAAGATCCTCCAAAAATTGAGGAACTTAAGGATAAGAAAGTTGGTTCTGAAACTATCAAAGGAGATCCAAATGCAGTACTTACTGTAGATGAGCCAGTAGGAACAGGTCCTGTTTCTCAGGTAGTAGAAGAAGATAACAACGTGTATAACACAGCTGGTATCGAAGTAAAACCAGATTTCCCTGGAGGGATTGAAAAATTCTACAAATTCGTAGGAAATAATTACAAGACTCCGGAAGAAGAAGGTTTAAAAGGTAAAGTTTATGTTACTTTTGTAGTTGAAAAAGACGGTTCACTAACCGACATTAAAGTTTTAAGGGATATCGGTTACGGTACAGGAGCTGAAGCAATTCGTGTTCTTAAAAAATGTCCAAAATGGACTCCCGGCGAGCAAAATGGTAAAAAAGTCAGAGTACTTTACTCTCTTCCTATTACTATTCAATCTGCAGAATAATGTTAAAAGATTTGCTTAATAATATTCAGAAGAAATCGCTCAAAGAGCGATTTCTTCTTGTTTTAGGAATACTGTTTTTTTTAATATATCTTGTGCTGGGTTTAATGATTATGTTCTGGAAAAAACTTCCATTAGATATGGAGCCTAAGTATAGATATGCTTTTGGTGGTTTACTGATTGTTTATTCGGCAATCCGTTTTTTAAGATTAATTAATTCAAATGCAGAATAGTTATGTTGAAATATGGTAAAATTTTCGGTTTAATAGTTTTTGTCTTTTTGTTTGCCATGTGTAACCAAAAAAGCAAAAACGAATCGAAAGAAACAATTTTAAAAGGATCAATTGATATTGTTACTGATGAAACGATAAAACCAATTGTAGATGATCAGGCAGCTGTTTTTGAAGGAACGTATTATGGTGCTAAAATTGCAGTAAAGCCTAAGTCAGAAGGTGAGCTTATAAATGATTTGTTAAGTCAGAAAGCTAATGTAGCAGTAACAGCTCGAAATTTAACTAAAGAAGAATTGCAAAAATTTGAAAAGAGTAAAATTAATCCAAGAGTAACTCCTTTTGCAATTGATGCAATTGCTTTAATTTCAAACAAGAGCAATAATGACACATTAATTGCGTTGAAGTCAGTAATAGATTTTATGCAAGGTAAGTCAGATTCAAGAATTAAAGGACTAGTTTTTGATAATCCAAATTCAAGTACAGTACGTTATATGAAGGATTTGGCAAAGGTTAAAGAAATTCCGGCAAATGGTGTTTTTTCTTTTAAAACAAATGATGAAGTTATTAAGTTTGTTTCAGAGAATGACGGAATGATTGGGGTTGTTGGCGTAAATTGGTTATCGCAGCCTTCTCAAAATATGGTTGACATTGTTAAGAAAATTAATGTTTTGAGCGTAAAAGGACTAAAAGATAATAAGTATTATAGCCCAACACAAAATGATCTTGCTGAATTAAAATATCCTTTGGCACGTGATTTGTTTATTATAAATTGTCAGGGATATTCTGGTTTAGGAATGGGGTTTGCTTCATTCATCGCCGGAGATATTGGACAACGTATAGTTTTAAAATCTGGATTGCTTCCTGTTAGAACTCCCGGAAGAAAACTACAAATTAGAAGTCAAATTATAAACGATAAAGAATAAATTAATTACAATAAAGATGAATAAATTTAAAATTTTTAGTCTTGCCTTAGTTGCTTCAGCTTCTGTAGTAAAAGCGCAAGATATCAAAGAAGCCAAAAAAGCAATCGATGCAGAGCAATTTCAAAAAGCAAAATCATTGCTGAAATCAATCATTAAAGCAAAACCATCTGATGGAGAAGCTAATTTTGTTTTAGGTAATGTTTACTTAAATCAATCTATTATTGATTCTGCTAAAATTTATTACTTAAATGGATTAGAAGCATCTGAAAAGAAACACTTAAACTACATAGGTTTAGCTCAGATTGATCTTGATAATAAAAACACAGCTTCAGCCACTGCTAATTTTGGATTAGCAACAAAAGACATAAAACGTAAAGATGTAGATGAATTTATTTACATAGGTAAAGCATACATGAATTCAGTAAATCCTGATTATACAAATGCTGTTGCGTCTTTGAAAAAAGCATTAGCTATTGAGCCACAAAATGCTCAGGCACTTTTGGCAATTGGTGATGCATATTATGGAGCAAACAATCAAAATGATGCTTACAAAGCATATCGTGATGCATTTACTGCAGATCCGACACTTTTAAGAGCTAAAATGCAATTAGGAGTTTTGTTAAAAGGAGCAAAATCTTATGAAGAAGCTATTAAATCTTTCAATGAAGTTATTGCTTTAAATGCTAATTACGGACCTGTTTATAGAGAATTAGCTGAAACATATTACAAATGGGCAAGAAATAAACCATCCACTTCTACTGTTAACTTACAAAAAGCAATTACGAATTACGAGAAGTATTTAAGCCTTACAGATTATTCTTTAGATTCAAAAATGCGTCATGCAGATTTCCTTATCTTAGTTAAAGATTATAAAAATCTTGAAGTTGTTGCAAACAAAATGATTGCTGAAGATAAAGTTAATCCAAGAATCTTTAGATATTTAGGATATGCTGCTTATGAAAATGGAAATTATGATGTAGCTATTAAATCTATTGAAGATTATATCAAAGTACCAACAAATAAAATAATCGGAAGAGATTATTTGTATTTAGGTTACGCAAAGATTAAAAAAGGAACTAATGCCGAAGGTGTTGTTGATCCTGCAGTTTTTAATGCTGGTTTAGCCGAAATTAAAAAAGGAGTTGCTATGGATCCTCTAGCTGTTGAAGAACTTGGTGATTTTGGAAAAGAATTATTTGGTAAAAAACAATTTGCTCAGGCTGCTGCTCTTTATGAATTGAGTTCTGCTAATACAGAATCAAAAAATTACTTAACTGATAATGTATATTATGGAATCTCTCTTTATTATGCAAATGTAAATAAAACGGCTACCGCTCCGGAAGTTATTGCTGATTTAGGTAAAGCTGATGCTGCTTTTGACAGAGTTTTAGTTGCTTCTCCTACTTATGATGAAGCTTACTTATACAAAGGCAGAATCAATAACTTGTTAGAGAAAGATGATCAAATCATCAAAAACTACGAAGAGTATATTACTAAAATAACTGCAAAAGGTGCTGAAGAATTAGCAAAACCTGCTACAGTTAAAAAAATCGTAGAAGCTTACAATAGTATTGGTGCTAGTTATGCTAATACAGACAAAGCTAAAGCAGTTGAATATTTCAATAAAACTTTAGTTTTAGATCCGGCTAATACTTACGCTCAACAATCTGTGAAAGCTTTAAAATAATTTTTAGTTTTCTATTAAATATGAAACCGATAGCTCGCAAGACTATCGGTTTTTTTGTTCCGTATTTAATTGACTATCTTTGCACTTTAAAATAAAATAATGTTATCAAAAGAAATACAATTAGAAGTAAATAAAGGAGCGATGTTGCCTTTGATGGAAGAATTTTATACCATTCAGGGAGAAGGTTTTCATACAGGAACAGCTGCTTACTTTATACGAATTGGAGGTTGTGACGTAGGTTGCCATTGGTGTGACGTAAAAGAAAGTTGGAATGCAGAATTACATCCGCCAACAAGTGTTGATTTAATTGTAAAGAATGCTGCAACTTATGCTGATACAGTTGTAATTACAGGAGGAGAACCATTGACCTGGGATATGACCTTACTAACTCAGGAATTAAAGAATAAAAATTTAAAAGTTCATATAGAAACTTCAGGAGCTTATCCGCTTACAGGGTTTTGGGATTGGATTTGCCTTTCTCCTAAGAAAAACAAATTACCAACTCAAACCGTTTATGACAATGCACATGAGTTAAAAGTGATTATTTATAATAAACACGATTTTATCTTTGCAGAAGAACAAGCGGAGCTTGTAAATGATGGTGCAATTTTATTTCTTCAGCCCGAGTGGAGTAAAAAAGAAGAAATGACACCTTTAATTGTAGAGTATGTAATGAATAATCCAAAATGGAGAGTTTCATTACAAACACATAAATATTTAAATATTCCTTAAGCGGTCTAAAACAAAAAAAACTCTTCATTTGAAGGGTTTTTTTGTTTTAAGTAAATAGTACACAACGATGTGTAAGATGTATAAAAAGGATACAATGTTATTTCCAGTTTTTATATTTCTTTAAGGAAGTAATATGCGCTAGGTGATGATTTCCATGCCAGGCATAAAGACCAATAATTTCTTTTATTTTATATTCTGAATTATTTTCCGGGTGAATAAATGATTTTTCAAGTTCAGTTTTGGATAAACTTTTCATTAAAAATGCAAGTCGCGCATGTAAACCTTCCAGCAAAGTCAAACTTGACTCTATTGGCATATGTAAATTATCTGGCAAAGCCGACCAAAGATTTTCGTCATATGGTTTTATAACCGGATTATTTTCTGTTAATGTCCATTTTATTCGAATAAAACAATTCATATGACTTTCGGCACAATGATGGATTACTTGTCGAACCGTCCATCCACCGGGGCGATATGGAGTGTTAAGTTGATCATTATTTAAATCTTCTGTCTCTTTTTTCAGCCTTTCTGGTAAAGATTCAATTTCTTCAATCCTGGCTAATATATAATCTGATGAATACGTTTTTGGAGCAATAAATTTTCCAATTGGGTATTTTAATTTTTCTAAATCTAAATTTTGCATGAATTCGAGTGTATTTAAATTGAAAGTCTGGCCAAATAATCATAATGTTCTCCTTCTAAAACAAGTTCACATTTTAATCCATTTGCAATAGCAGCATTTTGAAGCGTGTTGTAATCTAAATACAACCAATCAAAAGGCTCTTCTTTTTCTCCTTTATAAGAAATGTTAAAAACAAGTTCGCCATAATAATCATTATTTGATGGAATCCACTTTCCGCCATCTTCATCTTCGTCAAACATATATATTATATCAGAACTATCTAATAAAATTTGTCCGCCTTCATTTAAAAGTGATTTTAGTTTCGATAAATATTTATTACAGTTATCTAATTTTCCAAAAATACCAACACCATTCATCAATAATATAATAGTATCGAATTTTTCTCCCTCAAAATCTAAAATATTCTGAACCTTGGCATTTTTCACACCTCTAAGTTTACAGGTTTCTATTGCTTTTTCAGAAATATCTATAGAGGTAACATCTATATTTCGATCATTTTGTAAGGACAAGCTATGGCTTCCGGCCCCGCAACCTACATCAAGTGTTTTTCCAGTTGTTAATTGTAGTGCCTTTTGCTCAATTTTTGGCATTTCATTATAAGAACGGAATAAATAATCTACACTCATTTCATCTTCTTCAGAAATTGTAGTTTCGGTAATAATATCTTCAGGCGAATTATTGGTCTGAAAATCAAACATTGCTTTTCCAAAAAGATCTTTCATGGTAATTTAGTTCAAAGTTTAAGGTTTCAAGTTTAAAGTTGTTTAATTTTGCACATCAACTTTAAATAGTAAACTTGAAACAAATTTTAAATAACTTAAATAAGTTAGCCAAAGATAAGCATATCGAAAACAAAAAGTATTTTGATAAGCTGAAAAAGAAACAACCTAAAAATTTAGATTATGTTATGCAGGATTTACATGACGCCGAATTTAAAAAGACAGATTGTTTACAATGTGCCAATTGTTGTAAAACAACCGGGCCATTATTTACTTTGGCCGATATTGAGAGAATTTCAAAATCTTTCAGACAAAAACCACAACAATTTATTGATCAATATCTTCGAATAGATGAAGATAAAGATTATGTTTTAAAAAGTGTTCCCTGTACTTTTCTTGATAATGAAAATTATTGCATGATTTATGACGTTCGGCCAAAAGCTTGCAGAGAATTTCCGCATACTGACCGTAAAAAGTTTCATCAAATTGCAGACCTTACACTGAAAAATGTTGCAATTTGTCCTGCGGCATATAATATTGTTGAAGAAATGAAAAAGAAATTACCACTTTAAGAACTTAAATATTTTGTAATTGTTTTTAGTTACAATCGTTTTTATTTTTTTAAATGTATTTTTGAAAGACAAAATTAGTAAACTTAATAAATCAATAAGACCCTTATAAATTGAATCTGGAATACTTTATAGCAAAAAGACTTATTACTGCCAAAGATTATAAAAGCAGTATTTCGGCGCCGATCATCAAAATTGCCATTTCGGCTATTGCCATTGGTATTATAATGATGTTGGTTTCGGTTGCAACCGGAATTGGATTACAGCAAAAAATACGCGAAAAAGTTTCAGCTTTCAACGGTCAAATTATTATTTCGAATTATGATAATAATAATTCAGATGTAACATTGGTTCCAATTTCTAAAAAACAAGATTTTTATCCCAATTTTAAGTCAGTTCCTGAGGTAAGCCATATTCAGGCAATCGCAAGTAAAGCGGGAATCATTAGAACCGAAAATGCATTTGAAGGAATTATCTTCAAAGGTGTAGGAGGAGATTATGACTGGAATAATATAAAAGAATATTTAGTAGAAGGTAAATTACCGGATTTCTCTAAAAACTTAAACGAAGAAGTAATTATTTCCAAATTTCTGGCAAATCGCTTAGGCTTAAAAGTTGGAGATAATTTTAATACCTTTTTTATTAAAGAAGAACAAGGCAAGATGCCCAATAGCCGTCGATTCAAAATTACGGGTATTTTTAATTCAGGATTTCAGGATTTCGATGCAACTTATATAATAGGCGACATTAGACATATCCAACGAATAAATAAGTGGACTCCGGATCAGGTTGGTGCTTTTGAAGTTTTTGTAAAAGACTTTAATAACATCAAAACAACCGGTGATCAGATCTACGAGCAGACATCCTCAAGTCTGGATACAAAAACAATAGTTGAAAAATACAGTTATATATTCGATTGGTTACAGCTTTTCGATTTCAATATCATCGTTATTTTGGCAGTTATGATTTTAGTAGCCACTATAAACATGGTAGTAGCTTTATTGGTTCTTATTTTAGAACGAACACAAATGATTGGAATTTTAAAAGCTTTAGGGGCTAATAACTGGACAGTACGCAGAATATTTTTGTACAATGCTTTCTATCTTATTATAAGAGGACTTTTTTGGGGTAATCTAATCGGGATTTCAATATTGCTTATACAGCAGCAATTCGGAGTCATTCAATTAAATCCTGAAAACTATTACGTAAACCAGGCGCCGGTTTATATAAATTGGGGATATGTGATTTTATTGAATCTAATGACTATTACAGTTTGTTTCGTTGTGTTATTAATTCCCTCCTATATTATAACCAAGATTTCTCCAGTTAAAGCTATTCGTTTCGATTAACTATAATAATTAAAGATTCAGATTTACAATCCGACAAGTTTTTAATAACTGTCGGATTTGTTTTTTATATAAGTAGAATATTGCGCTACTATAATATATAAGAGTAGTTTTTATCATGCTTAGCGAAGTAGAAGCTCTTTTATGGAATTATTATTTTAGTAAGGAGCTGTTTCCCGCTGTTCCTTCCAATCTTTTGTGGTGAACCCCACCACAAAAGGATTTTCCCTCCCATCGGGGCTAGGGGAGTTGTTTTCAGGGGAAGTGTTAGTTATATGAGGAGAAAGCGAGAAAAAACTTTGTGGCAAAGCGTCCAAAAAGCCAAAAAAGGCATCCAAGAGGATGAATTCAGGAAAAGAAGGGGGAAAGTAAATGTTGTAGAGTTCTC